>ENA-OUQG01002059-OUQG01002059.1-human-gut-metagenome-genome-assembly--contig:-NODE-2059-length-10129-cov-3.569387_pt1 | contig 10129 bp, 17 predicted proteins | sample MGYA00237943_ERZ548823 | MGnify/ENA primary metagenome ERZ548823 (study PRJEB26490, sample SAMN05194731) | human gut metagenome | biome: terrestrial biome; feature: human-associated habitat; material... | reverse complement strand
ATGCAGGAAGAAGTGGACAAGCTGTACAAGAGATACGTCCTTTCCGCTCCGCTTGATTACTGCATGAGAATCCCGTACCGGGCAGAGCAGGTTTGGCTTGCGATCCGTCACGCTCTGGCATGGCACGATAACCCGAAGGGCGACTACACGGTTCAGTATGACAAGCCGCTCAACCGTTCGGACCAGCCGCAGCCGATGGTGCAGCTGTACGAGGCACCCACCGAGGGAAAGCCTACCTGTGATGGCAAGTGCGCAAAGTGCGGGAGGTGCTGATATGCAAAGGATGTTCAAGGCTATATTTTGCGATATATGCAGGAGAGTTGCATTTCAGGAACAGCTTGAGGGTGGGTTTCAGGATATGCTGACAACGCAGGACTGGGTGACTGATTGGGAAGTGACCACAGATTTCAACGGATTCCCTTTGAAGTATCCAAGAGTAATTGACCTTTGCCCGCAATGCCGTGCAATGTACGGGAAAAGGCCGCTCGGGGTCGGAGGAAAAATACAGCATCATGTGTGAGGTATTTACATGAGAAAGAACGGCGCAATGTTCATCTGCAACCGCTGCCGCAAGCAGGTATTCGCAGAGCGGTTCGACGACGGAAAGTATGACAGCAAACCGCTGGACGGATGGGCACTTGATTGCGAAAGAATCTGTGGCGTTGGCGATCTGTGCCCGGACTGCTTCAAAGCGTACCGGGAGGCAATGGATGGATTCTGGAATGGTGGAAAACATGGGACCTGAAAAAATTTGCTGTAACTGCCGCTGGCATGAGGAGTATACCTGGGTCTGCTTCAATGGTCTGTCGCTGAACTGCACCGATGTCACCGACGTTGAGGACAGCTGCGAACACTGGGAAAAGCGGACGGACGAAAACGGCATTGAAGACTACGAGGTAAACTGAAATGACAACCAAGAGAATGAAAAAGCTCCTGATGGGTATGGGGCTGTCCCGGAACCAGGCAACCCGGATGATTCAGGAGCAGCGCACCGAAGGATCGAAGGACGTGAGCAACGCTCTTTACTTTCACGTCTTCCAAAAGGACTTCAATCTGATCGTGTCCAGCTGCGGCGGCGAGGTGCTGCCCTATCTCAACAGCTTCATTTTGAAGTGACTACAGGCTGAAGTCGTTTCCAGAGAACAAGCAAGCCCGTCGTAAAATTGCCGCCCTGACGAGGCGGCAAGGGGCTTGTATACCGAGGATAAACTAAGGGACACGGGAGCAGCGGCTTGCTTAAAGTTTGCTTAAAGTTTGCTTAGAGCTTGATTAGAAGCAGCCGTTCCCGTGACGGGGGTACAGGGGGAACCCCCTGTATTGTCTCCCCGCGGCAGAAAGGCGTAACGGACAGCAGGGCTTGCCGGAGCGGGGGCGGGGGCAAGCATAGAAGTTCCCGGGCAGCTGGCGGTTTTGCCTTTATTCAGCAAAAGGATGTTCACGGAAAGGAGGACGTAGTGGGTATGAGCGGCGGCTTTTATGTCAGAGAACAGAAATACATTTGCGGCAAAGATTATGCCACTGCGCCCACCATGCAGGCGGAATTTTTCGAGGTTTCCGAGAAAGAGCATAAGGCCAGCACCCGGCGGAAGAAAGAACTCGCTACCAGTCTGGCGAAGGAAGCCTACAACCTCCGCAAATCTGGCCGCTACCTGGTTCTGCTGGTAAATACGAACTTCCGGCCCGGTGATTTCTCGGTTACATACACCTACGACGACGAACATCACCCTGCCCCGAATGACCTTGCCCGGGCTGACCGGGATTTCTCCAATGCAATCAAGAAGCTGTACCGCCTTTGCGACAAACAGGGCATCCAGCGTCCAAAGTGGGTTGTGGTGACGGAGTATTGCACCGTGGACCCGGCGACGGGTGAAGTCCTGGGGCGGCACCATCACCACGTCATTATGACCCACCCGGCGGGGCTGACCCGGGAAATGGTGGAACGGGCATGGAATGGCCGGGGCATGGCTCGTTGGGAGCCGCTGCTCTTCGATCATGGCAGCATCGAAAGCCTTGCCCGCTATATCGTGAAGAACCGTCGGTGCAAACGGCACTGGCGGCAGAGCCACGGCCTGCAGCCGCCCAAAATGCCCAGGCCGAACGACAACAAAATGAGCCGAAGCAAGCTAAAGGACGTGTGTGAAAACTGCCTGGAAGACCGGGCGTACTGGGAGCGGATGTACCCGGGGTATACCCTGCATCGGTGCGAAGTCACCATCACGGGGAACTCTACCCGGCACCTGATCGTGAGCCTATACCGCAAAGAGCCGCCGAAGAACAAGAACAGGAGGAACCAGCCGTGAGCACAAGACTGGAACTGGAAGACCTGCCGCCTCGATACCGTGCCCAAGCGGAGAAGCAAATTGCCGACTGCCGCGCAAGGAAAGCCCCGGCGGGGGCGGTATCGCTGGAAGCTGCCGCCAAGACTGCCGGGGAGATTGGCAAGACCTTCGAGAGCAAGGGCGAGTATGATTTTTACATTGGCACCGTGCTGCCGGGCATCCAGTCCGGCAGGATCATCAAGGCAACGCCGCACGTTGCCTTTCCTTTGCTGCCCGCAAAGGATTTTTGCAGCGTCCACCTCCCGGCGGCGAGGTATACGGCAGATTATGTGTTGGAATACGCCGACGGCACGGTGGAGGTCGTGGAGATCAAGTCAAAATTCACCCGGCGGGCGCAGAGGGACTATATCTACCGCCGCAGGCTTTTTGTTGACCTGATCGCAGAGCCGCGGGGCTATGTGTTCCGGGAAATCATCACCCCGGACACAAAATCCGAGATCAAAGAGTGGAAACGCCTAGCTGAACAGGCGGGAAAGGAATCATCATGGGCAAAAGCAGAGCAAGGGTGCCCTCATACTACCGGCAGAGCATTCAGAATGCCGTGAATCGGCAAATCAACCTTGGCAAAACCAAAACGGCAGCATCGCTGTCCAGGGAAGCTGTCGGGCAGGTCGTGTCGTACTGCTTTGTGGCAGCGGCACACGACATTCTGAACTTCGACGCAGGGCAAGCCGCCGTCCTGACCGTCAAGATGAACAATGCGGCTGAACGGTATACCCTTGACCGGGACAAACGAGGGGTGCGGAAAGCCCGAATTGCGCTGGAAGACCGCACCGCGCCGTTGATGATGGAGCGGTTCCTTCTCCCGGCGGGCAAGCTGGGCAGAACAGCCAATGAGCGGGAAGTCCTTGCCGAACGCCGGGACGCCGCCGACATGGTAGCCCGGTATTGTGTGGAAGCCCTGCATGATATGGCCTATACCGTGGAGCAGATCGCTGCTGTCATGCAGGAGACCCGCTCAAACTTCGAGCAGTTCTTGGGCTGGTCCGAGGATGGCGAGATGGTAGCTTACGAGAAGCTGCGCCGCGTTGTGGAGGACATCTACGGCGTGGGGGCTATGGTTGAGCGGGTAAAGGGACAAGGCCCCATCTTTGGAAGCGAATTTTGATTTTTCGGGAGGCAGAGCATGAAGACACACGAGGCGGAAGCGATTCTGAAATATTGCGCAGACATTCCCCGTCGGCTTACGATCATCCGCCGCCAGTGTGCTGCTCTGGACGACGAAGTAGACACCCTGAAAGGCATCAACATGGACGGTATGCCCGGCGGCGGGCTGCCCGGGGACAGCACCGCGGCGATGGCTTGCAAGATGGATGAACTGGGCATTGGTGATAGGCTGAGAAGTCTGGAACGTCAGCAAGCCCTTTTGAAGTCCGACGAGGCGACGATCCGGGGACAAATTGACAGGCTGGACAGTGTCCACAATCTGATCCTGACGGAATACTACATCGGCCACAAAAAATGGGACGATGTGCAGACCGACACCGGGTACAGTGTCCGGCACTTGAAACGGCTTCGGAACGTGGCTTTGCTAGCCTTTGGCCGGGGCATGGAGCAGCTACCCGAGTGCCCTGCCTTATTATCACGCGCGTATAACGTGCGCGAGACCCTGCCCAGGGCGGACGCATGGGTTGAGGGCGATATTCTCCTATAAGGGAAAGCGACCATCAGAGCCTCACGCAAATGCGCTTCCGCAAATTGTGTCCACCCGGCGCAGAAAAACAAACACGACTACCCGGAAATGTGGAAAAGTTGGCAAGAAATACCCGGCGGGCTGTGCGGCCTGCCGGGTTTTGTGAAATCTGAAATTTTGGAGGGCAAATTTATGTGCAAATGGTGTGACAATCCGAGGTGTACGATCACAAAAAAGCAGGTTCTCGAACGTGGGCCGATTCTGCAAAGCATCGCAGAGAGCATGATGCGCCCGGCTGACGAGGAACACCCTGCGACGTACAGCTTCAAGGGGGTGCCGTGCTTTAACAGCGTAAGCGCACTTATCCCGGATGAAGACGATGAAAACCCTCATGCTTATTTGCAGTTCGTGTTTGACGAGGACGAGGGAACGCCGGATGGGTGGGAATGCACAGAGGTTGCATACCCGCTGACCTGGAAGACCGAGAAGGAAATGCAGAAAATAATCTTGGGAGAACAAGCATAAAATTGAGAAAGCCCGTCAGGTCATCGACCCGGCGGGCTTTTCGTTACTCTGTGGGGACAGTAAAGGTTATGTCAACCATTTGCGTGGATGGGGTTTCAGTGATGGTGAAGGTGCGGACACCGTGTTCGCCTTCGCTGCTGGACACGGTGACTTCATCGGGAGAAAGACCGTGCATCATGCAATATTTTAGCTTCACGGCAGCTTCCGCCCGCTGCACGTTCTGATCCAGCTGGAATTGCTCCACGGCAGGGGTGCAGCTTTTTACAAAGTCATGCTTCAACTGGTCGATAACCGATTGAGCTTCCGGGAGAATGTGGCTCATTGCTTGTCCTCCTTTTCGTTGGGTGCGTTGCGCTTGAGGATGATCTGCGGGGCATCGGGGGCGGCTCCCTGCTCCTTGGCATACCGGGCGATCTCATCCGGCAGCCCGACGGGGAAACCGTTTTCGTCAAGTGGTCCATCGTACCCGGTGAAGTCCACGATATGCACGGCGGGCGGCTCGGGAATCAGCTTGTAGTATCTGCCGTCCTCGTAGTTCTGATCCGTGACCCGGTTCCAGTAGCCAATATCGCCGTGTTCCTCCTGGGCGGCCTCCATTGCGTCCTTGGCCTGTTCTTCGGTCAATCCGTCGAAGGTCAGGCGGGAGCCGTCTGCAAAGGCGGCAACCAGCCGCCACGGGGCGAAAAACTCTGCGTCGTTCGTAGAAATACCTCCTTTTGGGCAGTTAAGTCCATAAATTGTAGGTTTTGTATCAAAAAAGCGGGTTAAATATGCGGAAATGGCATTCTTAGCCGCCAATGTGCATTTTTGCACAGTTTATTTCGTGGGGATGTACCCATGCAGGCAGCGATTGCAGCCGTATTTCGTGAGAGCGGCAGTCACACGATCTTCCGGGAAGTAAAACACAAGTTCGTTTTCGTTGGGGAGACCTGCTCCGGCGGGATATTCAAGCCCGGTGTACCAGTCTGTTTCCATCTCATACTTGCGCCGCAGGTATTTGTAAACATCCCGCTGTGCTTTGTCGAACACCTCCACGAAGGAGAAGGAAACACACGGCGGCATTTCGGAAGCCAGCATGGGTACGTTTTCGGCGATCCATGCCGCAATTTTGTCTTTGGCGGCGTTGCGGCGGGGCTTGTCATCGCGGTGGATGGCATCCAAGATCATTATCAAAGCTGGTTTCGAGAGCTTAGAAAGCTGTTCGGCCAGGGGGTAAGGATTTTCGTGCAGCAGGGGCGACGCGCGCAGTTCATCGGCGAGATCGAGATCATAGCAGGTAACAGCCCGCTGGCGGTCGTCTACTCTCTCGCTGGTGTAGTAGAGCATACTCTCGAGGTGCTTTTGTGCGGCATCGGAAAGCTGCTCCACAAGGGCAATGCTGTCCTCAAAGCTGATCTGTGCTTCGTTCCGTTCGCCGCTGCTCCTGCCCGTCTTATAGTCCAGAGGGATGATCCCAAGCTCCATAGCAAGGCGGTAGATGTGTTTGCAGGGCTTTTTCCGTTTCACAAAATCGTTGCAGGTGCAGGCGGCAAGGCTGGTCTGATAGGGCAGCTTGCCGGAGCCGTAGAAAACCCCGGTTTCGTGTTCCCGGTCAATGCTGGTGGGGCTGGTCTTGCTCTGCTGGGCACTGTTCAGCCGCTTTTCTTCGTCGGGCCCGGCGTTCTGTTCAGGCCAAGGGCCAAATGCAGGAATCGTATACATGAGAATACCTCCTTGTCGGTTTTTGTTACTGGATTTCGTTACTACCATGATAGGGCAAAACGCAAAGAAAAGCAATAAAACGCAAGAAAGATTTCGTGTGGAATCCCACAAAATCCCCGGCGGGTGGCCGGGGGGTCATGCTGGGCGGCGGCTCAGGCTTCGGTGAAGTGGGAGATGGTGCGGCGGGAGAGGGCAAAGGCAATGGCGGGCACATCGTCGTCCGTTTCGCTGTGGGCTTTGATGGCTTCGGCGATTCGTGCCAGGTCATCCACGGTGATACCGCCAGGCTTGCGGCTGGATTCGGCGGCATCAGTGAGGATCGCGTCGTATTCCTCGCAGTCTGCCCGGGTGCAATACTGGTTGGCGATGCAGGCGTAGCGGACGGCCTCAGCGTCCAAGATGCGGGTTTCTTTCAGTTTCATTTCGTGACAGCTCCTTTTCGTGTTTCGTGAGGTTGGATTTCGTGATACTCCCGGCGGAAATGTCGGGAAGATGGAGCGGGGCCGCTTTGGGCGGTGCGACCCTGCCAGGGCATCCGCTGGGGGATCATGCAAGCAGCTTGTCGATTTCGTTCAACCGGGCAAGCAGCCGCTCTTTTTCGGCGAGAAGGGCTTCACGGCTGGGTGTGGCTTCGTCGGGCATGATCTCATAAGTCACGCCGTCGGGCAGTTCCTCGGAAAGCAGATTCTCGGGCACGTTGCGGAGAAGAGCCACCGCCCCGGCAGGAATACGGGCGCAGTAGTTGACACGGCTGCCGCCGCTGGCGGGCTGCCCCTCAAGGAAGGAAACACCATCCCCCACAACAGCACCACCGTCACGGCTGAACGCATGGGCAACCTGCTTGCCGAAGATGATAAGGGGTTCCCGGTCTGTGCTGCGGGTGTCCTCGTTGAAATGCAGCTTGACGTTCACCCGGCGGGTTTCGTCCGGCAAATCGCACTCGCCGAACACCCGGCGCATGATCTCCCGCACCTGATCCACGCAGGCGGTGGGCACACTCCACATCTTGCCGCGGGCGTTCCAACGTGCGCCGCCGATGGCCTTTATGGAGCGGACAAACTCCGGGTTATAGGGGGCTTCGATGTTGGCAACGGGGCCAAGGACTGTAATTTTCATTTTGTAGTATCTCCTTTTCGTGTTTCGTGTGAACCGTTCGGGATTTCCGAACAGTTGCCCCGGCGGGGCGATGGGGCGGGGCTGCTTTACGGTGCTTGCCCTGCCAGAGTGTCCGATTTCGTGTTATGCGTTCAGCTGTAAAAACGTGGATTTCGTGGGGATCAGGTGCCGGGTGAGGGTGTCGGTGTAGCTTTCCTCGCCCTCGAAGCTGTCCACCACCTTCCGATCAGCGGCGGGCATATCGTGATAGCTCTTTTTGCCGTAGGTGGGCGGCAGCCAGCCCTTTTTCTGCCCGGCGTAGAGGTTGAAGGATTTCAGCACGTCGGTGTTGGTAAACTCAATGTGTGCCGTGCCCTTCTTGTAAAACGTGACCTTGAAATAGTGAAGTTGGATGTTGCGGGTTTGGCCGCTTTCCTCGGCGGCTTTCAGGGCGGCGCGGAGTTCGTCGCCGTTGTAGGGCTTGCCGTTGGTGTCCAGGAAGTGCAGCACCCGCTCGATCTGCGCCAGCTTGCTTTCGACGCTCCACCGGGGGCAGAATCGGCCATTGTAGGTATCAAAGGCGTTGCAGAAGAAAATGACCTTGCTGCCGATTTTGTACGCTTCGTTGGTACTCCATCCGTTGTAGTAGTGCAGGTTCTTGGAGTATTCGGGGTTCCAATGCAGGTGCGTCCAGTCGTCAAACAGCTTTATAATTTCGTTGTCGATGCTGGAAAGCAGGTTTCGTGAAATTTCTTCCCGCACGGTCAGGATGTTGTAGGAACTGAAATCGTAGTTTTTAAGCTCGTCGATCCGCTTTAGATAGTCCTGCTGCATTTCGTAGGTCATGGCGTCAAACAGCTGCGGCAGGGTGAAAAGCTGTTTCCAGTACATCCCGCGCAGGTCTTTCACGGCTTCGTTGTACGATTTCGTGAAAGCAAGCACCGGGTCGTGATTCGTGCCGCCGGCAGAGGAAAACAGGGATTTGATCCCGTTGTACTCCTGAAAGATGCGGCGCAGTCCTTCCGCCGCAGCGTTGTACCGCTCAATGGCTGCCGTGATGGGGTCCGACGATACCAGCGCGGCAAGCTCGGGATTTTCCTTCAAGGTGTCTTCCGCTTCGTGTTGCAGGTCAAGGCGGATGCGGCTTACTGGCTCCCGTTCGGGGATGTCCACCGACACAAGCGCAACCTCGACGCGGGCAGCCCGGCGGGCGTTTTTGAAAGCGTCCGGGATGTACTCCACTTGAGCGTTCAGCCGTTCAAGCTCTGCGGCCAGGGCTTTCCGCTCGTTCGTGTAGGGGTTGCGGATCGTTTCGGCGTTGAGCAGGCAGCGAATTTTGCCGCCGTCCTTCATCACGTCCAGAGCCTTGAGCAGGTGGGCAGCCCCGGCGGAAAAAGGCGGGTTCATCACGATTGCGGCATATTTCGTGGTGGGGCGGAAGGTCAGAAAGTTGTCATGCACCACCCGGAAACCGTCCTTTTTGAGCTTGGCGCGGAAGTCGCTGGAAAGCTCGATGCAGTCAAGCTCGAAGCTCTTCGCCCGTTCCGTGCTGCTGCGATCCAGTTCCCCGGTCTTGCCGTCGTGGTAGATGTTGGCGGCGGAGTGGACAGCCCGGGCAAGTGCCCCATCCCCGGCGGAAGGTTCCAGGATGGGCACGGGCAGGGTGTTGTATTTCCCTTCCCGCAGGGAGTGGACCATCTTCCATGCCAGATTGTCCGGCGTGGGGTAGAAGTCCAGGGCATCGTTTGGCGTTGTCATGGTGGTAAACCTCTTTTCGTGTTTCGTGATAGCCCCGGCGGGGCGATGGGGCGGGGTCGCTTTGCGGTGCGGCCCTGCTGAGGTGTCCGGCGGGGGTCAGGCGGCGTAGAAATAGCCGTGGTTTGCACAGATGATGGTGATCCGGGCGGCATCGATCTGAGGTTGAAGTTCCGCGGCCTTGCGGGGGTTGCACCGAATCTCGCTGCGCAGGCTCTGGATTTTCCACTGTGCGAGCAGTTCCGCGTTGACCAGCTTCATAACTTCGTTAAACTCTTTCATGGTTCGTTCTCCTTTTTATTCAGGCCACGGCATCCGCGGCGGTGTAGTTGTATGGAATCTCGTCGGCAACCCCGGCGGCGGTGTCCCGGTCGGCGTGGCCGATGGGCACCAGTTCGCCGGTCTGACGGTCGGCATGGTAAAACGTGACCTGCCAGCCGCCCGGGGTGCGGGTGCTGGGGGCTACGATGATCTGCCGCCCCGGGGCGATGTACCGGGTGACGGCGTACCGCTTGACCTGTTCGCAGATGGCGGCGATCCGGGCGGCTTGCGTGGTGGCAAACTCGCAGGTGTCGCAGATGTCCAGGTCTAACAGTTCGTCCGGGTCGCCGGTGACGATGGGCAGCGGATCGAGCTTGATTTCGTGCATGGTGTGCATCTCCTTTTCGTGGTGTGCCCCCGGCGGGGTGCCGGTGGGAAGTGGGGCGGGGTTGCTTTCATCGGTGCAGCCCTGCCAAAGTATCCGGGGCGGTTTCGTGTCATGCCAGCAGACCGGCGGCAATGCTTGCAAAATCAAGCTGCTGCACAGCGGCGGGGGTGTTCTCAGTGTCGGCAACGTCTTTTCGTGCCTTGCGCCATGCGCTGAGGGCTTCGGCCTGCGCCTTGCGGTCCGTTTCGGGCACGGCCAGGAAAGCGGCCTTTGCCTTGCGTTCCGCCTGCTTGAGGGCGGCGGCGTGGAACACATAGTCCACGCCCCGGAACGCCGGGGCGATGGAGCGGTAGTCCCGCACGTCGCCGATGTAGAATTTGATTTTCTCCGCGCAGGCGGGGCAGGCCAGCTGATAGGCATGGCGCATGTCGT
>ENA-OUQG01002052-OUQG01002052.1-human-gut-metagenome-genome-assembly--contig:-NODE-2052-length-10139-cov-7.968762_pt1 | contig 10139 bp, 8 predicted proteins | sample MGYA00237943_ERZ548823 | MGnify/ENA primary metagenome ERZ548823 (study PRJEB26490, sample SAMN05194731) | human gut metagenome | biome: terrestrial biome; feature: human-associated habitat; material... | reverse complement strand
CGGACAGGTAAATCCCTCGGGCAGCTTATCGGTCTCCTGAAAAACATACTCGGTCCTAACCATTTTCTCTATATGCTTTGCGGTAACAGCCTTAAAATCATCTTCAATGGCGTGCTTTATAACAAAAACAACCTTATTGAAGCCTGCCTTTACCGCATCGTATACAGAATAATCAAGCAGAATTTCCCCATTTTTCCCTATGGGCGCTATCTGCTTCAGTCCTCCGAAGCGGCTTCCCATTCCCGCCGCCATTACCACAAGCGTAATATCTTTATTCATAAAATCCTTCCTTATCCAAATAAGTTATCAGTTCTTAACATTCTTAAATTCACGCATTACAAACTCATTAATTTTATCCCACTGTGCTTCCATGTCCGAAACAAGCTTAAACTGTGTTCTGCACCTGTCCAAATTATGTTCCTTTCGGGAAATTTTGAAATATGTATCTCCATCAAGATAATCTGTCAAAAAACGCATTCCGCACTCGAGCGTCATAAGCTTTGCACCTATAGGTAGTGATATTGCTTCCTTTTCGGTCATGGTCTCTCCGCAAGCGTCAAAAAATCCCTTTGTATAGCTTTCAAAAAGAGGAAATGAAAAATTAACCTTGCTTAAATCGGGCTCGTCCTCCGCTCCGGTTGAAGCACCGAAGCGTATTGAATCTCCGTAATCGTAAGCTCTGAGCCCCGGCATCACCGTATCAAGGTCGATAACACATATCGTTTTACCGCTTTCCTTGTCAAACATACAGTTATTAAGCTTTGTGTCATTATGCGTTACTCTTAACGGTATATCACCTTTTTCAAGCATATCTGTAAGTGCCGACATTTCTTTTACTCTCGCATTTACAAACTCGATTTCTTTTTGCACAGCACCTGCCCTGCCGCAAGCGTCTTCTTTTACAGCCTTTTTGAAAGCCTCGTACCTTACCGGAGTATTGTGAAAATTCGGAATGATTTCGTGCAGCTTTTCTGCCGGAAAATCCGCAAGTAAATTTTGAAAATTACCGAATGCATATCCGCAGTTATAAAAGTCCTCGGGTTTCTCTATTTTTTCATAGCAGACCGCATCCTTTATAAAAATATAACTCCGCCAGCTTTTGCCTTCTTTATCGGTAAAATGATTTTTTCCGTCTTTTGTTTTAACAATATTTAAGGTTTCCCTTAAAATATCTCCGTTTTTTTCGGCTATTTTTGTTTTTAAAAAAGAAGTTACATTTTCAATATTTTCCATTAAGGCATCTGAATCAGGGAAAATGTTATTATTTATTTGCTGTAAAATGTACAGGGCGCTTTTTTCACCGTTCCTACATTTCACTTTAAAGGTCGTATTTATGTGTCCGTTCCCGTACGGTATACAGGCAATCGGTTCTCCGTTATAGTTAAAAGCTGATAATATTTCTTTCATTGTTTATATCCTTTCTTTTTTGATTTGGTTTTTCAACAAATCAATACCTATCTCTACAATAAATACATTGTACCGGCTTATAGCTCCCTATAGCTTTGTCACAGGCATTAAAATCTTGTTCTGTACGGAGTGCTCCTCCGTATGTATACTGACAGTAATTATTTTCTGACAAATCATACCCATATACTATTCTGCGTATTGTCTTGTTGCAATGTACAATCAAAGTCTTACCATTCTCATCGCATTCAACTTTTGTATTCAGCAAACAATCATTATCATCATAACAAAAAAAGCCACAATTTGAAAAAACTCTCTCTTTATTGTGAGAACTTAAAACACCGTCTAAATCAAGTTTTATATTAAAAGGAAATTCAAGAACTGCTTCATTGTCATCAACACAAACCCTTGGTTTAAAAAGCTTATATTCATTATTCAATATCTCATAAATTGTTTTCCCAATCAATATCCCTATATTTCTTGAGGAAACTGCTAACATATGGATTTTATCCATATATGTTTCAAACTGATAGCACGGAGCGGTTAAATAGAATTGATTCTTGTTATATGCTGCAAGTGCAAACTGGGCCAAGGCAGGTGCTTGTGAAACGGTAGGATAATAACTTTTCTGTCCCATAGTTTGATAAGAAACAAACGGTATTTCCGAACTATTGCCGGTTACACATGCGGCAAGCTCACGATACAACTTGATTGTTTTGATGAGCTCTGAATAATACCATTCTTCAGTATCGTTATAGTTATTTTCACCCTGCATCCACACGAATACCAATACCTTGTACTTTAGTCCCTGCTTTTTAGCAAGGCGTTTGCCGTTTTCAATATCTTTTTTGGTTCTTTCGTATATTTTTGATCCTACACCGTATTCCCGAATATCTGTTCCGCCTATTCCGGGTGCAGATATAAGAACTTTGTAGGGGGATTTAGAGTATCCGTTGTTTTATAAGCTTCCAATAAACCGTAAGCTATTGAAAAGACCTTCTATTATAAGTTGTAAGCGATGTATTTGTATAATATGTTTTTTTGTCTACCTATCGGAAGTTAAGACAAGTATTCCATCTTTAATCTTGATTGCCGTCTCATGATCACGAAGTTGCGAATAATTTTTTAAATCGTTCTGTTTCATAAACTCTTCACCTATTCTTTCATGCGAGGACTTTTCAAAGTCTCTAACAATTCACTGAGTTTTCCTGTGGCTAATCCTATACATTCATCTGCGGCGCCATAATAAATCCTGATAGTATCTGCGGCTTCATCAGCAATAGCTCCACATGTGAAAACTGTATTCTCCGATCTGCCGTTTATTTCATAATACTCAGTTGGTGTAAGAATCCAATGGTCGAGTGCACTTATTATTTTAGAAGGGTCATTTAAATCAAGCAGTACAGCGCCAATTGAATAGCGCCATTCACGGTTTTTCAAGTATACACCATGAATAATCTCCAACCAACCGTCCTTTGTCTTTATCGGTGGGGTCGGTCCTACTTTATAATTTGCGAATGATAACGGCGGATATAATAAAGGTCTGTGATGACCCCAATAAATCAAATCTGGAGAATAAGATATCCACATTCCGTGAGTCAGCATATCGTCTCGAAAATTACTCGGTTCGTTAACCCTAACGACACTGTACGGTCTGTCAAGGCGCACATACATACCGTTTATTTTCTCAGGGAAAAGGCACGGAACCCTGTTTGCCGGCAAGGCTATGCAATCTACAAATTCCAACTTTTTAAAATCTTTGGTTTTTTCTAAAATGGCAGCCGGTCCTATATCCAAACCTTCTCCCGGTTTAATTTGAGCAGGACGAACGATATAATAAGTATCATCGATTTTGGTCACTCTCGGATCAATTACCCAACAATCACAGTCTCCGGGCATATCTGCCCATTTCCTGTTTGAACACAGCGGTTTGTTTTCTATTTCAAAATTTATTCCGTCATGGCTCATAGCAACATGAATCCCTGTTTTATTCCCATTGATATCGTTTTTGTATATGGCCGCAATTAACAATACAATTTGACCTTTAAACACAGTTTGACCGCAATTAAAAACTGCTTCAACCGGCACCGGGAAATCTTTTGTCGTGATAATTGGATTACCTTTATATCTATGTAAAATATACTCTTGTTCTCTGTGTTTTGCAATCATATTAAACTCCATTCTGCCGCCAAAGCCTCAACTCAAATAAGTTACGGATTAATCTCACTTGGCGGCGAATGGAGATTAGTCCGGTATTCTTTGCGGTTGCCATTTCTATGTTATGATTAGCGTGATTTTCCACGCTGTACCTTTTTATACGGCAACTATTATATAATGACCAAAACTTTCTAAATTCAATGTGATAAAACCTTTGTTAACAAGTAACCTTTCATCGGTATAAGCATCCGAAACCGTTTTAAAACCATCAAAACCGGAAATTTCGCATTTTTCAATATCGCAAGTTTTTGAATTGGCTATAAACAGCAGCCATTTATTTTTTCCGTCTTTGCTGTATCTGTATCCGCTTATTTTCACTTGCCCGCTGTCACATTTAAACGGCATTTTCTCCGGCTTATAGTATGGATTCCATTGAGAATCCGATATAGGAAAATTATCTATTATTTTCCATATTTCAGACATTTTTTCAAGCGGCTTTTCTATGTCGTTTGGTCGGGGTAATACCCCATTGACCAAAGAAAACGCTAAAGCGTTATCAAAGCTCCAAACAGGCTTATTCTCATAAACGATGAATTCCGTCGGTATGCCAATATTTCTTCCGTTATGCGTAGAACGCAGATAACCCTCCGGCATTTCATCCGCTCCGAATTTTACAAGACTGTATTGTATATATTCACCGAGCCACAACGCATGCGCAAAAGAAATTCCCGCGGTACAAATACAGTCTGAAACATGACAGTTTATCGTCTTGCCTCGTTTTTCAAAAATATTATAAAGATTTTTTAATAATCTCCTTACTCCAAAAATAGGATACGTCGGTTTTAAATTACCCTTTTCATCATAATACCCACAACCGTGTGCTGTGTTTTTGCAATCCCATACCATACCGGTGCCATCTAAATATATACCGTCAAACCCAAAATCATCAACCAGCTTTTCAATTCCCGCTGTAAACTCATCCGCAATAGAGCTGTTATAGCACACAGGATGCTCCCTCTGAGCAGGAAAGCGGTACCATCCGAGCCCTTTACTCATTTCGCTGCCTTTGCGACTGTATATTTCTGCTTTATCGTACCAGATATCCGCTAATGTAGATATTTCATATCCGAAATAAGGAACAACCTTTATTCCGCGTTTATGACATTCTTCTATAATCGTTCGCAACCGTCGTTCTGTGCATTTTGTTAATTTCCAATAATTCTGCACCTGATTCCATTTTTCATGCAATATAAGCGTGGTAACTCCGAGCCTTTTAATTCTGTCGTACCCTATTTCATCGCTTTCCGACATAACGGGATTTGCAAGGAAATCATCATAATCCAAAGAGATTTTTTTGAAACAGTCAATATGAAGTCTTTTTTCGGTATAAGGATTGCTCGGGAAAGGCTTAACCGGAGTTGCTTGAAAAGCAAGCCTGAAAGAAATGTCCGGCAAGGAATACTGCCCGTGCGGAGCATTTATTTCATCCCAAATATGCGGGTTGCCATCAATAAGACGCAAGCGTATAACAACCTCATCTTCTCTTACTATAAACTGGATGGCCTCTTTTGCACTGTTGGGTTGCCAATTTTTATCACTTTCAGCGAAGGTGAAAAAGCCTTTATCGTCGTTTCCTAAAAATGTCACTGCGGAAAACGGTATTCCGATATCCTTTTTCGGTGTAAATCCCGTACCGGAATACATATCAGAAGAGTCTGTATTGCCTGTGGCGTCCGGCATAATATTACTGGGATATAAATGATAAAGTTCGGCATATTTTTTCTTGATCGGAATTTCAATGTAGAAATAATCCAGCTTAGTTAACGGAGGATTTTTCTCATCCAATCCGAACAGTTGCGGGACGGTAAAGCCCCGAGGCATAAGTTTAATATCAACAGTAGCCAAGCCGTCAAATTCAATAACGGTTGCAGTATTTACAATAAATGCTTCACTTTGGGATGTTGCATATATAATCGCCTTATCACAGTTGCTTTCCGCCAGAAACACCTCAGTATCATTCCAACAAATCGCCTTGCCATTTTCTGAAGCGGATATTCTCATAGGTGAATTCAGCAGCTCATCTCCTAAAGAAGATACGGATGAAAACAGCAAATTATCTTTAATCTCGTATTTCCTTCCCCAAACATTAACTGAACAACCATCGGCATTTTCATTCACCGCAACTGAAGTCCAAGGTGACGGTACGCCTTTTTTTGAATTCATATTATCATCCTCGTATAATAAAGTGGTAGTTATTAGTGTCCCTCTCCAAGGACATATGCTACACTGTAAACGGTGCTGTGGATTGGTGAATTCCTCCTACCGGATAGACGGTTACAATAAGGCTCCAACCACCGACCTTTGCAGTATTGTTAATCAGTTAGATACCGCCCGACGGTTTATTTGGAACGAGGTTACAAGAGCAAAGTGCCCTGTGGATAACGGCATCAAAATAAATCTATCGGAGGTACTTAAATGATTTGCGTTGGAATTGATGTTGCAAAGGACAAGCACGACTGTTTTATTATGAGTTCAGAAGGCGAAGTCCTCGCAGATGTTTTTACTGTCTCTAACAATAAAGAAGGTTTTAAACATCTTTTTCAAACAATCAATATAACATGCCATCCGGACGATATGTAAATAGGGTGTGGCAGGACTCTAACGCATTTATTCAGAAGCAAGATGTTTATAAGGACGCCACCTATTCCGCACAGAAACTTAAGCTCATTTTACAGAATACCGGGGTGCGGACATATTCTTGGACTCCAAAAGGAGTAGACAAATATGTACACGAAAGAGCAAATTGAAACTGCATTAAAGGAATTTGAACGATTGGGTTCTGTACAAGCAACGATTACATTATTAGGTTATCCGTCAAGCAGTTCTTTGTATAAGTGGTATGAACGAAAGCTCGCTAATAAAAAAAATTATCACGGTTCTCCCCAAAAACCGTATAATGTTGAACATAGATATATAAATTCTGCCGAGCATCCTCGTTATCCTGATACAAATTTAAAATCAGAGGCAATAAAACGTTGCTTTTCTCTTGGCGAAAATGTAGAGTATGTATCAAGAGAAATAGGTACAGCCGCATGAGCATATATAAATGGTATCGGCAATATAAAAAGTATGGAATGTCCGGACTGATGTCGTCCAAGAAACAAATCAAACGAGAAAATATAGACTTTAATGCAGAATCCGCACCGGCTCAAGACATTGCTGAGCTACAGGAGCAAATAAAGCAACTGCAAATGGAAGTTGATGTATTAAAAGAAGCGTTAAATCTGTTAAAAAAAGACCCCGTATCAATATAACGGAACTGAAAAACCGTGAAAAAGCAGTGGTTATTGATGCCATGAAGGACAAGTATTCACAGCGAACTTAAGAAAACCGGAATCGCTGTTTCTGAGAAAATCGTCCGCCGTATTATGAAAGCGGAAAAATTAACAGTACCGGAAAAACGCATGAAAAAATATAATTCATATAAAGGTGAAATCACACCCAAAGCAGCTAATTTATTGAATAGAGATTTTTATGCAGACCAGCCTAATATAAAGTGGCTTACGGATATAACCGAATTTGCAATTCCCGCAGGAAAAGTATACCTTTCTCCTGTTGTTGACTGTTTTGACGGCATGATTGTAAGCTGGAACATAGGAACAGCACCGGATTCCCTTTTATTGAACAAAATGCTTGAAGTCGCAATTAGCACCCTTTCTCCGTCAGAACATCCCATAGTACATACCGACAGAGGAAGCCACTATAGATGGCCGGGCCGGATAGACCGAATGAACACTGCGGGTTTAACTCGTTCAAAGTCAAAGAAAGGCTGTTCTCCCGACAATGCAGCTTGTGAAGGATTCTTCGGCAGATTAAAGAATGAGATGTTTTATGGGCGCTCATGGATTGATGTTTCAATTAACAGTTTTATAGATGAAATTAATAATTATATCATCTGGTATAACACCAAACATATTAAACAATCTCTGGGATATATGAGCCCGGTAGAGTACAGACATCGTCTTGGATTAGCTGTTTAAACAGTCCAAGAATATGTCCGCACCCCCGAGCCTATTACAGCCTCAGTCTCACTTCACTCTCAACACTTTGCCGAATATAACTGTGTTTTTAACAATATTCATTTTCAAAATTTCTTTTTGCAACACAAAGGCACCTTAAAAATCAGACTGTATTATTTAATTGGGAACTTAAAAGAAGAGTTCGCTTCACATAAATCATATTTATTCTCTCTATATATAAGCTTGCCGTACACATTTTCGGGTAATTCTATATTGATATGAATAAATTCATCTTTTCTTTCCAACTTTACCGAAATTTTGCCTTCCTTGATTGTTATATAACCTTTGGCAAAGTGCATTTTTTCAGGAATTTTAGGTGAAATAATAATTTTTTCAAAACCGTAAGAATCTGTTTCCTGATTTATTCCGAGAATACCCGTGAACAACATTCGAGAGCACCCACCGAACATAGGATGATTGCGAGAGTTTGTACCATTCCAATTTTCCCATATTGTTGTGGCTCCTTTTTCCATACAATAGCCGAAACCGCCGACAGAATGCGTACTCAATAAATCGAATGCTATATCTTCTCCCTTGTTTTCAAACAAAGCCTCCGTAAGCAAATCAGTCCCCAAAAAGCCGGTGTCAAAGTAACCCAAATTACGGTAAAATTCTTTTACATTATTTATCGTTAAAGAGTCACCGAGACCTGATGCGATTGCAAAGGCATCAGCGCCTTGTTTTTTACCCGCAAAGCTTCCGGTTGTTTCGTCATAATATTTGTCTATAACTGCTTTAGAAGAAACCCGAGATAAATTCCTAAAATACTCTGCATCTTTTTTTATTCCCATTTTATTGGCAAAAACTTCGGCAAACTTAAGAGCTCTGATAAAAAGGCAAGTATTGACAAACGGAGGGTCAAGCTGCATTTTGTCTATTGAGCTCCAATCTCCCAGGCACCAACCTCCATCCTCTTCACGCACAATAAGTCCGTTTTCGCAACGCACAACCAAATACTCAATCCATTTTTTAATACTTAAATAATTCTCTTTTATCGGTTCGAAATCACCGTATATTTTATAATAATTATACGGTACGGTAATTGCGGCCATTCCCCAACCGCCGGGTCCTCCTCCGCCGCCGGCAAACGGTGCGGTGTGGTTTATGTGACCTGTCTTTTTATCTTGAGAATCAAAAATGTCCCGAATCCATTTCTTGTAAAAACTTCTCGCGTCAAGCATAAGCATTGCCGCAGGCGCACATACCTGACCGTCGCCGGTATATCCTAAACGCTCCCGATGAGGACAATCAAGAGGTACTCCCTGATGCATATTATCTGTTTGCGTTCTTACATAAGCCTTGTACAGCCAGTTAAGTTCCTCGGAAGACGATTCAAAATCCGAAGTTACAGTAACATCACTGTGAATCACCTTAACAGCAAGCGGTTCTGCATTTCCGACAATTTCAAAATACCGAAATGCATGCCATAAGAATTTCGGTTCAAAGATATGTTTTCCCCCGTTGCCGATAAAAACATCTTCCATAATCTGCGGAATTCCGGCAGGGCTTTTATAATTTGTTCCGAGCCCGACAAAAAAAAATTCGTTATTTCTTACTTCATCAGCAAAACGAATAGTAACTCTTTCTCCGTCTGCCGCATCGGTCAAAACGGTTACAAATCCGCTTATGTTTTCACCTGCATCATAGAGTCTTCTGTTTCCTTCCTCGTATATCAACTTAGGTTTAATTTCTCTAATAACTCTATCAGCCGGTGCGTCGTCAAATGTCAAAACGGTATCGGGTAATTTTTTAATCGCAACCGCTGATACTGCATATTCTGTAATTCGGGAATCATAAATTTCACCGTAAAACAAACTGCTTTTAACAGTATTTGAGGTGCGGCATATTTCATTGCCGTCAGAATGTAAAACAGTTGTACCGTTTTTGTCTTCAAATACTAAGGTATATATTGCCCCGAGACTGTCCCCGAAAGCGACATTTCCCTCTGCAATTCGCTCATTTTGTCTATACCACCCGTTGCCCAGTGCTATTTCAATTAAATTTTCACCGTCGATTATATACTTTTCAATATCATAGATACTGTAATAGCACCTGTAAGTAAACTCATCTTTAATAGGATAAAAAAATTGTTTTGCATCACGCGCACAAAATATGCTGTTAGACGGTAAAAAATACTCATTACCTATTCTGTTCCCATTGATATAAAGAATAAAATTTCCGAGACTGCTTAATGCGATTTTCGCCGTTTTTACATCGGATATTGTAAATTCACGCATAATAACAGGTGCTTCATATTCTTTCGGTGCAGTTATCCAAGAAGATTTTTCAATTTCCTTCTTGATATCAATTTTCATTCTTACACCTCCAAACAAAGTTAAAGTGACATTTTAAATTTAAAGGAAATGTCCTTTTCGGAAAGTCTGTATTTTTCGGGTAATTGCGGACCGCAGGAATTTGAGCCTATGCCCGATACTTTGTAATCGACCCTTACATATGTGCCGTCGGGAGTCGGTAATTCGTCGGTATGCTCGGCTTTTG
>ENA-OUQG01002048-OUQG01002048.1-human-gut-metagenome-genome-assembly--contig:-NODE-2048-length-10159-cov-4.554632_pt1 | contig 10159 bp, 5 predicted proteins | sample MGYA00237943_ERZ548823 | MGnify/ENA primary metagenome ERZ548823 (study PRJEB26490, sample SAMN05194731) | human gut metagenome | biome: terrestrial biome; feature: human-associated habitat; material... | reverse complement strand
GGGATATCCCTTGTCTTGATATACTGGCGCACATCCTGGTGGTATTCCTGCTGGCTTACGGCATAATAAATGCCATCCCACTGGGCCGCAATGCCGATGCTTTGGAGACTTTCCTTCTTTTTTTCGGTCACTTCATGGCTGGCCGGATCCAGTTCATATTGTTTGATCCAGCTGCTCTGCTCGCACGCTTGTTTGTCCGTGGCGACCAGCAGCGTTCCGTCCAGCGCAATACTGCCGGCAACCACACCCGAATCATCTTCATGCGCCAGGTTGGAATCACAGTCGCCCAGGTCATCACGCCAGAAAAGGCGTTCGCCGGACGCATAGTACCAGTCACCCCCGCACGGGAAGATTGCACTCTTTTTGTCTTTCCACCAGGTATTTTCATAGGTATCGTCCGTGGCCAGGTTCACGATGTTCTGCGTGCCAAGGTTTTCCAGGTCAAAGGCAACGCTGTCATCGCCGTCATCGTTATGGTTGGTGTTCATCTCCTCTGTGGTACACAGCAGGTGTTTATGCATGCAATATCCCAGCTGATCCGAACCGTCCACCGGGTCATCCCAGGTGCAGTCCACCTGGTACCAGTTCCCGTCCAGCTCGACCATGTTCCACGCATGGCCGATATCTTTACTGGTTACCAGCACACCAGTGATACCCAGCTTGCGCAGGGTAAGGGCATACGTTTTGGCGTAACCGTCACAGACGGCAGTCCCTTCCAGCAGGGCGCCGCGCAGGTTGTGGTCGTCCTGCACATTATCACTAAGGTGTTCCCGGTCATAGGCAATGTTCTGCACCAGCCATTCATGCACATAGAACACCTTTTCCAGATCCGTCTGGCACAGGGTGTTGGCCTGGTCCACCAGCTGGTCCAGCTTTACCTGCATGGCGGCAACATCCTGCGCCGTGCAGTATTCAAGGCCGATTGCCACCGCCAGCCCGGTATCTCTGCTATAATAGCAGGACAATTTGCTGATGGCCTCGCCGCCTTCCACACGCGCATTCAGGTCAGCCAGGGTGGAAAGCACCAGATCTTTATCCAAGTTCAGGTCTTTGATATTTACTTTCTCTGCTGTTTCCGTATGGTTCTTTACGGCATTGGCCACGCGCTCCACCATGGTCTGCGCCGCCTGAATGTTGTTGTCATCCTCCGCCAGCGTTGCCGGCTGCGCAGCCAGTGCTTCACGGGCAGCAATGATGTTTTCCAGCGTGCCTTCCACTTCCACCACGCTGCTGTCCGCCGTTTCCGGGGTCTGGGCCCAAACCGGAAGCGCAGTGGTGCCCATCATGGCCGCCGCCAAAACAAGGGCCAAAATCCGTTTATCTTTTTTCATTTTTTCTCCCTGGAATACAGCCAAAAAAACGTTTTTGCCGCTGTATATCCTGATTTTAAATTTTACACGAAACAGAGGAGAAATACAATGCCAGACGCACCAACATCCTGCACAGAAAAAGTTTTCAGACTTTACATTTTTTAATAAAAAGGCTATCTTTTCGCGTGCAAAGTGGTGTATAATGATACACAATATGGGGGTGTGTGTCCATTTTGGCACACCCCGGAGGCAGCGTGGGCGGAACGGTGTATCCGGCACGTTTCCACTGCCCGAACAACCGCCACCTGCCCTTGCCCCCCACCCGCAGCTGGTGGACAAAAGGAGGATGACTTTTTGATGGAACACAACATTCCCGAACTGGTTGCCCAGCTCACGCTGGAAGAAAAGGCCGGGCTTTGCTCCGGCGCGGATTTCTGGCATACCAAAACCGTGGAACGCCTGGGCATTCCCACCCTGATGGTCTCGGACGGCCCGCACGGTCTGCGCACCCAGGACCCGGAACAGGACGACCCCAACCACAGCCGCAAGGCGGTCTGCTTCCCCGCCGGGTGCTCCGTTGCCGCCAGCTTTGACCCCGACCTGGCCCGCCGGGAGGGTGCGGCCATCGGGCGGGAAGCCCGCGCGTTCGGCGTTGGCGTTGTGCTGGGGCCTGCCGTAAACATCAAGCGCAGCCCGCTGTGCGGCCGCAACTTTGAATATTACTCCGAAGACCCGGTGCTGGCCGGTGAGCTGGCCGCCGGGTACATCAATGGCGTACAGAGCCAGGGGGTTGGTACCTCCATCAAGCATTTTGCCGCCAACAGCCAGGAGTACCGCCGCATGAGCGCATCGTCCGACATGACGGAGCGTACGCTGCGCGAAATTTACCTGCCTGCATTTGAAACCGCCGTCAAGAAATCCCAGCCCTGGACGGTGATGTGCAGCTACAACCGCGTGAACGATGTATTTGCTAGCGAAAGCCGCATGCTGCTGACCGATATCCTGCGCACCGAGTGGAACTTTAAGGGCTTTGTGATGTCCGACTGGGGCGCTGTAGCTGACCGTGTAAAAGGTGTTGCGGCTGGGCTTGACCTGGAAATGCCCGGTTCCGGCGGTGTCAATGACGCCAAGATCGTGGCCGCCGTTAAAGCCGGCACCTTGAGCGAAGCCGCGCTGGACAAGGCTGTGATCCGCATTTTGAACATTGTGTTCCGCGCGGCGGACGAAGCTGCCGCCCCGGCCCCGGAGCTGGACCTGAAAGGCGACCACACCATCGCCGCAGAGCTGGCCAAGGAATGCGCCGTGCTTTTGCAGAACCGCGGTGTGCTGCCGCTGAAAAAGGGCAGCAAGGTAGTATACATCGGCGGCTTTGCCAAAACGCCGCGCTATCAGGGCGGCGGCTCCAGCCACATCAACACCATCAGGGTGGACAGCGCGCTGGAAATGGCCGAAAGCCATGGCCGCCGGGTGAGCTATGTGGAGGGCTTCCCCGCTGATCTGGACCAGCGGGAGGAGGAAGAGTTCCTGCGCGCGGTTTCCGCCGCAGCGGAAGCTGACGCGGCGGTGATCTTTGCGGGCCTGCCGGAATCTTTTGAAAGCGAAGGCTTTGACCGCAGCCATATGCGCCTGCCGGAAAGCCAGAACAACCTGATTGCCCGCGTGGCCGCCGTGCAGAAAAACACCGTTGTGGTGCTGCACACCGGTTCCCCGGTGGAATGTCCCTGGGCCAACGATGTGAACGCCGTGCTGTGCATGTATCTGGGCGGCGAAGGTGTTGGCACTGCGGCGGACGCCCTGCTGTGGGGCGATGCCAACCCCAGCGGCCGCCTGCCGGAAACCTGGCCCCTGCGGCTGGAAGATACCCCGTGTTATCTCGACTTTCCCGGTGACGGCCGCCATGTGGAATACCGCGAGGGCGTGTATGTCGGCTACCGCTGGTACGATGCCCGCAAGATGCCGGTGCTGTGGCCGTTTGGGCACGGGCTTTCCTACACAGGGTTTGTGTACCGCAATGCCCAGCTGACGGCGGACGAGTTTGCCGAGGGCGACAGCGTGCGGGTACGGGTGAGCGTGAAGAATGTTGGCATGATGCCCGGCAAGGAAGTTGTGCAGCTGTATGTAGCAGACTGCACCGGCACCACCGGCCGCCCGCCCAAGGAGCTGCGCAAGTTCGTGAAGGTCAAGCTGGAACCTGGCGAGGAAAAGCAGGTAGAGTTCACCCTGACCGCGCAGGATTTGAGCTACTATGACGAAACGCTGGGCAGCTGGTACGCCGCCCCAGGCGAGTACAAGATTTTGCTGGGCCATTCCAGCCGGGATATCCACGCAACGCTCAGCGTGCGGTTCAGCACCCCGCGCCGCCGCCCGTTCGTGATTGACGAAAACACCACCATCGGCGAGCTTTCCAAGGATGACCGCACGGCTGGCATTATTCAGCAGGTGCTGGCACAGGCAGGCAACGCCCTGACCGGCGGCAACGCAGGCGGCAGCGAGATTGCCAGCAGCGAAGCCGTAGCTCAGATGCTGGATTCCATGCCGCTGCGCGGCATCGTGAACTTTGGCGGTCCCGCTGCAGCCGGGATGATCACCCCGCTGCTGGAAATACTGCGCGCCGCTATCCAGTGATTTGGGCTTTGGCGTAATCAAGGCATCCCCGAACCCCGCAAAAGAGAGTTGAAATGTTCCGATCAACACATTTATAAAAGAAGTACATGCAGGAGGAATATCCCATGCAATTTCGTTCTCGCTGCGCGGCCGTTCTGACCGCCGTATTGCTGTGCAGTGCTGCTGCACTGCCCGCTTTGGCGGAAGAAACCGCCACGCCGGAAACCGCCGACAGTGTTGCCAGCGCTTCCACCTACACCGGTTGGAAAACCGTGAACGGCAAGGATTACTGGTACGAGAACGGCGTGAAACAGGGTACTACCGGCCGCGGCAAAGAGATTTACGACCCTGATTCCGACGCCTGGTACTGGCTGGACGCCAACAAGGGCGGCGCAAAAGCCGTCAGCAAGGATGTTTACCAGGAATCCAACGGCGGCAAATGGGTGCGCTACGATGCAAACGGCCATATGATCAAAGGTTGGGATACCAACGATGACGGCACCTATTACTTTGACCTGATCACCGGCGCCATGGCCAAGGGCGATATTGTGGTGGACAACCTGCCCTGCAGCTTTGATACCACCACCGGCATTGGCTGCAACCTGATGTGGCACAGCATGGACGGCAAAGATTACTGGTACGAGGCTGGCAAGCGCCAGGGTTATGATCCCAATAATGCAGCCTACCGCGGCAAAGAAATCTATGATCCGGCCTCCGGTGCCTGGTACTGGCTGGATAACGTGCAGCAGGGTGCTAAAACCGTCAGCAAGGATGTATACCAGGAATCCGAAGCCGGCGACTGGGCCGAAAACGCAGACGGCACCGGCAAGTGGGTGCGGTATGACGCCAACGGCCACATGGTAAAAGGCTGGGATACCAACAATGACGGCACCTATTACTTTGACCAGGTGTACGGCACCATGGCCAAAGGCATTGTGACGATCGACGGCAATCTGTACCTTTTTGATGTTGATACCGGCGTGATGCAGGCCAGCATTACGACCAGCGAGGAAGCCATGGCAGACCGCGTGATCGAGCTGGTCAACCAGGAGCGCACCTCCCGCGGATTGCAGCCCCTGGTCAAGCACGATGGCCTGATGGTTGCCGCAGCAGCCCGCGCCAAGGAGCTTTCCCAGCGATACAGCCACACCCGCCCCGACGGTTCTGAATGCTTTACCATTTTGTGGCACCTGGGCATTGACTATGCCTATGCCGGCGAAAACATTGCCATGGGTCAGAGAACCCCGGAGATCGTGATGAACGACTGGATGAACAGTTCCGGCCACCGCGCCAACATCCTGAACGAAAACTATGACTGCATCGGCGTTGGCTACACCATGGTGGACGGCCACCCCTACTGGGTGCAGCTGTTTACCGGTGACTTTGATTTATAAGTAGTTTGTAAACAAATTTAAAACACAGCCCCGCAGCCGTTGCATTTTTTCGGCTGCGGGGCTATACTGTTTCCATATACTTAACATATGCCAACTATTTACATATAGCAACAGAAAGGAGAACCTTTATGGAGGGACATATTGGTGACCAGCGCAGCAAAGCCGTGATGCGCTATCTTGACCGGCTGAAAAAGTCTGTGCGCCGCGGGGCGTCTTTAAGCCTTGCCAACGCCCCCAAGCTGCATCTTGGCATTCTGGAAGGGCTGAACCACGCCATTGAGGTGCGCGGCCAGGATGGTGCCGTGTATGTTTCGGACCTGGCGGAGATTTTCAAGCAGCCGCTGCCGGCGATTTCCCGCGGACTGCGCACACTGGAGCAGGATGGCCTGGCCCAGCGCCAGACCGATCCCAATGACCGCCGCCGCACTCTGGTGCGCATCACCCCAAAAGGGGAGGAATCCCGCCTGATCTGCGAAAGCCGACTGAATGATTACATCACCGGCATTATGGATGACCTGGGCGAAGAATTTTGCCAGCAGTTTGCAAAGGATGCCGAAACCCTGCTGCAGGCCATTGAGCGCCAGAACGAAAAGCTGCTGGCCGAAAAGGAGAAGATGCCATGACAAAAATTTTCAAACATCTGGCCAAACACTGGGCGGCCTGCCTTGTTATTATTGCCCTGCTGTTGGTGCAGGCATACGGCGATTTGACCCTGCCGGACTACACCAGCAAAATTGTGGATACCGGCATCCAACAGTCCGGCATTGCGGACGCTGTGCCAGAAGTAGTGCGGGATTCCACCCTGCAGGTGCTGGAGCTGCTGATGACGGACGCGGACGCCGCCGCGGTGGAAGCCGCTTACACCCAGCCGGGCGGCACCGACAACGCACTCTCCTCCGCTACCAGCTTACAGAAAAAGCTCGCATCCCCCTATACGGTCCGCCTGCTGCGGGCCGATGCGGACCGGGATACGCTGGCGGAGGTATTTTCCACCCCGGATATTGTGCTCTATCTGGCTTCCGCTCAGGCAGCCGGGGAGGGCAACGCCCCGGATGCCGCCGCGCTGGATACCGTTACCGCCCAGTTTGCGGCCATGACCCAGATGCCCGGTTTCAGCCGGGATGCCGTACAGGCCCAGCTGGCCGCAGCCATGGGTCAGGCCGGCGAAAGTGAGCTGAGCGGGCTTTCAGCCCAGGCAGTGCTGCTGGTGGGGCTGGAATATCAGGCCCTTGGCATCAGCGATGCGGTACAGATGAACTACCTGATGCAGACCGGCGGCCGGATGCTGGGGCTGACCCTGTTGATGGTTGCCGCCGCGGTTCTGGTGGGGCTACTTGCTTCCCGCGTGGCGGCTGCCATTGCACGGGATCTGCGCCGCGGTGTGTTCCGCCGGGTGGTCAGCTTTTCTGCCTCTGAAACGGACAAGTTTTCCACCGCATCCCTCATCACCCGCACCACCAACGATGTACAGCAGATCCAGATGACCTGCGTAATTTTGCTGCGCATGGTGGCGTATGCCCCCATCCTTGGCATTGGCGGCATCATCCATGTGGCGCAGGCGGGTTCCAGCCTGACCTGGATCATTGTGCTGGCCGTCGCTTTGCTGCTGGCGCTGATTACGGTATTGATGCAGTTTGCCATGCCCAAGTTCAGGATCATGCAAAAGCTGGTGGACCGGCTGAACCTGGTATCCCGCGAGATTTTGACCGGCATTATGCCCATCCGCGCATTCAGCCGCGAACAGCACGAGGAAGCACGCTTTGACGCCGCCAACACCGACCTGATGCGCACCCAGCTGTTCACCAACCGGGTAATGGCCGCCATGATGCCCTTTATGACCCTGATTATGAACGGCACTTCCCTGCTGATCGTCTGGTTCGGCGGCAAACAGATTGATGCCGGCACCATGCAGGTGGGCAGCATGATCGCCTTTATCACCTACACGATGCAGATCGTGATGTCCTTCCTGATGCTGACGATGGTTGCCGTGATGCTGCCCCGTGCCGGCGTTGCCGCGGACCGCATTGACGAAGTGCTGACCACCGAGCCGGCCATCCATGACCCGGTGCCGGAAGCCATCCCCGCTGACCTCAATCAGCACCACTGGAACGGCGAAGTCGCATTCCATCATGTCAACTTTACCTACCCCGGCTCCAGCGAGGACGCCCTGCACGATATTGATTTTGTCGCCAAACCCGGCCAGACCACGGCCATTATCGGCTCCACCGGCTGCGGCAAAACCAGTTTGCTGCATTTGATCACCCGTTTTTATGATGTGACCGGCGGCAGCGTGACGGTAGACGGCGTGGATGTGCGCCAGATGCCACAGAGCACCCTGCGCGGCCTTTTGGGTTATGTGCCGCAAAAGGGCGTACTGTTCAGCGGCACGATTGATTCCAACCTGAAATTCGGCGGCGAGAATATCACCGATGCCGATGTGCGCACCGCCGCCCGCATTGCCCAGGCGGAAGAGTTCATCTCCGCCAAGCCGGAGGGGTACGAAAGCCCCATTGCCCAGGGCGGCACCAACGTTTCCGGCGGGCAGAAGCAGCGGCTTTCCATCGCCCGCGCCATTGCCAAACACCCGAAGATCTACCTGTTTGATGACAGCTTCTCCGCGCTGGACTACAAGACTGATGTTGCCCTGCGCCGCGCGCTGAAAGCCGAAACCGGCGACGCCACCGTGATTATTGTGGCACAGCGCATTTCCACTGTGCTGCACGCCAACCAGATTTTGGTTCTGGAAGATGGCCGCATTGTGGGCAAGGGCACCCACGCCCAGCTGATGGAAAGCTGCCCGGCTTACCAGGAAATTGCCCGCAGCCAGCTGAGCAACAAAGAGCTGGACCTGAAAGGAGGGGAAGCCTGATGCCGCATCCCGGACGAATGACGACCCAAAAGGCAAAAGACTTTAAGGGCACCATGCGCAGCCTGCTGGCAGAGCTGGGGCACTACAAGTTCCGCCTGATTGCCGTGATTGTTTTTGCCGTTTTTTCCACGATTTTTAATATTGCAGGCCCCAAGGTGCTGGCCAAAGCCACCACTGCCCTGGCCACCGGCTGGGTGGCCAAGCTGCGGGGCACCGGCAGCATTGACTTTGGCTATATCGGCAAAATCCTGCTGATCCTGCTGGTCATGTATCTGGTTTCCGCTGCGTTCAGTTTCTGCCAGAGCTGGATCATGAGCGGGCTTTCGCAGAAGATGTGTTATGACTTCCGCCGCCAGATCAGCGAAAAGATCAACCGCCTGCCCCTTGCCTATTTTGAAAAGCGCACCGTGGGCGAGGTACTTTCCCGCATTACCAACGATGTGGACACCCTGGGCCAGAGCCTGAACCAGAGCATTACCCAGCTGATCACCAGCATTACCACCATGATCGGCGTGCTCATCATGATGCTGACCATCAGCCCCACGATGACGCTGATTGCCATTTTGATCCTGCCGGTCTCGATGGCGCTGGTGCTGTTGGTGGTCAGGTTCAGCCAGAAATATTTCCGCGCCCAGCAAAAAGTTCTGGGCTCCGTGAACGGCCAGGTGGAGGAAGTATATTCCGGCCACAATGTGGTCAAAGCGTTCAACCGCGAAGATGCCGTTCTGAATGATTTTGACGAAGCCAACAACCGCCTGTTTGAATCCGCCTGGAAAAGCCAGTTTCTTTCCGGCCTGATGCAGCCCATCATGACCTTTGTGGGCAACCTGGGCTATGTAGCAGTGGCCGTTTCCGGCAGCATTTTTGCCGCGCGCGGCATCATCACCATTGGTGACATCCAGGCGTTCATCCAGTATGTGCGCAACTTCACCCAGCCCATCCAGCAGCTGGCCCAGGTCAGCAACATGCTGCAAAGTATGGCGGCGGCTTCGGAGCGCGTGTTTGAATTTTTGGGTGAGCCGGAAGAAGAACAGAACGCTGACCCCGCCCGCCGGGCAGACCCCGCCTGCATTGACGGCCAGGTCACCTTTGACCATGTCAAGTTTGGCTACACGCCGGAAAAGACTGTTATCCGGGATTTCAGCTGCGATGTAAAACCCGGCCAGAAAGTTGCCATTGTCGGCCCCACCGGCGCAGGCAAAACCACCATGGTCAAGCTTCTGATGCGCTTTTACGATGTCAACTCCGGCGCCATTACGCTGGACGGCCACAACGTAAAGGACTTTGACCGCAGCGCCCTGCGCGAAGGCTTTGGCATGGTATTGCAGGATACCTGGCTGTTCCAGGGCACCATTATGGAAAACATCCGCTATGGCCGCCTGGATGCCACCGATGAGGAAGTCATCGCTGCCGCCAAGGCTGCCAATAACCAGACCGGTTACTACACCGTGTACAACAAGACCGGTGAAACCGTGAAGGAGCTTTCCCTGACCATCAATGCGACGGGCGAAAAGGCCGTGGTTGCGATGGACGTTCCCGCCGACACCGTTAAGGTGATTGCCTTCACCGTAAGCGGCGATGTGGATCCCCATGGCGCTCTGACGCTGTCCTTCACCACCGAGAGCGGCTATACGGCTGCGATGGAGACGCTTGGCGTTGAAACGGCTCCCGTTACGCTGCTGGCTGCCGAGGCCATGACCGGCGCGCCCCCCATCTCCTTCTCCACCCCTAAGGCCGAGTAAGCTCCTTCGAGTAAATATCCTTTATCAACCAAAGCCGCTCCTATCCGCTGCGATAGGAGCGGCTTTTTGTATACAAAAAAGCGGAAGCCTGGGGAGCTGCTGTTGACAATTTGCTTGAGGATGGGTATAATGACAGATGTTATCTATCCTGCGCAAGGGAGGTTGTACTTATGCCGCCCAAGGTGAAGTTTACCAAGGACGAAATCATCCAGGCCGCGCTCAATGTTGCCCGCGTCAAGG
>ENA-OUQG01002032-OUQG01002032.1-human-gut-metagenome-genome-assembly--contig:-NODE-2032-length-10211-cov-4.626822_pt1 | contig 10211 bp, 8 predicted proteins | sample MGYA00237943_ERZ548823 | MGnify/ENA primary metagenome ERZ548823 (study PRJEB26490, sample SAMN05194731) | human gut metagenome | biome: terrestrial biome; feature: human-associated habitat; material... | reverse complement strand
CTGCCGCACCTCGCTCGCCGTATCGGCACTTAGAATTATGCGGTATTGCCTAAAGAATAATGGCGGTGTGCCTGCGGCACGATCAAATCTGCGGTTTTTCGCGGCTTTTGCGTGATAGTCTGCGAATATAGAATCAGCCTTTATATGCTATCTTGCCCCAATTTTCTAAGCCGCCCACCGGGCGGAGGTCCACCAACATTATTCTCTATTATTTTTAATTTCAATCCGGGAGGTGCTGTACCGTGCAGATTGTATTCGGCCTGCTGTTTTTGCTGTTCTTCTCCGCATGCTGTCTGTGTGTGGCGGCATGTACCCGGTTCGATGCCGCCCTGCTGCCGCTGCCCGCCTTGTGCGGGTCGGCCGTGGTGCTGTATCTTCTTTCCCTGCTGGGGCTTTTGCAGTTCGGCCATTTTATCATCATGGCGGTCTGGCTGGCCGGCGGGGTCTATTTTGGGGTGCGTGCCGGGTGGCGGGCTATCCGGCGGGCGCTGTTCAGCCCCGGCTTTTTGCTGTTTGTGGGCGGCAGCTGCTTTTTGTGGGTGCTGTTTGCTTTGCAGCAGCCCATGTTTACCCAGTGGGATGAATTTACCGCCTGGGGCCTGGCCCCCAAGATGGTGGCGGAGCGCGCTGCGCTGTATGTGGCGGATCCCATCAACCTGACGGCGAGCTTTACCTACCCGGCAACCAGCCTGGTTTCCTATCTCTTCCAGCGCGTACCGGGCCAGTTTTATGAATGGCAGTGCCTGGCCGGGCTGGATATTTTGTTCCTGGCCTGCATTGCCCCGGCGGCAGCCATGCCGCGCAAAAACTGGGCGGGTGCTGTGTTGGTGTTTGCTGCGGGCTTTCTTCTGCCGTTCTTTTTCAGCGTGGTTCCGGCGGGCACCCCATCCACCATGTACGCCAACGCCATGGCGGATACCCCCCTGGCGCTGCTGTTTGGCGGAACCCTGTGCCTGTATGCCGCGGCGGGCGGGCGCAAAACCGGCTTTTTTGCCTGTGCCATGCCACTTGCCGTGCTGACCATGACCAAAGATATCGGTTTTGCCTATGCCTTGATCGTTACGTTCCTGATCGGGCTGGATCAGCTGTTCGGTACGCCGCACCCGGATACAAAGCCTGCCCGCATTTTCGGCGTATCGCTGGCAAAATGCAGTATTCTGGCGGCGGTGGTGCTGGCGGTGTTTATCAGCTGGAACCGCTATACCGCCGCCGTGACCCCAACCGAAACCACTGGGGCCAGCGTGGGCAGCGCGGGCCTGAGCTATGGTGCTGTGCTGACCGGCGGCATCAAGCAGCTGCTGGGCATTGGGCGCGAAGAACGCTTTGCCCAGATCATGCAGAGCATGGGCCAGGCATTTTTGTACCGCCGCGTCTGTTTGGTGGGCGCGCCCATCATGGCCGTCAGCTGCATTCTGCTGCTGTTCACGGCGGCCTTTGTGGCAGCGCCTGCCGGTGCCGCACGCCGCCGCACCGTGGTTGGCTTTGTGGGCGGGGCGTTCTGCTTTGCCGCGCTGTATCTCTTCCACCTGATTTTGTACTTCTACAATTTCTCCGAGGCCGAAGGCTCCGCCTTGAAGGACTATGAGCGTTATATCGCGCCCTACCTGCAGGGGTGGATGCTGTACGGCTTCTGTGTGCTGGGCTTTGCGGTGGGGCAGGGCAGCGGCGCGGCGCAGCGGCTGGGCCGTGCGGCGCTGGGGCTGGCCGCTGCGGCAGTGCTGGGTATTTTTGCCTGGCGCGGTGTGCCCGCAGCCGGGTTCTGGACCAACGCCGACAGCCTGTACACCCTGCGCCGCGATGTAAAAAACCGCGCTGAAGCAATGAACACCGTGCTGGACTGGCCGGACCGCGTGCTGGTCATCAGTCAGGGCGATGATGCCACCCGCTGGTACTACTACAAGTATGAGCTGACCGCCAAGGTGGTCAACGGCTATGGCGGTACCTGGTGGGGCAACGATGATTATTCCAGCCGGTGGGACTCCGACTTTATGAACCTGGTGGAAAGCCTGAACTGGACCTTGTATGACTTTGAGGCGGTCTGCACCGCAGACTCTCTGACCGCCTATATGGAAGAAAAGCAGATCGACTACCTGCTGATCGACCGCGCGGACGACTATCTGGAGCGGGAGTTCAGCAGCCGGTTCGAAGGCGGGCTGAAAGCTAATATGCCTGCAACCCTCTACCGGTTTGAAGGCCGCAGCAAGCCTATCGCCTTTACCCCGGTGGCTGTGGCAGAAAGCGGGGTGGTACAATGAAAGATAAACGCCCAACCAAGCGTTTTGCCGCCCCTGCCCGTGCGGGCCGCCCGCTGCGCCCCCAGCAGCTGCTGATATTGGCATATGCCGCCGCTGTTATTGTGTGGCTGGTGTACGTGCTGGTGGGCAGCGCTGTGATGCTGAACCATAAAGCAGACGGCACTATGGTGACCCGCACCCTGACGGCGGATGACCTGGAATTTGAAAGCTTTGTCAATTATGATGACGATGAATGGCATACCGCGCCGGTGGATGAACCCGGTTGGTATCTTTCCACCGACAACGACCCGCACATCATCTGGCGGGGCGAAGCCTGGCTGGAAACGGTGGAGCTGGACGCCGTGCACTACCTGCCGCCCAGCAGCATAGCATTGTATTACCTGCGCCCCGGCCAGACCGAGTACAGCGAGACCCAGAAAGTTTTTGCCCGCGTGAGCGGCGAAAACCAGTATACCTTTGACCTGGGCGGCCTTACCGTGACCGGGCTGCGCATTGACCCGGACAGTGTGGGCGGCGTGCCTACCAGGCTGGACGGCGTGGTGCTCAACCCGGTGCAGCCGTGGTACCTGCGCTTTGTGCCAAACGGCGGCCAATGGCTGCTGCTGTTGTTTGCCCCGGCTGTGGGGGCTGCGTTTGCCTGCCTTGCCGTTGATGTTTTCCGCAAAAAGTAAAAAAGAGCCCTGTGGGGCGGTGCGCCCATGGCTTGGGGGCACACCCGCAGGGCTTTTATGTTGTATAAAATGGTGATTCTATGGAGCTGCTTTGCATCTTTGCCGCGCTGGCGGTGCTGTTTTTGTTCTGCGCGTTCCTAACGCTCAAATGTAACCTGCATGCTGCGCTGGCCCCGCTGAGCGCGCTGGGCATTGCCGTTGCCTGGCTGACGGCTGCGGGCATGGCAAACCTGCTGCTGCCCGGCACTGTGCTGCTGTGGGCGGTGTTTGCGGGCAGCGGCGTGTGGGCGCTGGTGCCCCACAAAGGCCAGCGCCCGGCCTACCGCCGCCTGGTTACACCGGGGGCGGTGCTGTTCTGGGGCATGGCGCTGGCATTTGCGGTGTACTTTTTCATCCGCCAGCCGCTGGCAACCAAGTATGATGAACTCAGCCTGTGGGCTACCGCCGTAAAGGTGACCAAGGCGGATAACCGCCTGTATGCCCTGGCTACCCTTGGAACCCCCTGGCCCCAGACCCAGAACCCTGGCCTGCCGCTGCTCTCCTACTTCTTCCAGTTTTTGGGCCATTATGCAGACTGGAAGATCTATGTGGCGTATGATGTGCTGGCCGCCGCCGTGTTTGCCGCGGTGCTGGGCGGGCTGAACTTCCGCCAGTACCGCATTGCGGTGCCGCTGGCAGCAATCTGCTGGTTTGCCCCCTGGTTTTTGACGGTGTATAACCATACGATCTATCTGGATACCACTTATATGACCGCCTATGGCGATGTGCCCGCGGGCCTTGCACTGGGCGGCGCTGTGGCGCTGTGGCTGGCGCTGCGCAAAACCGGCGGCCCCAAGTGGGCCGTACTGCCGGTACTGGCGCTGGCGGCCAACATCAAGGCCAACACCTTTGTGCTGTCCCTGGTGGCGGCGGGGCTGATGGCTGTGGATGCCTGGCTGTTTGCGGAGCACCCCTTCAAAAATGGCCTTGCCCGCCGCACCGGCTTTGCCGTTGCCTGCTTTGCCGCGCCCATGCTGATCTATTATTTCTGGAACATCCGCTATGTGGGCATTCTGGTTGCCAAAAGTGCCAGCGAGGGCGGCACCGGCGAAACCAGCGCCCCCTTATCCGCTGTGGTCATCAACGGCATCAAGATTTTGCTGGGCCAGCCGGTGGAGGGCTTTTACGCCGAGCGCCAGAGCCAGTTCACCCAAGCCATGGCCGATATGGGCCACCAGTTCTGGACTTCGGATGGTCGGCTGAGCATGATCGGCCAGGGCCGCAATGTTGTGGTGCTGATTCTGCTGGTGTTCTTGGTGGCGGCCATCTGCGCCAGAGGCCGCCAGCTCAAGCTGCGCATTGGCTGCATCGGGGTGCTGTCCCTTGCATGTTTTGTGGGGTATAACCTCATGCTGGCGCTCAGCTATGGCTTTATTTTCAAGCCGGATCAGGCCGTGGGGCTGGTGGATTATAACCGCTATATCTATACCTACTACATCGGATGGTTCTTTATGGCGCTGGCCTGCTGGAGCACCGCCCTGCAAACCGCGGATGGCGAACAGAAAGCCCCGGCCCGCCGCTGGATTGCCCTGGCGGGCCAGGCCGGTGTTCTGCTGATGGCCGCCGCCATGCTGGTGCGGGTGAACGGCATGATCCTGCCGCAGCTTTCGGTGCTGGGCTTCTCGGACGGCGAGTTTACCGACCGAAAGACCGCCCGTGCCGAAGCCGACTGGCTGTGCAGTGATTATCTGAGCAAGGACGACCGCGTGTTCTTTGTCAGCCAGGGGGATAACGGCGAACACTGGTTCTCCGCCGTGTTTGATTTTTACCCCGTTCTGGTGGATTACTCCGGCGTGGGGGCCACGCAGGAGGGCGGTGGCGGAACCTTCGGCCTGCCGGAGCTGGAACCGCAGGAGGAGGGCGTGAAGCAGCGCTACTACCACCCCTACACCGCTGAACGCCTGGATGAAACCGTGCGTGCCAACGGCTGTACGGTGCTTTACCTGCAAAAGATCGACGATATCTTTGTGCAGAGCTATCAGAACCTGTTTACCGACCACCTGGCCGCCGCGCAGGCGGGGCAGACCCTGCTGTACCGCGTAACGGATGCCGGGTATGAGCCGGTCACAATGCAGATGAGCAAGGAGGCGGCCCAATGAAAGAGATGACATGGAAAAGCCGCCTGAACCGACTGTTTGCCCATCGCTTTGCCTTGCCGGTGCTGTGCTGGTGCGTGGCGCTGGTGTTCTGGCTGGTGCAGGGTGCGGTGGCCTTTGCGGGGGACAGCTCCGCCAAGGCAAAAGGCACCCTGACTGAAACCGCGATCCCCATTGAAAGCTGGCAGCTGGCCGAGCTGACCTGGGGGGAGCCGGGGGAGAACAGCGCACCCCAGGGCCAGCTGATTACCACAGGCGGCGACCCGCAGATGATCCTGGAAGATGTATCCGGCCGCGTGGTGCGTACCGTGAGCTACAACGTGGAGTTTGACGGAGATTCCCGCGAAATGTGCCTGTATTACACCACAAAAACGGGGGAGCCCTACAGCCAGGACCGCCGTGTTTTCCCCAAAGTGCTGGCAGACGGCACCTATGTGTACACCCTGCCGCGCACCCAGATCGTGGCACTGCGGCTGGATCCCTGCAGCCCCGATGAAAACAAGACCGTGGGCCTGACCTTTACTCCGCAAAGCATTACCCTGAACGCCGCCAGCACCCTGCCCGGCGGGGCGGATTACTTCATCCCCACCTGGTACCAGCTGTTCGGCCTGATCGTGTACCCCGCTCTTGCCGCCGCCGCATTGGATTGGCTGTGGGCCGTGGGCAGACAGCTTGCCAAAAAGAAACAATAACCCGACAATAGCCTGATACAACAAAGCACCGTGCCGCAAGCAGGAGAACCCCTGCATGGCGGCACGGTGTTTGTTGTTGGTATGGGTGAAATCAGCAAAAGGCATCCCCCAGCCGGGAGCGAATGTATTTCAGGAACGCGGCAGATGCTGGGACATATTGCCATCCGGGTGGTGCTGTCCTGGGCATTGTTCCCGGTCATGGTGGCCACCGGCACCGACTGGATCTTCGCCAACCTGTTCTGGATGGGGGTGATGATCTGGAGAAAATGAAAAGCGGGCTAAGCAGCCAAAAAGGAATCACAATGTTGAGAATCTTGAATGACACAACAAAAAAGCACCGGACAAAAATTGTCTGGTGCTTTTTGGTGCGCCCGCGGGAATTCGAATCCCGGACACCCTGATTAAAAGTCAGGTGCTCTACCAACTGAGCTACGGGCACAAATACTCAATTTGCCTGTTACAGCTTAAATATTGTAACAGGTATGGGAGAAAAAGTCAAGCTTTTTGCCGCATTTTCAGCCAGAAAATCTGCCGCAGGGCAGCTGGTGCAGGAACCTGAAGCATAAACGCATTGCAAAACAGGATAAATATATTGAAAAACAATAAAAACGTATTGTAAAACGATGTGATATATGCTATGATAACAGCATCGGATATACCATAAAACATCAGGGGGAATGACCAATGCGTCAATTACCAGAAAACTTTTTTGGCTGGAACGACCACAAAAGCATTATGCTGACCAAGTTCGCCACCCTGGCAGCGGCCATGGGGTGCGTGGTGATGGTGCTGTGCGGGCCGCGCATCGTCAGCTGGGTTTTGGCGGTGCACGCGCTGCAGCTGGTGCATGGGCCAAAGCTGGGGTATTTTTTGCTGGGGCTGGGCTATTGCAGCGCCGCGCTGGCGTTGTGGATGCTGTATAACCTGTACATGTTTTTGGCGCGCATTGAAAAAGGGGATGTGTTCACCTCCGATAATGTGCTGGCTCTGCGGCGCATCAGCTGGTGCTGTACCTGGGCTGCAGCGCTCTGCCTGCCGGTGGGTGCTGTGCTGGGGCTGCCGTTCATCTTTGCCATTGGCGTTGCAGCGGCGTTTATGGCGCTGATCGTGCGGGTCATCAAAAATGCGTTTGCCCAGGCCGTTAAGATGAAAGACGAACTGGACTATACCGTGTAAGGGGGCGCAGAAGATGCCAATTATCGTCAACCTGGATGTGATGATGGCAAAGCGCCACATGGGGGCGGGGGAGCTGGCTGAAACCATCGGCATTACCCCGGCCAACCTTTCCATCCTGAAAAACAACAAAGCAAAAGCGGTGCGGTTTTCCACGCTGGAAGCCCTGTGCAAAGCGCTGGACTGCCAGCCCGCTGACCTGTTGGAATACCGCCCGGACGAAACGTAAAGAAACGACCTTGATATAAGGAGACAACCCAATGAAATTTGATAAAAAAGAGGCTGCAGGCCAGCCCCTTCTATTTTCTGCACCCAAAAATCCGCAGCGGGTCATGCTGGCCGCCCTGCTGCTGAGCTATGCGGCGGGCTATGAATATGTTGACCGCTGCCTGGGTTTTGGGGTGGCGAGCGAGTACCCCGCCTGGCGCGCCGGGGTGCTGGTGTTTGTGGCGCTGTATACCGTGGTGGTGGAGCTCGCCGCCTGGGCGGGGGACCACAAACCCAGCCGGACCGCCGCGGCCTGGTGGTGCTGCTGGCTGGTGCAAAGCCTGGCCATGGCGGGGTGGAGCCTGCACACGGACGACCTTGGCTTCTGGCAGGTCGTGGCGTGGCATTGCACGGCTATTTATTATGTGCTGGCCCGCAATGATTTGCTGGCGGCTGGCCGCACCAGCTGCCTTGTGCTGCTGGATGGCGTGGCGGGCATGTTTGCCATCCCATTCGGCAACTTTTTGCTGCGTACCCAGCTGCTGTGGCAGGCGCTGCACCGCTGGTGGGCCAATCATGCGGGACGCAAGGGCCGCACGCTGGAAATCGCCGTCAGTATAACTGCTGCCCTGTTGCTGGGCGGTGCGGCCTGCGCCACGCTGGCGGGGGCGGATGATAACTTTGCCCGGCTGTGGGGGCATCTTGGCAGCTGGCTGGGACAGCTGTTCGGGCAGGATGCCCTGCTGGCAAATCTGCTGATCTTTGCGCTCTCCCTGCCTGTTGGTGCCTGGTTGTTTGGTCTGGCGGGCGGCAGCGCCCGGCGCAAGGCGCCGCCTGTTGCGGCGGAACAGTTTTACGGCAAACTGGCAGCCCTGCCGCGCCTGCCTCAGCTGATGGGAGTGTTAGTCATGGCGATGCTGTGTGGTGTGTATACGTTGTTTTTTGCTGTGCAGGCGGCGGAATTCGCCGCTGCCCTTGGGGCACCGCTGCCCCTGACCGCGCCGGATGCCGCCGCGTTTGCGGTGAACGGTTTTTGGGAGTTTTGCCGCATTCTGGCGCTGGACCTTACTGTGCTGGCGGCGCTGCACTTTTTGGGGGCGCAGCCGGTTACCCAAAAGGGCTTATCCCGCGTGTTGGCCGTGGCGCTGTGCGGGTTCGGCGCCGGGTTTGCGATGCTAGCCGCGGCCAAGCTGGCGGTGTATATCAATCTGTACGGCCCAACGGTGCGGCGCATTTGGGCTGCGTGGGTGCTGGGAGCATTGTTACTGGCCAGTGTTCTGGCTGCGGTGCGGTTGTTCCGCGGCATCCCGGCGGCGCGCATGGCCTTTGTGGCAGCGGCGTTCAGCTTCAGCCTGCTGTGCTGCCTGCCTCTGGAGCGCTTCTGTGTGGATGCTCAGCTGGCCCGCCCCGATTGCGATTGGCAGCTTTTGCAGCGCTACACCTGGCAGAGCAGCGAGCTGGACGAGTATATCACCCAACAGGCAGGGGAAAACGCGAACTTGTCGGGGCGTAGCCCCTCCATCTTGCTATCGCAAGACCGTTCTGTCGCTTGAAAGCCCCACTGGGGCTTTCATTGCTTCACTTCGTTTCGCAAACGCGAACTTGTCGGAGTGAAACTCCGCCATCTTGCGCTGTGCGCAAGACCGTTCTGTCACTCAAACACCCCGCAGGGGTGTTTGTTGCTAGCGCAAACGCGAACTTGTCAGGGCCTTGTTGTATATCTCATTATGGCATATACAGCAAAGCCCCGGAACGGTCAAGACCGTTCCCTACAGCTTATTTTATATTGCGGTGCAAACATACAAATGATCTGTAGGGCGGGATGCCCTCATCCCGCCGCGGAGAAGCCTTGCTGATTGCGTCAAACCTTGCGAATTTGTTCAAATTTTGTTTACAATTTGTCCAAGAATAGCCGGTCGAAACTGCGTGAAATTTATCCGCATCACCAAAAATGAGTTAAGCGCTTTGTACAGTGTTGACAAATGTGTGCCAAAAGGTTTATTGTAATAGCAATTCATCAGCCAAATGCAATGAACAGGAAATGACCTATCCGTATCACCGCTTACAGAAAGCCGTCGGATGTGCAAGGCGGCAGCAAGGCGCGGTCTGGCCCTCACCTGCGAGCAGCTTGGGGGAAAGCGGGCAGAACCGCCCGCCGTGTAGTTCAAGCCGGGAACCCTCCGTTAATGGGGTGCGCAGTCCGGCACAGTGCGGTGTGGGGCTGCGGGTGAGCGGTCGGCATTGAGCCGGCAAAGCAAAGTGGTAACGCGGAAGTAAAAGTTGCAATGGTGCAGCGCATGATTGCAGTGTATGCCTTCGTCTTTGCGTTGGTCCAAACGGACCGGCAAAAAAGACGAAGGCTTTTTGTTTACCGCATTTGGCTGGATGGAGTGGAAAATTTTTATTATTAACGGAGAGAAGGATTATCATGAACACACTCGTCATCGTGTTGATCGCTGCTGTGGTTCTTGTCTGTGCTTATGCGTTTTATGGGCGCTGGGTGGCAAAAACCTGGGGCATTAACCCGAACGCACAGACCCCCGCTGTTAAGTATAACGACGGTAAGGATTACGTTCCCACCAACGGCTGGACCGTTTTCAGCCATCAGTTTTCTTCCATTGCCGGTGCAGGCCCTGTTACCGGTGCAATCCAGGCTGCAGCCTTCGGCTGGCTGCCGGTTCTGCTGTGGGTGCTCATCGGCGGCGTTTTCTTTGGCGCTATTACCGACTTCGGCGCTTTGTATGCTTCCGTTAAGAACGACGGCAAGTCCATGGGCATGCTGATCGAAAAGTACATCGGCAAGCTGGGCCGCAAGCTGTTCCTGCTGTTCTGCTGGTTGTTCTGCGGCATCGTTATTGCAGCTTTTGCTGATATGGTTGCCGGTACTTTTAACGCTTACACCACGGTTGACGGCGTTACCAGCCTGGCTGATGCAGCTACCACCAACGGCGCAGCCGGCATGGTTTCCATCATGTTCATGCTGTTCGCTGTTGTGTTTGGCCTGATCCAGAAGAAGTTCAACTTCTCCGGCTGGAAAGAGGCTGTTCTGGGCATCGTGTTCATCGTGCTGTCCTTTGC
>ENA-OUQG01002029-OUQG01002029.1-human-gut-metagenome-genome-assembly--contig:-NODE-2029-length-10225-cov-12.904326_pt1 | contig 10225 bp, 8 predicted proteins | sample MGYA00237943_ERZ548823 | MGnify/ENA primary metagenome ERZ548823 (study PRJEB26490, sample SAMN05194731) | human gut metagenome | biome: terrestrial biome; feature: human-associated habitat; material... | reverse complement strand
TATGAAGGAGCGCAAGAAGTACGGTCTGAAGGCCGCCCGTCGCGCACCTCAGTTCTCCAAGCGCTGAGTTTATACCGCTTACCTGCAAAACGCCAGAAACCACAACGGTTTCTGGCGTTTTTGTTTGTGCCTGTCCGTGACAGTATGTTTCGTTCTGTAGCTTTCTTCGGGGACATTTTAGGGGACAATTGCGGACAAAAAGGGACAAACAAAGGGACAACTTCAAGACGCCGTCTAATGCCATCGCAATCGCCTCCAGAACCTTGGAGGCAGTATGAAAAACTCTTGGGCAAAAGAAGAAAAAGCGACTTTCCGTACCCAGCATCCCACAAAATATCCCATCAAGCAAGCGAATCACAATTCTCCCAAAGCCGACGTAAAGACTTTCGCCGACCTCATTTATGCAGCAGATCGTCCCGAATATAAGGGCATAGTGACAATTGTGCGTCGGCCCAAGGGGACAACTACAATGGAGACTGTGGCAAGCGTTCCTGCGGAGGAGGTGGGAGAATGGCTCTCCCAAATGCATGTCTCGGCTGATGCTGACTACTACTTGACAAAGGCGCAATTCAAAGCTGCGCAAACATGGGACGGTGGTGAATTGTTTGCGCTGAATGCAATTTGGGTGGACATCGACGCACACGGTGAAACGCCGAGTTTCGCAGAAGCGGAGCGTGTGCACTCGCTGCTGATCCACGCGTTGCCGGAGCTGGCGGGGATTCCTGTTCCGAATATAATCATTTACAGCGGAAGAGGGTTTCATCTCGTATGGCTTATTGAGCAGTGCGCGGCTAAGTTAACATTTATGCACCGGGCGGTTTCGGCATACTATGGCGAGGTCATCCGAGACTTAATCGCTGGGTTCAAGATTACCAAATATTCTGTCGATGGGAGCTACGGTGCGAATGTGTCGGGGTTGACCCGTATTCCCGGGACGTTCAATACGCACTCTAACACCTACTGCACCTATGAGATTATTCACAGGCGGAGAATTTTACTTACTGAACAGTATGATACGGTGGAATACCGCTCAGGCAAAGGGACGGTAGATTCAAAGCGTTGTTGTCAGTTCGCCTCCTCTGCTGTACAGGCTGCGGGGCTGCAGCGGGTAAATGCCTTGTTGAAGCTGCTGGAGCTGCGCACAAACTGGGAGGGCTATCGGGACTATTTTCTGCTTATTTTGTTCTCGGCCTGCCAAATGTCGGGATACTCCGATGAGGATGCCCTTCGTTTGACGCTGGAGGCGAATAGCGAATTTGAACATCCACTGCCGGAACGTGAGGTGCGCTCATTGCTCTCGACTGCAATGAAAAAGCACTACAAAATGAAAAACGCCTACATTATAACTGCATTGGACCTTACCGCTGATGAGCAGACTGCCATCGGTATTTCGGTCGTGCCCACAGGGGCAAAAAAGCGCGGCAAAAATCAGGCGCGGGATGCGCGCACCGCCGCGAAGCTGAAGGTGGAAAACCGAAGAATTATGCGCATGCATATTCTTGGCAATAGCACTGCGTCAATCGCCAAGATAGTAGGGCGTTGTTATAATACCATCAAAAAGCGCATCAGCGAACTGGCAGGAAAATTGGAGGAGCTTTTTTCTGACCGTGAACTCAGATTACTTTTTCGTCAGCGTGCGAAGCGCATCGTGGAGAAGCTGAAGAAGTGCGCAGCCTCCGTTTCATTTTTTGAAGGGCTTATATATTATGCTGATATGAGCAAGTCCAGCATGAGCCAATCATTAGTAAAACCCATTGAATATCAACTCGAATATAGCAGAAATCATCGGAGGAATCGAGGCTGTAAAGATATTTCTGCACACTTACTTGAAAGGACGAGGTGTGCAGAATGAATAAGGCATTGTTATCCTCCAAAAGCATGTGCTGGTGCACGCCGCAGGACTTTTTTGACAAGCTAAACGCCGAATTTGATTTTGTGCTTGACCCCGCTGCGACAGATAAAACGGCAAAATGCGCGTTGTTCTATACCCCTGAAACGGATGGACTTTCGCAGAGCTGGGACCGTGGCGGTGCAGTATTTTGCAACCCGCCCTACGGAAGAGAGATCGGTAAATGGGTGCGAAAGGCGTTTGAAGAGGCGCGCTGTGGGTATCCAATTATTTTACTTATCCCCGCGCGGACGGATACGGCATACTTTCACGATTACATTTACGGAAAAGCGGAAATTCGCTTTATTCGTGGGCGTCTGCGGTTCACGGATGAAGACGGAAATGTCTCTGCTCCTGCGCCGTTTCCGTCTATGGTAGTGATCTACAACGGAAAAAACTCGCTGCCCCAAAACAACGTGTCTGGCACAGTCCCAAAGGGGACATGTGCCTAATGCCAGGGAGGTTTCCAACATGCAAATTGCCCCCATTTTACCGCCTATGAAGCCCAGTACGCCGGCAGCTTCGAACCGCGCAGACGGTGCGCAGCACACCGCTTACCGCGTACCTGAGGCGATGTTTAAGCTGCGCTTGCTGACCCGGAACATCAATGATGACGCTGAGAATCTGCTTACGCTAAACAAGAAAATCGGGCAGGCATGGATACGATTTTTCTCTGAAATGCAGTCCGTTCAACGGATGGCAAACGCCGAATTCGCCGATGAGGAATATGCTGAGACAGTGGCAAGGGAGGTGAAAAGTGCCATTGAAAAATTGGACAATAACACATATTGGAGCCTCCTGAGAACGCTCACGCTCATGGGCAAAATTGACGCGGTCAGGGCAGGATTAGGCACAGATGAAACGTTGCCCTCGGATGAAATATGCACGCAGCTCTACCGGAAAATTGCTCGTGAAATACATGCGTTTGACGCTTTTGTCGAGGGAAATTTGCTGCTCGTTCGGATGCCTATGCTGCCCTCCATCCGCGCCCATGGTGTAATCAATAGCGGGCAGAAGCGCGCTATCTTTGACACGCCGATGTTTGTGGAAACGGTACGCGGGTCAGTGCTTTCTGTGAAAGAAAAGCTGCCGAAAATCGCAAAGAAATGCATTACCTATCTCTTCATTTACAGGGATACAGCTGCCCCACATCTGGACTCCGATAACCATAATACCAAAGCGATCACCGATGAAATCTGCTCTCATTTTGAGGCGGGCGATGATGGATTTTATGCGGATTTCCGCTTCTTTACGAGGGCGTCCGAGCTCCTCCCGGCAGGGACATACATCACGGTTTCGGCGATGGACGGCGCACTCCCCACGCCTGAACATATTATCGAACTGTGGACGGCGCGACTGCGGAGCGGAATGGATATTTGACCCCATATTCATCACACCCCGGTGAGAGTGTTTTGCACACTAAAACACGGTCATTCCGGATGCCGCATTTCAGACAAGACGGCAGACCTGCAAACCCGCTGAAGCACAAGGGCTTTGCAGTTTTGCAAGTGCGGGAATGACAATGTCTCTGTACGAATAGGACAATTCGGAAGATACTTTACCCACATGGCAGCCGCCCGAATAAAAGGGTAAATTGTTTATAAGATACGGCTTATTCAGGGGCGGCCGACCAAGACTGAGGAGAGGAGCACCACAATGTATACGCCTTCTAAAATAAAAATCAGTATGCTGTGCGCACTTGCCCTTTGCGGTCAGGTGCGCCGCGATGACCTTGCTATTTTTGCGCGGACGGCTGACGCAGGAGTTCGCACGATACGCGAGCTGGAAGACAAGGGTCTCATCGAGGACAAAACTGTCGAGGTGACGGTGCGGATCGACGGAAGAAACCGCCCGCGGATGCGCCATGTCTGCGGCCTCACAAATGCAGGGCTTTTGTTTCTGCTTACGCATGGCGCATCACTCTTTCCGTGGCTGGCAAGCGTGCCGAAAGAAATCGTTGGGCAAGTCAATTTGAAAGGCGGCAGCTGCACGCGGCGAATTCCGTTGGACAGGCGGCTGGATTTAAGTGGAGCCAATTGCTTTTTTATCGCGGCAGGCTACGAGACTCGCCCTCTTGTATTCGATGAAAACATGAAAGAGGGAAAGCCCTCGTTAGCAAGCTGCCTTGCGGAGATTTTACCGCCGCTGGATGCTCGCAATGACCGCAGCTTCTACAATGTACTGGAGATAAAGAGGGACATTCTGGGTAACGGCATGGCTGCACGCTTTGCTCGGTATGTGGGGTTTGTTGTGCACGGCGGTATGCCGGCAGCCGTATACGTCGTGCCGCAGGGGGGACTGTCATGGGGCACGAGCGTGGTGAACAAGGAGCGAGCACTGTTTGACGACTTTGTCCTCAGAGGGATGCATACCGCAAAGGATATGGGGCACGATTGTATTCTGCTGGTTCGCAAGCCCCGCGATTTGAGCAGGACACTTGCCATGGAACCCGGCAAGGTGGTGCCGCGGGGTATGCGCTATGTCGTGCCGATGAGCCGGGAGGGGATGAGAGATTTGGAATATATCCAAAACTGGGGCTACCACAAATTAAAGGCAGCGTGCAGTGAAAGCATAAGCGAGGCAGGCTATGCGAAGAACACGGAGAAGGGTACGATTCCAGGGAACGCGGCAACGAGAATATCTACGGTGTGCCCGCTGATAGACCCGGTTACCGGCAACTACATCATGATAGGGACGCTGATGACGATTCATGTGCTGAAGGAAAATGCGGCACTGATGCGGGTGGGAAAGCCCATCACTGTTTTCTGCTTTCCGCATCAAATGGCCTTTTATCGCGCGGCCCTCGGTGAAGAAATAGATTTCCTTCTGGCCGCTGCAGAAGGCGAGGGGTGATCCGCTGCGCGGATCACCCCTCGCAAAGATGGCAGTCGGCTGCATATGGTTACAGAAACATTGCCATGTAGATGGGCAGATGAAGGATGTTATCGGAGCGCATAACATCCTTAGTGTAAAGGATGTAGCTCTCACCGATTTTCGAGGAGAACTTTGCGCGGAATTTGTCCAATGATGCGTGGCTGCGGTAGCTGCCGGACTTCACTTCGATGGGGGCTATTTTTTTGCCCTCGGCAATCAGGAAATCGACCTCCATATGGTTTTCCCGATGCTCCTTATCGCAGCGGGAGTAGAAGTAGAGCTTGTGTCCGCGGCATCGGAGCATCTGCGCCACCATGTTTTCCAAAATCATACCCTCATTTACGTCCAGCTTGTCAAAAAGGATGGCTTTATACAGCTCGTTGTCCGTATAGCCCTTGTCCATGAATGTCTGTGTCACCAGCAACCCCGTGTCCGCCATGTAGCATTTCTGCGTGGCGTGGTCGGCACTGAGGGCAAGCCCTACATTGGGGTCGGTGGCGTTGAAGCAGGTATTGACTACCATCGCTTCGTTCAGCCAGATAAAGGAATCCTCATAGGAACGGAAACGTGCATTTTCACCCAGCGAACTCAGCCGATATTTCTTTTCCTTTTTGGATAGCTGACCGGGGATACCGTCGAAAACAGCATAGACCTTATCCTCGTATCCCTCTGCGAACTTGGCTACATCGTCGCGGTAGAGCCGCAGGATGTTTCGCTTCGCCATATCGGAAGCGGCAAAGTCCTTCCCGTTCAGGTAGGCGAGGACGGACTGGGGCATCCCGCCTACCAGCAGGTACTGCCGGAAGCTGTTCATAACTTTTCGATGCACCGCCTGACCCAAGGGCTTTTGCGCCTCGAATGCCTGCCGGATAAATGGAACGGTGACCTCATCATCCAGTGCCCACAGAAATTCTTCAAAGTCCAAGGGGAACATCTCCAGATGTTCCTCCTCCGATGGGATGATAATGTCCTTGACGTTCTTCTTGAGCCGGATGAGAGAGCCCGTTTCCAGATAATCGTAGCGACCATCCGCCACAAGGTATTTGATGAGCTGCCGTGCGCGGGGGAACTGTTGCACCTCATCAAACACGATGAGGGACTCCCTGTTATAGAGTTGGACCCCGAAGAAAACGGACAGCTTGGCGAAAAACATATCGAGGTCGGTGCTGTCATTTTCAAAGATATCCAATACATCCTTCGGGACATTCCCGAAATCAATAATGATGTGGCTTTTATACTCGTTTTCTGCGAACTCCTTGGCAATGAAGCTCTTGCCAACGCGCCTTGCGCCGTCAATCAGCAGAGCTGTCGTTCCGCCGCTTCGCTGCTTCCACGCAACGAGGTCGTCATAAATCTTCCGCTTCAGCATACCGATTCCTCCTGCCTTTCAAAGTCGTGCTGTTTTCCATAGTTTAGCACAGGTCTGCACGAAAAGGCAAGTTAAATATGTCGATATTTGCACGAAACGGCAGGAGAGATGACTTTGCTGCTGCACGAAACGGCGGGTTTTCGCAGACGCCCCCACAAAGCCCCCTCAGAGCCCCGCTGGGCCATGCCGCAGAGCTGGGTATAGTTTCTCGCACACGGGCAGTTCCGCGCCTACTGCGCCTCGTCTGAGGCTCCCGGCGGCACGCTGCCGCACACTGCTCTCCCGACACCTGAAGCAAAAGAGTGCTCCTGCGAGGTGGATCCTCGTAGGAGCACTTCTTCCAAGCCGTCCGACTGGCTTTGTGCCGCGATAAGTTTCACAAGGAAATGGCTCAGATACAAAACGAGGCATAGAGAGGAACGATTTTCTTGTTGTCCTCAAAGCCGAAGTTTTTGGCAGAGAGCTTAATTGCATAAGCGGGCTTGTAGGTGTCCATATAGACCTTTAAGCTCTTGGCTTTGGTGTTGTCGGCAGACTTGACCTCAATGGGAATGAGCTGCCCGTCACGCTGAATGATAAAATCAATTTCAGCCCCACGCTCGGACTCCCAATAATAGGTGTGGTAGCCGTTAATGGTAAGCTGCACATTGACATAGTTCTCTGCCATACCGCCCTTGAAGTCGTTGATTTCCTCGACCATATAGAGAATGTCATTGGCGGCTAAATCCTTTTTGGCGCAAAGCAGTCCTAAGTCAGACACATAAATCTTGAACGCATCAATATCACGGTAGTTTTCAAGGGGCTTTTTGATTTGCTCCACCTTGTATACCTGTGACACGATACCAGACAGACAAAGCCATTCGATTGCGTTTTCAAATTCGGAAGCCCGTCCGCCTTTCTTGATCAGCTTATATTGGAAACGGGTATTCTTCTTTGAGAGCTGAACGGTAATGTTGTCATAAGCAAGTCTGGTTTTCTTAATTTCATTCAAGCTGTTATACTTGCTCATATCGTTGAGATAGCTTACAAGTATCGTATCCTGCGTATGGCGGACGAGGATATAATCCTTTGTTTCGGCAAATTGCATCACGCACTCCGGCATACCGCCGACCACAAGGTACTGGCGGTAAAGCTGCATGGCGGCGTCGTGCAAGGCAACGGGAAGCGGCGTATCGGTTTGAAAGCACTTTTTAATCTGCCCTACCAAATCCTCCTCACCGAGAGCCAGCATGAATTCCTCCATATCCATAGGATAAAGCGTTTTCATATCGACCTTTCCTACGGGGAAAGAGAATTTCGCTCTGTTGACCGCAACGCCGAGTAAGCTGCCTGCGACGATGATGTGATAATCCGGAGCGTCCTCACAAAAGTATTTGAGCGAAGTCAACGCCCTCCCGCAAAGCTGCACCTCGTCAAAGACTATCAGCGTTTTTTCCTTTACGATGGTCTGACCTGCGATATGGGACAAAATCGGTATCAGATAATCGGGGCTGATGTTTTCCTCAAAGGTTTCGTTCAGCTTTGGATTGGTTTCAAAGTTGAAGTATGCCACATTTTCATAGTGGGTGCGCCCGAACTCCAAAATGGAATAGGTCTTTCCGACCTGTCTTGCACCCTGTAAAATAAGGGGCTTGCGGTGCTCGCTTTCTTTCCACGCTTCTAAGAAGCCCATAATCTTTCTATACATAAGCAGTCCTCCTTAAAGGTACTGACCATAGTATAGCAGATATTCGTGTAAAAACCAACAATGTGAAGCGAGATATTCGCAAAAAATGACACGAATATTTTTGCAAATCTAACATTATTCGACGCGAGACGCGTTTTCTACATAGCTCAGGCACGGCCAGCACTTCCATCCTCACGAGCTTCACGCAGAGCCGCGCCCCATTGCTCCGACGGCAGTGCCAAGGCCAGCAGCGTCCCGCACCTGAGGTGTCATGCTGGTCACAAAGTGCTCATACCCTCCGTTTGCTGGAAGTGTTATTAAGCGCGAGGCGGCTGCGAATGAGCGGCAGGACGAATATGAGGCGTATGTCTGCGGCGGGAAGGACTCCGCCGCAGACGCTTTTTATGAAGCCGCCTGCGAGCAAAGCACAAGCCGGTGATCCGCGCAGTCGCGCAGATCACCGGCCCTTCAGCTTTCGTAGGTTGTGTCGGTCAGGCACGGGAGCGGAAGATGCTTACCGCGTGTAGACGCCGAGATTTTTGTTCGTCCGCAGGTCCTCCTGCGCTTCCTCGTCCAGCATGGCGACCAAAAGACCGCTGGCGGCAATAAGCTGCCGCTGGATGTCCAGCGAGCCCTCAAAGGTGCCCTTCGTGATAAATTCCCGTACAACAGTGGGCATTCCGCCTAAGATGCAGTAATCCAGAAACAGCTCTCTGCACACAGACATCTCTACCCCATTGAAGGGCGTCAGAGTCCGCATAAGCGTAAAATCTGCCTGCGCATAGACGCGCATGAAAAATAGGTAAGCGTAAAACGTAGCCACGTATAAAAAGACCGCCATCTCAGGGAGAGCTGCTGCTCACCGAGATGGCGGTCGATTATTATTGCGGCATATAGGTAACGGTCAAATCTATCGCAGATCATGGGATACCTGAAAGGGAATAGCAGCCCGATGACATGCTAAAATTTGAACAGGGGCAAGGACGACATTGGTAAAGGTTTGCGAGAGAAAATCAAAGGCAAAAACCCTCGATATTCCGCTGACGATAATGGGCTTGAAACGCAGAAATAAACGATTGGATCTGAACCTTCTTTTCCAGACGAGGCGACCGATGATAGCATAGATAGCTGACCTGGAAAGGAACCTCTACGGAGAACTCGTGGATCTCCATAGGGAAAAGGCTGACCAGCTCGGTGGCGGCGGAGCGAGGGCATACGGCCCAAAGCGGCGGTGTACGGATCAAGTGGGCGGCGACGGCAGCGGTGTCTACAAAGTAATAGGGTTGCTCGGCGTAGTCCCACCAGGTATTGTGCCAATTTTTGATTTGTTGGTTGGAGGCGAGACGAACCTCGTTCACTACGTCCAACGATTGGGGATGGATCGGACCGGAGGGATAGTAATCGCCGCGGAGGCAGACCATAACCAACTGCTCCCGAAGAAAGGGTGTTGCGATCACGTTATCTGTGGCGATCTCGCTGCTGGCAAAACCTATATCCAGCTCCTTCCGGTCAATAAGGTCAAAGATTTCCCAAGAATGGTAGCTGTGGATCTCCAACACTACGTTTTCACTGCTGCGGGCAAAGTAATCGTAAAAGTCGGGAAGGAAATGCGTATTGAGGCGGTTTGTGCCGCCAATGAACAGAGGCATGCGATAATCGGCGTTGCGAATGGCGAGGGAATTGCTCCAAAGGGAAGACCACTGCTCCGCTATGGGGATAAATTGTTCACCCCGGTACGTTAGCTCAATCTTCCGCACACCCTGTCCGCGCAGAATAAGCTGGTAGCCCAGTTCCTCCTCCAGTGCGCTGATGCGGTGACTGACGGTAGCCTGAGTGGTGAACATCTGAGACGCGGCCTTGGAAAAGCTGCCGTGACGGACGACTGCCAGAAAGGTATCAATGTCGTATTGGTTCATTGTGACGCCCCCATCATATAAATAAGCGTTATTTATATAATATATAAATAACATTCGCTTGTCAAATGTTTAATGATACAGTAATATGAACAAAAAGGACAAGCTCCCTATAAAAAATTTGTGATAAAAAGGTGGTCATGATGAAAATTGGCTTTATCGGTCTGGGCGTAATGGGGCGACCCATGGCAAAGAATCTCATCAAGGCAGGACATGAACTGCTGGTGTTCGACAGAATGAACGCGGCGGTGGAAGAACTGGCCGCCTTCGGCGCGGCGGCATCCAGGCCGCAGGAGATCGCAGCAGCGTGTCCTGTCATCATTACGATGCTGCCCAACGGGTCTCATGTGAAAAGCGTTATGTTTGATGAGAAAGAGGGCCTGTCGCACTTTGCGCCAGCCGGTACACTGTTCATCGACATGAGCTCCATTGCCCCCAACGATACGAAGGACATTGCGGCAGGATTGGCGAAAAGGGGTCAGCGGCTGATAGATGCCCCCGTGACTGGCGCATAT
>ENA-OUQG01002026-OUQG01002026.1-human-gut-metagenome-genome-assembly--contig:-NODE-2026-length-10235-cov-4.709921_pt1 | contig 10235 bp, 16 predicted proteins | sample MGYA00237943_ERZ548823 | MGnify/ENA primary metagenome ERZ548823 (study PRJEB26490, sample SAMN05194731) | human gut metagenome | biome: terrestrial biome; feature: human-associated habitat; material... | reverse complement strand
TCCGAGTCCACCGGTGCCACCCCTGAGGAGCGCGCCGCCATCAACGCCCAGATCATGCCCAAAATGCTGGTGGCGGGCATGGTCACCGTCTCCGTCACCTCCGTGCTGGTGGCGGGCGTAATGAGCGGCTGGCTGTAAGCCCCCCCACGGAAAGGAGAACGAACTATGACTTCCATTCGCACCTACGTTGATTCCATATTCGATGAGCTTGTGTCCCTCCGCCGGGACATCCACGCCCACCCGGAGCTGGGTATGCACGAGACGCGCACCTCCGCCCTTATCCGCCGCGAGCTGGAGAAAATGGGCGTGGACGAGCTTCAGCAGCCCCTGCCCACCGCCGTGGTGGCTCTGATCCGCGGAGCCAAGGGCGCGGGCAAGTGCGTGGCACTCCGCGCCGACATCGACGCCCTCCCCGTCCACGAGGAGTCCGGCGTCCCCTTCGCCAGCCAGACGGAGGGTGTCATGCACGCCTGCGGCCACGACCTCCACACCACTATGCTTCTGGGCGCGGCAAAGACGCTCTGCCAGTGCCGCGACCGCTTCGCCGGCACCGTCAAGCTGATTTTCGAGCCCAGCGAGGACGCCATGCCCGGCGGAGCCAGAGCACTTGTGGCAGCGGGCGTTATGGAGAACCCCCACGTGGACGCCATCTTCGGCCAGCACGTCTGCCCCTCCGAGAACGACACCGTGGGACGTATGCAGCTCTATAAGGGCTACTTCACCAGCGCGGTGGATCTGTTCCACATCACCGTCCACGGCAAGAGCGGCCACGGTGCCGCGCCCCACACCGCACGGGATGCCATCGCCTGCGCCGGTTACCTCATCACCGTCCTGCAAACCGTCGTCTCCCGCCGTATCGACCCCTTGGAGACCGCCGTCCTCACAGTGGGCACCATGTCCGGCGGCGACGCCGTCAATATCACCGCAGGGGAGGCGCAGATGGTGGCGGTGCTCCGCTCCTTCAGCGACAATGCGCGGGATACCGCCATTCAGGAGGTCAACCGCATCTGCAAGGGCATCGGCATCGCCTTCGACTGCAACATCGAGGTCAGGCTGGAGGAGGGCTACGCCCTCCAGTACAACGACCCCGCCATGATCGACGTGGTGAACGAGGCGGTCACGGCGGCGGGCGGCGCAGCGGAGTTCATCCCCCGCCCCTTCTCCGGCAGCGAGGATTTCAGCTTCTTCGGACGCCTGACCAACACCCCCTCGGCGTTTATGATGATCGACGCCGGCCGCGGCGAGAGCCTCGTCTCCCTCCACAACGGCAAGATCGTCTTTAACGAGGAGGTCATCCGGCACGGCACCGCCGGCCTCGTCTCCATCGCCCTCACCTACCTCAACCGCTGACCCTCAAAAACAATCAAAGAAATAAAACCACACAAAGGAGACCTGCTCGCAGGTCTCCTTTTCATATCGAAAAAACAAATAAAAAAATCCCCCAATTCCCCCTAAAATTTCACCTTATTTTCTCTGCGGCTTTGGCACAAAGTAACGTTGTCACCGGCGACAAAAACCAACGCAAACCACAATAGAATAAGGGGTGAGACGCTTGTATGAAACACGGCATATCCCCGCAAAGCACCGCCTGTCCGCATGGCTGCTGGCGGCGGTGTTTGCCCTCTCCCTGTGTGTCCAGCCGGTCTGGGCGTCACCGGCGGAGCGCACCGTGATCCCCGTTGGCAAGGCGGTGGGCATCAAGCTCTTTTCCGACGGCGTACTGGTGGTGGGACTGGCGGAGGGTGACACCCCCGCCCGCGCCTGCGGTCTCCGCGAGGGTGACATCATCACCGCGCTGGACGGCTGCTCCGTGGACTCCACCGAGCAGGTGCAGTCCCTGCTGTCCGCCGCCGCCGGCAAGCCCATGACCCTCACCGTCCGCCGCGGCTCCGCCGCCCTGTCCCTCACCGCCGCCGCGCACCAAAGCCCCGCCGGCGCGTGGCAGCTGGGCGCGTGGATACGCGACAGCATGGCGGGCATCGGCACGCTGACCTACTACGACCCCGCCACCGGGCAGTACGGCGCGCTGGGTCACGGTATCACCGATGTGGACACCGCCCAGCTGATGCCTCTGGCGTCCGGCTCCATTATGGAGACGTCCGTCCGGGCGGTGAAGCGGGGAGCCAAGGGCGACCCCGGCGAGCTGAAGGGCGACTTCTCCGTCCAGCGTGACGTGGGCACCGTCACCGTCAACAGTGACGGCGGCATTTTCGGCACCGTGGCGGATCCGGATTTCCTCCCCGGCGGCACCCCGGTGCCCGTGGCGACAGCCCGTCAGATCACCACCGGACCTGCCGAGATCCTGACCACCGTTTCCGGCAATGACACCGCCGCCTACCGGGTGGAGATACTCCGTCTCTACGGCGCGGACGAGCCGACCCGTAATCTTCTCCTGCGGATCACGGATCCTCGTCTCCTCTCCGCCACCGGCGGCATCGTGCAGGGCATGAGCGGCAGTCCCATCCTCCAGAACGGTCGCATCGTGGGTGCCGTCACCCACGTCCTGCTGAACGACCCAACGCGAGGTTACGGCATATTCATCGAAAATATGCTCGAACGGGCGGGATGACCCCGGCAGCCGCGTGTATACCCTGCTGTACAACGTGTGTACAAGAGCGTGTACAGGTATGTGTTCAAGTGGCGTACAACTTGACCGTTAAACCAGCGAATCGCCAACAAGAGAGGAGCTTCAGCGAAATGCAGTCAATTTTGATCCGCGACCCCCCCCGCGCCCAGCGGGAGGAGATCGTCCGCCGTGCCCTCAGCGTCTGCGGCAGTCCCTGTGACGGCTGCAACGGCTGCGGCAACGCAGGCGGCGGCAGGATCGACAGTATTTACCAACCCTATATCGACGGCGAGAAGGAGCTGCGGGAGATCAACGCCGCCTACTCCGCCTCCCGTGGGCTGGTAAAATAAACAACAAAAAGGCGGTCGTAAGACCGCCTTTTTCCTGTAATTTGAAAGATTTGATTACTTTCCCGCCTGCTCCTTGTCATACGCCTGCTGCACCGCGATGGCGAGCTGATCGGCGCAGGAGGTGGGGCGGGGGCCGCAGGTGTTGCCCCGCAGCATGGACTCGATCTGCTCCACGGTCATGCCGTCCGCCAGCTTGCTCACGGCCTTCAGATTGCCGTCGCAGCCGCCTACAAAGTGTATGTTTTTCACCCGGTTTCCGTCCAATTCAAAGGTGATCTGCCGGGAACAGGTGCCTCTCGTCGTGTAAGTGTGTTCCATTTTAATCGCTCCTTAAAGTGATAAATTTATCCTATTTTTGTGTAATTTAACGGCTTTTCACCGTCAAAAACGACTTGATACCCGGTGCCCGGTGCGGGGGAGTAGTCGTACAGTATGCCCCCGAACCAGTGGATCATCAGCCCGGAGGTCACGCCGCCGTGGATGACGCAGACCGTGTCCTCCCCCCGTCGGAGCACCGGCTCGATCGCCGCCACACTCCGCGCCAGCACCTGCGCCGCGCTCTCCCCGTGGGGGCATATATTGTGCTCCACGTCCTCGCACCACGCAATAAATTGTGGGTCATGCTCCAGATCCCCGGCGTAGGCGCGCATCTCGAAGTCGCCGAAATCCATCTCCCGCAGCCCCGGCAGCACCGTGTAGTCCACGTCGCCGTAAATGGCGTGCAGCGTCTGGATGGTGCGCTGCAAGCCGCTGACGCAGTAGTGCCCCGCCGTGGGGTAAATACCGGTCAAAGCCTTGTGCCGCAACGCTTCCAGAGCTTCCGGCAGCACGGGTATATCCGCCGCGCCGTAGTAAAGGTCGCGGCGGCTGCCCTCCGTTTCTCCGTGACGAAGAAGTGTCAATTTCATTTTAATTCCTCCGCAAGCCCGCAAAAAACGCGGGTCACATGTTCTGCATTTTTTGCAAGCTCCTGCAGCAGCACGCCGTATCGCTCCCGCCATGCCCGCTCCTCGCCGTCCATGGGGACGATGCCGCCGTTCACCTGCCGCGCCACCACCACCGCCTGTTCAAAAAGCGGCAAAAATGGCTCTATATCGTGGTTTCTGCGGCTCAAAGCCTCCAAATGCCAGTAGCAGCCGTACCCCGGCTCCGGGTCCTGCACCGCCAAATCGCAGACGTCTTTTTCCGTCAGTCCGTATCTTTTCAGCGCGTAGGAGAGCTTCCCCTGAAACGCGCCGCCGATGATCAGATCCATACTTACCTCCACAGCACCAGTGCCGCCGCACCGCACAATTCGCCCAGGGTCAGCGCGAAGCCCGACACGTCGCCGGACATCCCGCCCAGCTGGCGGCCGGCGTACCACACCGCCAGAGCGTAGCCCGCCGCCGCCGCCAGCGGCGCGAAGCTGCCCCACAGTATAGCGGAAAGGGCGCAAACCCCTGTCAGCACAAGGGCTGCGAACACCACCGGCGCACCGCCCCGCTCCATCGCGCTGTACTGGCTGACGGCGATAGGGCGCAGCGTCAGCACCGCCAGAGCGGCGCAGGCGCGGCAGCTGACCGGCACCAGCACCAGCGGCAAAAGGGGTATCGCGCCCGCCGAAAGGAACACCGCCCACTGGCATAGAAACAGCAGCACAAGGCAGATCACCGCGAAGGCTCCGCAGTGGGAATCCTTCAATATCCGCTGCCGCGTCTCCAGATCCCGGCGGCTGAGCACTGCGTCGCACACGTCCATAAAGCCGTCCAGATGCAGGAAGCCCGTCACCAGCCACGGCGCGGCGGCGCACAGCAGCGCACCCAGCGGCAGGGGCAGGAAGGCGGAAAGCCACACGCACCCCGCCCACACAAGACCGGCTATCAGCCCCACAAGGGGCAGGCACGCCACCATCTTCCGCCGGGCACTCTCCCGCCAGATCTTCTTCGGGCAGGGGATCGCCAGAAACATACCCCACGCCATGAAAAAGCCGTAGATCCAGTCAGACACGGGGCAGCTCTCCTTTCCACACGCGGGCGATGCCCGCCGTCATTTCACACACCACGTCAAACTCCGCCGCCAGTCCCCGGCAGATACGCGCCAGCTCCCGGACGTAGGTCTCCGTCCAGCCCTCGTAGTCCTCGCCGCCGTGCCAAATATCGTCGCACACGGCGATAAAATGGGCGGGGTGGCGGCTGACGGTCAGCAGCTGGCGCAGAACGGTCTCGCCTGCCGCGCCGTCCGGCTCCGTGCCGGGGAACATCTGCTCGGACAGGCAGGCGGTCACGCTGTCGAACAGCACCGTGCCGCGCCTGTCAACGGCGGGCAGACCGTCGGGCAGGGCGAAGCTGCGCTCCACCGTGATGAAGCCCATGCCCGCCCGATCCGCCACGTGGCGGCGGATACGGAGGCGATCCTCCGCGTCGTGGGGGGTCATGGTCGCCCAGTAGTACCGGGGGGCGTCCCCGGACAGGGCGGCGGCGAGACGCTGGGCGGTGGAGCTTTTGCCGCTCTTGCCGCCGCCGATCAGCAGTACCCTCATGGCCTGTCCACCGTGAAGCTGTCGCCGGCGCGTATCTCGTCCAGATAGTCGTCCTGAATGGCCGCCTCGGCGAAGGTCGCCATGCCGGACATGACGCCGCACGACGCCTCCATCACCCGGAACAGCAGGGGGCAGCCGCTGCCCTCGCCCAGCCGCATCCCCAGATGGAGGCACGGCTCCCGGTGCAGCTCCCCTGCCGCCAGACGGTAGCCCACCTCGTAGGAGTCGTGGGACAGGAACAGATAGTCCCCCACGGCGGGGCACAGGCGCACGGCGCACAGAGCCGCCACCACGGAGATGAAGCCGTCCACCGCCGCCGGCACGCGCTCGTGGGCGCAGCCCAGAAACGCGCCGGTCATGGCGGCGATGTCCAGTCCGCCTACCGCCGCCAGCACGTCCAGCACGTCCCGGCGGTCAATAGGCCGCCGGGTCACGGCCTGACGCAGCACCGCCTTCTTCCGGGCGAAGCCCTCGTCCGTCAGCCCGCCGCCGCGGCCTGTGACATCCTCGATGTCCGCGCCGGTAAGGGCGGCGAGAACGGCGGCGGAGGTGCTGGTGTTGCCGATGCCCATTTCGCCGATGCCGAGAGCGGTGACGCCGTCGGCTCTGGCGATTGCCGATTGCTCCATGCCGGCGGCGAGGGCGGCGAGCACCTCTTGACGGGTCATGGCGTCCTCCACGGCAATATTGCCGGTGCCGAAGCGCGTTTTGCGGTCAAGGATGCCCACCGGCGGCACGTGGGCGGCAATCCCCACATCCACCACCGCCACGTCGTCGCCGAAGGCGGCGGCCATGGCGGACATTCCGGTTTTCCGGCGGGTCATGTTGATCGCCTGCTGCAGCGTCACGGAGCGGGGGGCGCAGGAAACGCCCTCGTCCACCACGCCGTTGTCGGCGGCGAACACCGCCACCCGGCATTTGTTCATTTTGGGGCACAGCGCGCCGGTGATGCCGGACAGCTGTACGGAGATGTCCTCCAGCCTGCCGAGGCTGCCGGGGGGCTTTGCCAGCTGGGACTGCCGCCGCCGTGCGGCGGACATGGCGTCCCTGTCTGCGGGACGGATCGCCTGTATGTATGCTTTCAGTTCGGTTTCGGTCATAATGTTCCCTCGATATACCCCTGTCGCGCCAGCCATTGCAGCGACGGCAGGGCATTTTGGTTTTCAATGGTGAAGGTCGCCTGCGGCGCGGCGCGGAGCACCGCGTCGATGACGTCCCCCATGGGGACGGTGCCCGTGCCCAGTGCCCCGTGGAGGTCGGTGTCCCCCTCGTTGCTGTGGAGGTGGACGTGGCGCAGGTACGGTGCCATGGGCGCAACCCACGCCGCAGGCGGTGTGGTGCTGACGCAGGTGTTGGCGTGCCCCACGTCCAGACAAAGCCCCAGCCGGGGGTCGTTCACCTGTTGGACGATGGATACCAGCGTGTCCGGGGACGGCTCCATGACGTTTTCCAGCACCAGCAGCATATCCGGCGGTACATCGTGCAGGAACGTCTGCCAGAACTGCACTGACTGCTCCACGTACCACTCCGGGTAGTACACATGGGGGATGAAACCGCCGTGGAACACCACGCGGCGGATGTTGAGCTGCCGCGCCGCCTGCACGGTCTGGCGGAAGCGGCGAAACGCCACGTCCCGCACCAGCGGGTCGATGGCGCAGGGCGTCAGCTCCGCAAAGGGACCGTGGAGCCACAGGCGGGCGAAGCCCTCCGTCTCCCGCTGCACGCGGGGCAGGGTGGAGGGGTCGTCCAGCAGCGGGGCATAGCAGAAGGCGATGACCTCGCAGCCTGTGCGCCACTGGCGGGACAGCGCGGCGGCGCGGTCATCCATGCCGGAGATATGGAGTTTGTCTTGCAGGGGATAGACCATACAACGCTCCTTTGGCGGGAAGAAAAGGGGGTTTATGTAATAAGGATCGCAGTCCGGCTGCGCCGGGGAAAAAACCGGCGATGCGCGTATAATAATCACAATGCGACTATTATAGCATAGGGCAGAAAAAAAGAAAAGCCCGCTTTCACGGGCAAAATATCTCCGGATACCATAAGGCGGAGCACCGGTAGGTACTCCGCGGCTATGGCAGGAAGAGAAGATGAAAAAAGTTTCTTGGTAGCTTGCAAGTATAGAGTACCCCATAGATGTGAAAAAAATTCGGTTACAAATATTAAAAATCTGTGAAATAATCTACAATGTCGGGGATTGCTTCGGGGAATCCGGATTTTTGCCCCGAATATCCGAGAAAAACGTTTTCAGAACGGCACGACATTCCTCGGCGCAGATACCGCCCGTCAGCTGGGGCGGGCGGGGGAAGTTCTCCATATACAGGTTCAGCACGCCGCCGCAGGCACCCATCACGTCGTCGCGGGCACCGTAGAACACGCGGCGGATGCGGGCGTTGAGGATGGCTCCGGCGCACATGGGGCACGGCTCCAGCGTCACGTACAGGTCGCAGTCGTCCAGCCGCCAGCTGCGGAGCACCGCATTGGCGTGGGACAATGCCTCCATCTCCGCGTGGGAGGCGGCGGACTGCTTTTCCTCCCGGCGGTTGCGCCCGCGGGCGATGATCTCGCCGCGGCGGACGATGACGCAGCCCACCGGCACCTCGCCGTGGGCGGCTGCCTCCCGCGCCAGCGCGAGGGCCTGCTGCATGAAAAATTCGTGTTCCATGGTGTCCTTTCCGGGGAGATATTGTCGCCCCTGTTTAACAAACGGCATAAATGCGTACACTGCACGTACAATTTACTGTATGTGGAGGGAAGCACAATGGCAAAAAAGCATGGCACCGACCCGGTGCTCCGGGAATTGGAGCGGGAGCTGTACTGCACCACGCAGGCGTTGAAGGACGCCTATGCGCGGTTTGACTATGTGTGTGACAGCGAGCTGATCGAATCGTGTATCTTCGAGATCAACGCGCTGAAGGCGCGGAGCAACTACATCCTGCGGTGCATTAAGGCGCGCAGCGGGCAGGAGGTGCCGTCGGGGATACCCCACGCGATCCCGGTGGTGCGGGGAGAGAGCGCGCCGCCCCGAGAGGACTGCGTGGCGGCGGGAAAGATGAGGGGAGGGGAGATATGTCAGTCGTAGAGGTCGCCGCGCTGGGGCTGGTGGGGCTGTTCCTGCTGGTGGCGGTGGTGCGGCTGTTCCGGAAACCGCTGAAGCTGGCGGCAAGGGTGCTGGTGAACAGCGGTCTGGGACTGGCGGCTCTGTGGCTGCTCAGTGCCGCCGCCCCGGCGGGGCTGACGCTGGGCGTCAACTGGTTCAACGCGCTGACGGTGGGCGTGCTGGGCGTGCCGGGGCTGGGGCTGCTGCTTCTGGTGAAGTGGGTGCTGGTGTAGGTACATAGGGGAGAGGACATTTCTGCGAGACAGACCGGAAGCCGTCAATATTTTTTATCCTTGATTGCTTTTAGAATAAAGCCGCCCATGATCGCAATTGGAATGGAAACTGAAAGGGAAACCGGCTCGAGAGATGCCCCAAGAAATCCACCCACAACCGTACAAACTATCGCAATAAAAATCATAGAAATACATCCTTATTAAACTATTAACGCAAATTATCTTGGTCAATTACAAATTTTCTGCACTTATTACAATAAAATACTTTTACAGTCATGCCGTCACTCATTGATGTCAGTTTGATTCCTTTCACAAATGGAGTGAAATTCAATAATCCTCTATCTTTGTCGGACGGAACCCATTTTAGAGCATATCGGTCTTGAGAAATGTTTCCAACGAGCATTTCTGCATTACAAAATGGACACTTCATATAGTTGACACCTCCAGATAGAATAAATTCAAGTTTGCAGGTCTTGCGGCAAACCGCTTACTTTTCCATGTTTTCCAGATCCCAGCCGTAGAGAGGGTACCGCTGCATCGCGCCGAAGAGCTTTTTCCGCAGGTCGGGATAGCGGCTCTCCAGTTGGGCGAGCAGCTCCTTCACCTCCTGTCGGCGGCTGTGACCGTCCATGGGGCAGGTGTTGCGTACCACGGGAAGGTGCAGCTTCGCCGCCACGCGGCGGATGTCCGATTCCTGACAGTACAGCAGGGGGCGGATCTGGGTGATGTCCGTCCTGTCCAGATACGTCACCGGCTGGAAGCAGCCGATCCGACCCTCGAACAGCAGGTTCATCAAAAGCGTCTCCACCGCGTCGTCGTAGTGGTGTCCCAAGGCGATCTTGCGGATCCCCCGCTCCGTCAGTGCCGTATGCAGGCTGCCCCGGCGCAGCTTGGCGCACAGGGAGCAGGGGTTCTTTTCTTTGCGTTCGAGGAACACGATGTCGTACACCGGCACGGAAATGCGGGTGTAGGGCACGTTCAGCGTCTCGCAGTAGTCGGCGATGGGGGAGAAGTCCATGCCCGGCATACCGGTCTCCAGGGTGATCGCCTCCACCTGGAAGGGCTTGGGGTAGAACTCCCGGAGACGCGATAGTGCCGCCAGCGTCAGCAGGCTGTCCTTGCCGCCGGAAACGCCGACTGCCAGCGTCTCGCCGGGGTCGATCATGTTGTAGTCCTCCACACAGCGGCGGACGAGTCCTAATATGTGCTGCACGGTGATGCCTCCTGAATAAAATGTAAAATGGGATTTCAGTAAACGAGAGAATTTAAGAGAAAACAAGAGAAAACACGAGACGTTATTGCTGTAAATGAAATCGCTGTTGACAATGGGGCGGGGGTGTGGTATAAATAATCCTGCGCGTTGACCGCGTTTTCTCTGCCCCGATTGTAACAAGGGCGCGTGAAAAAGTAAAGCATACATTATATAAATTGGAGGAAGATCACCATGTCCACTTTCATGGCAAACAAGGCC
>ENA-OUQG01002025-OUQG01002025.1-human-gut-metagenome-genome-assembly--contig:-NODE-2025-length-10240-cov-5.966421_pt1 | contig 10240 bp, 6 predicted proteins | sample MGYA00237943_ERZ548823 | MGnify/ENA primary metagenome ERZ548823 (study PRJEB26490, sample SAMN05194731) | human gut metagenome | biome: terrestrial biome; feature: human-associated habitat; material... | reverse complement strand
GCTGTACATGCCGGTGGCATCAGGGTACAGGTAGCGGAAGCTATCGGTAAAGCCAGCGGCCAGCAGCTCGTTCAGCTTGCCGCGCTCCTGGTCCGAAAAGCCCGCAGCACCGCGGTTGGGGCCGGGGTTCTTCAGGTCAATATCCTCATGGGCCACGTTCAAATCTCCGCACAGGATTACCGGCTTTTTGCTGTCCAGGTCTTTCAGGTAGGCGCGCAGGTCATCCTCCCACTGCATGCGGTAATCAATGCGGGCCAGCTCATTCTGGGAGTTGGGTACATAGACATTGACGAGGTAGTAATCCTCAAATTCCAGCGTGATGGCACGGCCTTCGTGGCTGTGGGCTTCCACCCCAATGCCGTTCCAGGCGTTCAGGGGCTTTACACGGGTATAGATCAGCGTGCCGGAATAGCCCTTTTTCTCGGCGCTGTTGATGTATTCGGTATAGCCTTCGGGGGCAAAATCCGCCTGGCCGGGCTGCATTTTGGTTTCCTGAATGCAGAACACATCCGCATCCAGCTGGTTAAAAGTATCCTCAAAGCCCTTTTTCAGGCAGGCGCGCAGGCCGTTCACATTCCAGCTGATAAACTTCATGGGGTGTTCCCTCCTATTATTTTTGGCAAGGGGTTATTTTACCACACATTTTTTCTTCCACGCACCAGATACAAAGCGGACCACAAAGCAGGTCACGCGGCACACCCAGTCCACCACCATGGCGATCCAGACGCCGACAGCGCCCATCCCCATCTGAACGCACAGGATGTAAGAGAATGCCAGGCGCCAGATGCCCATGGACAGAATGGAAGTAAGCATGGTAAAGCGCACATCATTGGCTGCACGCAGGGCGTTGGGCAGAACAAAGCCCGCCGGCCACAGGAAGATGGCGCTGCCCGCATGGATCATAACCAGCAGCCAGGCCAGGTGGCGGGTTTCATCCGAAAGGGTGTACACGCTGAGCAGCGGGTTCAGGAAGATCAAAATCAGGGCATTGGTAGCGCCCTGAGCAATGTAATCCCACAGCAGCAGCTTTTTGGTAAAGTAGCTGGCCTGGTCCAGCTGCTGGGCGCCCACACAGCGCCCCACCACAGTGATCATGGCAAGGCCGATGGCCTGGCCCACAATGCAGCCCATGCCGTCCAGGTTGTTGGCCACCGCATTGGCGGAAATATGCACCGTGCCGAACAAAGAGATCATACTGACGACCAGCACACGCCCCAGCTGGAACAGGCTGTTTTCCAGCGCGGAGGGGATGCCGATATACAAAATGTTCTTTGCCATCTGGGGCTGCAGGTGCTTGACGCCATCCCAGGTAACGCGAACTACATTATCATGCCGGGTGGTCAGTTTCAGGATGATGACAGCGCCCAGCACGCGGGAAACCAGCGTGGGCACCGCAACACCGGCAACCCCCATGCGCAGCACAAAGATGCAGAACGCATTGCCCACAATATTGGTAATGTTCATGACAACGGATACCCGCATGGATACCTCGCTGTTGCCGACGGAGCGGAAGATGGCCGCGCCCGCGTTGTACAGCGCCAAAAACGGGTAAGAGATTGCCGTGATGGTAAAGTAGATCATGGCTGCCTGGAACACATCGTCCGCAATGCTGCCAAAGAACAGCCGCAGCATGGGCCCACGCAGCAGCAGACAGAGCGCCATGACAGCCGTACCCAAGATAGCACTTAAAGTAACCAGCTGCCCCGCGCTGCGGGAGGCTTCCTCCGGCTTTTTGGCTCCCAGGAACTGGCTGGTGATAACCGCGCCGCCGGTGGCCAGCGCGGCAAAAATATTCAGGATCAGGTAGTTGATCATATCCACCAGCGAAACACCGGAAATGGCGGCTTCGCCTACGCTGGATACCATCACGGTATCGGACATGCCCACCAGCACGTTCAGCGCCTGCTCCACCACCAGCGGCCACAATAGTGTTAGCAGCATACGGTTGGTAAATAGTTTTTGTTGTGTCTGCATTGTCAGACCTTCCTTCTTTCCTCTCCGCTCTAAGGTGTGTATCTGAAAGAAAAGAAGATGCCGCATTTTGCAAGCGCAAAATCCGGCTGTAACTGCCGAAACAGACTGTACTTTTGACTTTTCAGATACACCCCAGGGCAAAAACTGCCCCATTTTTTATAATTCAGGCAAAGTATACCACAAAAAATGCCCCCGTGCAACGGGAGCATTTTTGCTGTATGCGGTTCAATTTTGCGCTGATAAGCAAATAACAAACGGTACCCTTATTCGTACCGCAGGGCGTCGATGGGGTCCATCTTGGCGGCCTTTTTGGCGGGGTAATAGCCAAAGAACACGCCGATGGCCATGCTGAACGCCACCGCAATGATGATGGCCGCCACGCTGGGTCTGGCCGAATATCCCATGACCTGGCTGAGCACAGAACCAAGACCGATGCCCAGCCCCACACCGATGACGCCGCCAATAGCGCACAGCACAATGGATTCAATAATGAACTGGGTCAAAATGGCCGTGTTGGTTGCGCCCAGCGCCTTGCGGGTGCCGATCTCACGGGTACGCTCGGTGACCGAAACCGTCATGATGTTCATTACGCCGATACCTCCCACCAACAGCGAGATAGCCGCAATGGCGGAGATGGCCAGCGAGATCTGGTTCAAAACTTCGGTCATGCTTTCCAGCAGGCTGGAAATGCTGGACGCACTGACGGTCCAGCTGTCGTTGCGGGTATAGTAACTGGCAAAGTAATCGCCCACCACATCCACAAAGGCGGTCACATTGGTGCCGCTGGACGCTACAACGGTAATGCTCTGGTAGCCATCCCCCGCCCCGGCAATGCTGCGGGCCACATCCAGCGGGATATAGATTTCGGTCTGGATATCGTCATCGCTGGTAGAGCCAAACATGCTGGCGTAAGAATCTTCTACATACTTATAAACGCCGCTGATATAAAACGTATACGGCATTTTGTTGATGGTCAGGGTGATTTTCTGGCCCAGCGCATCAGCGTTGCTGCCGCCGACGGCCTGCTGCACAAATTTTTCGGATACCACGCAGACATAGCGCCCGGCATCGCGGGTATCATCCAGCCAGCGGCCCGCCAGGATGGGGGTATCGCTCTCCTTGCTTTGCAGCGCTTCCTGGTTGACGCCGGAAACCGCTGCCGTGATGGTGGTATCGGGTTCGTTCACCTTGCCAATGGTGGCGCTGCCCACCTGCTGCGTTTTTTCAATGTAGTTGATCTTGTCGGGGAACGTTTCGGTAAATTCCTCGATCATCGTATCCGTGATAAGGTCTTTATCATCCGGGCTGGAATTTTTGAAGAGCCGCAGCCGCACACCGCCGCTGGAAGAGCCGCTGTTGCTGCTGCTTTTCTGGGTCAGCGATACCGTGATGGAGCTGGCACCGGTGCCGGACATGCTGTCGCTGACCGAACTGGATAGGCTGTTGCCGACGGTTTCAATGGCGATAACCGCCGCAATGCCGATAATAATGCCCAGCATGGTAAGCAGGCTGCGCATTTTGTTGCTTTTGATGCTGGCAAACGCCATGGAAAGGTATTCAAAGAGTGCCACGCACACCACTCCCCTTCCGTTCGGCAATAATGCGGCCATCGTGCAGTGTCAGCACCCGCTGGCATTCCTCGGCCAGCGCGGGGTTGTGGGTAATGAGCACAATGGTTTTGTGGTATTTTTCGTGCATTTCATGGAACAGGTCCATCACCACACGGGAGGTTTCGCTGTCCAGTGCGCCTGTGGGCTCGTCTGCCAGGATCAGCGCCGGGTCGTTGACCATGGCGCGGGCAATGGCAACGCGCTGTTTCTGGCCGCCGGAAACGGTCACGCCGCGCTCACCCAGAACGGTTTCGTAACCATCCTTAAAGTCCACGATGTTGTCCCGCACATCGGCTAGGCTGGCGGCGTGGTCGATCATTTCGGGGGAGGCATCGTCCACACCAAAGCCGATGTTGTGGGCGATGGTATCCGAGAAGAGGAAGTTGTCCTGTGGAACATAGGCGCAGGCAGCGCGCACAGAATGGATGGATAGGGTGTTCACGTCCTTGCCGTCCACAAACAGGGTGCCGTCCGGCACGTTGTAGGTGCGCAGCAGCAGGTCCACCAGCGCCGTTTTGCCCGCGCCGGTCTTGCCCACAATGCCCACGCTTTCGCCGGGGTGGATGGTGAAGGAGATATCCTGCAGCACATCGTATTCGCCGTCCGGGTAGCGGAAGGTCAGGTGGCGGAATTCCACACTGCCCTGCGGGTTCTGCAGCTCCTGCACGCCGGGGCGGTCGGCCACATCAATGGGGGCGTCCAGCAGCTCGGTGATGCGGTTCAGGGAAGCCTTGCCGCGGGAGGTCTTTTCGATCAGCATGGAAATTGCCATGATGGGCCAGACGATGGCCTCAAAATAGCCGATGTACTCTACCAGCTGGCCCGCGTTGAACCGGCCCTGGTAGACCAGATAACCGCCATACCCCAGGATGACACAGATGACGGATTCGACAAACAGGGTCACGAGCACTTCCAGCAGGGTGGCAATTTTGGTGTAGATGACGTTGATCTCCTCGTTCTGTTTGTTCAGCTTGCGGAACGCCATGAGCTCTTTCAGCTCTTTAACAAACGCCTTGATAACGGCAATGCCGGAGAAATTCTCCTGTGCAAAGTCTGAAAGATCGGAGAATGCCTGTTGGCGTTCTTCCCAGCGCTTGGTCATGGCGGTGCCCATGACGGTGCCGATGCCGAACATGATGAGGGCAGGGATCAAAGCCAGCAGGGTAAGCTTATAATCCATGCGCCACATTTTGTACAGGGCCATCAGGCCGAGAACCAAAGCGTCAAAGAACATCAGGATACCATCACCAAAACATTCCTGGATGGTATCAATATCATTGGTGTAAAGGCTCATCAGGTTGCCGACCTTGTTAACCTGGTAATACTGCTGCGAAAGCTGGCGGCTGTGGTCAAACATCCGCTCGCGCAGGTTGGCAGCAACCCGCACAGCGGAGCCGAAAAAGCAGATACGCCACAAAAAGCGCCCAATGACCATGAGTACCACGATCCAGATCATGGGCAGGCAGATGTGCTGCAGCAAAACCTCTTTGGTAAAGGGCAGGGTCTGGCCGTTTACGACCACCTGCCCCAGGTTGACCCCGTTGATGACCAGACGGTAAAACTGGGGGATCAACAGCTGGATATAGTCAACCGTTAAAAGGGCCAGCAGCCCAAGCAGCAGCACGGGCGCATTTTTGAGGTAATAACGGTTGATGTACTTGCCGAAAATCACGGCATCTCCTCCTTTTCCTTGCAGGGATACAGCCGGGCGGCCCGGTCGGCGGCAAAAGTGCCGTATCTTTCAGTATATAGGACGGGAACGGTTGAGTCAACGCAAAAACGCGAAAAAGTGGGGAATACAGCCGAACAGGGGGGGAAAAGCATCTTTTATTATGAAGCATAGCCCCTACGGTCTCGATAGGAAATAGGTTGTTTCTGAATACACAAATGTTTCTTCTTTATATAAGGCAACACCGCACAATTCCCGCCTTGCGGCTTAAGCACCGCTCCGGCAGCTGCGGCACGGCATCTGCGTTGCCAAAATGCTCGATAAGACATCCAGTATTATCTGCGCTTTTGGCTTGGCATCTGCCGCACCTCGCTCGCCGTATCGGCACTTAGAATTGTGCGGTATTGCCATAAGGATACAAAATGAACTGCTTTTACACATAGATTTCGTTGTTGCGGGCGGGCAGCTTTTGCACCACGGCTTTGTGGGCGGCGGTTTCACGCCAGGCGGCGGGACTTAAACCCGTTTCCCGCTTAAACACGCGGCACAGGTAGTTGGCACCGGAAAAACCGCACAGCCCGGCGATCATTTCCAGGCTGTACTCCCGTTCGGCCAGCAGCAGTTTGGCAGCTTCAATGCGCACGCTGGTCAAAAAGCGGCCCGGCGGCATGCCCATCTCGGAAGAAAAGACCCGCACAAGGTGGCACTTGCTGACCCCAAGCTGGGCGCTGAGTTCTTCCACGCCGTACAGGGCCATGTAGTTATCGCGGATGGCTTCCACCGCGCGGGCTACCAACGGCGAAAGACGGCGGGATTCCTCGTCCCCGTGGGCAAGGGCGCACAGCAGGGTGTAGGGGGCGGCGGCGCTGGCGGCATCGTCGGCATTCCCGGCACCGCACACGCGGGCCAGCAGCTCCGCTGCACTGGGGCAGGAAGCCCCATCCGCAAAGCGCGGCTGCGGCAGCCCGGCCAAAAACTGCTGCACGGCCAGCCCGGTCAGCCGCACGCACAGCAGATGGCAGGGGGTAACGGGCCGCAGCGTGAAGGTGCCAAAGCCCAGCAAAAGATCGCCGGAGGAGCCCGCAGCGCTCTGGCTGCCGGGGCATTCCAGCACGCACTGCCCGCTGGAAAGCACCCCCGCCCAAAGGCCCTCGCCGGAAAGGGTAAGCGGCGCTTCGCCCTGCAGCTCCTGCACTGCGGCGCAGGCGCAGCAGGTGGTTGGATCAAATATCAATTTCTGACCTCCAATATCAATAAAGTGCTATATCTTTTTCAATCGTACCCTGCTATTATAGATTTGTCAAGAAAAATACGTGCTGAGCGTATCAATAAAATCATAAAAACCAATTTGGAGGTAATGACCCATGGCCAGCATTAGTTGCCGTCATATTTACAAAATCTATCCGGGCAATGTTACTGCCGTTAAGGATTTCAACCTGGAAATCGCTGATAAGGAATTTATCGTTTTCGTCGGTCCTTCCGGCTGCGGTAAGTCCACCACCCTGCGTATGATCGCTGGCCTGGAGGAGATCTCCGGCGGTGAGATGTACATCGGCGACCGCCTGATCAACGATGTTCCCCCGAAAGACCGCGACATCGCCATGGTGTTCCAGAACTACGCTCTGTACCCGCACATGACCGTGTACAAGAACATGGCATTCGGCCTGGAGCTGCGCAAGATGCCCAAGGACGAGATCGACAAGCGCGTCCGTGAGGCTGCCAAGATCCTGGAGATCGAGCACCTGCTTGACCGTAAGCCGAAGGCTCTGTCCGGTGGTCAGCGTCAGCGTGTTGCCCTGGGCCGTGCAATGGTCCGTAACCCGGCGGTCTTCCTGCTCGACGAGCCTCTGTCCAACCTGGATGCCAAGCTGCGTACCAGCATGCGTACCGAGATCATCAAGCTGCACAAGAAGCTGGCTACCACCTTCATCTATGTTACCCATGACCAGACCGAAGCTATGACCATGGGCGACCGCATCGTTGTTATGCGTGATGGCGTCATCCAGCAGGTCGATACTCCGCAGAACCTGTACGATTACCCCTGCAACATCTTCGTTGCCGGCTTCATCGGCAGCCCCCAGATGAACTTCCTGGACGGCACCCTGCAGAAGAATGGCGATACCTATGTCATCGATCTGGACGGCACCGTGATCCCCCTGCCGCAGGAAAAGACCGCCGATGGCAAACTGGCCGCTTACGTTGGCAAGAGCCTGAAGGTTGGTATCCGTCCTGAGGATATGAAGGATGACGAAGAGTTCCTGGAGAAGCATCCTTCCAGCCATATCGATGCTGAGGTTGAAGTTTCCGAGCTGATGGGCGCTGAGATCTATCTGTACCTGACCTACAAGGGCCAGAACCTGATGGCTCGCGTTGCCCCGACCTCCAAGTCCCGCCGCGGCGACAAGGTCACCATGGCTATGGATACGCATAAGATCCACCTGTTCGATCCTGAGACCGAGCTGACCCTGCTGAACTAATCAACAGTAATTTGAACTTTTTAGGCGGCTCCGCTCTTGTGCGGAGCCGCCTTTTGTTAAGGCAAAAGCGCAAACAATTGCGCAAGCGTTGCACAGAGGCAGTGCAGCGGGTGTAAGAGCAAATGGGCAGGGGAAAGCCCTGCCGAGGGGTGTGCCTGAAAACAAAGAGAATGGCGGTTGTGTTTGTAAAAACAGGCTGTATTTTCGGCTTTTCGGGCTCACCCCAGGATAGGATGTTTGAAGCAAAGGGGGACAGCCGACCGATGCAGATCACAGATCTACTGGTGCCGGAACGCGTTGCACTGAATATGCAGGTGGCGGATAAGGCCATGGCCATCCACGTAATGGTGGGCATGCTGGACCGCACCGGATGCCTGCGGGATGCAGACGAATACGAAAAAAATGTGCTGGAACGTGAAGCCCAGGGCACGACTGGCGTTGGCGGCGGGGTAGCCATTCCCCACGGCAAAAGCAACGCGGTGCTGGTGCCTGCGCTGGCGGCGGTAACGCTGCGGGAGCCGATCGACTATCAGGCGCTGGATGGCGCACCGGTGCGGCTGCTGTTTTTGATTGCAGCCCCGGAGGGCGCAAATGACCTGCATATCCAGGTATTGGCACGGCTGGCCCAGCTGCTGATGGAACCGCTGTTCTGTGAGGAATTGAAGCAAGCAGCAACCCCGGAAGAATTTCTGGCGGTGATCGCTAAGCGGGAACAGGGCGAGACCGCCCGCGAGGCCCGCGCTGAGGCAGTGGCCGAAGCTGCGCTGACCGAACCGCGGCTTGCCCCCCGCGTGCTGGCCGTAACGGCATGCCCCACCGGCATTGCCCACACCTATATGGCGGCCGAAGCGCTGGAAGCCGAAGCGGCAGAAATGCATATTGCCATCAAGGTGGAAACCAACGGTGCAGACGGGGTGAAAAACCACCTGACCGAACAGGAAATTGAAAACGCAGAGTGCATCATTGTGGCGGCGGATAAAGCCGTGGAGACCGCCCGCTTTGCGGGCAAACCGGTGCTTCGCGTGCCGGTTTCCCAGGCGTTGAAAGACCCGGAAATGCTGCTGCACCGCGCGCTGTCCGGCACAGCTCCGCTGGAACCGGAGGATGAAAGTGTGCCGGGCATGGGGTGCAACCGTAAAGCAGGCAGCGCAAAAGATGGTGCTGCCGCCACGCAGGAATTTGGGCGCAAGCTTTACACCGACCTGATGAACGGCGTTTCCCACATGATTCCCTTTATCACCGGTGGCGGTATATTGATTGCGTTAAGCTACTTTTTGGACCGCGGTAATGCGGGCGCAGAAATGTTCGGGCGGGGAACGTCCCTTGCCATGCTGGTGCGCACGATTGGTAATACCTCATTTAATCTGATGTACGTTGTGCTGGCCGGGTTCATTGCCATGTCGGTGGGGGATCTGCCCGCATTGGTGGCCGGTATGGCGGGCGGTATGCTGGCCATCCAGGGAACCTCGCTGGCACCGCAGGCGGAATGGGTGTCCTCCGGCTTTTGGGGCGCTATGATTGCGGGCTTTGCGGCAGGCCTTGTGGTAAAACTGCTGCGGACGGCATTCAAGCGGCTGCCATCGGCATTGGTGCATATCAAAACAGTACTGCTATATCCGGTGGCCAGCCTGGCTGTGGTCGGCTTTATGATGGTATTCCTCGTCAATGCGCCGCTTGGACGGTTTAATACCTGGATATACCAGCTGTTGGCCAGTATGCAGGGCGGCAGCCGCGTGGTGATGGCCGCGGTGCTGGGGGCTTTGATGGCCGTTGACTTTGGCGGGCCGATCAATAAAGCGGCGTATCTGTTTGGCACGGTTGCCCTGGCCGGCGGCCAGGAAGAATTTATGGCTGCCGTTATGGCGGGCGGCATGGTGCCGCCGCTGGGCGTTGCTCTGGCGGGAACCCTGTTCCCGGAGCGTTTTACCACCAAAGAACGCCACACCGCGATGACGAATTACCTGATGGGGGCCTGCTTTATCACCGAGGGGGTCGTCCCCTTTGTGCTGCGGGATCCGCTGCATGTCATTCCCTCCTGCATGGCGGGTGCATCCCTGGCGGCGGCGCTGTCCATGCTGTTTGGTTGTGCCGTACCGGCCCCGCACGGCGGCATGTTCTTGCTGCCGCTGAACCCGCATCCGTTCCGGTATCTGCTTGCCTTACTGATGGGCAGCCTGTTGACGGCGGTGACCCTTGCGGCTTTACGCAGAAAATACCCGCCTAAGGATGAGGAACAGCCAACAAATTGACCTGATGATTTAGAAAAAGGCTTTTGGGCGCTGCTCAAGCAATACACGACAGCCGATAGGCAAATAAAAATTTGCACAAAAGCCTGACTGATATGCCCTCTATATAGCCTTCAGTGTTTTATTTCACTGTTCGCTATATAGAGGGCATATATTATATCCTCAAAAGATTTAAGCGCCAAATAAGCGCCTAATGCAAAGTGTTTTGCTAAGGTGTATCTGAAAACAAAGAAAATGACGGATATTTCGCAAACACAAGCAGGA
>ENA-OUQG01002017-OUQG01002017.1-human-gut-metagenome-genome-assembly--contig:-NODE-2017-length-10259-cov-5.260094_pt1 | contig 10259 bp, 8 predicted proteins | sample MGYA00237943_ERZ548823 | MGnify/ENA primary metagenome ERZ548823 (study PRJEB26490, sample SAMN05194731) | human gut metagenome | biome: terrestrial biome; feature: human-associated habitat; material... | reverse complement strand
GCGACGAGGGCATCAGGGCGAGGATAGAGAGGTTCCTGTGAAAAGACTTACACAGACTTCTTGACAAGCCCAAACCGGAAGCGTTATGGGGCCTTGGTGTCCAAAGGACGATACCGTGCCGGCCATGAACCCGAACGCGAGGCCCTGAGCGAGGCACGTGGCGGCATAGCGCGGCGGGAATTTCGGCTGGGTGTTCAAACCGTGGGAATAGTAGCGGTCTTTCCTGAAGCCTTCCCGTGCCCCCGAAAGGAGCGCGCATGCGGCTGCCGGGGCAATCGCCAGAACCGCATCGGCCGCGGCGGCCGGCAGCGCGCTGCAAAGGAAGAACAGCACCGTGCCGCATATCGCGCTGACGATGCCGGCGCTCAGGGCACTTCTGGTCCCCGTCTTCGCGAAGAATCGCCCCATCTCCACGACGAAGGCCGCAGACCCGACGCCGATAAGGCAGCTCGCCGCGCCGGTCGCGAGCGATGGCGGAAGCGCGCCCTGTCCGAATGGGACGATTGCGATGGCTGTGCCGCACAGCATGAGCGTCGAGACGGCGGGCAGGTACCACGGCTGGCGGGCTGCCTTGCTGACGCCGCGATGAAGCGCCCACAGCACGGCATACGAAAGCGCGAGCGTTGCGAGCAACAGGGGGTGCGACAGCCGTGGCGCGTCGAAGGGAGCCGCCCACAATGCCGCCGCCGGGCTTTGGAAAAGCTTTATTTGCCAGAGCCAATAAAGCGTAAGCGAGGCGCAAATCGCCGGGTTCTCGGCAAGGCTGTGCCAAAAGCGGGCGATTTCCCTGCGGGCCGATTGTGCGTCGTGCTTTTTGCTCATTGGTGTATTCCTTGTGTCTCCATAGTAGATATTTTACATTTCCGCAGATAAAAGGCATCCCCCTCAGAGGGCCAGATTTGGATTTCCTTGAAAAATGGCGTCGTCGCGGGCTGTTCCGCAGCCGCTTTTCGGGCTTTCATGGACTTGCGACCGCCGCTGGCGGCGCATGAGGGCTCGCATTGAGGAGGGAACGAAATGACTGAATTCAATCGCCGAAATTTCTTGAAAGGCGCCTTGGCCGCCGGAGCTATGACGGCCGCCGCTGGGATGATTGGCTGCTCGCCGAAAAGCGATAACGGGACGACGGCGGCGTCTTCCGCTGCCGAGGACTTCGTGCAAACCGCCGAGACCGCGGGAAAGAAATGGTCGTTCGAGGTTGCGCCCGACCCCATTGCTGAAGACAAGATCGTCGAAACGGCTGAGGCCGATGTGATTGTCGTCGGGTGCGGCACATCGGGCCTTATGGTGGCCAATTCCGCCGCGGAAGAAGGACTCAAGGTCGTCGTGGTTTCCGCGTCGGCGGCTCCGGTTGCGCGCGGTGGCTCGAACAACGCGACCTATTGCAAGGCGATGGAGCAGGCGGGCGTTGACCGTTTGAGCGACTTCCAAATTCGCAAGGAAATCTTCTACGCCGGCAACCAGGTGGACGAGCGCAAGTGGTACAAGCACTACAACAACTCCGAGACGGCCATGAATTGGGTCATCGACCTTATGGAGGCCGCGGGCTACAAGGTTAAGGTGGAGATTGGCACGCCGAGCGAAGACACCGACCTCTACCACGAGACGTGCTCTATCGGCTGGGATTTGGGCGACGGCATGCAGGCCGACCCAGACATGCAGCTGGCGACCGGCATGATGCAGCCGTTGCTGGTCAAGGAGCTGGCGCGCCATCTGACCGAAGACCTTGGCGGTGAGATTTATTTCAAAACCAAGGGCGAGCAGCTGGTTCGCGACGACGGCGGCGCCGGCCGTGTGAGCGCTGTGGTGTGCTCGCGCGAGGACGGGTCATATGCGAAATACGTTGGCAAGAAGGCTGTGGTTCTGGCGACCGGCGACTTCTCGGCCAACCGCGACATGATGTATGCCTACGCGCCCAGCTATGCGCCCTATATCGCCGACGAAATCTACGACGGCGAGACGAACTACGACGTGGGATTCCAGTACGGCGGCCTGTTCAAGGGCGACGGCCAGCGCATGGGCCTTTGGGCTGGCGCAGCGTGGCAGAAGGTGTTCCCGAACTGCGTCATGGGCGGCTTCTATGGCCCCGGGCCGCGCAACCTGTACAGCAACTTCCTCGGCCTGCTGGTGAACAAGAACGGCGAGCGCTTCATGAACGAAGACTGTCTGTCGCCATGCGCTGGCATGAACAATTTCGGTCAACCAGGCAAGACGGTGTTCGCCCTGTGGAACGAGGACTATGCGAGTCAGGAAACCGTTTCCGGCAGCTGGAACAACGATACCATGCATGAAGGCGACGCGGACGCCGTGGTCAAGGCGGTCGTCGAATCGTGGGAAGCCGACGTGAAGAGCGGCGCGACGGTGAAGGGTGACACCATCGAGGACGTGATCAAGCAACTTGGCCTGCCCGTCGAAACGGCCAAAACCGTGAAGCGTTACAACGAGCTGTGTGCAAAGGGTTCCGACGACGACTTCCACAAGGGTGTCGAGCACATGCACCCGCTCGAGCAAGGGCCGTTCTACGGCCAGAGCAGTGGTGGCATGCTGATATTCCTCACCGTGCTCGGAGGCCTGAATACCGACGCCAACATGCGTGTGTGTGACGCCGACGACGAGCCTTTGCCCGGCCTGTACAATGTGGGCACGATGGTTGGTGATATGTTCGCGACGAACTATACCTTCATGACCGAGGGTGCCAACTACGGCGCGAACTGCATCACGTTTGGCTACCTCACCGGTAAATACATCGCCGAAAACGAATAACGGTACATACCGGGCATTGCCCGACAATAGCGCTTATGGACCGCGGCTTGAAATCCCCGTTCAAGTCGCGGCTTTCTTTCGCCTTGGGAGGCTTTGGAGAAAGTGGCCGGACCTCGTTGCGGACGTTGCCGCCTGAACGCCCGCCCTGTTCTGGTTGCATGTACAATTACCTCTAACTTGGAATGGCGCTTTGCGCTTTTGATGAGGGAATGGGATGCGGCCATGCTTTTCGATTTGAACCGGACGATGTTTTTCAAGGCGAAATTCGACGTTGAATGCGACGAGGGCGATGACGCGCTTTGGAGCGTCATCATGTCGCTTCGCTTCTGGCTTCGCGGCAAGGCGGAACAGCTGGGCTATTCCATGCCGTGGGGTAACGACGCGTGGTCGTCGGTTGTAAGGGCGGGTGGCGTGCTTCGGGCGGAAGGCGCCGATGTTGAGTTGCGCTCGTGCATCCATTATGACGGCAACGCATGTGCGTGGGCGTGCGAGCTTTCCGAAGTGCAGAAGGCCGTAGGTCGCGCGCCCCGCAAATGGATTACCGAAATTGGCTACCAGGGGCAGTCGCGCGAGCGCGGGTGCGTGTCTATCGTGCTGTCGTATGGCGACCACCCCGGCTTCATAGGCGATTTGCAAGATCGTCCGAGCCTGACAATCCCCCGACTTATAACCGCGCTTTCCGAAAATGAGCACCTAAGCTGCAGCACCTCGGGGGTGCCTGTCGGTCGCATGGTATGGAGGTTCGACGACCCGCAGCCCGTGTTCGATTTGATAGCAAGCGCCTCGCGCGAAACTCCGATAGTGTTTCTAAGCCCGGTGAGTGGCGCGACGACGTTGGTCGACGCGGCCGAGCTTTCCAGCGCGCTGGGCCCGAACGCCATCGTGGTGTGCGCGAGCGACCGCGCGGCCGCCGACAGGCTGAACACGCTGCTTTCGCCCTATGGTCTGGAATGCTACGGCGGGGCGATTCGCGTGTACGACCAAAAGCCGGTGATCGAGCGGCCGGACGAGCGCGCGCGGCACAGGTACCTTTCGGCGCGCAGGATCGCCGATGCGGGTTCGAGCCGCGTCGTCGCGATGCTGAGGCGGGCGCTGGCGCAAGACGTGCACTTCTGGCAGCAGATGCTGCGTATCGAAGACGTGAAGCGCATGAACCGGCAATCGGCGAACGAGAAAAGACTCGCGGGGTTGAAGGATAAGTTCGAAAGCGAGGCGCTCGACGAGATTCTTCGGATGGAGCGCGAGAAGGACGACGCCGAGCTTCTGTGCGACCAAGCGCTTGCTGAAAACGATCTTCTTAAGAAGGAGAATTTCGATCTGTCCAACAGAAACGATTGCCTCGAGCAGGCTTTTCGGGCGGCTGCACCTGCGGGTCGGGGGTTTGCGGTAGATTGTGCGCAAGCTTCCGAGCGATGCGTTATCGGCGGCGAAGCTCGCCGTTGCCGTGTTCCCCGATGCCATCGATTTTACCGATCGCGGGTGGAAGTCGCTGGAATCGTGCACGGCGTCGGTTGACGTGGTGTGGGCGGCGCTGTTCGACTTGTGCACCGTGCTGCGGCCGATTTTCTGCGTGGCGTCGAGCGTGGACCCAGCCAGCGAGTTTCAGGAAAAGTCGGTTTTCAAGTATTCCAGAAGCGAGGGAATGCAAACCAGGAAAGACTCGCGGCTCATGGGCCTGCGAGACGACGTGTACCAGGGAAGGCCGATCAACATAGAAACACACATAGGCTCGAACACGGGCGACGCGAAAAGCAGTCGTTTTATCCGCGTATATTTCGCATGGGACGATGAAAGCGGCAAGATCGTCGTGGGACACTGCGGAACGCATTTGGAGAACTATAGCTCGAAGTCGATTAGGTGATGCGAGGGGCGTTGAAAGGCGCTCCCATAGTTATCAATCTCTGATTTCCCGCCCCTCAATTCGGTCGAGAGGCTTGTGGATAGGCCATTCACGGCGGCAAGGCACCTGGAACTTGCTCGTTTTCGGCATCGCTACCGGAACGGTCTTTTCGCTCAGCGGGCAAGAAAACTCCCATTGAGACAAATTGAGCCCCGGTGACTTGAATCAGAGGTCATTCCCGGGGCCATCGTTAACAGCATAATGGCTCCGCAGGCGTTTTGGGCAAGCGACTGGAAGTTACAACTCGTCAACGCAACTTCCGTTACTTTTTCAACCAACCGTATAAATCGCTTAATAGGGCAGAAAGTCAGCACGGTAATTATTACGTTCGCGATAATGCTGCTTTACTGCTTATAATTATCATGTTCGCTATAATTTGTCTCATAAAACCCTGAATTATTACGGACGTGATAATATGCGAATTAACGATGCGGCCGATTTTGGGCGTGCGGTAAGGACGTTCCGCAAGGCGAAGGGCTACACGCAGCAGCAAATCGCCGACCTTTCGGGGTGCAGCCTTATGTTCGTCTCGAACCTCGAGCGCGGAAAGGAGACGGCGGAGTTGGGCAAGGCGCTCGCTGTTCTTGCAACCATCGGCGTCGACGTTCACGCCGACGCGAGGGGCGGCGCGAAATGAGGTTGAGCATCGGGGTCGAATTCGACGGCGGCTTATTCTGAGCTGACTACTGCCATGGGCTTGTATGTTGGCGAAAAGAAGCGACTCGAGACTGTCGAGCGGGCAGACTTTGCTGAATTGGGGCGTTCCATGGGATTAAGTCGCAGGGCAGCTGAAACGCGCATCGATATGTTGCGTGATCGCGTTGCCGCAGCGCTTGAAGTGCAAGCCGCCGACAGCGCCGATAGTGAAATCGCGCGGGTCATTGCGCATCAGTCGAAAAAGCGTATCGAGAAGCTGGCCGTGGCATAAAGGCAACGCAATGGAGATATCGCAGGCTTCCGATGGCTCCCCCTATGAGAAGCGGGTTGATGCCAAGGGATGCGTGCTGAGCGATGAATGCATAGCGGACGAGGTGCCGTTTGAGAAATTGCCTGAGGGATGGGCTTGGGCGAGGTTAGAGAACCTGTGTTCTGTTATTACCGATGGGGACCATCAGGCTCCGCCGCAGCAGGCGGACGGCGTGCCGTTTCTTGTTATCTCTGACGTTTCATCAGGCGAACTTGACTTTTCCAATACCCGACATGTTTCGATAGATTATTTTAATTCTCTCGACGACTCAAGAAAGCCTTGTCGCGGTGATTTGCTGCTAACCGTGACGGGTTCGTTCGGAATTCCAGTGCCAGTCGATACTGAAGAGAATTTTTGTTTTCAGCGACATATCGCTTTGCTTCGTCCATTAAGTTGCAGGAAATTCATGGCAAACATTCTCTTGGCTCCTTCGACATACGAATATTTCAAAGCCAAAGCTACTGGCACTGCCCAGAAGACCGTCTCGTTGAGCTGCCTGAGATCCACTCTTCTTGCTCTACCTCCAGAGATTGAGCAGCTGAGAATTGTGGGTAAGCTTGCTCAGCTCATGCCGCTCGTCGAGGAGTACGGCAAACTGGAAGATGATCGAGAGGAGCTGGACGCCGCATTGCCCGACCGCCTGCGCAAGTCTGTGCTGCAGATGGCGGTGCAGGGCAAGCTGGCGCCGCAGGACCCCACCGACGAGCCCGCATGCAAGCTTCTGAAACGCATCCGCGACCAGCGCCGCGAGCTTGTCGCAGAGAAGAAGATGAAGGCTCCCAAGGGCGGCGAGTCGGTCATCTTCACCGGTTCCGATGGCCGCCGCTATGAGAAAAGAATAGACGCCAAGGGCCGCGAATCCGAGCCCGCCTGCATCGAAGACGAGATCCCGTTCGACATTCCGGATAGCTGGGAATGGGCACGACTGGGATCACTGTGCGATTTCGGGAAGTGCCGGAACATCGAATATGAAAGCGTCGCTGTAGGCACATGGAATCTTGACCTCGAAGATATCGAAAAAGAATCGGGAGCCATCCTGCGCAAAAAACGGAAAACCGCTGGTGAAAGTGGCAGCACCAAGCATATCTTTAGCGCAGGCATGGTCCTCTACAGTAAGCTTCGCCCATACCTCAATAAAGTTGTTGCGGCCGATGAGGGAGGAGTTTGCAGCTCGGAAATTCTGCCGTTGGACTTCGGTCAACTGAATTCCGAATATGCGCAGCTGGCTCTTATGGAGCCAGGCTTTGTCGAATACGCTAAGGAATGCTCGTATGGGGTAAAGATGCCGAGGCTCGGAACCGAAGACGGAAAACAGTGGCTTGTTGCCATTCCTCCATTGCCCGAGCAACATCGTATCGTTGCAGCCTTCAAAACCTTCACAATGAATGCGTTCTAGCTGTTTTCATGGCATCGTCGAAAGGATGATGCCATGAAAACGTTTGCCCAATACTTGCAGGAAAAGGATTACGCGGAGAACACTATTAGCTCATATACGTTTGCGGTTAACCAGCTAATCAGTAAAGCTCAACCTCTTACAAACCAGTCGCTTCTTGCTCACAAGGAATGGCTGGTTTCTTCGTTTGCGCCGAAGACCGCCAACAATCGCATTGGGGCGATAAATGCCTATTTAGATTTCATTGCGTTTGACGGGATTCGGCTCAAAGGAGTTCGAATTCAGCAGAAGCCGTTTCTTGATAACGTCATCAACAATGAGCAGTATGGTCGGATGAGAGATGGCTTGAAACGCGACGGCGATTGGTTTTGGTATTTCGTCGTTCGCTTTCTTGGGTGCACTGGCGCTCGCATAAGCGAGCTAAGGCAATTCAGAGTTTGTCACGTTAACGCTGGCTACATGGATATTATTTCCAAAGGCCAGAAGCTCAGAAGAATCTGGATTCCGCAGTCCTTGCAACGCGAATGTGCCGTATGGAAAGCCGGGGCGGTTTCGAGCGATTTGCTGTTTCCCGGTAAAGGCAACAAGGCTATTACCTCGCGAGGCATATCTCTTGGCTTGAAGCGTATCGCTCTGCGCTACGGCATCGACCAAGATGTTGTGTATCCGCACTCATTTCGGCATCTGTTCGCGAAGAATTTCATCGCCCGCAATCCGGACATTGCCCTCCTTGCTGACCTCATGGGGCACGAAAGCATCGAAACAACCAGAATCTACCTGCGGCGCACCGCCAACGAGCAGCGCGCCGCAGTCGACAAAGCTATTGATTGGTGATTTGCGACAGCACCGCTTCAAGTTGAGTAACGATGCGGCACTGTTCAGCAAGGGGCGGGATGGGAATTAAATAGTTCTTGACCGTCTCCTGTGCAAGTTCCTTCTGTTTCGTGCTGCCACTGGCCTGATCCTCGATGACCGACTGAACCGACGGCCCAGCGAAATATGCGAAGGCGAACCGATAATCAAGCCAATCTTCACGCGTTCTGATCACGGTTACATGACTATCCGCAACGGCCCAGCCGTACTCGTTCTTCGACGAATCGTAGATCGCCATCCTGCCCAGAGTGCCGAGGCCCGTCGAGTTCCAGAGGAGGTCACCATCTTTGAGAATGCGCTCATTTGCGTACATGCATGCGGTTTCGGGATCGATGAACTTTGCCTTCTCAAGCGAGAAACCGCTCCACTGATTACATTTCTGGGCAACCACTGGGTACTTCTTGACTGTAGAGTATCTCGGCGACTTGCCTCGCTGAATGTACGTGGTAACGCTTTCCAGCCTTGCCCACTCCCAGCCCTCTGGGATCTCGAACGGGGCCTCGTCCTCGATGCAGGTGGGGTCGGACTCGCGGCCCTTGGCGTCTATCCTTTTCTCATAGCGGCGGCCATCGGAACCGCGAAAGATGATGGACTCGCCGCCCTTGGGGGCCTTCATTTTCTTCTCTGCGACAAGCTCGTGGCGCTGGTCGCGGATGCGTTTCAGCAGCTTGCATGCAGGCTCGTCGGCGGGGTCCTGCGACACCAGCTTCCCCTGCACGGCCATCTGGAGCACCGACTTTCGGAGACGGCCGGGAAGCGCTGTGTCCAGCTCCTCGCGGGCGTCCTCGAGCCTCCCGTACCCCTCGACGAGGGGCATGAGCTCGTTAACTCGCTCGACGATGCGGCGCTGCTCGACCAGGGGCGGGAGGGGAATAAGCAGTGTCTTGATCATTGAAACATTGATGTGCTTTACGCCGGTTCCGACATTTGCGGCACGATAGAGCGTCCATGCGTAAGGCGAGGAAAGCACGGCCTGACAGTATCTATTAAACAGCAGCGCTTCATTGCAGCTGAGAAGCATCACTCGCTGACCAAGACAGATATTTCCCTTGCGCAGAATAACTGAGCGTCCAATCGAACCCTCACGAGAAAAAACAATGTCGCCGACTTGCGGAGCATATCGCGCCGTCCTTCTCTCATAGGATTCTTGTGATAACGAGCGCAATCCAGTTAAACGCCAGTCATCATCCATGCAATTTGTATCAATCGCTGAGTAACCTGTTTCAACGGCAAGATAATTGGGTGTTGAATGGGGACAGTCAACGATAGCGTTGCAGCAATCTTCCAGCCTCGCCCAAGCCCACCCCTCGGGCAGCTCCTCAAACGGCACCTCGTCTGCAATGCGCTTCTCGCTCAGCACATGTCCCTTGGCATCTACGCGCTTCTCATAGGGGGAGCCATCGGAAGCGATATAGATAATGCTTTCGCCACCTTTAGGGAATTTAGCTTTCCCCTCAGCAATGAGCTCATGCTTCTCTTCTCGGATGCGCTCCAACAAAACGCTGGCAGGCTCGTCACTGGGGTCTTGAGGCACAAGCTTGCCCTCGACCGCCATCTGCAGAATCGAATTCTTGAGGTCTTTAGCTTTCATCGGAAACCTCGCCGTCAATGTCATGCTGCAACTTGAACATAAGCTTTTGATTCTCTATTTCGGCACGCAACTCTTCTTCGCTAGGAAGACAGAGCTTGTATTTCGTTGCGAACAACTGCTTGTTGTCATGCAAGACAGAATACTTGGCAATGGTTTCACTTGTTTCGGAGCACAATACAATGCCCAACGTTGGGTTGTCGTCTTTTCCTCGCTTCAGATCGTCGTACATGCGCACGTACATGTCCATTTGGCCAACATCTTGATGTGTGATCTTGCTTGTTTTGAGGTCGATAAGCACGAAACACTTCAATATATAGTTGTAAAACACCAGGTCAATATAAAAATCATCTAAGTCGGTCTTGATATGCTGCTGGCGGGCAACGAATGCATAGCCCTTTCCAAGTTCCATTAAGAATTTTTGTAAGTTGGTGATGATGGCGCTTTCAAGATCGCTTTCGACGTAATCCTTGTCCTGCGGAACGCCAAGAAACTCAGCAATGACAGGATTTTTTACAAATTCAAGTCGGTTAGCCTGATACTCGGAAGTCTTTTCCTCCATCTCGGCGATGACGGGCTCTTTATTTTGCGACATGAGCATGCGATCGTAATAGAGCGTGCTCACATTGCGATCAAGTGTGCGTACGCTCCAGCTCTGTTCAACAGCTTCGCGCTCATACCAATCGCGGGCCTTCTTATTGGTTACCCGTAAAAGCACTAGGTAATGCGACCAAGAAAGCACGTTGCCGAATTGTCGCGACGCTGTCGCGACAAT
>ENA-OUQG01002007-OUQG01002007.1-human-gut-metagenome-genome-assembly--contig:-NODE-2007-length-10301-cov-7.585985_pt1 | contig 10301 bp, 9 predicted proteins | sample MGYA00237943_ERZ548823 | MGnify/ENA primary metagenome ERZ548823 (study PRJEB26490, sample SAMN05194731) | human gut metagenome | biome: terrestrial biome; feature: human-associated habitat; material... | reverse complement strand
TTACCACGCTTGCATCGGCGCTTTCTGAAGATCCGGGCACGGTGGAAGACGTGTACGAGCCGTTCCTTATTCAGCAAGGGCTCATTATGCGCACGCCGAAGGGCCGCCAAGCAACTGCCAGGGCGTTTGACCATCTGGGCCTGAAGATGCCCGGGACAGAAGCGTAAGCGAGCCCGAACAAGCCCGGGGAGAGTTTTGGGCATACGCCAAAAGTCAGCGAGCGGGGATCTGACGAGGCGGACTCGCTTGAAAGAGGAGCGAAGCGTAGCAGCGCTATGCGAACGACGAATGAAAGCGAAATCGCCCGCCAGATTCCCGCGCAGCGTCGAGCGGATACTCCGTTCGGCAGAACGGGGTTCCTAACATGTTTCAGCAAGATTATTTGATGCGTCTGATTTGGCAATTCGTTGAGGCGATGCGTCGCACGGTTGAGAAAGACGACGACCCCGATGCGAAAGCCGCGTCGGTGGAAGACGCCATCGCGAATGCGCTCGAAATGGATGCGAATGTGGTACTGGGGCTGGCGCCCGAAAGCTTTGCGGGCATTCTGAGCGTATCGGGAACCGATTCGTATGTGGTCGAGTATTTGGTGCGCGGCATGGCCCTTGAGTCGTATTACCTTGAACAGGCCGGCAAGCAACAGGCGGCTCAGCTGCGATTCGATCAGGCTTGCGCACTCGCGGCAGCATATGGCATCGAAGCGCCTGCGGCGGGTGAGATTCCCGTGATGGATGATTTCGACGAAATGCTCGAGGCTGACGGCATTACGGGCGAGGAGTAGCTTTCGCCCGCGCTTCTTCTAGCTGATTGGTACGCCATCGCGTCGTTGCGCACGGTAGCTCGATTGAGGCGCTGTTGATGGTGGTTGTCGTTGGCGGGTGAAGGGCGGTTGTCAATGATTGTTTGCGGCGGCCGAGACCTCACGTGAGCCCGATGCTTTTTAACCGCATGTCAACAGTTCGTCGGCGAATTGCAAGTTTTCAAAATTCATAAAGAAATGCCGCGCAATCTCACTAAAATGATAACAATCGCCGAAGTAAGACCGAATGGCACCCGTGCCGTCGTGGACGATGGAAGCGTTTTGTTCCATCGTAAACGGTGGGGCAGGTTTTGGTGGACCCAGAGCAATCTGGGCAGATTACATCCCCGGTAATTCGGGGAGAGAAAGAGGCCGAAAATGGCTGAAGGAACTGTCAAATGGTTCAACCCCGAGAAGGGCTACGGATTTATCTCCCAGGCCGATGGCGAAGATCTTTTCGTTCACTTCTCCGAGATCAAGATGGACGGTTATAAGACCCTCGACGAAGGCCAGCGTGTGTCCTTTGAGGTTACCACGGGTCAGAACGGCAAGCTGCAGGCCAGCGACGTTCATAAACTCTAAAGCGCAAAGCACCAAGCGCTCGCTCTAACAGAACCACGAATCGAAGGAGGCCGCCCCGCGGGGCGGCCTCCTTGCATTGTGGGGTGCACCTGTTAAATGCTTGTAGCGTTTAACAGGTCGCGTTAATCAAACGCAGGCGATTCATTTCAAACTCGCTCATAAAAGTGCGAAAAAAACGATAAAGTCGCTCATAAAAGTGTAGGGGAAGGCTAAAAACTCGCTCATAAAAATGCAACCCTACGTCGAAAACTCGCTCATAAAAATGTATAATTCCTGATAAAGGAGTTATTATAAAGTGGGGAGCGAAGAATGACATATTTGAGACGCAAAATCGATGCCTTTCTTGAACAATGGAAGAGCGATTCAGGCAAAAAGCCCCTCATTGTAAAAGGCTCAAGGCAGGTTGGGAAAACCGAATCAATTCGTCGATTCGGCTTTGCGAACTACGATTCCGTGATAGAAATCAATTTCGTCGAAGAGCCTAAATACAAATCGATTATCGAAGATGGCTATTCAGCGGCGAGCATTGTGCGCAACATTAGCCTTTTGGACCCTGCAAAACGGTTTGTTGAAGGAAAAACGCTCTTATTCTTTGATGAGTTGCAGGAGTTCCCCGAAATTGCGACGGCGCTAAAATTCTTCAAACAAGATGCACGCTTCGACGTGATATGTAGCGGTTCGATGCTCGGGATTAACTACCAGAGAATCGAGAGCAATAGCGTAGGTCACAAAACCGATTTCGAAATGCGCTCTCTCGATTTCGAGGAGTTCCTGTGGGCGAAGGGGTATGACGATTCGATCGTCGATGAGATGCTCACGCACCTTATCGAGGCGCGACCATTTACGAACGTGCAGCATAAAGCGCTCATGGACGTCTTTCTGGACTATTGTGCTCTTGGCGGCATGCCCGATGTCGTGCGCTCGTATATTGATCGAAACACATTCGAGGGATCGCTTCAAACCCAGCGACAATTGGTGCTGGACTATCGCGAAGACATTCAAAAATACGCCGAAGGCCTGGATAAAGGGCGTATATTGAACGTTTTCAATCACATTCCCGCGCAGCTCGCGAAGGAAAACAAGAAGTTCCAAATGAGCAAGGTGGCGAAAAACGCCCGGTTCAAAGACTATAACGGCTGCGTCGAATGGCTTGAAATGGCGGGCATGGTCAACGTGTGCCGATGCCTTTCTTTTCCCGAACTGCCGTTGAAGGGGAATTACGAAGAGAACAAATACAAGCTCTATTTTGGCGATACGGGCTTGTTCATCGCGATGCTCGATGACGAGGCGAGCGAAGACTTTCGGACGAATCGCAATTTAGGCGTGTACAAAGGCGCGCTCTATGAATGTATCGTCGGCGAAGCTCTCGTGAAGAGCGGCTGTCCGCTGTTCTACTACAAGCGCGAGAATTCGACGCTTGAAGAGGATTTTTTTGTGAGGACCCAGTCGAGCCTCGTGCCGGTTGAAGTGAAGGCGAAGAATGGCACTTCGAAATCGCTTCGCACGCTTATTGCGTCGGATTCATATCCCGATATTCATTTCGGCTTGAAATTGACTTCGGGCAACGTCGGCTTCGAGAACAGCATTTTCACGATGCCGTATTTTGCTGCCTTTCTTCTGAAACGCCTGCTGGGTGCGTGTGACAAGGGCGAAGTGGCCTGGTTTGAAAAAGGTCAGTGGTGAGAGCCCTAGCGTATTATGGTTCTTGGCCGTTTGCGCTTTAAAACCTGCTAAATGCTCGTAGCGTTTAGCAGGTTTTGGGAAGGCGGCGCGGGTCGGCCGCGACGATTCTCGCGACAATGGACTACGAAAATCATTTCGATGCGCGCTGATCGCGTCGATTCTTGCGACGACGGCGGCTGCGCGTTGGGCCTGGCGTCTTTCGGCGCCTGCTCAACGCTACGAGCATTTAGCGGGCGGGAATGCGTTAAATGCTGCGAGCATTTAACAGGTGTGATGGTCAAACCCGGGCGCCTGAAACTCGCTCATAAAAGTGCGAGAATCTCTGAAAAGTCGCTCATAAAAGTGTAACCTCGCGTCGCAAACTCGCTCATGAAAATGTATAACGCCTGGTGAAGTAGCCGTTGTGTTTATTGAATACAACGAAGCCCAATCGGTGATGGAAACACTAATCGGGCTTCTTGGTGCAATGCGTGTTTTGTTCAGGGGCGACCGGTTAAGTTTCGCCCAAGCGGTTGCCCCTTATTTTGCCGGCTACGACGCGTTTCGCTGGTCGCGGCGCATTATGCCGGTTGCGAGACGTCTTGTCGGTCGCGACGCGTCATACTCTGGTGAGCGCCGCGTCCATTACCCTAGCGAACGTCGTGTCCCTTGCGTATCTTCTTGGTCGCGATCGCGACGGTCAGGGCGCCTGCGGCCATCAGCAGCACGGCAAATTCAATGGCCAGAGCGCTGCTATCGCCCGTCTGGGGAATATTTCCTGCGGCGGGCTTGTTATTCGCTGCGGGCTTGGTGCTGGCGGCCGGTTTGTTGTCGGTCGCGGGCTTGTCGTTCGCGGCGGGAGCGGCCTTTTCCGTATAGACATTTTCAAACGTCATGCTCGCTACGGGCGTATCTTGCGTTTTCTCGTAGAACGCGCCGTTGTCGGTTTCTACGAGTTTAACGGGGAAAATATCGTAGCTCGACTGGGTGGCGGACTGGCCGTCGGTCGCTATCTCGTATTCATAGCAGAAGATTTGGTAAACGGCGTCGGAATAAGTCCAGTTCGCCACGCCCGCGTTCTTCTCGCGCACGCAGAAGCCCTCGCAGGTTATGTCGCGAATCTGGCTCTTCGGACCCTGAATGGTGAGAAGGCCCTCGTATTCGCCCGCGCCATTCGTGGTAACGGTCGCCGTTACGGTTACGTCGGTATAATCCTCGATTTGGCCAACGCCGACGTTGAAGATCTCGAGCTCGAATTCCTGAGGCTTAGGTGCGATGTCGCCGCCCTTCTTAACGACCTTTGTGAAGGGGAAGGAATAGGTGGCAGACTTCTCGCCGGTAACGAAGTGGATGTTCTTGTAGAGATTCAGGAAGCCTTTGGCCTGCTCGGCGCCGTCGTGCTCGATGAGGTCGATGGTCGCACCCTCGCTATCGACGGCGACGGCGTACGTCAGGTCGAAATCGTTGCCGATGGTGGGGTTGTCGAGAATCGCCGGAATGTTTTCTACGTTGGTGTTCTTGGCGTCGATTTCAGCTGCGTAGACCGTGAAGTTGCCTTTGCAACCAGAGGGGTCTTTGCCGTCGAGCGTGACGTGCGCATTTCCGCTAATGATCAAGTCGCCGCGCGCCCATAAGGCGGCAGCGGCGGTAGAGGTCGATTGGACGGAGGCGCCGCTAATCGTCAAATTGTCGCCGGCGAACAAGCCGGGGAAGACGCTCTTCGCCACAACGTTGGAGCTCGAAATGCGAATGTTGCCGCCCGTTGCGCCGCCGCGGGCACTGATGAACGCGGCGTTGCAGCGATCTTCTGTCGCGGAGATATCGACCACGCTGCCGTTTTCGATAATGAGGTTGATGGCGTCGATGCCCGCATACAACGCGGCAGATGTGACTTGCGCGTTGTCGAACGAAACCGTGCCGTCGCTAGCGATGCCAATGCCACCAGGGGCGTTAACGGCGAGGCTCGTCTCGCGTACCGAAACATCGCCGGCAACGCTTAAGCCGTCCTTGGTTTCTCCGTTGACGTTAATTGCGAGGTTGCCTGCCCCCCCCCGTGATCTCGATGTTTCCTGCGGCCATAATGCCCATGTTGTCGTCAAGGGTGATGGAATTGTTGCCTTGAAGCGCGATGGTCAAATCGCCCGTCAGCTTCGAATGGATGCCGCCATAATCGATTGCATTCGTGATGGATGCGTTATTCAGTGCAAGGGTTTGCGTGGCGGGGTCGTACGTCGCCGTGCCCTCGCCGCATTCGATGGTGAGCTTTTCGCTGGTGAACTGCTCGCCGTTGACGAATAGGTCGTACTGCGTCGCGTCGGCGAATGCCGATGCCGGCAGCATTACCATGGCGAAGGCGAGCGCTGCGGCAAGGCCCATTAGTTTCCGTGTCTTGTTCATGGCGTTCCTCTCGTTTTGGCGGGTTCGCAAAGGGGCGTAAACGGCGGTTGGCGTGTTCTGGCGAAGCCTGAAATGCCGACGGGTGGTACGCAGCGAGTGCCGCGATGCGTCGATGTTGCGGGCTTCGTTGCCTCCTTAAGGGCTCGGCGTAGCAGCTTGCCTGAGGTCGTTCGTGTCGCGGCTTTCGACGCGGTGCCATTTTTCGATAGCTTTGCGATCATATGCCATTATACAAGATCGAATGTCCTGCTCATACCGCCCTAAGGCTTAATTTCCGATGAATCATGAGCCGCATGGTCCAGAAATGTGGCCGAGCGGGTGGCGTTTGCGGAAGGTGTGCGTGGGGGGGCTGCGGCGCGAGCGAAGGCCGAACTTGTCCGAACCTGCAAAATGCTCGCAGCGTTTAGCAGGTTTTCGATGGTGCAACGTGCGTTCAGCGGTTTGGCAACCTGTTAAATGCTGCGAGCATTTTGCAGGTTGCAGTCGTGCATCAAACGATACTGGTGCGCCATGCAATCCAATCCGTGGACGCGCGGCGGGGTGGTGCGCTCGAAGTGAAGAAGACACCTGCTCAATGCTACGAGCGTTTAGCAGGTCACGAGGGCGCAATGTCCCAGCGAGTGCGTCTCGCTGGTCCTATTTCTCGTCAATGCCCCTATCACGACTGCAACCGTCCCCCGTGGTGCATATGGTCCGACGAGGAAAAGCGGTGGCTTCGCGATTTGGCGGCCCGCCATGTTCCGCACGGGACTTGTCTAAAAGGTTCTGGTCCTATGCTGGGCCTTTCTTTTGATGCCGAACAGGGGTGTTGGTAGAGCGTCTGCATTCATGGGCGTTTGCGATACTACCGTTTGCTTAAAACTTTTGTCGTCGCTATCGGAAAATCCGAGCATGAAGCTGCTAGGCGTATCCTAATGTGAAAATCTGCTCTGTGGTAAGATATTAGGCTGCCAGACTCGGGTCCTGGTTTTCATTTCGGCTCCTCTTGCGGCAATCGAGATGTGCGAGATGAAGTACGTGGGCATGAACAATCATGTGAACAGAGGGGATTTCTACAAATGTCTAGCATGGGCTTGATGCAGCATAGTATTTCGCAAAGCGAAGGCTCTTGGAAGACTCCTCTGATGACCCTGTTTGCCCTTGCGCTCTATTGGCCGCTCTTTATGCTGCCTCTTTTCCCGGGAGAATTTTTTCCTCAACTCCCATACGCCTCATCGAATTTTACGTATTCTCTTCTCTTATTTCTTGTAATGCTCTCTGGATCGTTGGTGCTGGCTAGACGCCCCAATGGGCTCATATCTTTTTCTAGGAGTGCACAGGTGGCGTTGTGCATGCTCACGCTTATTTTGCTCGCATTTGTGGTTTTGCTCCTGGTGTTTCAGAAGGTGGGTGCTAACCCTCCTTTGATTTTATTCTGGCTCTATCCTGTTGTCGTCGGGTTGTATGGTGTGTTTCTCGGCGTTCGCATGATGTTTGCACTTGCATGTTGCGAAGAGCGGCTTCATGCGGCAATTGTGCTGGCGTCACTGCTCGTATCGTTCGTTGTTGGTGCGATAATTCCTTCTGTGCTTCAAGTGTGCGGGCTTCCTTATGCTGGTGCGAATTATCCGATGCTTCTTGCCGCGGGGGGCTTTGCTCAGATTTTGCCTAAACCAGATGCGACGATGTTCAATGTGGGCTTGCAATCGTATACGAAGCGTGCTTTCGCTCGGAATATGCTGCTCGTACTCATGTTTGTGTGTTATCTGTTTGTGAGTGACATGTTTATGGGCTCGTATGTTTCTAGGTCCAGCGGGGTTTGGTTTACCGGTGACGCATTGCATCTGATCATAGGGTTTGCGCTCTATGCCGTTTGCTCTATTGGCATATTTGTTGAATACCGCAAGGAACGTTCCTCTTTATCACGCAGCGCAAGTGGAGCAAGTTCTTTCTTTTGGGGATCATTTATGCTGCTGCTTACTATATTCCTCTATTGCATAGCACTGCTTAATCCTGTCCATGTTGGCTTGTGCGCTGAAATAGTGTTGCCAAGTCTGCCGCTTGCCATGGTGCTTCTTTGGCTTTTGGGTTTCGAATGGGCAAGACGGTCTGATCGAAAGATAGCGCAATATATTACGGTCGCGATCCCATTGAGCATTGTTGGTATGAACGTGGTGGCAGACGCATTTGGGACGATGCCTTTTGGCGACAGCGGTTTTATGGCAAATACCATGAACGCCGTCGCGTTAGCCATGGCGTTTCTTATGGCGTTTTTCTTCTTCTTGTGGATGATCTTGGGCGTTGACGGAATTAATCCGCAACGTGGCATCGAAGGGGCAAGCGACGGGCAAGAGGAAGCTGTCCGTCGGCTTTCCTCGCAATATGACTTAACGCAGCGCGAATGCGATGTAATGCGTTTGCTTTCAAAAGGTCATACGCAAAAACGCATTGCTCAGGATTTGGGCCTGTCGATTAACAGCGTCCAGACGTATGCGAAAAGCCTCTATCGAAAAATGGGCGTACATTCGCGACAAGACCTGATTGACCTTGTGTGCGATGCGAAAGAAAACGAATAAACAAGTGCAAAAGTGTTCTGTTTGGTATGTGCCAGGGGGCCAAGAGTAGCTCTTGGCCCCCTGCAGGAACGTAAGAGTAGAGGCGTCTACCAAACGCTGATTGCCGTGGCGCAATCAGGGCTTTCCCACATATATGACCCGTCTTCGCCTGCGAAATATTCTTTCAAGTCATCAAATCCACTGGGGTTTTTAGGTTTCATGTCGCCGGTTAGCGCGTGAATTACCGTATAACGCCCTGCGGTGAAGATATGGGAATTCGAAAAGCCTCCGGGCATGCTCCAGTTGATGCCGCCGCATGGGTTGCCTGCATCAACGCCGGCAGCGTATAGTCCCGGAATGGGATTGCTGTCTTCATCGATAACGCGATAGCGGTCGTCCACCATGACGCCAGCGTTAATTGCCGACATACCCACATCGCCCTTGATGCAGTAATACGGCGGAGTGTCCATTGCCACCAGATGACTGCCGGGCACACCGAAGTCATCATCTCGCCCTTGTGCGCACATTTCGTTATAGCGTTTGACGCTTGCAACGCCTTCATCAACGGGAATGCCTGCATTTTCGCAAAGCTCCTCGAGGGTGTTTCCCGATACCACAATTTCGGGATCCATCCAAGCGGACCCTTCGCCAACTAGGGCCACGGGTGGAATGCCCAGGCTGCTCGGATAAAATCCTTCGGTTTTGGAATCAAACAGCCTGAAATGCCTTCCTGCATCTTCTGGCTTGGTGGTGTAAGACATGGGGATGTTGAGGCTACTCATACCAACTGTCTCATTGCAGAAGCGTTTGCCTTCGAGGCTCAGTGCGAGGAAGGGGAAGAACATGAAGGGGCCGATGTAGTTGGAATGGATTTGACGCGCATGTCCAAGCGGGGCAATGCGTCCACCGGCAAGAATGCCAAGGATGTGGCCGTCGCCAGTGTGGTTTTCCAGTACCCTTGGATACATAAACGAATCATGCAGATTGCGGTCGACCATTGAGTCGTTGTTCATGTAGTCGCCCGCCGCCAAGATGACCGCTTTTGAGGCGTTGAGTTTGATGTACTTTCCGTCTTTGGTTTTGCCAATTGCTCCGGTTACGGTACCGTCTTCAGACTGCACAAGCTGAACGCAGGGCGTTTCGTAGTAAAATTTGGCGCCGTTTTGTTCAGCGCGATTTGCGAGGGCAACCATGAGACTCTGATTGGATTCTTGGGTTGCGTCGCATACGGCGACAAGGCTTCCGTCGTCATAGTGGATTGAGCTGTCGGTTAAGAACTCGATAGGGGTAATGCCCTCTTCGATACCGCGTGATATAACCCATGGTACCGCTTCTTCGGCATAGTCCACGTAATACTGGAACAGGGCAGGATTGATTCGCCAATCACTGAGTTTTGCCCAGTCGCTGCGCCAGCGTGCAATGCCCGACAAGTTGGAAGCTTCTTTAACTACGAAAGAGCAGCCGTTTCCGTTGGCGGCAACAGTGGCCTCTTTCTGGAGGCATGCGACGGTCGCGCCCTCTTCAACGGCGGTAAGCACTGCGGGAACGCCGGCGCATCCGGCTCCGACCACCACAATGTCGTAGGTTTCTTCGGAGGCGAAGCTGGTTATAGGGTCGGTTTCCACCACGCTGTATTTAAAATCTGACGCGCGTAGGTCAGCGGGGAGATCAGATTTTGCCGCTGGGGCGTTTTCCGCATCTTTTCGCGGGGAACAAGCCGAAGCGCCGAGCAGAGTTGCGGCCGCGGCAAATGCCGCACCGCCTTTAATGAGATTTCTGCGGGAGATATTCGTTTCCATGCCACCCATTCCTTGTTTTTGTGTTTATGAGTTACCCGGGTTGTTTGAGAATTGTGCTGCAGGGTTGAGCATTTGTCTTCACAGGAAACAGGGACTTTTCGTTTTTTTCTTCATAGGAAACAGGGGGCTTTTCGTTTTTTCTTCCCACATGAAATATGGATATGAGGTTCATTGTCGAAGTTTCGGCGCTTGAAACGGGTGGGGCTCAATTTGAAAGGAATCGAAGAGGCCAATTGGCCCGCAGACGAAGGCCGCCCGAACGCGGCGTAAAAGGCGTCAATGGAATCGGGGCAGATTCGGCAGCACCTCGCTTCCGAACGCGCGGTATACCCGCTGCCATTGTCTTACGGTGCCCCTGGGGACGGAAAGGCGCGCGAGGCGCCCCAGCAGCCCGCGCCCGAATCGAACAGCTCGGCGGCATGCCTCCTCGTCTCGACGTCGTGCTTTACTCTGAAATCGACGCGCATAAGAAATGGAGTGGGACAATATTGTGGACACGGAGAATCGAGCGAATCGATTAGAAAGGTG
>ENA-OUQG01001984-OUQG01001984.1-human-gut-metagenome-genome-assembly--contig:-NODE-1984-length-10372-cov-3.262867_pt1 | contig 10372 bp, 8 predicted proteins | sample MGYA00237943_ERZ548823 | MGnify/ENA primary metagenome ERZ548823 (study PRJEB26490, sample SAMN05194731) | human gut metagenome | biome: terrestrial biome; feature: human-associated habitat; material... | reverse complement strand
ACTTCTGATCGTGGGATGCTGCGTATGGCAGACCGCGCAGAAGAAGAAAACTGCATAGAGAAGAATAAAAAAACCGGCAAAACACCTGTCATTTGGGTGTCCTGCCGGATTTTTTTATTTAGAAATCCAGTTCTTTCAGATACCGTCCAAGTGCATCCTGCCAGGTGGGGAGTGGTGTGAAACCATTGGCTGTCAGTTTGCTCTTATCCAGGCGGCTGTTAAACGGTCTGGCTGCTTTGGAAGCGCCATACTCTGCAGTTGTGACGGAGTTGACTGTCATGTTTTCCGGGAGATATTCCGGGTGTCCCATGGCAGCGGCCTGACGGAAGATTTCTTTTGTGAAATCATACCAGCTGATATAGCCGCCCTCGTTGGTTGCGTGATAATAACCGTATTTCTCTGTCTCAATCATATCCACAAGAAGTCTTGCAAGGTCAAGCGTATATGTCGGTGTACCAATCTGGTCACTCACAACCCTCACCTGTGGATGAGTCTTACCGACGTTAAGCATTGTCTTGATAAAATTCTTACCATTGACACCGAACACCCATGCAATTCTGACAATAAAATATTTATCAAGAATACCACTTACTGCCTGTTCTCCCATAAGCTTAGTAGCACCATAAACATTGAGAGGCTTATAATCTTTGCAATCCGGTTCCCATGGGGTATCTCCCTGTCCGTCAAAGACATAATCTGTTGATATATACATCATCTTGCAATCATATTTCTTACAGGCCCTGGCAATATTTTCTGTTCCGTCTGCATTAATTGCCTTGACTTTATCTTTCTTATCCTCATCTTCTGCCAGATCAACCGCAGTCCAGGCTGCGCAGTGAATTACCGCATCCGGTTTTACTTCGCCTATAACCTTGTCCACGCTTTCTTTATCAGTTATATCAAGCGATATATACTCAGCTTTAGTCACATAAGAACCATCCCCGACTCCCTGATATTGCTCTGCGATATCACTTCCGATTCCCACATGTCCTCTCTTGTTAAGCTCATTCATGACGTCATGACCCAACTGTCCTGCAACGCCTGTCACAAAAATTCTCATACTTGCATCTCCTACTATTCTGCTTATTCTAATACATACTTTATATTTTTGATGTTGGGATGTCAAGGAAATAAGAAAACCGGAGACATATTAATATTTTATAATAATTTAAGCCTCAATAATGTCCTTTACAGATTCTTCCGATATGTTGAGCTTTACGGATATTTCCGGTATTGTGTTTCCAAGTTCGTATAACATCTTGATACGACCAACCTGTTCACCCCTTGCAGCACCGTCAAGTTCACCTTTATCATAGCCCGCAAGTTCACCTTCTTCATACGCTATCTGCTTTATCACCTTTTCGTGTTCTTCCGCATCAAATTCAAATAAACTCATTGACCTGACCTCATTTCTGTTATTAGTGAGAAAATCCTTAAGAATACCGTTTCCGATACAATAATCAATGGCTGAATCCACTGCCTCTCCCTTATCCATTGTTTTGAGATTGCTTCTGATGCATCCGATAAACTCTGAATATTCCTTAAGGGGTTCACATCTGTCCATTAAGGTGCAATCCGCCAGGTTATTGATATTGTACTGGATAACCACAAGTTCAAGATTAGGTATCTCGTCCTTGTGGGCATATAAATCGGACAGACGCATTACCCTGATTGGCGGCTGCTCATTAACACCGTTATAAAATACAACAAACTTAGGATTAGGTAAGGTAAGGGCTTTGCCGGAATATACATCAAAATTACCAACATATCTTTTAAAACACTTTGTCACATATTCAAGGTTGCGGTATGGCATGTTCGGGTTGACTGTTGACTGGTGTTCAAAAAGGTTAAGCTTCATATCTATGATACAGGAAATATCATTCTTGCTCGTCATATATATGGCATTTTCAAGGGTGGTTATCTTGATATCGTTTTCATCGGAAAAGTCGGTGTCGTTAACCGCATTAAAGAGTGAGAGAAGATTAGACTTATCTTTGAATAAAAGCCTGAATACGGTATCCTTGTATTTTCTGTTTACAGTTTCATTATTCATATGTTCTCCTTCCAGGCAGAAAAAGCCATTAATCCTAAATAAAAACTTCCTGCCTTATAAAATTAGATTGGATATAAAGCATTGATTTCAATTTAGAAAATAGAAATGACTTACGTCATAGAAAAAAGAATATGAATGCTTTAAAGATATGTTACCACAGGACTATAGAAAAAAAAAGAGGAATATTATTAAGATTTTATAAATATATTTATATTCATTAATTAACTGGACTTTTCAAGAGGCAATGTTTCAACCTGCACCTCTTCATTTGGATCAATCTCATCGAGTTTGTATTTCCAATGATAAACTACAGGTTCTTCATTTACTTCTTCGAAATATTTATATATACGCTCAACAAGTTCATCTTTTGTTTTTACTCTGATTCCCTTTAGCATTTGCCGCGTCATCTTGCTAAAGAAACCTTCTACGAGGTTAAGCCAAGAGCCATGCTTGGGTGTAAACACAAATTCAAATCTTCCGGGAACAGTGGCAAGATATTTTCTTGTTTCTACAGAAGAATGAACTTTTAAATTATCCAATACAAGGCGGATTTTTTCCTCTTTTGGATATTTATTGTCAAGCAGTTTTAGGAATTTTACATAATCGTTACTGTTATGAACTGATTGTCGAATGATTATCATCCGGAAGAAGCTCATCGGATGTTGTAGCTATCGCTTGTATTCCAGGTTTTTCATCAAACTGCAATGATAACTGCTTATACACCAGCAATACATTATGCATTTTCTGGTCGAAATCCGGATCACGATTCTCGCAGTAATACTTTATTTTGTTTGGTCGAATTCAAATAAATTCGGCAAAAATATAAACATATACCCATAAATACATTTTTCACATCGACGGCTTTCTCTCGTAAAGCAATAAACTGTCGAGCTTCATTTTAATTTGTACTGGATACACTGGTATAACCATAAATTTTCCATTATTTCCTCCAATAGTGAAAGGGCTTATCTATGCAAACCGCATAGACAAGCCCTTAAATTATAAAAAATCTAATTCAACTGTAAATCAGCGTTCTAACTCATATCATTTTCCCGCATTTGAATTTAACGATATTTATTACATTCAGCAACATATATTCCAGACGCAAATAATAGGGCTAACCGCAATTAGTGGTTGAAAACAATCCGAGATATAAAACATATACATGAGGTATGGTGGTTGAAACCATGTACCGTCAGCAAAGCGGAGCCACCAGCCTTTGGCGTCCTTCATCCAATGGCTGTAGCCATCATTCACGGTCTGATTGGCTGTGCCGGTGATGACGCCCTGTTCCACATTTCTGTAGCCCTTCTGACTGTCTATTGTCACCTTGTTGGACGGATTCAGGGTTACTTTAACACTACTTTCGTTCGGATCGTTGCGATTGGAGCCGCTGCCTCCGGACGTGTTATTTCCGGAAGTATTTCCGGGAATTACCGCCAGATGAACTTTCTTTCGGTTTTACCGTCACCGTGACGGTTTGTACCTTATCCTTGAAATTCGCCATGGACGCTTTCACATATACCAGATATGTTCCCGCATCGGTAAAGCCCGGAATCTCTTTCTGATAATCCACACCATCCGTAGAATAGGTAAATACCGCATCCGGGCGAACATTTTTAAGTTCGGTTTTCACAGGAGCATTGATCTTCGGCTGCTGCTCGGTGCCGTTGTAGGTGAGCGGGTCTGCCGATACCGTCATAGACGCGAAATCACGTGGCTTGATCCTTCCTTTCTGTGATACCGTCCAGTTTGTCAGCTCATAATTCTCTGCCTGATCACCTGCTAACAAGATGTTCTTCGCAACTATATCGCACTCTCCAACTTCTGCACTCTGATATGCCCACTGCACCTGAGCTGCATGAACATCCTCAAGTGCAGGAGTATTATTATTGCCGTCGCAAAGCTTAATTGCCAGATTCTGCTCCTCTGTAATATTCGTAGTCCCATCATAGACTTTATCGAAGGAACCTGTTATCTGTGCTTTTAATTTACACTTGTTAATCTGCGTTTTATTTTGGGAACAAAATACTTTCGGCTCATAATTATCTGTTATCACTTTTACAAATACATACTGGCCAGACTCATTTACATTTACAATCATAGGGCACTCTGACTTCCACTTATCTGGTAATTTACTGCTGTCCGATATTCTAGACAGTTGATATTGATAGTCATACTCCACATTCTCTGGTATACCAGCCGCTTTAATTGTAGCTGCCTGATATCCCTTAGCGCCATTATATACACCGCTTGCGGCTTTCACCGTCAGGTCCCATCCGGCAGGAAACTCTGCTTTATCAACAGTCAATGTTATATAAACCGGAGTACCTTCTTGATAAATTCCACTTGCCTGTGTCATAACCTTAATTTTAAAACCACCAGCCTTGTTTACCTTCAGCTGACCTGTTGACCCATCAATCTCTCCTTCACCCTTAGATTCACTTCCTGTATATTCAGCAAGTTCATAGTGCAGAGCTCCGGCATTCGTCGGTTGCTGAATGTGTGCAAGCTGTTGAACGTTAATTTTATTTTCGCTATATACAGCCTCTATTTTCTCGCTATAACCTGTTATTCCTGTCGGTTTCTGCTTTGCAGAATCCGGCACACTTCCGGTTCCGCTGATTGTACCATTGTTTTCTAATGTTCCAATATTGCCCTTATTGCCAGCCACCACCGGCCCATTTACAGTTAAATTTCCTTTATTTATCAGCTTACTTCCCTCTTCAAGCACTACTTTATTATTCACGGTCAGAATTGCGTTATTCTCTACCGTCACCATTCTGCTTTCATCAACATCAAGAATATCCACCGTTAACTTTCCCGGAGCCTTAATCACCGTGGAAGTTCCATCAGCAACAAACCCTAAGGAACCAGGGTTTTTTGTAGAAACAGTCATCTCACCTCCAGATAATTCAAACTCACCAAATGTATACAATCCCTGACAATCGTTTCCAATTACTTCCATCTTACCACCAGTCATGATAAACTGGCCTCTTACACACATGCCATATCTGGTATTTCCCCCATCCCTGGTTGCGCTTGCAGTAATATTTCCACCCGTAACCCGTAACGTTCCATTCATCCCAATCAGAATTCCCGATGCTCTTCCATCATCCACACCTCCAAGCGACTGTGATGCACTTGCATTAATAGTACCACTCTCAATAGTTAAATCTCCCATAAGATTGATACCAGATCCTGCATTTCTTCCATACACATTTAAAGCACCATCACCGTTAATTGTTACTGTCGTTCCTTCACCAATCCAGAGGGCGTTAGTGCTTTTATTTGAAGCTGTTGCATCTAACGTATTGTCCCCTTCTAACTTAATAATCCAGTTTGAATAACCACCCAAGTATAAATAATTCATTTTTACATTGTTCAAAGTTAAAGTATGACATCCATCTTTGTAACTAGGATCGATTCCCATTTTCTTTAGGTCATCATAATAACGGCCTGAATAGCTGTTACCATCCCAATAAATATCTTTTTGTTCTCCATTTATTATTACTGACATTACCAGCTGCTGACTTGCCAACATTACCGCCTGATCACCAGCCACGGACACTTCCACCACCAGCGCGTCCACGCCTTCTGCCAGCTCATATCCTTCTTCCAGTTCTGCCTTAAACTCATAGGTGCCTTCCAGTGGCCAGCGGCCTTCTTCGTCCTGCACATACTCCGTACAGGTCCAGTTGGTGATCTGCAGATTCTTCTCTTCCCAGTCTTCGCCGTCTCCCACCTGGGCGATGATGGCCTGTGGTAAATACTCGGTGACTTCTGTAAAGGATGGCTGGGCTTCCTCAGTGATTCCGGTCAGCTCCAGCCTGCCATCAAGCAGATTTTCCTCCGGATCAGACCATGACCATGACAGGAGCTTCGTCTGTGGAACCGGTCGGATTCCTCCCCATACTGTATTCCCAAAAGCTGTCGATATTGCCAACGTCATCGCCAGCCAGATTGCCGCTGATTTTCGTGTGTTTTTCATTACCACAACGTTCCTTTCTGATTTCTTTTCAAACTTAATATACGCTCATAAAGTTAGTCTATTGCTCTGCTTTCATTATTTAACCTGAATTATTCACAGCTGTGCCGTGAAAGTGATCAAAAAGAATCTTTAAAATGCTTTTTTCTCAGCACCAAAGCCATACAAAGCATTGATGCGAACAGGAGCAGACATACTTCTGTAACAGGAGCCTCTCCTGTTTTCGGAGGTGTCAGGCCTGTATTATTCTCTGCTGTTGTTTCGGACGATGTATTACCGGATGGCGTATTTCCGGATGGTTCAGTCCCGGATGACCCTGCTCCAGAAGTTCCTGCATCTTCAAGTGCAGGAATCGTAACTGCAGGTTTTGTTGTAGCACAGATACTGCATTGTTCATGCTTAGATCCAGCCACTCCGACTGCCGCCGGTATATCAATGACCCATTGCCAGTCATGTAATCCGGTTGCCGGGATTTCTCTTGCAGACTTACTGTTGCCGCATCTTGAACAATGAATTGATTCACTGCCGCTTGTGCCACATGTCGGAGCAACATCTACCGTATAATCGGATTCCCAGGCATGTCCACCGTAAATATCCTCACATAGATTTCCGGAAACTGCAGTCGTTGTTCCTGCTTCTACCGGAACAGCGGCTTCGTCACCCTCACCATATGCTGCCAGACCAGGATTTTTCTCGCTGTCAAAGGAACAGTCTGTATAGGTGCCTTCCGTATGTGTTCCAACAAATCCTCCGGCCTTATAGTCTGTGCTGGCTGCAGTCACCTTTCCTGCAACATGGCATTTATCCAATATTGCACTACCTGTTGCACCTGAAGTGCCGATTTCTCCGACAAATCCGCCCACTCTCGGATCCCATTCGGTTACTGAACTTGTCACATCACCGAGTGCAGCACAGGAAGAAGCTTTTCCTTTCTCCATGTATCCTGCAAATCCTCCGGCACGCCAGTTGCTTGCAACAATATCAACTTCTGCAACGCAATTTTTGAAAGTACTCATTGTTTCTGGATCAGCTTCCTGCGCATATCCCACAAAGCCTCCGATTGCCCATAATCCTGTGACTTTTCCGGTTACTTTGCAATTCGTATAAGTGGAACTGGCATCTATTCCCACAAAACCACCTGTATTATCACCGCCTTCGATTTTAACATCTGCCTGGCAGTTATCTACCGTCGCACGACATACCTCTCCGATCAGTCCGCCTGATATCATTGTCTTTCCCACTTTTGTATTTGTAATTGTTCCTGATACGGAAATATTATCAAAACGAATCGTATGACCAAAATTTGCTATTACATATCCGGCTAAAATGGCAGAACTACTTCTTCTCATTCCCTCATCCGTTGCATAAATTCTGGCATCCACAATGTTGAGATCTTTCGCACCCACATTTGTTGCAGTTCCTGCATTATCTCCTATATTCCCAAAAAGTCCCGCACTGTTTTTTTCTGTACGCTCGTCTACAATAAGACCTGTGATTGTCTTTCCGTTTCCATCCAGAAAACCTGCAAACGTTTTATTCTCGCTTGCTCCGTTCTCATACCACTTCCATACGCCGATTGGATTCCATCTGTGTGCAGACAGATCGATATCATTTTCCAATCTGAAATACACATCCTTATATACTGTTACATTATCTTCCACATCTTTTGCAACCTTAGCAAGCTGTGCTCCGTCTGTGATCAGATACGGATCTGTTGCCGTACCGCTTCCGCCTGCAAATTCTGTTGCCGCATTGTCCCTCCATGCTGTTGCCGGAACTTCGTCATCTGCCAGAACCGGCATCTGCATGAATAACACTGCGATAAAACATATAAGCATTGCTCCTACATACTTAATTTTCTCTTTCATACCAAATACCTTCCTTTATTGTAATTCACCTAAATATTTTGTAAAAATATTTCATATTAGCTTATTTTATCTTCAAAAATAGCATAATTCAATCCACCTGGCTCAAGCGGTTGATTTTCGGCTCAAGTGGTTTTTTTCTGTTGTTTCTTGTTTTTTTTTTTTTTTTTTTTTTTTTTTTTTATCCGGAATTCATCTATTATGAAGTCAGATTATTTTTACGAAAGAGGGATTTGCCATGAGGATTGCACTGGTTGACGACTGTCTGGATGATTTAAGTATTATGCATCAGTTTCTTGCAGAGGCATTAGATACGGACTCTGTCATTACAGAATTTCATAACGGAGAAGATTTTTTACAGCACTGGAGTGCAGATACTTTCGATCTGATCGTTCTTGATATTTATATGGAACAGTTAACAGGGATCGAGATCGCACGGGTCATACGGGAAACGGATCCGAATGTCTGCCTTGTATTTGCCTCTACAAGCAATGAATTCGCAAGTGAAAGTTATGAGGTGAATGCCTGCTATTATCTTCATAAGCCTTTTTTGAAGCAACAGGTTCTTGCAATGCTTGACCGGATCGGTCAGCAAAATCTTGAAGTTTCACGTACCGTCCTTCTTCCGAATGGGGAAAAAGTACTTTTACGCAGCATTATTTACGCAGATTACGCCTCTCACCGGGTAACTTTGCATTGCAAAAAGGATGAAACGATCACTCTGCGTGTACCCTTTCAGGAGATTGAACAGCTTCTGTGCCACTATTCCTATTTCTATAGTCCATGCAAAGGGATTGTCGTTAATTTTTATGAAGTGTGCGGTCAGCCCGGTACGGTATTTTCCATGTCTGATGGCTCACTGATCCCGATCAGCCGCCGGAAGTCCGCTGATGTACTGTGTGCTTACTCATCGTTTTGCTTTGATAAGATCAGAAAGGAGATGTCATAATGCTTCCACCGCTTTCCCGCGTTTTTGAAATCTGCCTGTATTCCCTGCTGAACTTTTTTCCATTTTTGATATTTGCATTATATCCGTTCCTGGATGATCTCCGTTTTTCACGCACGAAAACCGGACTGTTGATTGTCGTCCTCACGTTTCTTCAGATTCTGTTCGGACTTCTTGCCCGTTTTTCAACCGGAAATATCTCTGCCATATTGTCTTTGATCAGTACGCTTTCTTATGCATTTTTTTACTTTACTGTCATCAGGAAATCCCCAGGCCAGCTTTTATTCGTACTGCTTATGATTTCTAATATTGCCAATCTGGTCGTCATTACCGCAAAGTGTCTGGAAGGGCAGTTCTTCCCAGATTTTGCTCTTTTGCCTTACCGTTATTCAATGTCTTTGTTTATGGTGATCGTTGAAATTTTTATTTTAATACCGGTCTTTATTTTTCTGAAAAAAGTGATCACTCCTGCGATTTCCTGCTCACAGTCTTTTCATGAGTGGCGTTATCTCTGGCTGATCCCTGCAACCTTTTATCTGATCTGGTATTATATGGTCTATGGCAATTCGTCTTTATCCGGGCTTGAGATCGCACTGAACCCCAAAAACATCATTGTATCTGTCTTTGTCAATGCCGGAGCACTTCTTATCTACTCCATCGTTGCCAGATTGATCGTAAATCAGGAACAGATTTTAAAACTGCAGCAGCAAAATCATCAACTGGAATTGCAGACTATCCAGTATGAAAAGCTTCAGGAAAGAATTGAAGATGCCCGCCGTGCAAAACATGATCTGCATCATCATCTATCTGTTATGCAGGCTTATTTGGTGAAAAAAGATTATGAAGCCTTAGCTTCCTATCTGGAACAGTATTGTAAGCAGTTACCGGATCATTCCCTGATCACGTTCTGTGAAAATATCGATGCAAATATCGTTCTGTCCCATTATGCACAGGAAGCAGAGCGTCTTGGCATTGCTTATTCTGTGGTCGCAAATATTCCGGCATCCTGTCCGGTTGAGGACCATGATCTTTCTGTTCTTTTTGGAAATCTGCTTGAAAATGCAGTGGATGCCTGTGTGGCTTCTAAGACAACTGCCCGAAGCATCTTTGTCCGGGCAGTTTATGAAAAAGGTTCTCTTTGTATTGCGATCGACAATACTTTTGATGGTAAAATTATGCAGGATCCGGATGGAACTTTCTTATCCTCCAAGCATGCCGGCAAGGGATTAGGTACTGTTTCCGTCCGGACAATTGCTTCAAAATATCACGGCACCTGCCGCTTTGACTGGAAGGATCAGATGTTTTTTGCATCCGTGATCTGCTTTGGAAAATAAAGGTTTTTGATTGTTCAAGTAATCGTTGGCAACTTCTTTTGTTGTTTTCCTTAATGTAACTATTATTTTTGAAGTATGCTTTGATCCATTGTCCTGCTTCACTTAAATCTTCTTCTGTCCGATCAGAATTTTTTATGCTATTTGCTCATCTTTCTTATGTGCAAATATATACCACCTGTATTAATT
>ENA-OUQG01001972-OUQG01001972.1-human-gut-metagenome-genome-assembly--contig:-NODE-1972-length-10403-cov-3.451971_pt1 | contig 10403 bp, 10 predicted proteins | sample MGYA00237943_ERZ548823 | MGnify/ENA primary metagenome ERZ548823 (study PRJEB26490, sample SAMN05194731) | human gut metagenome | biome: terrestrial biome; feature: human-associated habitat; material... | reverse complement strand
CCGTTGGCCAGTGTGCATATCCTTCCCGTGTGTTCAAGGGCGTTCGCCTTCCGGGTCACATGGGTTGCGATACCGTTACGACCAAGAACCTTGAAGTAATCCGCGTTGACGAAGAGGCGAACCTCATCATGCTCAAGGGTGCAGTTCCCGGCGGCAAGAATGGCGTAGTTCGCGTTCGCATGGCGTAAGAACGGTGCGAAGGAGTTTATAAATTATGGCAACTATTGAAATGAAGGACGCGAGCGGCAAGAAGGTCAAAGACGCCGAGCTTTCCGCAGCAGTCTTCGAGATTGAGCCTAACGTGCATGTTATGCACGAAGTGGTTCGCTCCCAGCGCGCTGCAAGGCGCCAGGGAACCCACGACACCTTGACCCGCGGTCAGGTTCGTGGCGGCGGCAAGAAGCCTTGGCGCCAGAAGGGTACCGGCCGTGCTCGTCAGGGTACGATCCGTGCTCCTCAATGGGCAGGCGGCGGCACCGTATTCGGTCCTCATCCCCGCTCTTACGCTTTCAAGGTACCTGCCAAGGTTGTAAAGCTGGCTATGCGCTCTGCGCTTTCCGCTAAGCTTGCCGACGGCGAGATCGTTGTTGTTGATCAGCTTTCCTTCGAGAAGCCTTCTACCAAGCAGGCTGCTGAAGTGCTGAAGAACCTCGGTCTTGAGGGTCGCGTTACCATCATCGTTCCCGATGACGACGTGAACACCTTCCTGTCTTTCCGCAACCTTTCCAAGGTTCGCGTGATCGGCGTTTCCGAGCTCAACACGCTCGACTTCATCGATAACAAGGCACTCGTTCTTACCGACGCTGCCCTGACCCGCATCGAGGAGGTGCTTGCATAATGAAGGATCCCCGCGAGGTAATCATTCGCCCGATCATTTCGGAGCACTCTTATGAAGGCATGGAAAACAATGTCTATACCTTCGAGGTAGCAAAGTCTGCTAACAAGATCGAGATTGCTCAGGCAATCGAGGCTATCTTCGATGTAAAGGTCGTTAAGGTTAACACCATTAACGTTAAGGCTAAGCCGAAGCGCGTTCGCTATCAGCTTGGTAAGACCCGCACCTGGAAGAAGGCCATGGTTACGGTTGCTGAAGGCGACCAGATCGAGATCTTCGCTCAGGCATAGGCTGTCTAGCAAAGAACCGCTCTTCGGAGCGGTTCTTTTTTGCCCTGGAATTGCTGTTGCATTCCGGGGCTTTTCTTTTTTCGCCTTCTTAGAGGCAAGGGTGTACGCTTAGCTGGTACGCCAAGGAGGTACCAATGCTGCAGGATATAGCGCCTTATTCTTTTTGCAATGATTTTGCATGGATCAATCCAGAGTCTACAGACAGGGTCCTCGTGTACCGAGGCTCCACTGTTCTTGTTTCGATTGACACTGCCCCTCAGAACGCTTCAGAGGACGCCAGAGAAGGCACGTTGCGCTTTCCGACATATAAGATGCTTTCCGATATCGGTGCTGTGGTTTCCGATTCCGCAGAAGTAATTCAGCGAGCTGACGGAATGACACCTGAAGCGGTTTTCCTATTCACGGTTGGGGATACGGGTTACTTTCGTTGCGAGACAGATTGCAGTGTTCTTGATGAATTGATCGAAGGCAGTCGTTCCGTGCGCGCCGATGATTCATGTACCCAGGCTAAATGGCAATTTATGCCGATTTCCCAGCTCAAGCAATTCGGTCCGAAGCATAGGGCATTTGCTGGGTTAGTAGGTTACGAATACGATACCTGGTATGCAGCGCGTAGATTCTGTGGCCGTTGCGGAACTCCATTGGTGCACGACATGGTGGAGCGCATGGTGCGATGCCCTCAATGTGGTGCAATGGAATTCCCCAAGCTCTTTCCGGCGGTAATCGTGGGTATTGTTGACACTGAGCGTAACAAGATTCTTGTGTCCCGTTATGCGAACCGTGAATACAAGCGCTATGCCCTTATCGCCGGGTTCTGCGAGATGGGAGAAACCGTCGAAGAAACGGTTCACCGAGAAGTAATGGAGGAAGTGGGGCTTAGGGTGAAGAATCTTCGCTACTACAAAAGTCAGCCGTGGCCACCTTCCTCTTCGTTGCTCTTCGGTTTCTTTTGCGAGCTTGATGGCTCGAATAGCATCAAGCTCGACGACCATGAGTTAGAGAGCGCCGAGTGGATGGATAGAGATAAGCTTCCTTGCGATGAAGACTATTCGTTAACGCGAGACATGATGCAGGTTCTCCATGACGGAAGGGGACTAGACTGTTAGCTCTCTACCTACCTATCTATCGGTTATGGGCTTTCCGTATACGCTTTCAATCGTTGCCTTTCGGCGAGGAGCGCGTAGAGGGTCCGACCAGCCTTGCTCTATCCCTGCTTTGCAGAAATAAAAAACGGGTGCTCGATACTCTTGAGCACCCGTTTTGCGTCTTAGACCTATTGTTAGCAGGGGACTATTCAGCGGTAGAGGGCTTCCATTCGTCTGCGTCTTTGCCAACCTGGAAGGGTACGCCAGCTTCACGGCGTTCCTTGTAGTCGGCAGTAGCGGTGAACAGCGCGTCGGAAAGGGAATTAAGGGCAGTTTCAACGGAGTCCTGAATAACGCCGATTACGAAGCCAACGCCCACAACCTGCATGGCGATGTCGTTGCTGATGCCGAACAAGGAGCAGCACAGCGGAATAAGGAGCAGGGAACCGCCGGCAACACCGGAAGCACCACAGGCACTTACCGCAGCCAGAACGCAGAGAATGCCAGCGGTAACAGGGTTGATGGCAATGCCCATGGTGTGCGCAGCAGCCATGGCCATTACGGTAATGGTGATAGCAGCGCCAGCCATGTTGATGGTTGCGCCCAGCGGGATGGAGACAGAGTAGGTGTCCTTGCGAATGCCGAGACGCTTGCACAGCTCCATGTTTACGGGGATGTTAGCGGCAGAGCTGCGGGTAAAGAAGGCGTACATGCCGGAGTCTTTGATGCAGCGGAATACGATGGGGTAGGGGTTCTTGCGAATGTTGATGAACACCAGCAATGGGTTTACAACGAGGCAGATGAAGAACATAGCGCCCAGAAGAACAAGGAGCAGCTGACCGTATTCGATGAAGATCTCAGGGCCGTTCTGAGAAACAGAGGTGTAGATAAGGCCCATGATGCCAAACGGAGCGCAGGTGATGATCCAGCGAACTACGATAGAGATAACGTGCGACATATTCGCAAAGAAATCTTTGGTGGGCTCGGTGGTGTAGCGCATTGCGATACCCAGAAGAACAGCCCAAACCAGGATGCCGATGTAGTTTGCATTGACCAGCGCATCAACAGGGTTAACTACCATGTTGCCGATGAGGGTGGTAAGTACCTCGGCAATTTCAGTAGGTGCTGCCTTGTCTGCAGCCTCAACGCCCGAAAGGGTGAGCTCAACGGGGAATGCATAGCTGATTGCCACAGCGGTGAAGGCGGCGGCAAGGGTGCTTACCACGTACAGCACCACGATAGTCTTCATGGATTTAGGAAGCTTGGTGTGGCACAAGGCATTGATAACCAGGAAGAATACCAAGAACGGCGCAACGGCCTTCAGGGCGCTAACGAACAAGGTGCCAAGCATTTCGATAACGGCGAGATCCTTAGGGCCAAAGGCACCAAGCAAAGCGCCGATAACAAGGCCGATGATAATGCGCTTGATAAGGCTCAGGCCCGACCATGCTTCTGCAATTTTTTTCATAGATGTCTCCTTGAATGGGAGGATTGGGGATAGGATGCAGCTCTGAACGTGCAGATGTTCTAAAGTCGCAACTTTTTAGTATACCGATCCGTTACAGAATTGTTTCGAGAGTGATTCTATTTAACTAAGCGGAAAAGAAACTAGGTAAACGGTGCATAAGCGCAAAAAAGCGACCCCAAAATAAGGGGTCGCTTTGCGAAAAGAGTGCAGGTGAAGAGGCGAATTACTTTGCCTTGTACTTCTTAACCAGCTGACGACCGGCGATGTAGTCCATGATTTCAGTGGTGCCGCCGCCCATTTCGTTACCGCGGAGGTCTGCCCAGATGCGGCCAACGCGGATTTCCTTGGTGTAGCCGATAGCTGCGTAGATTGCCATTGCGAGGTCGGCAACGCGGGTGAGCTCGCGGCAAGCATAGCCCTTGAGCAGTGCAGACTCGAGGCGAGTAGATTCACCGTTGTCGATCATGGTAACAACCTGATACAGACGGGTGCGTACGTTCTGGATGATGTTTTCCATCTCGCAGAGATGCAGCTGGATCTGAGTCTGGTGAGCGATGGGCTTGTTGAAGCAGATGCGCTCAGATGCGTAAGCGCCTGCGTCGTTCAGAGCAGCCTGAGCAAGGCCGAGGGAAGATGCAACAACCAGGCAGCGCTCGAACTCAAGCTTCTTCATGAGAAGCTTCCAGCCCATGCCGGGCTCGCCCAGACGCATGTCCTCGGTGAGAACTACGTTGTCGAAGAACTGGTCAACGAACGGAATGGCCTGCTGGCCAACCTTGTCGAGGTGACCGATGGTGAAGCCAGGGGTGTCGTTGGGAACGAGCCACAGAGAGTACTTATCGTTCTCGTAGGAAGGATCTTCGTCCTTTGCTACAACCATGGTGTAGATGGAGAGGCCGCCCAGGGTAACCCAGGTCTTCTGGCCATTCAGCAGATAGGTGCCGTCGGGCTGCTTCTTGGTAACGCAGGTCATAGCGTTGTTGTCGGAGCCAGCTGCGGGCTCAGAAATTGCGGAGCAAGCGATGCAGGTGCTTTCGATGTTCTCGATAGCGTCCATGATCATTTCCTGCTGCTCTTTGGAGCCGAAGTCAATTACGTCGGTGATGGTGTTGAAGTCGGTAACGAAGGGGAGGGTTACGCCAGTGAACTCATGAAGCTTCTCTACCAGAAGAACCTCGGTAAGCTTGTCTACCGGAACACCGCCAACTTCTTCGGGAAGGCCCAGAAGCATGAAGCCTGCCTCGCGGTAAGCCATAGCGGCTTCGATGCTGATGTGATGATCTACTTCATATGCCTGCTTTACTGCCTCGTCGGTGAAGTAGCGAGTAGCATATTCGTGTGCGCTCTCAATGAGCAGCTCCTGCTCGTCAGTAAGCTTGAAATCCATAATGCGTTCCTCTCCTTATTCCTGTGTTGAATGGAACCGAGATTCAGACAAGAACCGAATCAGCAGCTCAATGGCTATCCTAGCATTTGAACGCGTTTTTCTCTATGCACCTACGTATTCCCGTTTTGTATAAGAATTGCACCAATTCGATAATTCGTGTTATATCAGGTGTCTTTGCGTATTTGATCAGGATAAACGCTGCCATTTGATTGACGGGAAATGCCACAAATATTGGTATTTGACCAGTTGAATCGTTGGCGTAAAAGGATGGGTGCGCTTTCTTGGAAAGCGTGGCGGGAAAGCTTCGTTGCGTCATGCTAAACAGTCGGTGCGGCGGGGCTTTGCAATGCTCTCCTTCTGATGAGTGCCTTGCAGATGATTCTTTCGGAGCGTGCAAAAGGTACAAGGCGGCAGAAGACGGTAAATATCAAATACCCAAATGCAGATAACCTGGCGTTTTCGTATTCGATCATTCCCGCACGTGCAGAATGGGGCCAAGTGAAGGATAATGAACAGGTTATGCCGCCATTAGATGCGGCTGCAAACGCTATAAACAACGCTCATTGGTGAACAGGAGAATGAAATGAAATACTTTGGCACAGACGGCTTCCGCGGCGTAGCCGGCGCTGACCTTACCGTTGAGCATGCATACAAAATCGGCCGCTTTATTGGCTGGTACTATGGCGCACGCCAGGGCCGCAAGGCCCGCATCGTTGTGGGCAAAGATACCCGCCGTTCCAGCTACATGCTGGAAAGCGGTATGATCTCTGGCCTTGTTGCCTCGGGTGCAGACGCCTATATGTTGCACGTTATTCCCACCCCAGGCCTTTCGTACGAAACCACCGACGGCGCATTCGATTGCGGCGTGATGATTACCGCTAGCCACAATCCTTATACGGATAACGGCATCAAGTTGGTTAATTCCCAGGGTTTCAAGATGGAAGAGCCTCTGCTTCAACTTATTGAGCAGTACATTGACGGCGAATATCCCGAAGAAGTGCCTATGGTGTCTGGCGATGCGATTGGCGCAACGGTTGACTATATGCAGGGCCGCAATCGCTACATTGCCCACCTTATTGCCAGCGCGAATTTCTCCCTGCAGGGCGTAAAGGTTGGCCTTGATTGCGCCAACGGCTCTGCCTCTTCGGTTGCAAAACCCGTGTTCGATGCTTTGGGTGCCGATGTTCGCGTTATCAGCAATGCTCCTGATGGTTTCAATATCAACGTTGACTGCGGCTCCACGCATATCGACCGTTTGCAGCGTCTTGTTGTGGAGCAGGGTCTTGATGTGGGCTTTGCTTATGACGGCGATGCAGACCGTTGCCTTGCGGTAGACGAGCGCGGCCACGTGGTAGATGGTGATCTTATCCTGTATGTGTGCGGCGTGTACCTGAACAAGCATGGTCGCCTGTCGGGTGGAACGGTTGTCCCCACGGTTATGAGCAACTTCGGTGTGCTGAAGGCTCTTGAGCAGGCTAACTTGAACTACGAAACCACCGCAGTGGGCGATAAGAACGTATTTGCTTGCATGCATGCCAATGGCTACAGCCTGGGCGGCGAGCAATCGGGCCATGTGATTTTCGGCGATATCGCAAGCGCTGGTGACGGCATCCTCACCTCGCTGCGTCTTATGGAGGCCATTCGCGCTGAGCGCGAAACCCTGTCGCAGCTGTGCGCTCCGGTGAAGCTGTATCCTCAGTTGCTGACCAATGTGCGTGTCGCCGACAAAGATGCGGCCATGAATGATGCGGCTGTGTTGGAATCTGTTAAAGCAGCAGAAGAGTTCCTGGGCGATCGCGGCCGTGTTCTTCTGCGAGCAAGCGGCACTGAGCCCCTTATTCGCGTGTTGGCCGAAGCTCCCACTGACGAGCTGTGCGCCGAAGCCAGCGAGTTTATGCTGAAGGCGCTTGAGCCTTTGCGCGCTGAGTAGTGGCGTTTGCCGCAACGCAAGTTCAAGCTTATTTGAAGGCCCGTTTCGGCGGGTTTTCTTTATGTCTGCAAGTAAAGTTCAGCGTTGGCCTGTAGCAGATTCTGGTTTACGAAGGTTTGGGTTTGATTGATTGCGTCCGATTGCGTGAGGCGTAAGTGGAAATAAAAGGCGAAAAACGCAATCGGTTTAACAAATTGCTTGCAATCTGTAAAACAGAGTAGTTGTAATCTGGAAAACGAGAGGGTCCTCAATGAATGGCAAGAAGTCCCACAACTTTGGGATGCTGTGCGCTTTTCGCCTTTTGTCCCTGTAGATCGCTCGGTGCCTCTTGTCGATCTTTCTGTCCAGATGGTAGCGGCCATGAATCCATCGCTTGAATTGCACATGCTCGCCCAGCTCTTCAAGGAATCTCTGTAAAGGGTTGGTTGGGTAGAAATCACGTTCGCATATCGCACAAAGTTCTAAGGCGATATTCGATGGAGCATCGTGGGTTATTACGAAATCGACCTTCCATTCGGCCTCTTCAAGAGTTTTGCGGGCGTGCTCGTACTCGGCATTGTTGGGCAATTCGCTGCGCCACCAGGTTTTTCCTTCCTTTCTAAACTCCATATCATGGCTACTTGCTCCGCCTATGGTGAAGATGGTTGTGCCATCGATGCTGTATGCTTCACCCCTCATTAAGTGAAGTACATGCGGGCGAACAACATGGACATCGCCCTGGTTCCAAGTGAAAACGGGATAGCGTGAAAGTAGGTCGTGGTTTTCGTGGTTGCCGTCGATGAAGCAAGACGTCCACGGTTTCGATTCGAACCAATCGAGCCAGTAGCTGTCGGTTTTGCTGCCATCCCATACGAAGCCGAAATCACCTGCAACTATAACAATATCGTCCCTGCTAAGGGTTTTCCCGAATTTCCATTTGTGCGCCGAGAACCGTGTTGCTTTGCCGTGTGTCACCTGTTACATAGATAGCCACAACAATCCTTTCTGGAAATGTAGTGTCCATTGTCGTGTACATGCAAAGAGGAAATAATTGCTAATCTTCACTTGCATCTACTAGGTATTTAGTACAACATAGTATGTTGTACATCTGCTAAGAAAGATTATAAGAATGAAAGCATTGGGAAGCAAATATCAGCAGCTTGGGCTTCCCTCTGCAGAGCGCTTGGCGTTGCCAGAATTTGCGACAGACAAAAACGAGTTCGCGAAAGCAAAGAAGATGCTTCTCACTGCGATCGGAAAGCAGATCAAGAAGGGGAGCCTTGTTATTCGGCCTTGTTGCAATCCAGGGGTTATTCAGGGCTATGCACTAAATAAGAGGCGAAGCACGGTTGTGTATTCGAGGGCGACTATGCAACTTAAGGCGGAAGGGTTTGTCTTCGAGATTCGTTGGACGTGTCGAAAGGGTAAGCGGGTTATCGATTCCATCGTTGTCGCATGTCCCGATGCCGATAAAAAGATGCGGAATCGCACAGGTTGTCCCACGAAGAAAAAAGCGAAGCCAACTAAACCGAAGAAAAAGCCCAGTATCGCCTTCGACTTGCTCCTGAAGAATCGGGATTTACCGCCTTGGGTTCATCGGTGGGCGAAAAAATCATCGTGTCCGTCGTTTAAGAATTCAGCTTTGCTTATTGATGCTTATTTCGAGCTGATTCCCCAAAGCCCATATATCCCTGAGCGAACTCTGGCTTGCTATGCCTTCAACGATTCGAAGTCTGGTGGGAATATCGGAAAACATCTGGCCAACATTTTTAGGTGCAATTGCCCTTGTATGAAAGATGCTCTGGTTGGTTGTTCGAATGTGTGGCAGCAGATGGAGATGCTTGGGATAGAGCGAACTAGTGGAACGGTGATGATTTCCGGCCCTGTTGTTGTTTATGGCTGCAGCGGGGAGATCCTCGATGCTTCAATGGCTGGTAGTTTCGGTCTTGGCGTAGCGGAAACCGTGCTTACTGATGCTAAAAGGATCGATGTTTCGCATGCGCAAGGATGTTTGGTTGTTGAAAATGAAGCTTGTTACCAATACGCTTCGCGCTTGCTGCATGAAAGGGTTGTGGTCGTCTATTGCCTGGGGCAGCCTTCGTTGGCGCTTGTTGATTTCGTACGTAGGCTCGATGCTTGTTTGGCGCACGAGGTTCCACGCTGCATATGGCTCGATATCGACGCCGCAAGTCTTTATAGCGCAGATAGATTCATTGCCGCTATTCCTTCCTTTCGGGCATTGATGATGGGCGATAAGGATTCTAGATGGCTTCAAGAAAGCCATTTGCTTCGAAAACCCAGGAAAGAAAAGCTATCAGAGCACGCTCATCAGGTTTTGAATGGCTTGGAACAAAAGAAGTCTGTTTCAAATATCGATAAATCGCTTATCAAAAAACTTCACGCGAATGTTTCAGGGGAACAGGAGGCATTCATCGGGGAATATGCGTCCAGTGCCCTAATGGCCGCGTTTCCAGAATCAAAACGTGAAGAGCCCAAAGTGCTAAAGCGTCTCGGCATTCTTGGCTGTTTGAAGGAATTTGTTAAAAACAAATTCCAATGGTGATGATCTCTGCCATGTTTTGCATGGTGGTCCCATTGCTTACCGTAAGTCGTTTTCGTTTGCTGTGCGGTAATCTAAGTCGCATTCACGAACATGCTTGTGAAGGATAGGCTGGTTAGCAAAATCGGGGTCGCAGTCGACGTCAACATCGTAGGACCAATTGCAGCCTTTGAATGCTTCGCGTTCGTTTCCGCGCCAATCAACGACGGCAACCACTCCTTCTAGAGGCTTTTTCTTGTTGGTCAGTATTACTTTGTCGCCTGGTGTAAATTTCGGTTGCTCGGGAACATGAGGGTTTTCCTCAAGAAGTTTGAACACGAAATTGCCGCCCTTAACTCGTTCCATAAACACCGTATCGCCTTCTAAGCGAACATCGCAAGGACTGGTTTTAAGCTTGTAGCTAGGCACCATCCAGCCTTTTAACTCCTGTTTCTCATTTTCCGTGTATAGCAGTACAGCAAAATATTTGCCGGGGAATTTGTGCTCGGACACGGCAAGCCTTAAATCTCCTGAGCAGCCAACGAAGTGCGCGATTTTGCTATCAGGTGGGCATTCAACAAAGCGTGCTTTGATTCTAGCTGTAACGTATTGAGCCATTGCGGACCTCCTATTTGTTAATAGTACAACATAAAAGTTGTACTAATTTAGGAAATACCCAGCGATTGGATTTTGCTGGTGTGCAGAATTGTGCGGGATAATAGCTCTATGGAAATAAAGAATGAAAATAACTATCTTGCACCAACATATGTGGAGAAGCCGCTTGTGGCAGCGATAGCGGAGCATCGCGATGAATGGCCTTATATCTACCTAGAGATGAGGAAGGTTGTAAAGGACGACCTTCTTTTGGACGCGGAGTATTGCGCCCGCCA
>ENA-OUQG01001970-OUQG01001970.1-human-gut-metagenome-genome-assembly--contig:-NODE-1970-length-10410-cov-3.100531_pt1 | contig 10410 bp, 7 predicted proteins | sample MGYA00237943_ERZ548823 | MGnify/ENA primary metagenome ERZ548823 (study PRJEB26490, sample SAMN05194731) | human gut metagenome | biome: terrestrial biome; feature: human-associated habitat; material... | reverse complement strand
CTCTATGTGCCGGCGGCTTTGGCTTTGCATCAAAGACCCTCAGTCCCCGGTATTCGTTCCACCTTCGGCACGGGAACGGAACTGCTGAACAGTTTGAGGTTGATGTTCTCGCGCCTTTCCAGCCACCGTTGTCCTAATGGTCACTATGTTGAGCCCAGTATCAACGTGGCTGCTATGAATGGTGAGCTGGTGTGCCCGGAATGCGGCGAGCATTTTTTCGCACCGGGGGCAGAGGACCTTGCTTTCAATTCCGCAGGAGCTTGCAAGCATTGTGGCGGTACGGGAATGGTTCGAACCGTCGATCGATCGACGCTTATCCCCGATGAAAGCAAAACCATAGACGAGGGTGCTGTTGCACCTTGGAATTCCCTTATGTGGTCGTTGATGACTGATGTCTGTCGGGAAATGGGCGTACGTACCGATATCCCGTTCCGCGAGCTTTCCGATAGGGAAAAGGAAATCGTCTATGACGGCCCAATGGAAAAACGGCATATCTTTTACGTCCCAAAAAACAAAGACAGTGCTACGGCTGGCGAGCTGAACATGACTTACTACAGCGCAACCGCAACAGTGCTCAACGCCCTCAGGAAGGTTAAGGACGACAAGGGCATGAAGCGTGTTGAGAAGTTTCTGAAAGAAGAGATGTGTCCAGAATGCCGCGGTACAAGGCTTTCCGAAGAAGCTCGAGCACCGCGATTGATGGGCATATCGCTAGCCGATGCTTGTCGGATGACATTGAAGGATTCCGTTGCGTGGGTTAAACGCGTGCCCGAGGCTATGCCGTACGAAATGCGCGCTATGGCTCAGAGCATCTGCGAGTCGTATGAGGAAGTTGCCGCTCGGCTTATGGAATTGGGCCTGGGGTACCTAACGCTCGATAGAGCTTCGTCCACGCTTTCCACGGGCGAGCGTCAACGCATGCAGTTGGCACGAGCGGTGCGTAATCGTACGACAGGCGTGTTATACGTTCTTGATGAACCTTCTATCGGGCTGCATCCTGCCAACATCGTCGGTTTGAACGGTGTAATGCACGATCTTGTGCGGGATGGAAATTCCGTTTTGCTCGTAGATCACGACACTCAGATTCTTAAGGAATCGGACTGGCTTATCGAAATGGGCCCGGGTGCAGGCGTCGAAGGCGGAACGGTTATCGCCCAAGGCACCGTGAGGAGTATCGAAGGCAATCCGAATTCCGTGATAGGTCCTTACCTTTCCGGTGCGACGGCGGCCGATGGGTGTCCAAAGCAGATTGCTGCTAATTATGATGACGCTATATGTATGGAGACTAGTTCGATCCATACCGTAAAGCCGCTTTCGGTGCGCATACCCAAGCATCAGCTAACGGTTATTACGGGGGTTTCTGGCTCGGGTAAAACCACCATGGTGCTGGAGAGCCTTATACCTGGCCTGGAGGCGCTTTGTTACGGTAGGCCTATGCCAAGCCACGTTTCTTCCATCCAGGCAGAAGGCATCAATCATGTGAAGCTGATCGACGCAACGCCCATTGGCGCTAACGTGCGCTCAACCGTTGCCACCTATGCCAATGTGCATGATGCGTTGCGAAGGACGTACGCAAGAACAACCGATGCGAAGGAGCTTGGACTTAAAGCGGGCGATTTTTCCTATAACACGGGAAGCCTCAGGTGTCCCGTTTGCGATGGCACCGGAACTATTTCGCTTGATGTTCAGTTCCTGCCAGATGTCGATATTCCTTGCCCCGAATGCCGTGGGTCGAGATATCGGAAACAGGCAAATCAGGTTCGTTATGCAAATAAGCAGGGTAAGGAGCGCTCTTTACCCGAGCTTATGAATATGGATGTCAATGAGGCGGTAGCCTTTTGCCAGAACCTCAATTCCGTACGGCCGAAGCTCGAAACCCTTCGAGATTTGGGGCTGGGATATCTTACGCTTGGCGAAGAAACTCCCTCGTTATCCGGTGGTGAAGCGCAGCGACTGAAACTGGCAAGTGAAATGGGTAGGGAACAGACCGATTCTGTTTTTGTTTTCGATGAGCCCACCATTGGCCTTCATCCTAGAGATGTCCAGACATTGTTGCAGGTATTCGATGCGCTGATTGCCAAGGGGGCAACGGTTGTCGTGATTGAGCATGACCTTGATGTCATCCGTTCCGCTGACTGCGTTATCGACATGGGCCCTGGCGGCGGTGAAGAGGGTGGCCGAATTGTTGCCTGTGGTACGCCAGAGGATATTCGGAACTGCCCCGAAAGCGTTACGGGAAAGTTCATTTAGGTTGGGCGAAGGCTCAACACGGCAAGCGTTCCGAAAGGACGGCACTGTTTTTCGGTTGTGCGGATCGACTTTTGTGGAGGAAATTTTTGGTCGCGCTTTTAAACGTAACAATTGGGTGATATTTTTTTGCCATTACTATCCTTTTGGAAGGGGGATATGAGTGGTCGAAGAAAAACAGGAGAATCAGCCGCACGCAAAGGAAGAAGTGCGTACGGAAGGTTCTTCGGAAGAAACCACCGGCAATGGTAGGTCGCTGGGTGTTTTCTCGTTTGAAGGCGATATTCCGCTTACTCAGGCGGTTCCGCTGGGTCTGCAGCATGTGTTAGCGATGTTTGTGGGCAATCTAACGCCGTTGCTTATCGTGACGGGCGTTTGTGGCTTGGCCACTGCTGAATTCGCGGAAATTCAGTTGGCGCTGCTGCAGAATGCCATGCTTATCGCCGGCGTGGTAACGCTAGTTCAGTTGTTCGGTATCGGTCCTGTAGGTGGCAGGGTTCCAATTATCATGGGCACGTCATCCGGATTTATCGGCGTATTCAATTCCGTTGCCGCATCTATGGGCGGAGGTCTTGTTGCCTATGGCGCCATCATGGGCGCTTCGCTTATTGGTGGTCTGTTCGAAGCTGTTTTGGGCTTCTTCTTAAAGCCGCTTCGCAGATTTTTCCCGTCTATCGTTACGGGCACCGTTGTGCTTTCAATCGGCTTGAGCCTAATTAGCGTTGGCGTTAATGCTTTTGGTGGCGGCAACAGCGCAGTTGATTTTGGTTCGCTCGAGAACCTTTGCTTAGCGTTGATTGTTTTGATTGTCATTTTGGCGGTCAAGCATGCTACCACGGGTTTTGTGAGTGCTTCTTCGATTTTGGCCGGCATTATCGTGGGCTATATCGTTGCAGGCATCATGGGCTTAATTCTGCCTACGACGGGTGTTACTGCCGAAGGCGTTGAGTACACCAAAGCTTGGGTTCTGAATTGGGATAAAGTTGCCGAAGCGTCCTGGTTCGCTGTTCCGGCGTTGATGCCCGTTGCTCCTGTGTTCGACATGCGTGCTATTGCTCCTGTGCTGGTTATGTTCGTTGTTACGGCCGTTGAAACGGTTGGCGACATCTCGGGTGTAACCCAGGGCGGTATGGATCGCGAAGCAACCGATAAGGAGCTTTCCGGTGGCGTTGTTTGCGACGGCATCGGCTCAACGTTCGCTGCTTTGTTCGGTGTTTTGCCTAACACATCTTTCAGCCAGAATGTTGGCCTGGTTGCCATGACTAAGATGGTTAACCGCAAGGCTCTGGCGTGTGGTGCCCTCTTCCTGATTCTGTGCGGTTTGTGCCCCAAGCTGGCTGCCGTGATTTCCATCATGCCCCAGTCCGTTCTTGGCGGCGCCGCTGTTATCATGTTCGCCTCTATCGTGGTAAGCGGCATCCAGCTCATTACGCGTGATCCGCTCACTTCGCGCAACCTGAGCATCGTTTCGGTTGCTCTTGGCTTGGGCTACGGCATTGGCGCAAACCCTGCTGTTCTGGCTGGTGCGCCCGAGATGGTAAGCCTTATTTTCGGTGGCTCCGGTATTGTTGCTGCAGCTGCGGTAGCTATCCTTTTGAACATTGTGCTGCCGAAGGATTCGGCCCTTCTTAAGAAAGATTCGAACAACTAGGTATTAGCTATTCGGGTTTACTCTGCGCCCAGTTGGATGACTTATCCAACTGGGCGTTTTTTTGCGAAAAGCGCGGCTAGTTTAGGGGGGCTCCCGCACGGGTGCTCGTGGATGCCGTTCAGAGCGCGTGCCTGCTCGTTGTTGTGGGGGGGGATGAGTTTGCAGCTCTACGCTGAGCCTTGTCTTTGGCCGTGTCCTATTTGCGAGCGCAACTAAGCAAGATGCGACCATCATCCTGGTGCAATTGTGCGCCCGTTAGAGCCCCGAGTGCTTCTGTAAAAGGATCAGATCTTCAGGCGTATCAACATCGAAGAGTTCCCATCTGTTTGAAACCTCGATGGTTCTAACGAGCTTTTCGTGCGCTTTGGCAACGTGGCCGCCGCCTTTGCCGGATGGGAGTGTTTGCAGTTCGTCGAATGCCCATGAGGGGAATAGCACGGGGGCGCCTGGCGTGCCTTTAAAGCTGGTGCGCCAAATGCACCCAGGGGTGTTTTCTGCGGCGTGTAAAAGGGCGGCAATAGTGTTTGGGCTGATAAGCGGTTGGTCTGCCTGGAAGAAGGTAACGGTGTCGCATTCGCCTATGGCGTCCATGCCCAAGCGCACCGTATCATTCCGATGGGGCTTGCCGTGAAGTACCACTTCAGCACCTAACGCGTGACACAGTGCGGCCACTTCATCGTGGCGGGTAACCACCACGCGTTTTTCGAAGTGCTTTTCGGTGGCTTGAATTACGAATTGAATAAGCGGCGTGCCATTTAGCTTGGCAATGAGCTTATTGCCCCCAAATCGTGTGCCCATGCCCGATGCCATGATGATGCATCCGTGCTTCATTGTTGTTTGCTTGGCAAGGTGTGGCATGGCGATAGTTCCCTTTGCGAATTCAGTGGTTGGATTTGTCCTCTAAGCGGATAGCTATCGGTTCAAAGTATAATGACAGTATCTATGTAAAGTTCTAGTAATGGGGTGAGTGTCATTATCACCTTCCAGAAATATGTGCGTCCACAGAGCCTGGAAGAGGCCTGGGAATTGAACCAGAAAAAGCGTCATCGCATCGTTGCTGGCATGATGTGGCTGAAAATGGGCAAGCACTCTTTCGGTACCGCTATTGACTTGTGCGATTTGGGCTTGGACGAAATTGAAGAAACCGAAAACGAGTTCCGTATTGGCGCTATGGTTACGCTGCGACAAATGGAAAAGCATCTTGGCTTGGCTGCTTATTCTTGCGGTGCGGTGGAGGCTGCGTTCAAGGATATTGTGGGCGTGCAGTTCCGCAATGGCGCTACATTGGGCGGAAGCTTATGGCGCCGCATGGGTTTCTCTGACATCGTTGCTCTTTTTATGGCTATGGACAGCTACGTCGAGCTTTTTGAGGGTGGCGTAGTTCCCCTGGAAGAATTCGTGAGCATGAAGTACGACAAGGACCTTCTGGTGCGGCTCATTGTAAAAAAGCAGCCTGGCGCGTTTGCCTATCAGGCAGTACGTAAGCAGCGTACCGATTTGCCTTCGCTTAACTGCGCTGCGGCGAAGCTGGGCAATGAGTACCGTGTGGTAGTGGGCTCCCGTCCTGCGCGTGCCATGATGCTTCGCGACGAGCAAGGCATCCTGGCTAATGGCATTACGGAAGAAAGTGCCGCGTCTTTTGCCGAGTATGCGGCGAGCACTGTTCCCGTATCGGGAAACATGTGGGGTAGCGCCGAGTATCGTAAGGCGTTGGTCCCCGTGCTTACACGCCGCACCCTAATGGCATTGGGGGAGGTGCTGTAATGGAAATCAAAATCAAGCTGAATGGAAAGATGGTTTCCGACGACATCCCGGCAGATATGCTGCTGATTGATTTCGTTCGTGCCCATAATTGCTTTAGCGTTAAGCGCGGATGCGAAACGTCAAGCTGCGGTTTGTGCACAGTGTTGCTCGACGACCAGCCTGTTTTGTCCTGTTCGACGTTGGCGGCTCGTGCGGATGGTCACAGCGTGTACACCTTGGAGGGGTTGCAGGAAGAAGCGTCCGAATTCGTAGGCTTCATTGCCGACCAAGGCGCTGAGCAGTGCGGTTTCTGCAATCCCGGTTTCGTTATGAATACCATTGCCTTGCTGCGTGAAAATCCCGACCCTACGGATGAGGAAATCCTGGCATATCTCAGCGGAAATCTGTGCCGCTGCTCAGGTTACGTGGGTCAGCAGCGCGGTATTCGCAACTTCTTGAACAGCAGGAAAGCGCAGGAGGCTGAACGTGAATAGACCCGATTACCAATCTGTGGGCAAGTCCGTTCGCAAAAAGGACTCGCTGCAGCTGTTGCTGGGCAAGCCGGTTTACACCGATGACATTGTCCCCGATGCGCTGGTGGTGAAATTGCTTCGAAGCCCTCACGCCAATGCCATCGTTGAAACCATCGATACTTCAAAGGCCAAGAAACTTCCTGGCGTGGTTGACGTGTACACGTGGGAAGATGTGCCGAACAAGCGTTTTTCGAATGCTGGCCAAACGTACCCTGAAACCAGTCCTTACGACCGTCTGATTATCGATCGCCATGTACGCTTTGTGGGTGACGTGGTTGCTATCGTTGCCGCTGAAACCGAAGAGGCCGCCGAAAAAGCCCTTGGGCGCATCAAAGTTACGTACAACGTGCTGGAGCCGGTGTTGGATTTCCGCGCCGCTAAAGACAACCCTGTATTGGTGCACCCTGAAGACAACTGGCATATGCTGTGCGACCTGGGTGGAGACAACACCCGTAACTTGGTAGGCGGTACCGCCGACAGTGATGGCGATGTGGAAGCGGTGCTTGCGGATTGCGATATTGTGCTGGAGCGCACTTACCATACGAAAGCCTACAACCAAGCCATGATGGAAACGTTCCGCACCTTTACTCAACTTGACCGCTATGGCCGCTTGCATGTTATTTCCTCAACGCAGATTGTGTTTCATGTACGTCGCATTCTGTCCAATGCATTGGGTATTCCGAAAAGCCGCATCCGCGTAGAAAAGCCGCGTATCGGTGGCGGCTTTGGCGCAAAGCAGACTGCGGTCTGTGAAGTGTACCCTGCGTTTGTCACCATGAAAACAGGGCGCCCTGCTATGTGCATTTTCTCGCGCAAGGAAGCGCAGACCTGTGGCTCCCCGCGCCACGAAATGGAAATCTCCGTGCGTCTGGGTGCCAACAACGATGGGCGCATTCGCGCTTTGGCTGTCAACACGCTTTCCAATTCGGGCGCCTATGGCGAACACGGTTGGGCTACGGTTGGCTTAACTGGCCACAAATCCATTCCGCTGTATACGGGATCGCTTGAAGCTTTCAAATTCACCGCTGATGTGGTGTATACGAATATGCAGCCCTCTGGTGCATATCGTGGCTTTGGTGCAACGCAGGGTCAATTCGCTGTTGAAACCACCGTGAACGAACTTGCCGAAAAGCTGGGCATAGATCCTATCGTCATTCGCGAGCAGAACATGGTTCGCGAGGGTATGGCCATGCCTGCTTACTATGGCGAGGTTACCAATTCTTGCGCGCTCGATCGCTGCATGGAGCGTTGCGCTGAACTGTTTGATTGGGAAGCGAAGTACCCTGTACGCGAAATGGGCAATGGCAAGGTACGCGCTGCTGGCGTGGGCATGTCCATGCAGGGCTCCGGCATTTCCGGCATCGATGTTGGTTCGGTTACCGTCAAACTGAACGACGACGGCTCGTTTATGATGCTCATTGGTGCCGCCGATATGGGCACGGGCTGCGATACCATCCTTGCTCAGATGGTCGCTGAGCATATGGAGTGCTCCGTTGAAAACGTTTCCGTATTCGGTGCCGATACCGATGCTTCTCCGTACGATTCTGGTTCGTATGCTTCTTCTACCACCTACGTTACAGGTATGGCGGTTGAAAAGGCATGCACTCAGCTGAAGGAAAAGCTGTGCACTATTGCCGCCGATGTTCTCGAATGCAAGCCTGAAGAGCTGCAGTTTGAAGACGGATGCGTATTGCGAGAAAGCACAGGTCAGAAGCTTTCCTTGCAGGAGATTGCCGTTAAGAGCCAATGCAGCAACCGTGAGGCCCCCGAGGCTACCGCTATGCATTCTTCGCCCGTTTCCCCGCCGCCGTTTATGGTGGGTATGGCGGAAATCGAGCTGGATCGCGAAACCGGTGTGGTTGAAGTGCTTAACTATGCCGCTGTGGTTGATTGCGGCATTCCCATCAACCCTGCTTTGGCGCGTATCCAGGTTGAAGGCGGCATCGTTCAAGGTATCGGCCATACGCTGATGGAAGATGTAACCCGCACTCCAACAGGCAAGATTCGCGAATCGAGCTTGTTCACGTATCGTTTGCCAACCCGCTTGGATACGGGGCACATCAATGTGGAATTCGAGAATTCGTATGAGCCCACAGGTCCGTTCGGCGCGAAGTCCATTGGCGAAGTTGTTATCAATACGCCTGCCCCTGCACTGACTCAGGCAATTTACCGAGCAACGGGTGTTTGGCATCGCGAATTGCCGATTTTGCCAGAGCATATTCTGCTTGCGAAACCGGAGGAATAGCCATCCTTTGTGACTATCTACATATCCGACCAGGTCTTACGGCTATTATTGGCGGCGGCGGTAAAACAACGTTTTTGCGCGTGCTTGCAAATGCACTGTCTGTACGCGGTCGCGTGATTGTTGCCACCAGCACGAAGATGATGACGCCGGAGTGGTGTCCGTCCTTGATTGACCCCTCCCTCGGTGAAGTGCAAGAGGCTCTTTCAGGCAGCCCTGTGGTATGCGTTGGCTCAATTCAGGAGGAAACAGGAAAGATGGCCCAATCCTCCTTGGCTTTTTCCGAGTTGCTGAGCTTGGCCGACTATGTGCTAGTGGAAGCCGATGGTGCGAAGATGCTTCCCCTGAAGGCGCATGCTGAATATGAGCCGGTCATTCCCGATTGTGCGAGCTTGGTGGTATGTGTGGCTGGTATTGATGGTGTGGGTTTGCCTGTTTTGGAGACATGTCATCGTCCTGGACGCTATGCGGAGTTAGCGGGCATTTCACAAGAATGCCAGGTAACGCCCGAAGCGGTTGCGGCAGTGCTGAATGCTGAAGCCCTTCATGACGTGTTGCTCATAAACAAGGTGGAGGCTCCCGCTCAATGGCGGATGGCCGAGAGAATTGCCTTCCTGTGCAATACGCCAGTCGTTGCCGGAAGTCTTAAGAATGGGGAGTTCCGATGCTTGCGATAATTCGTGGAGCGGGCGATATCGCTACCGCCATTGCCCTTCGGCTGTGGAGGAGTGGCATTTCGGTTGTTATGACTGAAATCGAGCAGCCACTTACTGTGCGTCGTACTGTTGCTTTCAGCGAAGCGGTGCGTTTGGGGCAGGTGCAGGTGGAGGGCATCGTGGCTATATGCGTGCAGGATGCTCGCCAGGCAAGGGAAGTGCTCGAACGAAAACGCGCCATTCCTGTTTTGATCGATCCTGAGTGCCGTTGCATTGAGCTTAAGCCCGATGTGGTAGTTGATGCCATTTTGGCGAAACGTAATTTAGGCACCTCTATGGATATGGCTCCCGTTGTTGTGGGCGTGGGCCCTGGCTTCACTGCGGGCGAAGACTGCCATGCGGTGGTAGAAACCATGCGCGGTCATACTTTAGGACGTGCATATTACCAGGGTTCAGCGCTTCCAAATACTGCAGTGCCTGGTCTTGTGGGTGGCTTTGCGGGCGAGCGCGTTTTGCGTGCGCCTGCCGATGGCCTGTTTCGTGGCGTTTGTTCGATTGGTGATCATGTCGAAGAGGGCCAAGCCGTTGCTTATGTTGGAGACGCTCCTGTGGTGGCTATGCTTACGGGAGTTCTACGGGGCTTGCTGGCCGATGGCGTTTGTGTTCCTGAAGGTTTGAAGTGCGGTGATGTGGATCCACGTGGCGAGGCCCGTTATTGCCAACTGGTTTCTGACAAAGGCTTGTCGGTTGCGGGTGGCGTATTGGAAGCTATTCTGCACCTAAGTGGCATATTCGACAATCGGCAATAATGGCAAGGTGGATCATGCGCGATATCGCAGAGCATATTTCAGAATCTTTGAGTACGGGTCGTAACGTCGTATTGGTTACCGTGGTGGGGAGCAAGGGCTCCACGCCGCGAAACGCGGGGTCCCAGATGCTGGTATCTGAAGCGGGGCTGATTTGCGGCACTATCGGTGGCGGCGCCATTGAGGGCCATGCCATCGCAAAAGCGCGCACCATGGTTGGTAAGGACACTTGTCTTGTGGAAGACCTAGCCCTCAGGCCTCAAGCCGAAAACAGCATTGGCATGGTTTGCGGTGGCGATGCCGTTCTTTTGTATGTTCCTATATGTGCTGAAGATGGCGCTTGGACCCAGGTGGCAAGCCAGTTGCTGAAGTGTTTCGAGCAGCGCACCTCTGCGTATCTTGCATTGGAGTGCCGTGAGGGTGGTTCGCCATTTAAGGGCACCGTTGCGCTGTTCGATGAGCAGGGCACACTTGTAGCGGGAGAATGCAACGTGTCGGGTAAGCAGCTTGTTGGCTTGAAGCGGAAGTGTGT
>ENA-OUQG01001967-OUQG01001967.1-human-gut-metagenome-genome-assembly--contig:-NODE-1967-length-10417-cov-3.352056_pt1 | contig 10417 bp, 8 predicted proteins | sample MGYA00237943_ERZ548823 | MGnify/ENA primary metagenome ERZ548823 (study PRJEB26490, sample SAMN05194731) | human gut metagenome | biome: terrestrial biome; feature: human-associated habitat; material... | reverse complement strand
CTCCAGCAGCGGCTATGTCCGGCTTTGCTCATACGACTGCAAAACGGGGCAGGTGCAGGAGCATTTTCGGGTGGAGGATGTTATCCTTCCGTACGACCGCCAGATCCGCGCGAGCAAATTTCATTCCTCCATCTGCTTTATGCCGGACGGCCGGCTGATTATGACGACGCATACCACCGATAAGAGCCCCTGCCATCCGACATGGATGCCCATCGCCTACTATCACCATCTCTGGGAAGGCTTTGCGGGCGGCCACATCCTGATCTATGATCCGCAGACCGGGCATGTGGAGAATCTGGGCTGTCCGGTTCCGCACGAGTCCATCTACGGGGCCTGTTATGACCCGGCTACCGACAGCCTGTTCTTTACGGGCTGGATCCGGGGCCATCTGTATTGCTTCCGTCTGCAGGAGCGGCGCGTGCATGACCTTGGGAAGGTCAGTGAAAACAACGCCTTCCGTCTCGTGCGGGCAAAGGATGGAAGGATCTACGGCTCCTCACGGACCGGGTACCTTTACCGGGTCGATCCGAAGACCCTGCGGATCGAGGATATGGATTTCCAGTTCCCGCACGAGACGTATGATCACCATTGCCGCTATAATGAGCTCTCCATTGCGCGGACCGGTCCGGACGGCAGGCTCTATATGGCCGGAATGTACAGCCAGGACTTCTTTGCGCTGGATACCGGGACCGGCAAAATTGAAAACCTCGGTCATTATCTGCCGACGGCGCGCTACAGTCCGGATGAAAACCGCAACGGCGTATTCGGGATGGACTTTGATTCAAACGGCGTTCTGTGGTATGTGGTGACGTCACTCAATAATTATGAGGAAAATCTTGAGTTCGGGATCCCCGCGGGCCTGTTCCGCTGGGATATCACGCGGGGCGGAAAGCCGGAATTTATGGGCGCGGCGGGCACACCGGAGCGCGTTTGCGGCTGGAACAGCGAAGTTGTCTGCACGAAGGACGATATCCTTTATATCACCGGCAGCAACCATTCTCTGGACGGGCCGGAGCTTACCGCCATTGATCTGAAGACGTTTGACACGGCGCACCCCTGCTCCGGCGGGCGGACGCGCGATGCGTATTTTGATCCCGAAAACGAGTTCTATCAGAACTGCGCACGGCAGCTGCACGAACAGGAAGCCCTGCTCGCGGCGAATCCGACGGATATCCAGCTGCCGTTGGCTGAGGCGCCTGTACGTCTGTGGCGGGCGCTGGCCCCGGACCAGATCGAAAACAGCGCGGTCAAGCGGCTGTTCTGGCAGGGGGAAACGCTCTGCGGTGTCTGCGGCGACGAGCTGGATCTGTGCTCTCTGTTCCGGTTCAGTCTGAAGGACGGGCTGCAGGAGCTCGGCTATTTCGGTACCGGTGCAGGCAGCATGCATGTAGAGGAGCTCAGCTTCTGCACATACGTCCGGACCTGCGCAATCAGCCCGGATGGACGATATCTGGCCGTCGGCGCGGATGAGCGGCTCGGAACGGTCCTGATCTACAGCCTGGAACATCTGTAATTTATGCGGCTCGATCCGTGTAAAAATACAAAATAAAACCAAAAGGAGAATGTATCATGAAAAAGACTCTTGCCCTCCTCCTGGCGCTTCTGATGCTGGCGGCTTGCCTGGCAGGCTGTGCGGCGAAGCAGGAAACCCCCGCTGCTGCGGAAACGACGGCCGCAGAGACCTCCAACCAGCCGGTAAGTGAAGAAACCTACTATTACATCTGCCCGCTTGCGAACCTCGAATACTGGCTGGCCCATAAGGCCGGTCTGGAAGATGCCTGCCGTGAGCTGAATGTCACGCCGAAGTTCGTCGGCGACGACGGTCTGGATGTTGACGCCATGTGTGCGGTTATCGAAACTGCGCTCAACGACCCGAACTGTGCAGGCATCGTCATGCAGGCAAACTTTGCCGACGCCTATGAGCCGTATGTCCAGCAGGCCTATGAGAAGGGGATCCCGGTCTGCTATCAGACGGTCGACGGTGTGGACGGCTCCAAGCGCCTGTGCTTCCTCGGCACCGACTATGTTGAATACGGCAAGATCATGATGCGTCAGGCGGCGGAAGCTACCGGCGGCAAGGGCAGCGTGATCTATTCCAATGCACTGTCCGCAGGTTCTGCAGCTGTTGAGGATGTTACCACCGGCATCAAGGAAGAGATCCAGAACTGGCCGGATATGAAGCTTGTTGCAGAACTTGACGACAGCTCCGACGCAGCCGTCGCTGCGACCAAGGTCGGCGCAGCGCTGCTGGCCAACGACAATGTCACGGTCGTGATCGGCGGCCAGTCCACCTCCGCCATCGGCGCTGTGACGGCGATCAAGGAAGCGGGCATGCTCGATCAGGTCAAGGTCATCTCCATCGATCGTGACGCCGCTACGCTCGAGGCCATCCAGAACGGCGAGATCTATTCCACCGTCGCAGGCAAGCAGTACACCGAGGTCTACTACGGCGTCAAGCTTTGCTATGACTACAACCACGGCGCAAAGAATGCGTTCTCTGACGACGACGCGGCCGCCGGTCTTGTGATCGCACCCTCCTTCGTGGATACCGGCGCGCTGATCATCAACAAGGATAACGTTGACAAATTCGCCAGCTTCTCCTACGCGACCCGCTGATGCAAACCATATGGGAACGCCGCAGCGCGCGGCGTTCCCCCTTCAACTGGAAAGAAAGAAGGGAACCGCAATTTGGAAGACCATGTTCTTGAATTAAAAGAGATCACAAAGACCTTTCCGGGCGTCAAGGCACTGGACCGCATGCAGTTCCAGCTTCGCCGCGGCAGCATTCATGCGCTGATCGGCGAAAACGGCGCCGGAAAATCCACACTGATGAAGGTCATTTCCGGCATTTATACGCCGGACAGCGGGCAGATTCTGCTCGATGGAGCGCAGATCCACGTCACAAGCCCGCTCGACGCAGAGCGGAAGGGTATCAGCATCGTGCATCAGGAGCTGTCTGTGTTCAATACCTCCTCCGTTGCTGAAAACATTTTTACGATCCACGCACCCAAAAACCAGCTTGGTATGATCGATTACAAGCGCATGTACCGGGACGCCAGACAGATCCTGGACCAATACGGCTTCCAGGACGTCGGGGAGAAGGCGACCATGCGCAACCTGAGTGTCGGCCGTCAGCAGATCGTGGAGATCCTGCGCGCGGTCAAGCAGAACGCGAAGGTCCTGATTTTGGATGAGCCGACTTCGGCCTTGACGGAAAAAGAGACCGAGGTCTTAATGCAGATCATGCGCACCCTGCATAACGGGGGCGTATCCATCATTTATATTTCGCACCGTCTGGAGGAGATCTTCCAGATCTGCGATACGGTCACGATCATGCGTGACGGCCAGTACATCAAAACGCTGCAGGTATCGCAGACCAGCAAGGAAGAGTTGGTCAAATATATGGTCGGGCGCGACGTCGTGTATCAGTACGGCGCCGGCACCAGCCAGATCGGAGAAGAGGTCCTTCGGCTGGAAAACGTCTGCTATAAAAACTACGTCAAAGACGTATCGCTGTGTCTGCATGCCGGTGAGGTGCTCGGCCTGGCAGGCCTGGAAGGCGCGGGCCGCACGGAGCTTCACGAATGCATCTTCGGTGTACACCGCCCGGAGAGCGGGAAGCTGTATCTGGACGGAAAAGAGGTCCATATTCACTCCACCGGCAGCGCCAAGCGGCAGAAGCTGGCCTACATCACGAAGGACCGGAAGAACAAGGGGCTGTTTCTGCGGATGTCGATCGCGGACAATATGCTGGCTGCCAACGTCGACCGTCTGACGCGGCACGGCTTTATGCAGTTCAGGGAGGGCCGGCAGGACGCGGCGGAATACCGGGAGAAATTCGAGATCAAAACGCCGGACGTCAACAAGCTTGTCAAGCAGCTCTCCGGCGGCAATCAGCAGAAGGTGCTTCTGTCCATGTGGATCAGCCGCCACCCCAGGATCCTCCTGATCGACGAGCCGACGCGCGGCATCGACGTCGGCACCAAGGAATCCATCCACAATCTTATCCGGAGCTACGCCAGGCAGGGAATGGCGGTGCTGATGGTTTCGTCTGATATGCCGGAACTGATCGGCGCATCCGACCGGATCGTCGCCATGTACGAAGGACGCGTTTCCGGCGAATTGCCGCTGGACCAGATCTCAGAGGAACGGATCATGGCCCTGACCTCCGGCATGAAAATCGATACAAAGGAGTACGCGTTATGAAGCAGCCAATCCGTTATGACCGGAAACAAGAATCCGGTATCCGGCATATTCTGAAAAAAATATTTGCGATCCGTGAAATTGTGATCCTGCTGCTGGTCCTGGTCCTCGGCGTCTTCATGGCCCTGAACTCCAGACAGTTCCTGACGACCGCGAACTTCAAGACCATCGGCAATTATATGGCAAACGACATGATCATCGGCGCCTTTCTGACGATCTCGCTGATCGCCGGCAACACGGACTTCTCGGTCGGCTCCAATATGGGCTGCTCCGCGTTTGTCTGCGGTCTGCTGCTCAATGCGGGGCTCCCGGTCTGGGTCTGCATTCTGGTCGGACTGTGCGTGGGTGTTGCGATTGGCGCGCTGAATGCATTCTGCATCGTGCAGCTGAAGGTCGTCCCCATGATCGCCACGATGGGCACCTGGATGGCGTTTAAGGGCGCGGGCCTTATGATCATCAATTCCTCCACGCTTTCCAACTTCCCGGCTTCGTTCAAGGCCATCGTACAGGACTGGAATCTGTTCGGCGTTTCGACGCTGATCGTGGTCATGCTGATCGTCGCGGTGGTCGCCGCGCTGCTTTTGAAGTATGTTTCGTTTTTCCATCAGGCGTATTTTATCGCTTCTAACCCGGAATCTGCGCGCCTGTCCGGCATCAACGTCACCAAGTTCGTGTACGTGCTTTATATGATCATCGGCTTTTTCGCGGCGCTGGCCGGTATCCTCGCTACCTCGCGCTATGGCTCCGCGCCGGCTTCTCTGGGGCAGGGCGTTGAGTTCCGTGTCATCTCCGCGCTGCTGATCGGCGGCGTCAGCCTCTCCGGCGGCGAAGGCTCTATCCTCGGTACATTCCTCGGCATTCTGCTGATGGCCCTCATCTCGAATGCCCTGACGCTGTTCGCAATCGACTCGAACCTGCAGAACGTGCTGATCGGCAGCATCATGGTCATCTCTGTCGCGATCGACGAGGCAAACCGCCGCCGCCAAAAGTAACAGACGTATCCGGCTTGAACGGCCGGAAGAAAGAAGCGCAACCACCATATGCAACAAAACGGCAAACCGAAGACAAAAGGAGTATAAATATGGGACTTTATGACGAATTCAGATTCAGACCGGCGTCGTGGCTGCCGCACAGCGAGCTGCCGCTGGAGGAGCTGGAGCGCGTGCGCAATATCAGACGCGAGGACATGGAATACACGAACGAGAACGGATATTCCGTGCGCGTGGTCCTGGATCCGACGCTCTGCATGGTACAGGATATGTTCTACCGCATCGTAAAGAGCGATCTGGAGGATAAGCCCTTCTCCATGATCTGCCCGAACCAGTGGCCGGCGGCCTATTCGGCAGTCGCGGAAATGATCAACAAGTTCAACATCAACTGCCGCAATCTCCACGCTTTTGCCATGGACGAGTGGGCTGACGAGAACGGCAATGTCGCGCCGCTGACCTATGGCGCGGGCCTGGGCTACAGCTTCCTGAACCACTTCTATTACCGGATCCGGGAAGACCTGCGTCCGGCGCGCGACCACTGGCACACCTTTACGAACGAACTCCGGGCGAACGACGCGTATTCCAACGTCATCGACGAAGTGACGGGCGGCGGCGTGGACGTGATCTACACGGCGACGGGATGGCCCGGCCACACGGCGTTCATCGATCCGCGCAGCGAGGAGTTCAAGGCTGCCTCCATGGAAGAATTCCTGCAGTTGGGCTCCCGCATCACGACGGAGGTCCCGCTGACGGTCTGTGAGAACTCGCTGTTTGGGCCCATGGGCGCGTCCGGCGACGTGTGGGCCGTGCCGCCGAAGTCCGCGACGATCGGTCCGCGCGACGTGATGCACGCGAAGGAAGTCGTGGAGCTGCACAATTTCGCCAATGCGGACGGCAGTTCGTGGCAGCGCATGGTCTCCCGGCTCGAGCTGTACGGCCCGATCAGCATGGAGTGCCCGGCATCCATCTACCGTCTCAAGAAGGGCGTGTGCTACGTGTCCGAAGCCATCGCCAAGCCCTTCGGCAGCTGGTATAACGGCATCGCGGACAAGGATATCTGAGAAAACGCTGCAGTGACGGAAGCAGCGGCGTTCTGAAATGCTATACTGCCGCCGGCAGGAAGGGCGGCTGTTATAGAGGATCCCGTATCCCGCAGGGAACCCTGCGGGATATCCCGCGTTACAAAGGAGAAATGACATGCAGGCAATTATCAACACAAAGCTGATCCTGGAAGACAGCTATGTCTGGGACGGTGCGGTCACATTCGAGAATGGGCGCATCGTGCAGTGCGGTAAGCGCGCGGAGGTAAACATCCCGGCGGACGCGGAGCTGATCGACGCGCAGGGACTATATACCGCGCCGGGGCTGGTCGATATCCATAACCACGGCACGGTCCGGGAGCACTTTTATGCCGCGCCGCGCGCATGTGCGGACTTTTTCCTCTCGCACGGCGAGACGACGGTCCTGCCGACCTTTTACTGCAATCTGACGCTGCAGCAGATGCTGCAGGGGCTGGAAAACGTAAAGACCGCCATTGCGCAGGGGGCGGGGAACCTCGGCGGCCTGTATATGGAAGGGCCGTATATGAGCGGCGAGGGCAGCAACCAGAACTCAATCCTCTGGCGCGGGGAGATCCGGCCGGAGGAATACCGGCCGCTGATCGATGCGATGCGCGGCTTTGCGCGCATCTGGGCGATCGACCCGGCCAGGCCGGGGATCGAACGGTTCATGCAGGACGTGCGCCGGGCGGATCCGAACGCGATTTTTGCGCTGGGCCATTCGCACGCGACCGCCGCGCAGTGCCGCCGGGTGCGCGGCTGCGGGGTAAAGGTACAGACGCACCACGGCGATTCCGGCAAGGCGCCGGGCTTTGCGCAGGGGACCATCGGCGCCGGCTGCGACGAATATACGCTGTATGATCCGGATATGTACGCGGAGCTCATCTGCGACGAGACGGGGATCCACGTCGACCCGGACATGCTGAAGATGGTCGTGCGGACGAAGGGCGTGGAGAAGATCATCCTGATCACCGACTCCATGCCGGCCGACGGCGATTATAAGAATAACGAGGCCGACGGGATCGCCTGGGGCCCGGATCTCAATTATGACTATGAGGGGCATCTGGCCGGCAGTCATCTGACGCTGGACAGCGCGTGCCGGAATCTCATGGCGCACACCGGCTACGGCCTGTGCCACGCGATCCGCATGGCGAGCCTGAACCCGGCAAAGCTCCTGGGGCTGGACCGCGAGCTCGGCTCCATCGCCCCCGGAAAAAAAGCCAACCTGCTCCTCATCGACGATCTCGTCCACGTGAAAAAAGTCTTCCTCGCCGGACGCGAGGTCTCAGAACCGCGGCCATAAGGCGCACGCTCCTATATGAAGCCAATGATCCGCGCCGGGGCACCCGCCCCGGCGCTTTCAACGCCTTCCTCAACCGCCTCGCTGAACCCATTACGCAAATCAAAGAGCGACCCGGTATTCTGTCTTTCAGCGCAGAATGTACGATGCAGATCTTCTGCTATGGGGATTTCGAGTCAAAACGGAGTTCACCATTTTAAAAGCATCTACGGAAACTATTTATTCAAAGCAGGAATCCCGAAAGAAATTGCCTCAAATTTTGAAACACTGCTGCAGACATACTGTAATTTCATGAACGGCTATGCAAAGCACCATGATAAGACGGAATTGAATGTACTGGAATACCTGATGTACCAAACGGGAAATATCATCCGTCTGCTGATCACGCTGAAACAGGCTGAACCCACTCCAGATAATTGAGTTAAACCTATGGGCAGCGGCACCAATTGGGGTCAAAATGGGGTCAAAGCAAGTTTTGTGGAATTGCAAAATGATGCGAAAAGTTAGAAAAACCACCGCATTTCAAGTGAAATACGGTGGTTTTTGTGGTTGCGGGAGAGGGATTTGAACCCCCGACCTCCGGGTTATGAGCTGCGGTCAGTGCTTTCGGGCGTTTCCGCCCCGTTTATTCCAATCAGGTATCTGTTCCGGCCCATTCAGCTCCATTGTTTCCACCCGCTCCTCAGCAGTTTACAGCCCGTATGGGTCATGGTTTGGGTAATGCCATTAAGTTAACAAAAAATCGATTAAACGGAAAAAGTCCTTGACAAGGGGCGAAAAATGTGCAGCCAAGTCCTGAAAATGAATTGATTTTCAGGGAGGCTGCACATGAAAAATACGGTAACGATACTGCGGGAGAGGCTCTTTTCCATCATCCGAAGGCTCGTGGAAGAGCCGGAGCGGTACGCGCGGAAGCCGGACCGTGATTTTACCCGAAAACGGACGCTGACGCCCGCTGTGCTGATTCAACTCATCGTCACGATGGATGAAAAGAGCATCTGGAAGGGGCTGCTTGGGCATTTCTGCAGACGAATTGATACGCCATCGGCATCGGCTTTCGTCCAGCAGCGGCAGAAGCTGCTTCCATCCGCGCTCGAAGATCTGTTTCACCGGTTCTCGGATCATCTGCATCCGCGAAAGAAGTTTCAAGGGTATCGGCTGCTGGCCGCGGACGGTTCGTCGCTGAAATCCGGAGCATACCCTGCGGATAAGGACGCCTATCGGCCTGGAACGGAGCGTCAGCACAGCTGGAATTTGTTCCATATCAACGCACTTTTTGACCTTGAAAACGGCATTTATACCGATGTGATCGTACAAAAAGAGCATACAAAGCACGAATCCAGGGCGCTGCGTCAGATGGCGGTGCGCTCCGCAATCACCGATCCGGTGATCGTGCTGGCGGACCGCAATTACGAGGCGTACAGCAACTTTGCCTGTCTGGAAAAGCGGGGCTGGAAGTATCTGATCCGCATCAAAGATCATGAGAGGAAAAATGCTTACGGTCTGAAACTTCCCGACGAGCCCGAGTTCGATCTGCCTATCCGCATGACGCTGGGACGGCTGACGCCGCAGCAGCTCAGGCAGCAAGGCATTCCTGTTCCGGAGCACTATTACCGGCTTCCGAACAGCATCCCATTTGATTTTCTGGACGCAGAAAGCACGGCTTTTTATGAATTTTCGGCAAGAATCGTACGCTTGACGCTGAAAGGCGGAAGAACGCAGCTGCTGATCACCAATCTGGACGCTGAGCAGTTTCCACTTTCGGCGCTGCGGGATCTATACACCCGGCGCTGGGGCATTGAAACGTCGTTCCGCGAGCTCAAATACACGGTCGGCTTGATCCACCTTCATTCCAGAAAATCCGATCTGGTGCTTCAGGAAATATTTGCTGCCTTTACCGTTTTCAATTTCACTCAGGCTGTCGCGTGGAGCGCAGACGAGGGCTGTGGTCACTCAAAATACAAGCGCCGCATGAACTTTGCCCACGCAGTCTACCTGTGCTGCGAAGCCTTGCGCGGAAAAAGTGCTGAAATTACTGGGCTTTTAGAGCGAACCCTGACGCCGCGCCGACCAGATCGCTTTTATCCTCGTCCAAAAATCACCGGCAACCGCCTCTCGGCAATGTACGTTTCGGCGCGATAACAGCCTATAATTTTTCAGGCGGAGTCCCCCTCCGCCTGTTTGGTATACACATTTTTTCAAATCCGCGGCAGTTGCGCACCCGGAACGCTCCCTGCCTTGCTTCCTTCAGGGCATTTTCGATTAACTTAATGGCATTATCTAAGTTGCTTCCTGTGACCGGAGTTTTCCTGTGCCTGGTGTATCCGTGGATTCTTAGTCGCTTCATTGACTTCCAAACAGTAGGATCACTGACGATCCAACCGAATTCAAGGTACAGCTTATCCCTAATCTGGCGGTATCCCATCATTGGGTGGTGGGAATGGATGTCCAGGACATAACTATCCAGTATTTTATGTGTTTTCTCATACCGGTTTAACTGTCCTGCTCGCTTCAGCCACTTGTAGTAGCCACTGCGAGAAACACCGTAGATTTCACAAAGTTCGCTGACAGAATGTTTGTCTGTCTGCTTTTGAATCTCGGCATACATCTCTCGGATCATCTTTTTCGGGCATCGCCCCCTTTTCGTTCGTTCCGTTTTTTTTAACGAAGTACCTCCGCCTCTTTCTTAACCAACTCTCGCTTCAGCAGTTCGATCTGGTATTGCAGCTGCTCCTCGTAGGTCAGTTCCTTCCGGCGCTCATAACGAGATAAAGGGTTCCCGGGTTTCTTCTTAACTTCCAGCCCGGCTTCACCTTCTGCTAGATACTTTCTGGTCCACTCCTGTCTCTTATACACATCTCCGAGCC
>ENA-OUQG01001965-OUQG01001965.1-human-gut-metagenome-genome-assembly--contig:-NODE-1965-length-10418-cov-3.900029_pt1 | contig 10418 bp, 9 predicted proteins | sample MGYA00237943_ERZ548823 | MGnify/ENA primary metagenome ERZ548823 (study PRJEB26490, sample SAMN05194731) | human gut metagenome | biome: terrestrial biome; feature: human-associated habitat; material... | reverse complement strand
AATATATTTTCTCTGCCCGTCATGCGGGACGATGCAAGCATCGTCCCCTACAAACAATTTATCGGTTTGCGGCAAATATTTACGCTTCTCCGCGGCGGGGTGAGGGCACCCCGCCCTACCACCTCTTTTATTGTTGGTTGCCTACAATAAAATACTCTGTAGGGAACGGTCCTAACCTTTCCGAAAGCCCACAAACAATGCACCCAAAAACTGAAATATGGCGAACACCCGGAACGGTCAAGACCGTTCCCTACAAATCGTTTTTCAATTTGCGCCCATTTCTGTAAAATCCATACACCAAAAAGGCGCACCACACACTCCCTGTGTGATGCGCCTTCATTTTATTTTTTCTGTTTTGCTATACTAAAGAAAGTTTCTTCGGTCCCTTCTTTATCAAAGAAGGGACAAAAAACTCCCGTAAAGAACTTAGTTCCCACTTTCAGCCGTTGCGGTGGACTGGGTACTTTCGCCCAGGGTCACTTCGCAGCTGATGACCTTGCCATCACGCTCTACCTGCAGGGTAACGGTATCGCCAACTTCCTTGCTCTGGCAATACTTCTGCACATCGGATGCACTGGATACCGCCACATCATCAATGGAGATGATACGGTCGCCCAGCTTCAGGCCGCCCTTTTCGGCGCCGCTGCCAGATGCGATCTGGTAGATATACACACCATAGTTGCTGACGCCGTACTGCATAGCAGTCTGGGCATCATTGATGGTGATGACCGTAACACCCATGGCCGGGCGGGCAACATAACCCTTTTCGATCATCTGTTTTGCCATTTCCATGGCGGTATTGATGGGGATTGCAAAGCCAAGCCCCTCTGCATCGCTGGAGCTGCTCTTGGCGTTGACAATACCGATCAGCTCACCGTTTGCATTGAACAGGCCGCCGCCGGAGTTGCCCGGGCTGATGGAAGCGCTGGTCTGGATCAGGTTCATATCGTTGCCCTGAACGGTAACTTCACGGTTCAAGGCGCTGACAATACCATTGGTAACGGTGTTGCTCAGGGTACCCAGCGGGTTGCCAACGGCAATGGTGGTTTCGCCAACAGCCAGGCTGTCGCTGTCGCCAATCACAGCCGGAGTCAGACCGGTGGCTTCGATTTTCAGGACTGCAACGTCCGAAGTAGAATCCTGGCCAACGACCGTTGCGGTATACTCTGTTCCGTCTGCCAGCTGTACCGTGATGTTATTTGCGCCGGAAACCACATGGGCACAGGTCACAATGTAACCATCCTGCGAGATGATCACGCCGGAGCCTGCACCGCTCTGCACATAGCTGCCGCCAAACCAGGTGTTGGTGCTGACCATCTGCTCGGTGGTGATGGCCACAACGCTGGGCTGTACCAGCGCGGCAACATCCTGAATCGACAGGTTGGTGCCGTTGGTGCTGCCCTGGGATACAGAATCCGTGTTGGTGTCACGCTGGACCTGCTGGACCACAACCTGGCCGCCGGTCAGGCCGGTGCGGCTGGCAACCACAGTTCCTGCCAGGCCACCGCCAAAGCCAAGGGCTACCACACCGATGCAGGCCGCCACACGCAGCAAAACCTTTTTGCCGCCGTGGCTCTTTTTGGGCTCGTTCTGCGGGGGCTGTGGGTTGCTGGAATAGCTGTAGCCATTGTAGCCGCCGTTATTGCCATTGCCGCCGTTGCCTCCATTGCCTGCAGCGGGACCCTGGGGGTTATAACTGCTGTTCTGTTGGCTGGAATAATTAGAATAATCTGTCTGTGCGGTGTTGGCGGTGTTCATTCCGCTGCTGCCCACATTGGGGTAACCGGACTGCTCTGCCTGGGGCTGTTCCGGCTGAGTGCCCGCTGGCTGCCCGTTATTATTCTGCGGGCCGCCATTATTATAAAGACCCGAATAATCATATTCACTCATGAAAAATCTCTCCTTTGTTCTGCCGCACGGCGCTTGGGGGCCGCCGGGCGGTGATACACGGTCTGGCGGAAGCTTTTGCTTTGTCTTTCTTGCTTCCCTCAACCTTGTGCCTACAGTATAACCGCTAATTGTGAAAACAGTTTCGCGACTGCGTGAAAGAAATGTGAAATCTCCAAGAATCCGGTCAGTTCGGGCTGTGGTTTGACTTTATCCGCCCCATGCCGTACAATCAGTTGCAGACTGAAACATTAGGGGGAGCTTGCCCATGCGGATTGAAAAAACGGCACTGGACGCACAAAACCGCTGTGTCTATTCGTTATATAAAGAGAAAGGCTGCATCGGCCATGCCGTTACCTGTGCCGATTGTTTTGAAGCGTTGGAAATTGCCCCGGAATGGCAGAGCCGCGGGTACGGAAGCTATCTGCTGCGGGAGGTTTTGCGCCAGAACGGCGGCTTTGACCGGACTGCCCCCAGCGAATTCACCGCGCCACTGCCGGATGCCGGCAATACCGCTGCGCAGGCGCTGGCGGCAAAGTTCGGTTTTGTGCCGCGCGGCGGGCTGCTGGTGCGCCGCCGCGTGCCGGACCTGACGGCAGTGGAGCTGACCCACCGCTTTTTGCGCAGCACACTGGCACCGGGCGGACTGTATCTGGATGCCACCTGCGGCAACGGGCACGATACCCTATTTTTATGCAGCGTTGCCGGGAAAAATGGCCGGGTGATCGGGCTGGATATCCAGCCTCAGGCCGCGGCCAACACCAATGCGCTGCTGGCCGCCAACGGCATGGCTGCCATTGGCCGCGCGGAATGCTGCGACCACCGGGAGCTGCTGCGCTTTGCCCCGCCGGGCAGCGCAGACTGCGTGATGTTCAACTTTGGCTGGCTGCCAGGTGCCGCGCACGATGTACACTCGACGGCAGATTCCACCCTGCCCGCGCTGCAGGCCGGGCTGGACGCCCTGAAGCCCGGCGGCGTGCTTGCCGCGGTGCTGTACAGCGGCAAGGTGATCGGCAATGCGGAGAAAAAGGCTGCGGCGGAGTTTTTCCGCAGCCTGCCGCTGGCCGATTATACCGTGCTGATCTGCGAATTTGCCAACTGGGCCGATACCGCTCCCCTGCCCTGCTTTGTCATTAAGCGGGAAAAATAACCGCTGCCGCTGTGAAGCCCCAAAAAAGGAAGTGCTGCCAATGCTGCAACAGGAAACACAACACCCCGGCTGGCGGGTGTTAAACCGCGATGTGATCAAATACATCGCGATAACCGCCATGCTGCTGAACCACATCGCCAATATTTTTCTGGTGCCGGGCACCCTCTGGTACGAGGTGCTGGTGGATATTGGCTACTTTACCGCCATCACTATGTGTTATTTTCTGGTGGAGGGCTTCCGGTACACCCACAGCCGCAAACAGTATGCCTTACGGCTGTTCGGGTTCGGTGTGGTTTCACAGGTGCCATTCTCGATGGCGTTTGCCCAAAACGGCATTCTGGAATTTCAGGATTTCAACATGATGTTTACGCTGTTCCTGTGTTTTTGCATCTTGTTGTGTATCGAAACCATCCGGAACCGTTTTTTGCGCGGCGTGCTGATCGTACTGCTGATTTTTGGTTCGTTGTTTTGTGACTGGGCGCTGCTGGCCCCGGTGTTCACCCTGCTCTTCCGCTGGTCCGGCCAGGACCAAAAACGACTGCGGTTCAGTTTTGCGCTTTCTGCCGCGCTGTTTGGCTGGCTGAATTACACCAGCAGCGTGGGGCTTTACCCCACCGCACAGTGTTTGCTGATGGCCTGCGGCAGCATGGCAGGGATCGCTGCATCCGGGTTTGTGATCTTGTATCTGTACAATGGCCAGCGGGCGGCGCGGGGAAAGAAATTTTCGCAGTGGTTTTTCTATCTGTTTTACCCGGTGCATTTGTTGGTGCTGGGGGTAATTCGGGTGATGGGGTAATGGTTGCGGTAGATTTTTTACCATTGCACGCATCGTCCCCTACAAATTTTGACCAGGGCCATCACAATTTTGCAATGCGCAATAAGGCAGAGTTGGAAGAAACCCTACAAATGCTTGCTGGGGTTTCGTGGATATTCGTTATTTTCTCCCGCGCTGCAATTCGATCCAGGCCAGGTCTCCGCGCTCCAGGCCGTGGATCAAAACCTCGGCAGTGGCAATGTTGGTGGCAACGGGGATGGCGCGGGTATCGCACAGGCGCAGCAGGGTAACGGCGTTCGGCTCATTGGGCCGGGCGTTGACGGGGTCACGGAAAAACAGCAGCATATCAATTTCGCCGCAGGCAATCATGGAGGAAATCTGCTCGGCACCGCCGCGTGCACCGGGGTACAGGCAGCGAACCGGCAGCCCACAGGTATCATGTACCACTTTGCCCGTCACGCCGGTGGCAACCAGTTCGTTCTGAGACAGAATACGCACATAGGCTGTGCAGAACTGGGCCAAAAGCTCTTTGCGGGAATCATGGGCAATCAATGCGATCCTCAAGGTGGGTGCCTCCTATAATTACAGTTATTTTATATAATATCATAGAATAGATTGCTGAAAAATGCAAGACACCTTTGGTTAAACCACCCGCTAACCCCGAAAAAGCGTGCAGTGTTACCAAAAAACTTTATACGATTTTGGCAAAACCGCTTTGTGCGAATGTGCTATAATATGTACAATAAATACATAACCTGTAAGGCACCAAAAGCGCCGCACAGGCAAAGGAGGAAAAACGCTATGAAAAAATCCGCACAGACCGTCATTCGGGAAGGCGCCTGCTATACTATCGCTGCCGCCAATGGCCGCGTGCTGGAAGTTGCCGATTTCAACACCGAGAACGGCGCATCCATCCGCCTGTGGAGCTATGAGGGTCAGCCCTGGCAGCAATGGATTTTTGAGGAAGCCGCCGAAGGCCAGTACCGCATCAAAAACCGCTTTACCGGCAAGGTGATGGACCTGGCCATGAGTGGTGTTGTGAACGGAACCTGGGTGCACCAGTGGGAGAAAACCACCGGCAAGGGCCAGCGGTGGGAGATTGTTCCCGCCGATGGCGGCAAGGCCAAGATCCGCAATGTGCTGGCTGATAAGGTCATTGACCTGGTAGGCATGCGGGTCGATAACGGTACCCAGGCCCAGATCTGGCAGGATGTGTTTGGCGAAAACCAGCTGTGGAGCATCCAGCCCGTGCCGGATAAGCTGCTGCAAAAGGATATGCCAAAGCCGGAACCCAAGAAAACGGCCCCCAAGTCCACCCGCACCCAGACCGGCACCGGCCGCGCCAAAAAGACCGGCGGCAAAGGCGGACGCCGCGCAGCCAAGTAAAGCAGAGAAAACCGAATAAATAAAATGGAAACAGCCCGCTCATCCGGCAACAAACGGATGGACGGGCTGTTGCGGTTACATGTTGAAAGCCAAACTTTACTGGCGGATCATGCGGTAGCCAACGCCGATGTGGGTCTGGATATAGCGGGGGTGGCTGGGGTCTTCCTCAATTTTTTTGCGCAGCGTTGCCATAAATACGCGCAGGGACGGCGTATCCGATGCGGCCGGGCTGCCCCAGACTTCGTTCAGCAGATAGTTGTGGGTCAGCACTTTGCCGGTGTTCTTGGCCAGCACGCAGATCAGCTTGTACTCAATGGGGGTCAGGTGAATCTCCGTTCCGCCGCGGTACACACAGCCTGCGGCATAGTCAATGCGCAGTTCTCCGTTCTCGTATATGCTGGCCTGGTCACCTGCGCGGGAAGTATCATACCGCACACGGCGCAGCGCCACGCGCAGCCGGGCCAAAAGCTCCTCTACGCTGAACGGCTTGGTCAGGTAATCATCTGCACCGGCATCCAGGGCGGATACTTTGTCGGTATCATCACTGCGGGCCGAAACCACCAGAATGGGCACGTTGCTCCACCCGCGAATCTTGCGGATCACATCAATACCGTCCATATCCGGCAGGCCAAGGTCCAGCAAAATTACATCCGGCCGTGCCGAAGCAGCTTCCAACAGGGCACCGGCTCCGTTCTGTACACGGTGGTACTGATAATTGCGGGTTTCCAGTGTGGTGGAGATCAGCCGTGCAACAGCCGGGTCATCCTCCACCACAAGGATCAGCGGTTTATTCATACAGGGTCACCTCAGTTCGCGGGAGTGTAAAACGGAAGCAGGCACCGTGCGGTGCGGCGTTCTGTACATCGATCACACCGCCATGGGCGGCAACAATGGAACGGCACAAGGCCAGCCCAAGACCCAGCCCGCGGCGGCCATCGCTGCGGGTTTTGCCAAGGGTATAAAACATATCAAACAGCTTGTCCCTGCTTTCTTCCGGGATGCCGGGGCCGTCATCCGTTACGCAGATGCGGACAAATTTACCCTCCGGCGCGGCGAAAAGCTCGATGCGGGAATGTTCGGGGGTATATTTGATGGCGTTGTTGATGAGGTTCACCAGCACCTGCTCGATCAGCTGGGCGTCCATATCGGCCATCAGCAGGTCATCCGCCACGTTGGTCACAATGGTGTGGCGGGCGGCGTCATGGTCTAAATGAGTCAGTACATCGTCAAAAATGTCTTGAATCAGCTCCGGCTGAATGCGCAGGTTTACCTGGCCGTTCTCCATCCGGGTGATGGAAAGCAGATTTTCCACCAGATGGTTCAGCCAGTTGGCGTCCTCATAAATTGCGGCGGAAAGCTCCCGGCGCTTTTCCTCGGTCAGCAGGGGATTTTTCTCGGTCAAAATCAGCGCGTTGCCGGAAATGCTTGTCAGCGGGGTGCGCAGGTCATGGCTGATGCTGCGCAGCAGGTTGGCGCGCAGCTGTTCCTGGCGGGCGGCTTCCTCAATTTCGCGCCGGGCGCGGTTGGAGGCTTCTTTTTCCAGCGCCAGGGAACACACATCCAGGATGGATAATGCCAGATTGTGCTCATAGGTGCTGAACTCATGCAGCGCCGGGCAACTGCGGTAATCCGTCTGGCCGGGCGGGGGCAGAATCAGGGTTCCCGGTGCAATGTGCTCCGGTGCGGGGGCAAAGCAGACCGGGCGCTCCAACAGCTTGCCCAGCTGGGTGGCCGTTATCCGCAGAATGGTGTCAGAGTCCTCGGCCCCCAACAGGTTGCGGCTGGCTTCCAGCAGCACCTGCGAAGCATAGGCTTTGCGCTCGCTTTGGGCGGCCTGTACCTTGATACGCCCCGTCAGCGAGGAGCAGAGCAGCGAAACGCAGAGCATGACCAGTGCCGTTACCATGTCGTCTGACCGGATGCGGAACTGCATAAAGGGATCAATGAACATATAGTTGACCAGCATCACAGAGAACAGCGAAGCCACAACGCCGTACACCAACCCCGATGTAAAGACGTTGATGCACATGACGCCCAGAATATAGGTCAGGATATAGTTGGAAGAAACGAAATCCAGCCGGAAAAATACCCAGCTTGTCAGCGTGCACAGCGCAAGGACCAATGCGGTCAGGGCGCAGTCCCGCAGCCAAAGCAGAGCAGGTTCGCGTTGCGGCATGGGTGCAGGCTCCTTTCCACTACAGAGCAGGGAATGCGGCAAGGCGGCCCGGCACTGTATTTATCCTATTATAACATATTGCCGAACTCTTTGATACAAACGGAATAATCTTTATATAAATTTAATGTGGGCCTACCCTATCCGCGGCAGCCCCGGCACTTTTTTGCACGCTGGGCGGGGCATTGGTTGAAATCAGGCCGCAAATCGGTTATACTATTTTGTAATAATTGGATTGTTCTGCCCTGCGGGCGGTATTGCCATATAAAAAGGAGTGTTTTTACAATGTCCCATACCGTTATGGTGACCGGTGCCGATGGCTTTATCGGCAGCCATCTGGCCGAAGAGCTGGTAAAAAGCGGCGAGAAAGTGCGTGCTTTCTGCCTGTATAACTCGTTTGGTTCCCTGGGCTGGATCGATACCCTGCCCCCGGAGATCCGCAATGAAATGGATATCTTTATGGGCGATGTACGTGACCCCAACGGCGTGCGTACTGCCATGCGCGGGCAGGAGCGCGTGTTCCATCTGGCTGCCCTGATTGCCATTCCGTTCAGCTACCACAGCCCGGACAGCTATGTGGATACCAACATCAAGGGCACCCTGAACGTGCTGAACGCCGCCCGCGAGCTGGGCACCCAGCGCGTGATGGTTACTTCCACCAGCGAAGTATACGGCACCGCCCAGTATGTGCCCATTGACGAGCACCACCCGTTCCAGGGCCAGAGCCCCTACTCTGCCACCAAGATCGGCGCGGACCGCCTGGCCGAAAGCTTTTACCGCAGCTTTGACCTGCCGGTTTCCATTGTGCGCCCCTTCAACACCTATGGCCCGCGCCAGAGCGGCCGCGCCATCATCCCCACCATCATCACCCAGCTGCTGGCCGGCCAGCAGGAAATCAAGCTGGGCAGCCTGACCCCCACCCGCGACTTTAACTATGTCAAGGACACCGCCCACGGCTTTATGGCCATTGCGGACTGCGATGCCGCCATTGGCCAGGAAATCAACATTGCCACCGGCGTGGAACATTCCATCGGCGATTTGGCCAATGAGCTGATTGCCCAGATCAACCCCAGCGCCAGGATCGTCTGCGAAGCCGAGCGCCTGCGCCCCGAAAAGAGCGAGGTCAACCGCCTGCTGGGCGATGCCACCAAGCTGCGCACCCTGACCGATTGGAAACCGCAGTATACCTTTGAACAGGGCCTTGCCGAAACCATTGAGTTCCTGCGCGGCAACCTGGACCAGTACAAGGTCGGCCAGTACATTCTGTAAGGCCGGTTGTAAGGGAGTTTTATGCCAATAAAATTACAAAAGCTGCCCGCCGCTGTGCGGTGGGGGCTGGCTGTGCTGTGCGCCGCCGTGTGCGGCGTGCTGTGGGCCTATTACTGGCGGGTGTTCTTTGGGCTGGATAACCGTGTGTTCCCCCTGGTGGTTACACTGGGGTGTGCGGCCTTTCTGGAAGTATGTCTGCTGGCCGGGTATTGTGTGCGGCGGTTTGCAAAAGGATTTGCGGCAAAAGGGGCCGTGTGCATCTTTTTGTGCGGGCTGCTGTTTGCATTTGCCAACCCGCCGCTGCAAACGCCGGACGAAGCCGACCATTACCTGCGCACCTATGCCATCTCCACCGGGCACTTCGATTTTGATGCTTCCCGCACCTACCCGGACGATGTGGCCTACCTGCTGGAAGCGTTCCCCGGTGCATGGGTGAATGCGCATACCTCTGCCGGTGTGGGCACTGACCCCGATACCGGGGCGGAAAAAGCCTATAACACCGCGGGCTATGCCCTGAAGCAATACGGCAAGGACGGCGCAGTGCAGAGCATGGCGGACAGCTTTGCCCTGTACCTGGCGCACGATGTGCGGGATTCTGTGCCGGACCCGGTCAGCGAGCCGGTCAGCTTTCTGGTCATTCCATTCCTGCCGGGCGCGGTCGGTATGGCGCTGGCACGCCTGCTGGGCTTTGGCGCGCTGGGCTGCCTGTATGGCGGGCGCATCGTCAACCTGCTGGCCTACACGCTGTTGTGCGCGTTGGCGCTGGCCAAAGCGGAGCGTTACCGCCCGGCCTTTGCGGCCATTATGCTGCTGCCAATGTCGCTTTTTATGGGGGGATCGCTGAGCTATGATGCAACCCTGCTGGGCTGCTATTACCTGATGCTTGCCCTGCTGACCCGCAAGGAGTGGAACACCCAAACGGCGGGCATTTACACTGCCGCCTGCATCTTTGTCAATATCGCCAAACCGTACCTGAACCTTTTGTGGGTGCTGCCTATCTTTTTGGTGGCAAAGCGGGAATGGCACGCCAAGGGACGCCGCCCGCTGTGGGCGCTGGGCGGCTTTGGCGGTGCTATGGCCGTTACCCTGCTGACGGAATGGTACGGAACGGCGTTCCGCTATAACTATCCCATCATTGAGCGCCAGGGCGGCAGCACGGTAAATGGCGGTGAACAGCTGGCCTTTGTGCTGCGCAACCCTCTGCGGACCATTGCTGCGTTCTGGGGGACCCTGGGAGAGAATGATTTCTTTATTGGGCAGCTCGGCCTGTTCGGCTGGAAGGACCTGCCCATCAGCTTTTTGAACCTGACCGGCCCGCTGGTGCTGCTGTTGGCCGCCCTGCTGGCTGCTGCGCAGCCAAAACGCGCCGATGCGTTCCCCACCCGCCGCCGCGTGGGCGGGGTGGCGCTGCTGGCGCTGGTGTACGCCGCCGGTGCCATGGCAGCCATGTATATCACCTATACCCCGGTAGGCATGGTGCGCATTGTGGGGCTGCAGGCGCGGTATTTCCTCTGCGTCTGGCTGGCATTGCTGCCCGCCCTGGCCGTACTGCTGCGCAAAACCATCTGCCCCGCCATCACGGAAGAAAAGGCCGAAGCGGCGATCACCCCGCTGTGCGCCTGCTATGCCGTTTTTGGCGCTGTGCTGCTCTTCCAGCACTACTTTGTGGGGCCGGTGTACGTCGTATACGCGTGAGCTGGCTTACGCGTATATGAGAGAATAGTTAAGGCAACACCGCACAATTCCCGCCTGACGGCTTAAGCACCGCTCCGGCGGCT
>ENA-OUQG01001964-OUQG01001964.1-human-gut-metagenome-genome-assembly--contig:-NODE-1964-length-10425-cov-4.395564_pt1 | contig 10425 bp, 6 predicted proteins | sample MGYA00237943_ERZ548823 | MGnify/ENA primary metagenome ERZ548823 (study PRJEB26490, sample SAMN05194731) | human gut metagenome | biome: terrestrial biome; feature: human-associated habitat; material... | reverse complement strand
CTCTAACCGTCTGGGCACTTATTATCTGGAGACCGGCTACGGCATCCGCGCTTCCAAGGTCATCTACGACCGCAAGCACAGTGCCATTACCGAGTATGACTTCTCCCAGGTCGATCTGGACGCTCTGCTGGACGGCTACGACTGGCTGCACCTGAGCGGCATTACCCCGGCACTGGGCCCCAACTGCCGCGGCCTCATCATCGATATGCTCAAGGTGGCCAAAAAGAAGGGCCTGACTGTCAGCTTTGATGGCAACTTCCGCTCTACCCTGTGGAGCTGGGAGGAAGCCCGCGATTTCTGCACCGAGTGCCTGCCTTACGTTGACGTTCTGCTGGGCATTGAGCCGTACCACCTGTGGAAGGATGAGGAGAACCACGCCAAGGGCGACTGGAAGGACGGCGTGCCCCTGCAGCCCAGCTATGAGCAGCAGGACGAGATCTTCCAGCATTTCATTGCCCGCTATCCCAACCTCAAGTGCATTGCCCGCCATGTGCGCTATGCCCACAGCGGCAGCGAGAACAGCCTCAAGGCCTTTATGTGGTACGACGGCCACACCTTTGAGAGCAAGCTCTACACCTTTAATATTCTGGACCGCGTGGGCGGCGGCGATGCCTTTGCCAGCGGCCTGATCTACGCCATGCTCCACGACTACCGCGCCATGGACATGATCAACTTTGCCGTGGCAAGCAGCGCCATCAAGCACACCATCCACGGCGATGCCAACATCACCGATGATGTCAGCTCCATCCGCAACCTGATGAACATGAACTACGACATCAAGCGGTAACATTCCTTTATACGCAAAGATCCCCTCCGGTACGCGCACACCGGAGGGGATCTTCTTATTATGCTTCAATCTTACAGAAACACATCCAGCATCTTTTCCAGCGGGGTGCGGGTGTCAAGCTCCAACCCGGCTTTCTGTTTCAGCATCAGGATGCGGCGGACGCTCTCGTTGAGGCGTTCCTCGCTGATGGTTCCATTCTGCACGGCCTCCAGTACACCGTCAAAGGCTTCCGGCAGGTCGGGCGGCATCAGCAGAAGATCTGCCCCGGCGTTCAGCGCCGCTACAGCCGCTTCTGCTGCAGAATAGTGGTCACGAATGGCTTGCATGGACAGCGAATCGGTGCAGATGACCCCAGTAAAGCCCAGCTCCCCCCGCAGACGCTCGGTCAGCATAGTGTAGGAGAGCGACGCAGGCAGGCCGTCCTGCGTTGCATTGGGGGTGGTGATGTGGGCGGTCATTACTACGTCGGCCCCAGCTGCGATTCCAGCCGCAAAAGGCTTCAGCTCCGTCTCCCGCATCTCTGCCCAAGTCTTGGTGCTGCCGGCCGTGCCGTAGTGGCTGTCCTCTGCGGTATCTCCGTGGCCCGGGAAATGCTTGAGTGTGCAGAGTATGCCCGCATCGTGAAACCCTTGTACAGCGGAGGCCACCATCTGTGCCGCCACTGCCGGATCCGACGAAAATGCTCGGTTCCCGATCACGGTATTGGCCGGATTGGTGTTCACATCTGCCACTGGAGCAAAGTCAAGATTCAGGCCATAGGTTTTGAGGTAGCCTCCGATGATCTGCCCCATGGCACGGGCATTGGCCGGGTCCCCCGTTGTACCTACTGCCTGGGCACTCTGGTATTGGGGCAGATCAAAGCCGGAAGCATTGGCCAACCGGGCCACGCTGCCGCCCTCCTCGTCCACGGCGGTCAACAGACCGGTCCCGGATGCTGCCTGAAAATCTGCCAGAAGCTTTTTCAACTGCTCCGGGCTTTTCACATTCTGCCGAAACACCACAATGCCGCCCACCGGATACTTTTTCAGCCCCTGCCGTTCTGCCCAGGTCAGCCTTGTGCTATCAGACTGTCCACTGGGGTCCAGTGCCTCGACCCGCACCACGAACAGCTGCCCCACCTTTTCCCGCAGAGACATGGCAGCAAGCCGTTCTTCTACCGGGTCAATCTGGGCTGCTGCCGAGGCCGTTCCCGTCAGCAGCAGAGCCGCAGACAACAGCACAGCAGCTGCCCGCCGGATGATTTTTCGCACGAGAGACACCTCCTCTTTCTCTCAGTGTAGCACACCCTGCAAAGGTGCACAAGATGCAAAGATCCCCTCCGATACTCACACACCGGAGGGGATCTTCCATATCAGAAATGCATCAGGAAAGGATCATGCGGTCGTTGGCGAACTCGCCGCCGGACGCGATCTGGAACTTGGCCAGCAGGTCGGAAACATGCAGGTTCTTCTTCTCTTCCCCGGAGACATCATAGATGATGTGGCCCTCGTGCATCATAATCAGGCGGTTGCCGTACTTGATGGCATCCTTCATGTTGTGGGTGATCATCATGGTGGTCAGGTGGTTCTCCTCCACAATCTTGGCCGAGAGGGTCAGCACCTTGAGCGCCGTCTTGGGGTCCAGAGCGGCGGTGTGCTCATCCAGCAGCAGGAGCTTGGGCTTGTTCATGGTAGCCATGAGCAGGGTCAGTGCCTGACGCTGACCGCCGGACAGCAGGCCCACGCGGGCGGTCAGGCGGTCCTCCAGGCCCAGGTCCAGGCTCTTGAGCAGTTCACGGTAGCGCTCCCGTTCGGCCTTGGTGATACCGATCCTCAGACCGCGGCGCTTACCGCGCCGGGCGGCCAGGGCAAGGTTCTCCTCGATCTGCATGGTGGCGGCGGTGCCGGTCATGGGGTCCTGGAACACGCGGCCGATGTAGGCGGCGCGCTGGTGCTCCCCCAGTTTGGTCACGTCGGTGCCGTCAATGATGATCTTGCCGCTGTCCACAGGCCACACACCGGCCACAGCGTTCAGCATGGTGGATTTGCCCGCGCCGTTGCCGCCGATGACGGTGACAAAATCACCTTCGTTCAATTTCAGGTTCAGACCGTTCAGGGCCGTTTTCTCGTTGACGGTACCGGCGTTGAAGGTCTTGGAAACATTCTGGATCTCAAGCATTTTTTGCATCCTCCTTCTGTGCCTTCTTTGCCGCGGGCTTTGCGAAGTACTTGCTCTTCCAATAGGGCACGGCCAGGAACACGGCCACCACAGAGGCGCTCAGCAGCTTGAGCAGATTTGCGTCAAAGCCGAGGGTCAGCACCAGCTGGATAACGATGTAGTAGATGATGGCACCCAGCGAGACGGACACCAGCTTGAGGGCAAAGTTGTGGAAGATGCGGCTGAACAGGGCTTCGCCGATGATGACAGCGGCCAGACCGATGACGATGGCACCACGGCCCATGCTGACATCGGCAAAGCCCTGATACTGGCTCAGCAGTGCGCCGGACAGGGCCACCAGACCGTTGGAGACAGCCAGACCCAGCACCACATTGAAGCTGGTGTTGATGCCCTGGGCGCGGCTCATGGCGGGGTTGGAACCGGTGGCGCGGATGCCGCAGCCCAGCTCGGTGCCAAAGAACCAGTACAGCACACCGATGACCACGGCGCTGACCAGAATGACCATGATGATGGGGTTGTGCAGGGCAAGCTCCTTGACCCAACGCAGGGAGATCAGCAGGTCGTACTTGTCCACGTTGATGGACTGGTTGGCCTTGCCCATGATCTTCAGGTTGATGGAGTAGAGGGCCAGCTGGGTCAGAATACCAGCCAGAATGGCCGGGATGCCCATAAAGGTGTGGAGCAGACCGGTGACAAGGCCGGTGGCCAGACCGGCCAGCAGGGCGATGAAGAGCGCTGCCCAGACGTTCATGCCGGAGAGCAGGCACATAACGCAGACCGCGCCGCCGGTGCCAAAGGAACCGTCTACGGTCAGGTCAGCCACATCCAGGATGCGGTAAGTCAGGTACACACCAATGGCCATGATGCCCCAGATGAGGCCCTGCGCACAGGCACCGGGCAAGGCACCGGGCAGGTTGGCAAGTCTTGCAAGAATATCCAAAACGTTTTCCTCCTGTAACTACACTTTTTTCTGATACGGGAAAGCGGAGAAGAGCAAAAATTTCGCTCTTCTCCGCTGATTTTATTGTAAAGTCTCTTCGTTACTGCAGCGTGAACTCTGCGCCCCTATCAGGGGAGCTTTTTGCAATGCAGACAGAGCGCTTGTTATTCCTCAATGGCCTCGTAACCCTCGGGAACGGTCATGCCCAGATCATCGCAGATGGTCTTGTTGTACTTCTTGGTCACGTTGGTGTATTCAACGGGCATGGTGGAGATATCGGCCTCACCGGTCAGGACCTTGGCGGCCATCTCACCGGTGGTGTAACCCAGATCGTAGTAGCTGATGGACAGGGTCGCCACGCCGCAGCCGGAGCAGATGCCCTCCTCACCGGCGAACACGGGCTTCTTGGCCGGGCGGCAGATGCCGTCGATGATGCCGGTGTTGGCAGCGCAGGTGTTGTCGGTGGGGACATACACTGCGTCGTTCTCGTCGGCAGCCTTCTGGCAGACAGAGGCCAGATCGTTGGAATCAGAGAAAGCGTACTGGGTGGCGGTAACGCCCTTGGCCTCAAGGTACTTCTGGACCTCGTCTACCTGATACTGGCTGTTTGCCTCGGCAGAGCAGTACAGCAGGCCAACCTTCTTGGCGTCCGGCATCCACTCCACGATCATATCCGCCTGCTGATCCAGCGGGGCCAGATCGGAGGTGCCGGAGACATTGCCGCCCACGGTGCCGGAGAAGTTATCCAGACCCAGCGCCACGCCGTACTCGGTGACCGAGGTGCCCAGCACCGGGATGGTGTTGGTGGCAGCCTGAGCCGCCTGCAGAGCGGGGGTCGCGTTGGCCATGATCAGATCCACACCGGAAGAAACAAAGCCGTTGGCGATGGTGGCGCAGGTTGCGGAATCGTTCTGGGCGTTCTGGAAGTCAAAGGTGACATTCTCGCCGAACTGTGCGGTCATGGCATCCTCAAAGCCCTGGGTGGCAGCGTCCAGAGCGGCGTGCTCCACCAGCTGGCAGATGCCAACGGTATACTTCTGGCCGTCAGCCGCTGCGGAAGAAGCCGCAGCAGAGGAAGCGGTGGAAGAAACAGCCGTGGAGCTGGAGGAACCGCCGCAGGCAGTCAGGGCAGCAGCTGCGCCGCAGACAGCAGCGGCAGACAGGAACGAACGACGAGAAATTTTACGCATGATATTACTCCCTCAATTCTACTTTCGCGGCAACAGGACACCGCATGAAAGTCAGTATTCAAGCGGCCTGTCGCATCGCGCTGCCGCTTTACACTCGTGAAGTATATCACACTTTCCACTCTAAAACAACCGGGAAACAGCCCGAATTATCAATCAAAGTAATTTCATCTATCACTTTTTTCGATGGCTTTGTGCCGTATCTGCATCCCTTCGAGCTTTTTCAGCTCGCCGTCCAGCCAGAGCAGATTTTCTTCCAGCTGGGGGCGGTACTCTTTTGCAAAGTCGTACCGGTAATACAGCGCCTGCCACAGCTTTTCCTGCATCCGCCGGGCAAACACCGGCTCAAACAGAGCGTCCAGCCGCTCCACGGTATCCTCCAACTCCATGCACACCTGCGCCCAGCGCACATCGGTGGCCTCCCGGGCAGGCACATCGTACCGGGCCAGATAATCCCCCACCCTTGCCGCAATGACCTGCCCGCCGCACTGGGTGGGCTGCAAAAAGTAGGATACCTGACCGTCCTTCGTGATCTCCTGCGCCAGCGGGTAAAGGGCGCAGACCAGCGGCTCTGCATCGTGGATGGCGCAGTGGTTCCCGGTGAGGAAGGGGCAGTTGCCGCGCTCCTCCTTCAGCGGGGCCAGCCGCAGCACCGGCAGGCGGCTGACCCGCCCGATGCTTCCCCGGCAGAACGCCCGGGCCACGGTGCGGGGCGGCAGGCGCAGGCGGGCCGAGATGCGCCACAGGTCAAAGCCCGACAGCACGATATCCTCCCGCCCCCGGCAGCAGCCGCCGCAGCCCGCGCAGGCAAACGAAAACGCCTCGTCCCGGGCAAGCAGGGGCGCGGTGCGGGTAAAATCGGTGCGGCCGCAGAGATCGACCTGTGAATCCTTGAGCATGATGGTTCTCCTGTTCTGTGAATGGTTTTGTTCCATTGTACCACAAAGCCGGGCACAGAAAAAGGGAGCGCATCCGCTCCCCTGTTCAGGACCCCCGGCTCACACGGCGGTAGACCGTTACGGCATCCTCGATGTGGTAGGGCGCGGTGCTGTGGTTTCCCCCTGCCCCGGCCGTGACCAGAATGTATTCCCTGCCCTTCACCTCGGCCAGACTGGCAAGGCAGAGCCCTGCCTCCCCGGTGTAACCGGTCTTACCGCCCAGGATCCGGCCACTGTGCAGCTCTGTGCCGTCCAGCTGGCTCAGCAGGGTGCTGTGCATCGTGAACCCCTGCGGGTGGCAGTTGGTGGCCGGAACGGTATACCGCTCCGTGGTAAACAGCTTGCGGAAGGTCTCGTTCTGCAGGGCTGCTTCTGTCAGCCGGGCCATATCCCGCACGGTGGAAACATGCTCCGGGTCGTGCAGGCCGGTGGGGTTGCAGAAATGTGTGCCGGTCATCCCCAGCTCTGCCGCTTTCTGGTTCATCTGGGCCACAAAAGCTTCCTCGCTGCCGCTCACCTCCCGGGCCAACGCTTCGCAGCACTCGGCCCCCGAGGGCAGCATGGCCCCGTACAGCAGATCCCGCACCGTGGCCGTTTCCCCGGGCTGAAACCCTGCCAGCGAGGCATTCTGGGCCTGCAGAGCCGGAAAGATCTCCTCGGGCAGGGTCACGGGCGTGTCGAGGTCCGGGTTTGCTTCTATGGCCAGCAACGCCGTCATCATCTTGGTCATGGAAGCCGGATAGATCGTGCTGTCGGCATCCTTTTCGGCCAGCACCTCTCCGCTGTCGGCCCGCAGTAAAATGGCATGGGGACTGTTCAGCCCATCCAGCGTGATCCGCCGGGGCCACAACAGCAGAAGCAGGGTCGCCAGCACCAGCAGCCAGAACAGCCGCCGGAAGGCTCTGCGCCGGTGCTTCCGGCGGCGCGGTGAAGTTTTCATTCTCGTTCTCATCCTTTTTTGCAAAATCAAAAGCGCTTTCATCCCCTAATACGAGACGAGAGCGCCTTTTTCTGCAAAAAGTGGGGCCGCCCCACAAAAATTTGTGCAGCGGCCCCAAGCAAGTTTAATATTTTACCTTTTTACGTCATCTACAAGAACGTGTTCAGTGCTGTGCCTTATGGAACATGCTCTTGCGCTTACGCTCCAGCAGATAACCGGCAGCCAGCAGAACACCGCCTGCACGCACCAGAACATCTGCCATCCAGTTGGTGGTACCGGTCTGGATCAGCTTGCCGCTCTCCGGGCGGGCATCCTGTACCGGCGGGTTCACGGGGGTCTCCGGGGCGGGCGTGGTCTTAGCGACTGCCTGCTCCACGGCGGGAGTGGTGGGCCGTGCATCCTGCACTGCCGGGGTAGTCGGCGTAGTGGGAGCCGGAGGAGTAGGATCGGAATCCTCAGGCGTTTCCGGTTCCGGGTTCGTGGGGATCACTGGGTCGGTCACTTCCCGCAGAGCGCCGTAAATGGTCACGGTGTACTTTGCGGAGTCAGTGCCATCGATGTTCTCGCCGGTAACCTTCACGTTGGAATCCGGGCCAAAAGCATCCAGCACACCCGCTGCTGCGGTGGTGTTGGGGTTGTTCTGGCTCTCATAGCCCCAAACGATGGTATAAGTCTTGCCCTCATACTCGTACTCGGTGCCATAGACCATGTCATAAGCGCTGGGAGCACCCTCTGCCTGTTTTTCGTAGTTGCCCCAGATGAGCTTTGTTTTGCCCTCTGCATCGGTGGTCTTGGTGAAGTTCAGGCTCTTACCGTTCACCTCCATATCCCGCAGAATAACGACCTGATCGCCATTCTCAGCGGTCTGGTAGGCAGTGTCGAAATTGTATCCGGCCTGCTTCAGCTCTTCCAGCGCCTTGCCGATGATCTCCGGGTCATGGGAACCGTCCACATCCAGCATATAGTTCAGTGCGGCGGCGGGCACCCACACGGAGAGATACTGCTTCCAGGTCTCCTTGTTCAGGTCAGAGAGGTAGGTATAGGTCTGGCCTTTATAGGAAAGGGCATCGAAGTTTGCGTGGGCATCATCCTTGGTCAGCAGGAAATTGGTCAGCTTGTCGCCCTGCTCGTTCACCGGCCACAGGGTGTTGTCGGCGCTGTAATCATAGGTCAGCGTACCGCCGGTAACGATGAGGTTCTGACCCTTGTCACTCTTAGTGCCTACGATAGAGTTTACATCCACATGGGAGCCGTTCTTGATGGTAGTGGTAGATTTTGAGCCATTAGAATAGATACCTTTGAGGAAATTGCCCTCGGTGATAAGAGTGCCGTTATCCATGGTAAGAGTTGCACCGTTACCGAGAACAATAGCACTTGCACCTGTTGTAGCCTGCGAAAGGTGCAACTTGCTATTTTGATCAACCAGAATACTGCTTGGATTCTTGCTTAGGTTAACACGCAGAGCATGAGCATAACCCTTCATTTGCAGATTATATTCGCTCTCTCCGGTAACATGCAGTTTGGTCGCACCACTCTGACCGCCAACAAACATCATACCAACACTGCCTATGGAGGTAACCTTGCTCTTGCCGCTGATTTCTACTTCATCAAAACCAGCGTAGATGCCTGTGGGAGCTTCCAATTTGACCTCGCTCTTGTTGGTAACGGTCAGTTTTCCCTTTCCGTTACTCTCGGGGCCGTAGATGGCAGTACCATTCTGAGCACTGACGCTTCCGGTGGAGTTGTCAAATGTGATGTTGGTACCGCCTTCGGGAGCAACGGAGATACCCATGCCATTGCCGCTGATATTCACCTCGGAATTATCGAAGGTGATGTCCCCGGCACCGCCCTCATAGTCGATGCCACGGCCATTGCTGTCAATGTTCAGCGTGCTGTCTTCTACGGTCAGGCTGGAACCGGTTCCACCGTAGATTGCAGAGCTCTGTGTTCCCTTGATCTCCAGTGTGCTGTCACCTGTTACCGTGATGTCATCGGTACTGTCAATGCCATAACCATTGTTGCCGTAGACTAAACCTTCCTGATCATTATCGATCTTGTAAGCACCGCTGCCCACCGTGTCAATGGTCAGGCTGGAGTTGTCCTCTATGGCCAGGTCACCCCGCTGTACGATACCGCGTCCACCCTGCGTACTGGAACCTGCTTCTGTGTGCTTGATATCCACATCGGCATTGTCCGTCAAGGTCACATCAGAATCGTTAGAGATCACCATTCCGGTAGAAGTATGATCAATGTTCAGAGAGCCTTGGTCGCTGGTCTCGTCTCCTTTGATGGTCAGGGACGCACCCTCGCCACTGCTGTCATCACCTGCGTTTTCGCCGCCCACACGGATGCCTTCCACATTGCGGTTGGGGCTGCTCGTGCCTTCTTTTTTCGCTTCTTCTGCTTCCTTGGCGGCATCCTCCAAGGCTTCCTTACCATCAATGGTGTTTTCGCCCTTTAATGTAACGTCCACCTTGGAGTGATCCCGTGCAACAATGCCTGCGGTGTTATCTTTTTCGGTCAGATTGATGTTGGTATCTTCCAGCGTCAGGTCAACGTTGGTTTTTTTGTTATCATCATCATCTTTCAGATTCACACCGATATCAATGCCGTTGCCGCCGGTGGTCAGGTTGGAATCCATGACTGTCAGGTCAACATCTGCACCCTCGCCCACTTTGATGATGGTTTTATCTTCTTTGGTATCTGCGGACACTTCAGCCTGGGTGTCAGTCGAGGTACTGGTATCCACATTCACGCCCTCAACCACGATTTTTACATCGTTACCTTCGGTACCATCGGCCTTTTCCGTCTTTTTGACATCTTCCATAACGGTGATGGTGTTTCCAGGTGCGGTCTCAGTCGTGGTGCTGTTCTCTGCGTTGTTGCCAGAAGCATCGGTGGATTGTGTGGCATTATCCGTAGGTGTGGGTACCTCTGTGCCATTGTCGGAGTTATCAGTGGTTGGCAGGACTTCTTCCGTTGGCGCGTTGCCGTCCTTGACGTAGATCGTACCTTTATCCTCTTTATCCTCATTGACGTAGGTACGTTTGCCGTCCTCACCCTGATAACTGTACGCGCCGCGATCCACATCCTTGTCAACAGTTACACTGCCATCGCCCAGATAATACGTCACCGCAGAAGCACTGGGGCCAACCGTGCTCACGGCAACCGCAGTAGCCAGCGACATTGCTGCCAACTTGAATTTCTTGTTTGTCATTTTTCTTCTGCTCCTTTCCAGTTCATGCTCACATGATCGAAAAGTGGTGGTCAAACAGCAGGCCGATCCTTTGTCAACTGTTTTTTGCATGGGAACGCGTTTCTCCCAAAAGCGTTTCCAGCCTTATGATAGCACACCGTACGAAAAAATCAGGCAGAAATAGAAACCTTTGGTAATTTCTTTGCCAGCGAAAGAAAATGCCGCACAACAAAAACAAACCCCTGAAGAATTTCTTCCTCAGGGGTTTCATGTAAGTCGG
>ENA-OUQG01001961-OUQG01001961.1-human-gut-metagenome-genome-assembly--contig:-NODE-1961-length-10433-cov-4.266429_pt1 | contig 10433 bp, 7 predicted proteins | sample MGYA00237943_ERZ548823 | MGnify/ENA primary metagenome ERZ548823 (study PRJEB26490, sample SAMN05194731) | human gut metagenome | biome: terrestrial biome; feature: human-associated habitat; material... | reverse complement strand
ATGTTCCGCAGCAACTACGTCATCATGGGCATCCCCGTGGCGACGGCGCTGCTCGGCGCCGATCAGCTCGGCACCGTCTCGATCCTGATCGCGGTCATTGTGCCGCTGTTCAATATGCTGGCCGTCGTCGTGCTGGAGGTGTTCCGCGGACAGAAGCCGAAGCCGCTGCACATCCTCGGCCAGATCGCAAAAAATCCGCTCGTCATCGGCTCCGTGCTCGGCATCCTGACGCTGGTCGCCGGCATCCGCCTGCCGCACATCCTCGAGCAGACCATCCAAAGCGTCAGCGCCATCGCATCGCCCCTGCAGCTGTTTCTGCTCGGCGCGTTCTTCCAGTTCTCCGGCCTGAAGACCTACCGCCGCGAGCTTGTGACCGTGTCGATCGCCAAGCTGATCGTCTCGCCGGGCCTGTTTCTGGGGCTGGGCGCGCTGCTCGGGTTCCGGGGCGTGGCATTCGTGTCGCTCATCGGCATTTTCGCCTCGCCGACCGCCGTCAATTCCTTCACCATGGCGCAGCAGATGGGCGGCGCCGCCGAGCTCGCCGGCGATATTGTGGTCACGACATCGGCCGCGAGTATCCTGACCATGTTTTTGTGGATCTTCCTGTTCAAATCCCTGGGCATGTTCTAGGCGCCGGGGGCTTCCCAAACCGGACAAACCGGCGTATAATACCGTATTCGGATAACGAAAGCATAGAGAGGGCAAAACCATGAATTTTCGAATGATCGGGCAGGTCGTCGGCCGCGTGCTGTGCATCGAGGCCGCGCTGATGCTCCTGCCGATGATCGCAGCTGTGATCTATGACGAATCTCCGGTCCCGTTTCTGATCACGATCGGCATCACCGGCGGCATCGGGCTGGTCATGTGGCGCGTGCGCGCCAAGTCCGGCGGCATCACCGCGCGCGACGGTTTTCTCATCGTCGGCCTGTCGTGGATCGCCATGTCGCTGCTCGGCGCGATCCCGTTTGTGCTCACGGGCGATATCCCGAACTACGTCGACGCCCTGTTTGAGACGATCTCGGGTCTGACCACGACCGGCGCCAGCGTCGTCACATCGCCGGAGAGCATGACCCGCGGCGGCATGTTCTGGCGGCTGTTTACGCACTGGATCGGCGGCATGGGCATCCTCGTGTTCGTGCTGGCCGTGCTGCCCATGAGCGGCAACCGCTCGATGCACATCATGCGCGCCGAGGTGCCCGGCCCGACGGTCGGCAAGCTCGTGCCGCGCATCCGCAAGACTGCCTCCATCCTCTACCTGCTGTATATCGCACTCACGCTCGTGGAGACCGTTCTGCTCATCGCCGGCGGCATGAGCTTTTATGACGCACTGCTGCATTCGTTCGCCACGGCCGGCACCGGCGGCCTGTCCACGCGCGCGCTGAGCATCGGCTACTACAACAGCGCCTATATCGACATCGTCGTGGGCGTGTTCATGATCCTCTTCGGCGCCAACTTCAGCCTGTATTACCTCATTCTGCTCGGCAACATCCGCACCGCGCTGCGCAACGAGGAGCTGCGCTGGTTCCTCGGCATCATCGCCTTCGCCGTCATCACGATCGCAGTTGACATCCGCAATCTCTACGGCGGCGTCGGCCACGCCCTGCGCTATGCGTTCTTCCAGGTCACATCGATCATCTCTACGACAGGCTTTGCCACCGCGGACTTCAATCTCTGGCCGGAATACTCCAAGTTCCTGCTCGTGCTGCTGATGTTTGTCGGCGGCTGCGCCGGCAGCACCGCCGGCGGCCTGAAAGTCTCGCGCGTGATGCTGCTGTTCAAATCCTGCACGATCGAAGTCAAGAAGATGCTGCGCCCGCGCTGCGTGGAAAACGTCCGCCTCGACGGCAAGCCGGTCGACGGGCAGACCGTCTACAACGCCCTGACGTATTTCACGTTCTACATCATCATCATGCTCATCGCAGGGCTGATCGTGTCGCTCGACGGGCTGGACTTCACGACGAATTTCACCGCCGCACTCTCGTGCCTGTCCAACGTCGGGCCGGGGCTCTCCCTTGTCGGACCGACCGGAAGCTTTGCCATCTTCTCGCCGCTGAGCAAGATCGTGCTCATGATCTGCATGCTGCTCGGCCGTCTGGAGATCTTCCCGCTGCTGCTGCTGTTCGTGCCGTTCACGTGGCGCTGGAAGTGAGCGCCGCCCGCAGCCGGAAACGCACATTGCATAGAACCGCCCCGCAAGTTCTGTAACTTGCGGGGCGGTTTTTTCGATACCCGCTCCTTGCCGAACGAATGATGTAGCATTTCATCTGCGCAGCAGGGGAGCCCGCCGCATCTAACATACCGCAGACAGCGACAACCCCGCAGGCGATTGCCTGCGGGGTTGCCTCCGCGTATCCGCGGTCCATTGCACCCGAGGCGAGCCTTGCCCCCTCGGGCTCCCCTGCTGCTCTGTCGCGTCTCCCGCCGCATCTATCATACCGCAGACAGCGACAACCCCGCAGGCCGATGCCTGCGGGGTTGCCTCTCTACGCTGCAAACGCAGCGGTCAGTATTTTTTGTTGGGACGCTGGAGAGTTGCGCCGCGATCAGATCACTCCGACAGCTCTGCCTTCTTGTCGGCAGACAGCTTCTTGATCTTCGGGATGCCCCAGATGAACGCCGGGAGCACAACAACGATCAGAGCGTAGTAGCCGTCATAGCCATAGATCTTGGAGATGATGGTCGACAGGCCGAGCAGGGAAACTGCGTAGCACAGGCCGATGACGATCAGGCCGACGATGACGCTGCGGACAGCCTTGCTCTTGATGGCCTTCGGGAAGCAGTGGCCCTCGAAGCGCTGGATCATGGAGTAGACGAGCGTGACGGACGTGGACACGAACGCGCAGAACAGCAGGATGGTGTACACGACGAACAGCCAGGTGTAGCCGCTGCCCATGAGGGTGACGACGCTCTGGTTGGGGAGCTTCATAACGTCGGCAATGTGGCGGGCGGCGATGCTGGCGACGGAGTCAACACCAACGCTCTTGATGGCGCAGAGGACCGGGTACCAGCGCAGCAGCATGGCGCCGGAAGCGGCGAGCGCGCCGCCGTTCATGAGCCAGCCAAGGATGCTGGCGCGCTTGACGCCCTTGTGGGTCAGCTCGGTGGAAGCAGCGATCATGGCCGGGACGGACACGCACTGGAAAGCAGCGTACACGAACACGCCGCGCCAGACGCCCTCGAGGCCCTTCTGGGAGGTGACGTCCGCGATGGCCGGGATGGAAGCGTAAGCCGCGTTCTCAGTGGCCAGCTCCTGAGCGACTGCGTCGATCGGAACGACGAAGCCCATGATGACCAGGATCGCGGTGACGATCAGGATCGCGGTGGAAAGAACGGTAGAAGCCTTGATGATCAGGTCAACGCCGAAGATCGACAGAAGGATCAGCAGGGCGATGATGACGAGGTTGCAGATGATATCGGGCAGGTTGATCAGGCTCTTGACGATGCCGCCGGCGCCGTCAACGCAGGACGCGACCGCCGCGAGGATGATGATGATGTAAAAGATCTCGAAGAAGACCTCCATCCACGGCTTCGGATACAGGGCGCGATAGGTGTCCTTGTAGTTGTCGAAACCGCTGAGCTTGGCAAACTTCATCATGATGTACATGACGACGGCCAGGATGCCCATGGCCAGCAGCGGGAAGATCGCCGCGGTCCAGCCATACTGGACAAAGTAGTTCACGACCTGGTTGCCGGTCGCAAAGCCGGCGCCCACGTGGGTGCCGAACCAGACAGACGCCACGGTGAAGGCGGCTGCCCAGCTGCTCTTGAGCTTTTTGTTATCCATTTTTTACCTCTCTCTTTTTTTCTCTTTTTTTGCTTTTCTCTCTTTTTTATTTCAATCCTGCCTCGTGCTCTCCTACCAACCGAGACAGGGCTCGAAATCCACACCCATGTGTTAATTTATGAACAAGTCGTTAACAACTTGGGATAGTAAATTTATAATTCTCTCACACGCAAAAGTCAATAACAGCCTCTTCCAATCCCCAATTTTTTTCAGCCGTTTTCTGAAAATTGTCGAGTTGCACAAAATCTTGCATGTATTTTTATGCACTCTGATTCTGGCGCTTTTGTAATATTTTATGCGATTTTAGCACTTTGACAGCAAGAAAACAGTTGCGGCGTCTACACTTTCGTGCTATCATAACAACGCTGGGAGTGCAAATCTTTTGTCGAATTTCTGACAAGCGAGATTGGCATATTTTTGACACAGGCCAGCAGGCTCGGCAAACGCGATTGATGAATTTTTAACCATCATTTTGCGTACACATCCATTGCCCAATGTCGATTTTGAGGGGAGCGCGCACGTTATGAAGCTCGTGACATTTGAAAAGGACGGCCGCAGCGCCGTCGGCCTGCTCAACGCGGCCGGCACTGCCGTGCATCCCGTGCCGGGCTGTGCGGACATACAGACGCTCATCGGCATCTGGCCGGCGCTGGACACTGCCGCCGTGCTGCGCAGCGCCGCGCTGCCGCTCGAGCGCGTGCGGCTGCTCGCGCCCATCCCCCGCCCGGAGCAGGACGTGATCTGCCTGGGCATCAATTATTTTGACCACGCCAAGGAGAGCGAGGCCGTCGCCGGCAAGGGCGTCAAGGCGCCGGACACGTTCCCGATCTACTTTTCCAAGCGCGTGAACGAGGCCGTCGCCCCCGGCGGCGACATTCTCAGCCACAGCGATCTGGTCGCCGACCTCGACTATGAGGCGGAGCTGGCCGTCGTCATCGGCCGCCCGGCGCACAACGTCAGCGAGGCAGACGCGCTCGACTACGTGTTCGGCTACACCATTTTGAATGACGTGAGCGCGCGCACGATCCAGAACCAGCATAAGCAGTGGTATCGCGGCAAGAGCCTCGACGGCTTCACGCCGATGGGCCCGTGGATCGTCACGCCGGACGAGTTCGACGTGCGCAGGCCGCAGAAAATCCAGAGCCGCATCAACGGCGAGCTCCGGCAGGACAGCACGACCGATCTCATGATCTTTCACGTGCCGTACGTGATTGCCGAGCTCAGCCAGGGCATGACGCTCCGCCCCGGTACGATCATCTCCATGGGCACGCCGGCCGGCGTGGGCATGGGCTTTGACCCGCCGAAGTGGCTGCACCCGGGCGACGTGGTCGCGTGCAGCATCGAGGGCATCGGCACCCTCACCAACACCGTTCGGTAATCCGCCGTCAGGCATACGCCTGCAGCGGCCGAAGATATCGCAAACAGAATCAGAAAAGGAGAGAAAAAGTTATGAAATTTGCAATGTATGGTTCCGGCGCAGCCGGCAGCGTCTTCGCTTCTTACCTGCGTAAGGGCGGTGCGGACATCATCCTCATCGACCGCTACGAGGCCCACATGAAGAAGGTCGCCGAGGAAGGCATGCACTTCACCATCCATCAGGAGGAAGATGGCGGCTACAAGGATTACGACTACCAGCTCAAGGGCTTCCGCACCTACACCACCGCTGCTGACGCGGCCGCGGCGGAGGGCAAGGTCGACGTCATCATCTACATGACCAAGGCGACCCAGCTCGAGCAGGCCATCCAGGACTCCATGCCTGTCGTCGGCGACACGACCGTCGCCGTCTCCCTCATCAACGGCCTCGGCAACGATGACAACCTCTTCAAGGTCTTCCCGAAAGAGCGCTGCATCATCGGCTCCGGCGTGCTGGGCACGGCTCTGCCCGAACCCGCACACTGCGTGTCCACCCCGGCCGGCGGCGTGCAGATGAACTTCGGCGGTGCGGTCCGCTCGGAGCTCACCGACGCGGCCTGCGCCGAGATGCTCAAGTGCTACCGTGCCGGCGGCTGCGACGCTTACTGGCGCGACGGCGAGCCGGGCACCGACAATAACATCTACAAGTTCATCTGGAAAAAGGTCTGCGTGAACGCCACCGTCAACACCGTGTGCGCCGTCCTGCGTCTGAAGATCGGCGAGGTCGAGGCGGATCCGTTCGGCCAGTGGCTGTTCCACAGCGTCATCCGTGAGACCTGCGCGGTCGCGACCGCCAAGGGCGTGCCGATGGACGCCGATGAGTTCATCGCCCACGATCACAAGGACATCGTCACCAACATCGCGGACTACTATCCGTCCATGTGCCAGGATATGCTCTTCAACCACCGCCAGACCGAGATCGACGTGCTCAACGGCAAGATCGCGGAGTACGGCGAGCAGCTGGGCATCGACACCCCGGTGTGCAAGGTCCTGTCCCAGGTCGTGCGCTGCATCCAGGGCAACTACGACAAGCAGTACCTGAAGTAATTTCAAACCCCAAGTTTTCTCTGCCGGCCGGCCAACAACCGGCCGGCAGTTTGCTAAGGAGGCAAACGCATGAAAATCGCAATGATCGGCTCCGGCGCTGCCGGCAGCGTGTTCGCCGCCTACCTGCGCAAGGGCGGCGCCGAGCTCTGGCTCGTCGATAAGTACAAGGCGCACATGGACAAGATCGCGGCCGACGGTCTGGTCTTCCGCACGCCGGAGGGCGAGGAAGTGCTCACCGGCTTCCACACGAGCGCCACCGCGCACGACATCGGCACCATGGATATGGTCATCCTCATGGTCAAGGCCACGCAGACCGCGGACGTCATGGCCGACACCATGCCCTGCATCGGGCCGGAGACGGTCGTCGTCTCGCTGCAAAACGGCCTCGGCAACGACGAGGTGCTCGCCCAGTTCGTGGAGACCGACCGCATCCTCTACGGCAGCGGCCTGATCGGCACGGAGCTGGCCGGCCCCGGCGTGTGCGTGAGCAAGCCGGAAAAGGGCATCCAGATGCACTTCGGCGCCGTGCACAACAACCCGAAGGCCGACGCCGCCGGCAAGGCGCTCGAGGCGTGCTTCCAGGCGGGCGGCTGCAACGCGAGCTTTGACGAGGATGTGCGCCCGTACATCTGGAAGAAAGTCATCGCCAACAGCGGCTATAACGGCGTGAGCGCCGTCATGCGCCTGAAGGTGAAGGAGACCTTCGCCGACCCCTACGGCCACGACATCGTCATGCATGTGTGGAAAGAGGGCTGCGCCGTCGCGCAGGCGCTCGGCATCGGCGATCTCTGGCCGCTCATGGAAAAGGAAGAGCCGAACATCGTCGCCAACCTCGGCAACTACTATCCGTCCATGGCGCAGGACGCCGTGCTGCACCAGCGCCAGACGGAGATCTCCGTGCTCAACGGCGCCATCGCGCGCTACGGCGAGCGGCTGGGCGTGCCCACCCCGTTCAACACCGTCATCACGAAGGTCATCTCCTGCATCCAGAACAACTACGACAAGCAGTATCTGTGCTGATAACGCATCCACGCATTGCATGTATCCCTACGTCAGCGCCCCGGCAGCCGCCGGGGCGCACGTTTTTTCCCCATACGCAAAAACACCCCCTGTGCCGTGCACAGGGGGTGTTCGCTATGGTTGTTTCGTTTACCGTCAGCGCCGCGCGCTTACCGGTCGGGATATTTCTGCGCCAGCTCGGCCTCGAGCGCCTTCCAATCTCTGGCCTGCGTGATCTTCGTCCACGTCTCGGGCGAGGTGTTGTTCACGCGCTCGTAATCGTGGTTGTTGGTCGCTTCCTGCACATCCGTGTAATACCAGGCGTCGGTGTTGCTGTTGTCCGGCCATTTGATCATATCGGGCAGGAAATGCTCCTTATCCGGTGTACGGAAGAGAACCCTGTTGATGATCTTCATGGCCTCGCCGCGCGTGATGTTCTGGTTCGGGCGGAATGTGCCGTCCTCATAGCCATCGATCAAGCCACGCGCTGCCGCGCGGTTGATATACTCGCGCGCCCAGCTGCCGGAGATATCCGAGAATGCATCACCGGTAACTTCCGGTGCGTGGTAGAATCGCGCCGCGATCGTCGCAAACTCCGCGCGCGTGATCGGCGCGTCCGGGCGGAATGTGCCGTCCGGATAGCCAGTGAGAATACCGGCGTTGGTCAGCGTCGAAACCGCACTGTTATACCAGACACCGCTTGCCACATCGGAGTAGCTGTTCGTGCGAGACCACACATTTTCGCGGGCCTCGTCCTGAAGCAGACGGTAGAAGATCGTTGCGACCTCCGCGCGTGTGATCTGGCGCTCCGGCTTCACCGTGCGGTCCGGATAACCGCAGATATACGCATCGTGCTTGTCGAGCTCCAGCGGCGGGGGCGGCAGCTCGTTGTCCTCGACGGAGAACACGAACGTGATGTGCGCAGCCGCTTCCTGGAACGCATTGCCCATCGCAGGGTCAACATCAATGGTCACGTCCAGATCGACCGGATCGGTCTTCGGGCCGACCTCGGCAATGAAGACGTTGCTCTTGAGGCCATCGACCGCATCGAGCTGGCTGAAGAGCTTCGCGGTCTTGTTGGACGCGATCACGATGCCGTCTTTCGACACGGTCATGCCGATGTGATCGAGCACATCATTGTACGAGATGGCGGAGCCTTCCTTGGCGGAGGCGTCGCCGTCGATCTCGGCGCGCAGATAGATCTTTGCGCCCTGCACACCGTTTTTGCCGTCAGCCTGCACGCGGATGGTCTGCGTGAGGCTGTCGCCGGGCATGCAGTTGGAGAAGTTCGGGAACAGGTTCGTGCCCGAACCGTCGCCGGTGTGGGTGAAGGTGAAGCGCGCGCCGTTGCCGTCCGAGCCGTCATAGTACGTGACGGTGGGAACGTTCGTCTCGCCCGTCGCCCAGATGCCCAGTCCGGCGGCCAGCGCGACCACCAGCACGAGGGCGACGATCATGGTAAGTTTTTTGTGTTTCATACCGTTGCCCTCCTTATGCCGTCGGGGTTGCCGAGGTCAACGCGCCGTTTACGACTTTGACCGCCCATGCGCCTTCCACAGCGGTGCTCGGCGCGGCCTGAATGCTCTCGGCCAGCACCGTCACCTCGAGGTGATAGCCATCGGGTGCACCTTCCGGCTGCTTGATGGGGTTGCCATCAAGCAGGTTGGAAGTCTGGCCAGTTGGTGCGACCGGCTTCGTGTAGTAGTAAATGCCGTCTTTCTCGAACCAATCACTATTTGTGATCGTCGGTGCCAGTACCGGAGTCGCAGAGACGTTTCCGTCTTTGTCTACCCAGTTGCACACCAGCTTGACGCGGACGTAGGACGTGGCCGTGCCTTCGTTCTTGACGTAAATCTCCGACTTGCTGCCGTTGTCTGTCTTCTCTTCGATCGTGATTTTGGACTTGGCCGCCGTGAACGTGTTCGTCACAGGGTCAGTGTTCGCCTTGAGCAGGGCAAAGGTGGTGCCGACTGCCAGCGCGAAGATCAGGCACAGGGAGAGGATGAGCGCGGCTTTTCTCCCGCCTGAACCGTTAAAGATACGTTTCATATGTCATCCCTCCTATTCAGTTCGTGCCCGAGCCCGGAACATGTCCGGTATTATCGATATTATCCTTGGCCGTCCACTTGTTGATCACGTCGACAATGCTCGTCAGCCAGTGGTTTTCTTTGGCGGTGTTGGTGATCTTGGCCTCGTCGTTGGGGTTTGTGCTGCTGAGCGTGACGGCCGTACTTACATTGTCAGCCGTGTAGCTCCACGACCAAGCAGTATCCTCGACCACGGTGTAGTCGCCGACAGCCAGACCGGTGATGGTCGTGCTCGCGCCGGCCTTGAGCACCACAGTGGTCACGAGATCGTTGCCCTTCATGACGTTGAACACGAACGTCTGGTTCGGGTTCGCACCGTCGCCGGTGACGGCCTTGGAGATCGTCAGGCTGCAAGTGTTGACCGTGATGGTGAACGTAGTATCTTTAGAAACGCTCTCATACGTTCCACTTTGCGTAGGCGAAACCGTGCACGTCACCGTGTAGGTCGTGGTCTGCTCCGGGGCGACGGTGCCGCCGCTTGCCGCATCGTTCCACGCCCATGTTCCACTGCTGCTTCCGGCAGGAACCGTGTACGTGCCGACAACCGTTCCGTTCTCATCCTTGACCGTATAGGTCACATCCACAAAAGCGTTATTTGTGCCGTCAAATGTGGCATTCTGGTGCACAAGCTCCTGCAAATTGGCAGAATCGCCAAGGTAGATCGCCTTGTCATCCGCCGTCGGCGTGATGCTTTTTACTTCCACGTCCTGCGTCGGCACATCGAACGCCTTGATCATGGTTCCCTTCGCATAGATACCGGACTGCCCATCATTCGTTGGCACCTGATTGCCGCCGAGGAAGCCGTCGCGCACGGAAACGTCAAACTCGATGATCAGTTTCTTTCCGAACGTGCCATCCGCCTTAGCGTTTGTGGAGACATAGTTCTGGTTGAAATCGAAGCCGGTCACATTGACCGCCCGCGTTGCCGGATCGATCGCTGCCGTCACCGAAGGATCGGCTGCGACCGGAGCCCCAAATGCGCTGCCGTTATAGGCTGCAGTGGAGAGACGAATAGCGCCGGCATTTTGCGGCACCGTAAAGTACGGCGTCACGATGTCTTTGATGACCGTCTCGCTGCCAAGGTCAATATTGGCGCTGCCGAT
>ENA-OUQG01001958-OUQG01001958.1-human-gut-metagenome-genome-assembly--contig:-NODE-1958-length-10445-cov-3.236766_pt1 | contig 10445 bp, 9 predicted proteins | sample MGYA00237943_ERZ548823 | MGnify/ENA primary metagenome ERZ548823 (study PRJEB26490, sample SAMN05194731) | human gut metagenome | biome: terrestrial biome; feature: human-associated habitat; material... | reverse complement strand
AAGAGACAGCAGTATCACAGTGATCCCTTTTATCCGCATTCTCTCTTTTTTCTCCATGACTTCTCCATAGTTTCTCCGTGAAACATGCTCTGCATTGCAGTCGCTTATAACAGAAAACGGACCGCATCCGCAGTCCGCATTTTTCTCAAAAGGTGTAAGCAAAAAATAAGCCGAGTTCTGTATATGACGATCATCTATCTAGTACGACTGTCACCAGCCGCATCAAGCGACCTACCTGAAAACAGACCGGGCCGGTCTATTGTTCTCTGTTTGGTCTTGCTTCGGATGGGGTTTACATGGCTCCGTCTGTTACCAGCCGGACGGTAGTCTCTTACACTGCCTTTCCACCCTTACCGGCATAAAGCCGGCGGTATATCTCTGTTGCACTAGCCTTGGAGTCACCTCCACCAGACGTTATCTGGCATCCTGCCCTGTGAAGCCCGGACTTTCCTCACCTGCATAAAGCAGCCGCGATCGTCTATCTTACTTACACCTGTTCGATTATAGCTGTTCTACTATGAAAAAGTCAAGGGGGATTCGTGTAAATACCCGTGTAAACTATTCAGAACCACATTCGCAAAACCGCCTCTTCGAGGCTTTCCTGAATAACAAGCTTGCTTGTTATTTGCGCATGGTGGTTACTTCGTCGCATCAATTCTGCCGCACAGTCTTACGAATGCAAGCATTCGACGCCTGTCAGGGATGTTTGCGCCGGTAGCCGTGTAAACTATTCAGAACCACATTCGCAAAACCGCCTCTTCGAGGCTTTCCTTTTGCTCATGTGGTTACTTCGTCATATCGAATCGGGCATATTCTTACGAATGCGAGCATTCGACGTATATGTCCGATTCGCATGACTCTGAATAGTTTACACGTTGAAGCAGCTACCTCCTACAAATTCTCTGCACAGAGAATTGTTGGGAAGGCTTTCACTGGTCACACCCAGAAAATATTCCAGGAACTTCAGAAGTCTCTTGGCCTCGTAATATTCCGGTTCGCCCTTGTCGATCTGGAACAGCAGCGGCTCTGCGAACTGCTTCAATACCGCCAGTTCATAGATCAGCACGGAATTGAACATCGCATCCGCATCCTCCTGAAACGGGAAAATATTCTGCTCCTCGCCCCGGCGGACAGATCCCCACATGTCAATCGTCTGTCTGGCTCCTGCGCCTCTGGTTCTGGCATCCCTTATCATACGACGCAGCAGTCTGCCGTCCGTAGTGGGAATCCGGTTATGTTCATCAATATTGATATTGGTCAGGGCGCTGATATATATCTTGTATTTGCTTTCCTCGGGAAGTGCATAGGAGGTCTTCTCATTCAGTCCGTGGATTCCTTCAATGACCAGGATGTCATCCTTTCCCAGCTGTTTGAAATTGCCCTTATATTCCCGCTTTCCGCTCTTGAAGTTAAAGGAAGGCAGCTCCACACGCTCACCGGCTAACAATCTGCACATGTCGTCATTGAACTGCTTTACATCAATCGCTTCCAGACATTCGAAATTGTAATCACCGTTCTCATCCCTTGGTGTGAATTCTCTGTTCACGAAATAGTCATCCAGTGCAATGGGGTGCGGTGTTTTCCCCAGGGTCTTCAACTGAATGGATAATCTGTGGGAAAAACTGGTCTTGCCGGAAGAAGAAGGTCCGGCGATCATGACAAATTTCACACCGCCCCTGTCTACGATGCTTTTGGCGATCTCTCCGATCTTACGCTCCTGCTGCGCTTCCTGTACCAGGATCAGTTCACTCAGCGACCCACGGCAGATCTGATCATTCAGATCACCTACGGTCTCAATACCGATCTCCTTTCCCCATTCCTCAGATTCTTTCAACGTCCGGAATAACAGCTTTCTCTCTTGAAACGGCTTAACATGCGTGGGATTTTTTTTATCCGGCAGCAACAGCATAAATCCATCCTCATACGCTATGACGTCGAACCACTTTACATAGCCGGCATTGGGCAGCATGTAGCCGTAATAATAATCGTAATAACCGTCCATTTCATAAATATTTACGAAGGATCCTCTGCGGTAACGGAACAGCTTTTCCTTATCCTTCATCCCCTCTCTTCGAAACAGTTCCATGGCATTATCCAGGGAATAAGATTTCTTCAGAAAAGGTGTCTTTGCCTCCACCAGCTCCCGCATCCGGTTACGGATCTTTGCAGCATTTTCTTCTGTCGCATTGATCTTCCCTTTGGGAGAGATGTAGGAGCCGTTCCCGATAGCAAACTCTACACGACAATTCTGTACCGTTTCTCTTCCGAACACATCAAATACTGCTTTCAAAAAAAGCATGGTGGCAGAGCGGACGTAGGTCTTATTCCCCACGTCGTCTTTCAATGTAAAAAAAGTGATCTCACAATCTCTCGTCAGCTTTTTGAACAGTTCTCTGATCTTGCCGTCTCTTGCTGCCAATGCGATCAGATTGTCATACTCCTTCTGGTAATCATTGGCTACATCTTCGTAGGTAGCCCCCTGGGGATATTGTCTCTCTTCACCGTTTATCTTCACTGTGATCATTTTTCTCACCCTGTCCTTTTGTAATCTCCTTTTGCAGGTATTATTGTCTAAACGCAATCCGGTTCCTTACCATTATCGTACCACTCCAGTGCCCGGGTAAACAGCGCAGTCTCCTCTGCGATCTCCTGCCTGCGCCGCATCGTTTTGGGATTCGCTGCATCTGCTTCCTGCTCCAGCCGCTTCGCGATCTTTCTATGTTCCGCAAGCTGCCATTCTACATAATTCAAAAGCAGCGGACACTTACGGTACAACAGTATCGGACCAAGCTGCCCAGCCAGTCCGGATGCAGCGTCATCCGCTTTCCAGGACTCTCGCACCTGTGATCTCACCGCATCTTCCGACATCTCGCCCAGCCAGCGCACTTTCATCATAAAATAATATTTTCCTTCTTCGTAGATGATATTCTCATCCATCAGAAGATATCCCTCTTCCATCAGAAATGTCCGAAAATGCGGGATCTCCGACTGGGGCTGTAAGATCAGTTCCCGAAACCCTTTCGCCTGTTCTCTTCCTTCGGTAAGAATCTTCTCCATGAGAGGTCCACCCATGCCGGCGCAGATCATCCCGGCAGCCTCTCCGGTCTTCAGGCTGTGCAGACCGTCAGAAAGTCTTGTCTCTATCCTGTCCTCCAGTCCGTACTCCCTGATATGCTCTCTGGCATGTTCTAACGGTCCGGACCTTACATCCATGGCGATCACTCTCGGGGAAATGCCCTTCTGCACCAGATAGACAGATACAAAACCATGGTCACACCCCACATCTGTTATCACAGTGCCGGGAGTGACCATGTCTGTTAATGCCTGCATTCGATTAGATAATATGATCTCCGCCATTAATCCAGATAATCCTTCAGCTTGCGGCTGCGGCTGGGATGACGCAGTTTACGCAATGCCTTGGCCTCGATCTGACGAATACGTTCACGGGTAACGTTAAATTCCTTACCTACTTCTTCCAACGTACGTGCGCGTCCGTCATCCAGTCCGAAACGAAGACGCAGTACCTTCTGCTCTCTCTCTGTCAGAGTACCCAGTACTTCCACCAGTTGTTCCTTCAATAACGTAAACGCTGCCGCATCGGAAGGCACCGGTACATTATCATCCTGGATGAAATCGCCCAGGTGGCTGTCTTCCTCTTCACCGATAGGTGTCTCTAAGGATACCGGCTCCTGGCTGATCTTTAAGATCTCACGCACTCTGTCTACCGGCATATTCATCTCCGCTGCGATCTCTTCGGGGGTCGGTTCTCTTCCCAGCTCCTGCAGCAGCTGTCTGCTCACGCGGATCAGTTTGTTGATCGTCTCCACCATGTGCACGGGAATACGGATGGTTCTCGCCTGATCTGCGATCGCTCTGGTGATTGCCTGACGGATCCACCAGGTTGCATAGGTAGAGAACTTATATCCCTTACGGTAATCGAATTTTTCCACTGCCTTGATCAGCCCCAGGTTACCTTCCTGGATCAGATCCAGGAACAACATTCCACGGCCCACATATCTTTTGGCAATGCTGACCACCAGACGTAAGTTAGCCTCTGCCAGGCGCTTTTTCGCCTCCTGGTCACCCTCTTCCATCCGCTGTGCCAGCTCGATCTCTTCCTCCGCACTTAACAGGGGAACTTTACCGATCTCTTTCAGATACATACGTACGGGATCTTCGATGCTGACACCTTCCGGTACGGACAAGTCGATATTTTCCACATCCACTTCATCCTCATCGGTCAGAATGATCTCCTCATCGTCCACATCATCGTCATCGGTAATACGCAATACATCCACGTTGTTCTGGTCCAGATATTCCAGAACCTTCTCCATCTGTTCCTCTTCCAGAGGCATGTCCGCAAAGAAGTCACTGATTTCCTGATACTCCAGCACATTCTTTTTCTTTTTCGCCATATTCAGGAGCTCTTTTATCTTCTCCGCAAATTTTGCCTGTGTGTTTTCATCCATTTTCGTGGTTCCATCCTTTCATTGCCATTATTTATAGCCATATTTCGTATCTTTTATAACTATTCGAAAGACTAAATCCCATTATTCCAGGGAAATATGCGTCCTTTGTAATTCTTCCAGGGCTTTTTTCCCTTCTACCGCCTGTTTCACGGCATTGACATCCGTCCCCAGCTTTGCCATATAGTATTGATAGCTGTTTTTCTTCACTGCCAGCAGAATATCATGGAAAGCTCTCTCCCTCTCCTCGCGGGTGGACAGCTCGGGGAGCGTGGTATGGAACAGCTCCGCAGCCTCCCTCTGTTCTTCCTCATCTTCAAACATACTGATGATCCCTGCAGGCTGGAACTGATCTCTGTCCAGTTCATCGAATAGCCTCTCCGCTACTTTCCGGTACAGTTCCTCGGTGAAATCCTCCGGGGAAATATATTTCCTTACGATCCGATACAGGGACGGATCATCGCTGATCCAGGTGATCAGAAGTCGTTGGGACCTGCGCCCATTCTCGGCGGGATCCTTTTTCTGTACACCGCTTCTCGGTCGTTCCAAAGGTCTTGCCAGTCCCGTCTGCGACGCAATCCCAACTACCATTTTGCGCAGATCGTCCGGACGGATCATATACTTTTCCGCAATTGCCTGCAGATAATTTTCTCTTTCCAGATCTTCCGAGAATTCACACAGCTTCTGTGCAATCTCCCGGTGGAACTTTGTCCTCTGCTCCGGATCGCTCTGATCGTACTGTTCGCTTAAGATACGGATCTCAAAATAAAAGCTGTTCTCCGCCTGATCGATCCGTTCCTGAAAAGCTTCTTTTCCGAGATTCTTGATGAATTCATCCGGGTCTTTATACGGTCGCATATTGATGACCTTGCCGGTAAGTCCGGCCTCTCTCAGGATCCCGATCCCCCGCAGTGCTGCTTTCGTTCCGGCACCGTCGCTATCGTATGCGAGGAGAATATTCTCCGCATAGCGGTGCAGGAGATTCGCCTGCTCTACCGTAAATGCCGTTCCCAAAGATGCTACCGCCTGTGTGAATCCTGCCTGGTGCATGGCAATGACATCCATATATCCCTCGCACAGGATAATGTTGCCCGTCCTGGCGGTCCTTGCGAAATTCAGTCCGTAGAGGTTACGTCTCTTATCGAAGATCATGGTCTCCGGGGAATTCAGGTACTTCGGTTCGCCGTCTCCCATGACCCTGCCTCCGAAGCCGATCACCCGGTGGTTAATATCCTGTATCGGGAACATCACCCGGTTCCAAAACTGACTTCTGAGTCCTCTCTGTTCCGAGAACATCGCAAGTCCGGAATCTTTGATCTCTTCATCGGTAAAGCCTTTTTTACGCAGATACTGGACTACCTGCTCGCCGTTTTTCCCGGCATAGCCCAGTCCGAAATGGTGCATGGTCTCATCGGTGAGCTTTCGCTCTGTCAGATACCGCATTCCCACTTCGCCACGGGGATCCCGCAGCATATAATAAAAATATTTTGCCGCTTCCTTATTGACTTACAGCAGCCGCATACGTTTGCCGGCTTTTTTCTTCTGTTCCGGTGTCTCTTCCACTTCCGGCAGTTTCACTCCCGCACGATCTGCCAGGATCTTGACTGCCTCCGGAAAAGTATCGTTTTCATACTTCATAAGAAAGGTATATACATTTCCGCTGGCATGGCATCCGAAGCAGTAATACATCTGCTTATTCGAAGACACCGAAAAAGAAGGTGTTTTCTCATTATGAAAAGGACAGCAGCCCCAATAGTTGCTTCCCTTTTTTTTCAATGAGACATAGCCCGATATCACATCCACGATGTCATTCCTGGCTCTGACTTCTTCTACCAGTTCTTCAGGGTAATACACTCTTTTTACTCCGTTTTGTTGTAATACACTATCGCTGCCAGGATTTCGGTATGTAGATGTCTTCATAGACCGCTATGGCAAAGCGGTCCGTCATGGCTCCCACATAGTCACAGACTACCTTCTCTCTCGGCTCTCCGACAGAGAGGAGATTCAGGTATTCCTCCGGCAGATCATCCAGATGTTTCAGGAAATGTTGATATAACGTCTCCATCAGCATCTCCGCCTTTCCCTCTTCACTTTTGGCGATGGGATTTTTATAGACTCTCTCAAACATGAACTGTCGGATCTTCGTCATGGCTTCCGCCACCGGTTCCGACATCAGGATATCATCCTTGTCCATACTGTTGGTTACAATATCATGAATAAAGTGATCCAGTCTCTCAGTGGGGCTGCTGCCGATCACTTCACAGATCTCCTTCGGGACATCTGCCTCCGTGAGAATTCCTCCCCGGATGGCATCATCCATATCATGATGAATATAGGCGATCTTATCGGAAAGTCTGACGATCTTGCCTTCCAATGTATGAGGCTTGCCAATGGTCTGATGGTTCCGGATACCGTCACGTACTTCATACGTCAGATTCAGTCCCTTACCGTCCTTTTCCAGAATATCCACGGTACGGACGCTCTGCTCTGCATGCTCGAATCCAAACGGACAGACTCTGTTCAGAGCCCGCTCTCCCGCATGTCCGAACGGTGTATGTCCCAGATCATGCCCCAGTGCAATTGCCTCCACCAGATCCTCGTTCAGCTTCAGAGCCTTTGCTATGGTTCTGGCTGTCTGGGATACCTCCAGTGTATGCGTCAGTCTGGTCCGATAGTGGTCTCCCTCCGGTGTCAGAAACACCTGTGTTTTATCCTTCAGTCTGCGGAATGCCTTGCAGTGGATGATACGGTCTCTGTCCCGTTGAAATACCGGCCGGATATCACACTGTTCCTCAGGCTTCAACCGTCCCTTTGAATTTGCACTCAGGGATGCGTACGGACTTAAATAATCCTGTTCCCATTGTTCCAAGCTTTCTCTGATCGTCATAGTTCCTCCTGCCCCTACTTCTAATATTCTGTGCCTGTCCGGAAAATCCTTTTCCCGGGTTCAAAATTTTTAACTAAATTTTGAACCCGGCTATCTGCACACAGAATAAATGAATTCCGCACTTTTATCCATGGCCTCATTGGCCCTTTTGAAGGGTGACATCTGAAAGACATGCCACATCCCGGGGAAACGATCCATATGAGCGGACACGCCGGCCTTGATCAGGTTCTTGTAGAGCCGCAGAGAATCGTCTAATAATATCTCATTCTCTCCAACCTGAATGTAGACAGGCGGGAATCCGCGGAAATCGCCATACAGCGGAGAAATATAAGGATCCGTCAGGTCTCTGTCGGGAGCATAGGCTTTCGTCATGCGGTCGATGTATTCTCTGTCCAGTACAGGATCCACTTCCGCCTTGGTTTGGAACGTCTTGCCTTCGCCGGTGAGATCCGTCCAGGGGGACATCAATACGATGCCTCTCGGAAGCAGACGCTCCTGCTCCTTTAATTTCAGCACCAGGGACAGTGCCAGATTACCGCCGGCAGAATCTCCTGTAACGATGACGTCTCTCGCTCCGTAGCCCAAAAGCATCAGATAATTCCAGGCCTTCATGGCATCCTCCGTGGCTGCCGGGTAAGGATGCTCCGGAGCCAGCCGGTAGTCAAAGCACAACACATCCATAGAAGTGCCCGATGCCAGCTTGGAGGTCAGAGTTCTGGCATAGATGCTGCTGCCGGTGGAATATCCTCCTCCATGACAATGCAGGATCACATACTTTTTCATATGTGCACGATTCACGCTGACCCATTCCGCATCCATTCCCTCAATATCCACCGGACGGTATTGAATCTCCTTACTGTTCCCCAGCAGCTCTCCAATATGATCCTGGGATTGTCTGTGTTTTTCCAGATCCGGGTTTTCCACCAGTCCATGCACCCTGCGGATCAGCTGCATTAGATTCTGATTGTTCTTTTCACTGTTTTTTCCTACCAGTGCCATAAATTCCTCCTGTTAAAAATGAAGCCGTCTGCGTACTGCATTGCGCAGTCTTCTCCGGGACAAAAGTGTCGCGATCGTAATGTCCACGATCACACAGATCGTCAGCACGATCGCCGACCACCGAAGTTCAATGCCAAGTCCCAGGAAACGGTCGATAAGAATTTCCAGTCCCACACACAATACTGCTACTCCGGAGATCAGGTATAAAGCTCCCGTAAGGAATGACATCGGAAGCTTACGGATACAAAAAGTCACCGCTTCTACCACCGCTATGACAAGCAGCACCACCGGAATGCCCAATCCATAAAACCAGCCACTCTGTCCCGTCAGATAGGTCAGCAGATACAGATACACGATCACCGCCACACCGTCTAACAGAATCGACAGATAAACAGGCTGTCTCGTATAGATGACTACAGGGATCATGATCACCCACAATACCAGGAATACTCCGATCACCGCAAGGGACCATAGACTGCTCCGGAATACAAGTGCGTTCAAAAGTCCGCAGGTCACTGCCGTTGCCAGTACGATCACAGTCAGCAGTACCCCCAGATCTTTTCTTTTTACTACTTCCACCTGACCTTTTTCCTTCGGAAAAGGAGACGGCTGCGTAGACGGTTCCGGTGCTTTCGGATTATAGACCGGAGTATCGCACAGCGGACACTTTGTTGCCGAAGCATCCAGTTCCACACCACAATTCACACAATATGACATAATTGCTTCCTTTCTCTCTGTCAAAGCGATTTATCGATTACTTTCTATTTTTACATGAATGCCATCCTGTACCAGCTTGCGGAAAAACAGCCGCTCTACATCGGTCTCTGCAATACTGCTGGCAAAATTGATCGTCAGAATATCCTCAAAACTGGCAATGGCACAGTTCGTTCTCGTGGAAAAAGGCTGTCCCATATAAATATCAAACCGTTCAATATATGGCTTCATAGTCTCCGGGACCTTCAGAGCTCCCATGTTGGTCAGGCCTGCCGAAGAATTCTTATCCTGAATCTTGGTATAGAACTGGCGGACCACCAGATCTTTAATAAACAGCGGCACAATACGGATGAAAGGATTCCTCTGGGTCTCCGCGTTCGTAGTGATATCGCCCCGCAGCAGCTTTTCATTCAGATAATAGCGCATGTAGTTATGCACCTGTGTCACAATTTCTTCGAAAGTGTACTCTCCCAGTCTGGGGTCGATCCCCGGGTAGATCATGGTGATAAAATTCCTCAGGGTCCTGGATGGGAAAAAGCGGCGCAGGTTCACCGGCATGGCAATTTTTACCGGTCGGAGCTTCAAATGCCATTCACTCTCCTGCTTCTGCATCAGGGCATAGAGCAGAACCGAATTCAGATATTCGGTAATGGTAGCATTATAGCTTTTCGCTACCTGCATCACCTCCGACACCGACATAATGCCGTCTATAATGTTCAGCGTATAGAAAGGTTCCTTCGTCCCCCTGACACGATAGGTCTTCTCTCCCGGCCTGGGTGGACAGACTTTGGCGTTGGCATATTTCATATAAGCATCTTCCAGCTCTCCCGGGTCCGGGATCCCCAGAATGTCCAATACGAATCCTCCATTTTCAATCTCTGAATGTCCCTTCAGACGCAGATAAGTAGCTGTCAGCGTCTGCAACACACACATTCCGCCGGTGCCGTCTCCCAGACTGTGATGCGCCTCCAGTGCGATCCGGTTACGATAGTAATAGATTCTTACCAGATACCGGTTATTGCCTTTAAAATGCATGGGCTGGCAGGGGTTCTTTACATCCTCCTGCACAAAAGGGCCGGGTCTGTCATTCGGTTCCAGATATCGCCAGAATACACCCTTCCGAATTGCCGCTTTATACGTCGGAAAACGAGGCATTGTCAGATTCACCGCCCGCTGCAGCATCTCGGGATTGATCTCCTCCTTTAAAAGCACAGACAATCGATACACGGAAGAGAAATCTCTCCTCTGCAATGTAGGATATACGATCGCCGACAAGTCCAGTTTGTACCAATCCTTGTGTACCTTCTGTATTTGGTCTGTCTTCATTCTGTCTCACCTTCTTAATTCTAGATACAACAAAAATCTATATACAACAAAAA
>ENA-OUQG01001953-OUQG01001953.1-human-gut-metagenome-genome-assembly--contig:-NODE-1953-length-10457-cov-5.865603_pt1 | contig 10457 bp, 7 predicted proteins | sample MGYA00237943_ERZ548823 | MGnify/ENA primary metagenome ERZ548823 (study PRJEB26490, sample SAMN05194731) | human gut metagenome | biome: terrestrial biome; feature: human-associated habitat; material... | reverse complement strand
GGAGTCCGTCTCGTGGGCTCGGAGATGTGTATAAGAGACAGAGGGTAGACTCTGTGGTATTTGCGGGTGGAAGGCGGAAATATTCGAAAAATGTATGGCGGAAATTTGGTCAACTGAAAAAAGTGTCCTACCTTTGGCGGTGTAAGGATCTGTCCGCGGGAAAGGTTATAGATTTTTCGGAATATTCCTGATATTGTGAAGATTTGTAGTTGAGGCGGACGGGTTTTATTTGAGATTGACACATAATTATTAACACGCCCCTGAGGGTTCAGGGACACTAATGACTTTTTTATCGTACATTTCGCTATGGAAGTAAAGAACGCTGTAGCCGGAACGCTGGAGTCAGGTGACATCATGATCCAGATCGCCCCGGCCGAGACGAAAGGTCTGCACATCGACCTGGACAGTTCTGTGGCCGCCCAGTTCGGCAGGCAGATCCGTCAGGTCATTGAGGAAACTCTTACCGAATTCGGACTGGAGGACGCTGACATCAAGGCGGTTGACAAGGGAGCCAGGGATTGCACCATCCGTGCCAGGGTGACCGCCGCCGCCGTGCGCGCCACAGGAAAAGATGTTTGGGCTTAGTTTAGGTTGAGGAATAAGTCGCGGCGCCAGGGACCGAAGGTGCGCGGGTTATTCCGATAATCAGTTACGATTATGGAAAGATTAAGAAGAACAATGATGTTCGTTCCGGGCAACAATCCCGGAATGATGCAGGATGCCTTCATCTACGGGCCGGACTCGATCATGCTCGACCTGGAGGACTCCGTGACCATGGCTGAGAAAGACGCCGCGCGTCTGCTCGTCCACAACGCTCTGAAGTCAATCGACTACGGCGACACCGAAATGGTTGTCCGCATCAATCCTCTCAGCACCCCTTACGGACGCAAGGACGTTGAGGCTGTCGTGAAGGCCGGCGTGCAGGTGATCCGCATGCCGAAGACCGAGACCGCCGACGAGGTCCGCGAGCTGGAGGCGGAGATTGAGAAGGTCGAGAAGGAACTGGGATGCCTTGGCAGAACCCGCATGATGGCCGCCATCGAAAGCGCCGAGGGCATCTGCAACGCCTTCGCCATCGCAAAGGCCTCGAAGAGGATGATGGGCATCGCCCTCGGAGCCGAGGACTATTGCGCCAACCTCAAGACCCAGCGTACCCCGGGCGGAGCCGAGCTGCTCTATGCCCGCGAGACCATCGTAGTGGCCGCAAGGGCAGCCGGAATCGACGCTCTCGACACGGTATATTCAAACCTCGATGACATGGAGACATTCCGCAAGGAGGTCGAGCTCATCAAGACTCTCGGATTCGACGGCAAGTCCATCATCAACCCTCGTCAGATCCAGATCGTGAACGAGGTGTTCGCCCCGACCGAGAAGGCCATCGAGAAGGCTAAGAAGATTCTCGCCGCCATCAAGGAGGCTGAGAAACGCGGCTCGGGTGTCATCGCCGTCAACGGCAAGATGGTTGACCGTCCTGTTGTCATCAGGGCTCAGCGCACCATCGATCTCGCCATCGCTTCAGGCATATTAACAAAGGAGGAAGTTTATGAGTAATATAAGGGAAAGGGCGGCGCTTGTCGATAAGGTTGCCGCCGCAATGGGCAAGAAGGTGTACTCGGGAGAGACTCCGAAAAACACCACATTCCGCAAGGATCTTCAGAAGGTTCAGTCCAAGGTGGTTACACTTGAGGATGCCATCAGGCTCAGCGGCCTGAAAGACGGAATGACAATCTCCTTCCACCACCATTTCAGAGGCGGTGACAAGGTTGTGAACATGGTCGTTGGCAAACTGGCCGAGATGGGATTCAAGAATCTCCACCTCGCCGCGTCCAGCCTCTCAGACGTTCACGCTCCGCTGATCGACCACATCAAGAACGGGGTGATCACAAAGATCTCCACCTCCGGGCTCCGTGGCGAGCTTGCCAAGGAAATCTCACACGGTCTGATGAAGGAGCCTGTGGTGTTCCGCAGCCACGGAGGACGTGGAAGCGCCATCGCCAACGGTGACCTTCACATCGACGTGGCCTTCCTGGGCGCGTCTTCCAGCGACCCTGCCGGAAACGCCAGCGGTTACTCCCGTTCCGAGCACGCCAAGTCAATCTGTGGCTCCCTCGGCTACGCCAAGCCGGACGCGCAGTACGCTGACAAGGTCGTGATAATCACCGACGATCTCGTTGACTATCCGAACACACCGAACTCCATCTCCGAGCATGATGTGGATTACGTTGTACTCGTGGACTCAGTCGGAGACTCTTCCAAGATCTCTTCCGGAGCCATCCGTGACACCAAGAACCCTCGCGACATCCTGCTTGCGATGAACGCTGCGAAGGTGATCGTCAACAGCGGCTATTTCAAGGAAGGCTTCTCGATCCAGACCGGATCCGGCGGAGCCTCGCTGGCCGCTGTCAAATATATTCGTGAGGAAATGATCAAGCGCGGCATCCACTCCAGCTTCGCGCTTGGCGGCATCACCGCCCACATGGTCAAGATGCACGAGGAAGGCCTCATCGAGCGCCTGATCGACGTGCAGTCTTTCGACAGGGTGGCAGCCGAATCAATCAAGAACGATCCTTTCCACAAGGGAGTCTCCGCCAATGAATATGCCAGCGCGGATGAGCCGGGATCAGCCGTGCACTATCTCGACATTGTGATCCTCTCTGCCCTTGAGGTGGATGTGAACTTCAATGTCAACGTGCTTGTCGGCAGTGACGGAGTCATCAGAGGAGCCGTCGGAGGACACCCTGACACAGCCGCCGATTCAGCCCTATCGATCATCGTCTGCCCACTTATGCGTGGACGCATCCCTTGCGTTGTGGACGAGGTCACGACTCTCATCACCCCTGGCTCGACAGTCGATGTTGTAGTCACTGAATATGGCATCGCGGTCAACCCGCGCCGTCCTGAGATCGCCGAGCGTCTGAGGGAGGCCGGACTGAAGATCGTGGACATCCATGACCTCAAGGAACTGGCTCTGAAGTCCATCGGAGTCCCTGATCCGCTTCCGTTCGGAGAGAAGGTCGTGGGAGTCGTGATGAACCGTGACGGCTCCGTGATGGATGTCATAATGAACATCGAGGACTAAGACTGTTTTTTATGGAGATTACGCTTGACCAATTGCTGGCAAGTCGTGAGGAACGGGCTTCTTTCCAGAAGGAACTTTTGAAAGGTTACCCTGGAAAGACCCTGGTCTGCCTCACGGTCATAATGCCGGGTAAGGTCAAGCGTAATCTGCAATCGCTTGTGGTCGCCCAGGCTGCTGTCACGGCTCTGGTCTCGGCTTTCGGAGACTCGATGCTCAAGTTCAGACTGCGAGACTTGCCGACCGGCTACGAGGCCTATCTCGTCACCCCGCTTTCCAACGAGGAAGCCAAAAAGGAGACCTGCCGGATCGAGGACACTCATCCGCTCGGCCGCCTTTTTGATTTGGATGTGGTTGACGCTGACGGAGTTCCTATGTCAAGGGAGTCGGTGGGCCTGAGTCCGAGAAAATGTCTTGTCTGTGACAACGAGGCTCGCTATTGTATGCGAAACCGTACCCACACTATGGCTGAGCTCACCGCGAAGATTGACGAAATGATTGAGTCCTATGTGCGATAACCGTCACTACATAAGCGAGGCTCCGCTGTCGTTGAACTCTGTCCGGAGACGGGTCGAGGCTTTCCTTACAGCCAACGGGCTGAGACTGGCTCCGTTGGACCGTTATGTGGTGGTGACACGCGACGAGGACGGAGACGAGATCCTTGCCGGCGGTGGGCTGGACGGCAACGTCATCAAGTGCGTCGCTGTGTCGGAAGCCGCTCGCAGCGAGGGACTTATGAATATCCTCGTGTCCCGACTGATCGTCATTGCCCGTGAGGAAGGCCGGGATTCGGTCAAGGCCTTCACCAAGCCGGAGAATGAAGGAATATTCAAAAGCCTCGGTTTCGCCTTGATCGCGTCCTCGCCGAACGCCATCCTGATGGAGAACGGCAGGGGAGGGCTTCCGGAGTACAGGAAGTACTTGGCTTTGCTTGCCCGTCCGGGCCGGAACGGAGCCATCGTGATGAACGCCAATCCGTTCACCAAAGGGCACAGGTATCTGGTCGAGCAGGCCGCCTCGCAGGTTGACAATCTTTATGTGATTGTTGTTAAGGAAGATAGGTCGCGTTTCCCTTACGTCGAAAGAAAGGCTATGATCGAGGCCGGTTGCGCCGGACTTGACAATGTGGTTGTCTGCGAGGGGAGTGACTACGCCATCTCGGCGGCGACCTTCCCGACCTATTTCCTGAAGAAGTTGGATGATGCCACGGACACGCAAATCGCGCTTGATCTGGATTTGTTCGTGAACCACATCGCCAAGCCTCTGGGCGTTACGGTACGTTTCGCCGGCAGTGAGCCGGAAGATGCCCTGACCCGTCGCTACAACGAGCTGATGGCGGAGATATTGCCTAACTTCGTAGAGATTCCAAGACTTGAGCAAAACGGCAATCCGATCAGTGCCACCTCATTAAGGCGTGCTCTTGACAAAGGCAACCTCAAAGAGGCGATGGAATATATTCCAAAATCCACCGTCCCTTACTTGGTCGCCGACCTTGCCGAGCGTGCGTTGAGGTTGGAACTCGACACGACCCCCAAACCGGGACTCGTGGACAGGCAGGACAACGGTGCCCACAAAGACATGGACTATGCGCTGATGTCCAAAAGCATCTCAGCGTTAAGACCTTATCTGACAAGACTGGCTGTGGAGTTTGCCAAAGACATTGACCCGGCAAAGATAAAGGAGATCGGCATCGAGGCCGAAAAAGCGATGCTGAAGGCCACCGGCGGAGTAAACACCCACAAAGGAGCCCTCTTCTGTATCGGACTTTCCGTGGCCGCAGCCTCCTGCCTGGCTTGCTCCACGGGGGCTGTGGAGGCATATTCATTCAAGGAGCTTGTGTCGCGCGCCGCGTCGGAGATCCCTTCCGCCCGAGGTACGCACGGAGCCGAGGCCAAGAGAAGTTTCAAGGCTGTCGGCGCTCTGGAGAACGCCCGCGCGGCCTATCCGGAACTATTCACAGACTGGCTGCCGTACTATCTCAGCTTGGAAGGCGACCCTTTCCGCTGCCATAAGACGCTGCTTCACATAATGACGACCCTTGACGACACCAACATCCTCCACAGGAGGGGAGCGGAGGGTCTCGCCCACGCCGAAGCCGAGGCCGCAAGGCTTCTTGAGGACTTCAGCGAGAGCGGATTGTCGTCTTTGAACAAGGATTTCATCAGGGAGAACATCTCGCCCGGCGGAAGCGCCGACATGCTGTCCCTGACGATTTTTATAGAAAGCATAATTAACAATATTTATTAACACAAAACTAATTTTATTATGGTAGAATTGATTCCCAATGGCGTTTACCTGAAAAATGGCAAGACTATCGTCAACGATGCCGCAGGAATGCCATCTGCCGATGAGGCCCGCGAAAACACTATCGCCTACAGAATTCTCCGTGCCCACGATGTGGACGGAAGCAAAGGCAAGAAGATGCGCATCAAGTTCGATGCGATGGCTTCACACGACATCACTTATGTCGGAATTATCCAGACAGCCCGCGCCAGCGGACTTGACAAGTTCCCTATCCCTTACGCGATGACCAACTGCCACAACTCTCTGTGCGCTGTCGGCGGTACCATCAACGAGGACGACCATATCTTCGGTCTCTCCGCCGCCAAGAAGTACGGTGGTATCTATGTTCCTGCCAACCAGGCTGTTATTCATCAATATGTCCGCGAGGCTCTAGCCGGTTGCGGCCGCATGATCCTCGGTTCCGACAGCCACACGCGCTACGGCTCGCTCGGCTGCATGGGTGTGGGCGAAGGTGGCGGTGAGCTTGTGAAGCAGCTCCTCCACAACACTTGGGACATCAACGCTCCTGAGGTTGTTCTGGTTTGGCTCGAAGGCAAGCCTAAGAAGGGTGTCGGCCCTCACGACGTGGCTATCTCCCTCGTCAAGGCCGTGTTCGAGAACGGTTTCGTGAAGAACAAGGTGCTTGAGTTCGCCGGCCCTGGCGTGGCCTCCCTTCCTACCGACTTCCGTAACGGAATCGACGTGATGACCACCGAGACCACCTGCCTCAGCTCGATCTGGGTTACCGACGAGAAGGTTGAGGAGTATTACAGGATGCACGAGCGTCCTGAGGCTTACAAAGAGCTCCAGCCGGGCGAGATCGCTTACTACGACGCGATGATCCGCATCGATCTCTCCAAACAGGAGTCAATGATCGCCCTTCCGTTCCACCCATCCAACGCCTACACTATCCATGAGTTCCAGGCTGACCCTGAGGGAATCCTGAAGAAAGTGGAGGAGGATGCCAAGAAGCGTTTCGGCGACAAGATCACCATCGATCTTGAGAGCAAGGTGAAGGACGGCAAGGCTTTCGCGGACCAGGCCATCATCGCCGGCTGCTCCGGAGGTACCTACGACAACCTCAGCGAGGCCGCCGCGATCATGAAGGGCAAGACCATCGGCAACGACTACTTCACGATGTCAGCCTACCCTCAGTCAACCCCTGTCTATCTCGCGACCACCCGCAATCACATTGCCGAGGAGTTGCTTGAGGCCGGTGTTGTGATCAAGCCGGCGTTCTGCGGCCCTTGCTTCGGAGCCGGTGACGTTCCTGCCAACAACGGACTCTCGATCCGTCATACCACCCGCAACTTCCCTAACCGCGAGGGCTCGAAGCCTGGACAGGGACAGATCTCCCTTGTCTGCCTGATGGACGCGCGCTCTATCGCCGCCACGGCCGCCAACGGTGGAGTCATCACGGCAGCCACTGACATCCAGTACGAAGACACGCACAAGCCATATTCATTCGACGACCGCATCTACAAGAGCCGCATCTACTACGGATTCGGCAAGGCCGACCCTACCGTCGAGCTCCGCTACGGACCGAACATCAAGGACTGGCCTAAGATGTACCCGATGCAGGATAACATGCTCCTCGAACTCGCCGCTGTCATCCACGACCCTGTCACCACGACCGACGAGCTCATCCCTTCGGGCGAGACTTCCAGCTACCGTTCCAACCCGCTGAAACTCTCCGAGTTCGCTCTCTCACGCCGTGTTCCTGAATATGTCGGGATCAGCAAGCGCATCCAGGCGGAGGATCTTGAGCGCCGCGCCGGCAAGGCTCCGCAGCACGTTCTCGACGCTCTCGCCAAGGTGGGTGCCAAGCCGGAGGACACCTCGTTCGGTTCGTGTGTGTTCGCCAACAAGCCTGGCGACGGCTCAGCCCGCGAGCAGGCCGCTTCCTGCCAGAAGGTGCTCGGCGGCGACGCCAACATCTGCTATGAATATGCCACCAAGCGTTACCGCAGCAACTGCATCAACTGGGGCATCGTTCCTTTCACTATCTCAAAGGAAACTCCTTTTGAATATGTAGCCGGCGATTTCGTCTATGTTCCCGGCATCCGTGAGGCCATCCTTTCGGGCAAGGAGGAGATTGACGCCAAGGTGATCAGCGCCGAAGGTGTGAAGGACATTCATCTCTACTTCCAGAATCTGACCGCTGACGAGAGGGAGATTCTCGCCGACGGTTGCCTGATGAACTTCTACGCCGCCCAGAAGAGCAAATAATCATAATCGCGCACTTTAGGCTTGCGTCCATTTCAGGGGCTTGCAAGCCTGAGGCGCCCAGGTAATCATATTCGTAAAACACTTTAATTTTTAATATTCAATTATGAAAAAAATTCAGATGGTCACTCCTCTCGTAGAGATGGATGGTGATGAAATGACAAGGATCCTGTGGAAGATGATTAAGGATGAGCTTATCATTCCATTTGTTGATCTGAAGACAGAATACTATGACCTCGGCCTCGTTCATCGTGACGAGACCGGCGATCAGGTGACAATCGACTCCGCCAACGCCACCAAGAAGTACGGTGTTGCCGTGAAGTGCGCCACCATCACTCCTAACGCCAAGCGTATGACCGAGTACAACCTGCATCAGATGTGGAAGAGTCCGAACGGAACGATCCGTTCGATGCTGGACGGTACAGTGTTCCGCACACCTATCACCATCCCTTCCATCTCTCCTGCCGTGAAGTTCTGGAAAAAGCCTATCACCATCGCCCGTCACGCCTACGGTGATGTTTACAAGAGTGTTGACATCCGCGTTGAGGAGCCGGGAGTCGCCAAGCTCGTCTTCGAAGGTGAGAGCGGCAAGAAGGAAGAGCAGATAGTCCACACCTTCAAGGGCCCTGGTGTTCTCCAGGGAATGCACAACACCGACGCTTCCATCCGTTCTTTCGCCCACGCTTGCTTCAAGTACGCCCTTGACCTCAAGCAGAGCATCTGGTTCGCCACCAAGGACACCATCGCCAAGAAGTACGACGGACGTTTCCGTGAGATTTTCGAGGAGGTGTTCGCAGAGTACAAGGACGCTTTCGAGGCCGCCGGCATCGAGTACTTCTACACCCTTATTGATGATGCGGTCGCACGTGTGATGCGCAGCGAGGGTGGTTTCATCTGGGCCTGCAAGAACTACGACGGTGACGTGATGAGCGACATGGTCTCCACGGCCTTCGGTTCCCTTGCCATGATGACCTCTGTTCTTGTCAGCCCTGACGGCAAGTACGAGTACGAGGCCGCCCACGGCACCGTGACCCGTCACTACTACAAGCACCTCCAAGGCGAGGAGACCTCCACGAACCCGATCGCGACGATCTTCGCGTGGAGCGGTGCGTTCCGCAAGAGAGGCGAGATGGACAACATTCCTGAGCTTGTCAACTATGCCGACCAGCTTGAGGCCGCCTGCTTCGACACCCTCAACGCCGGCATCGTGACCAAGGATCTCGCCAACCTAATGGAAGGCGTGACTCCTCAGGTAAAGAACTCCGCCGACTTCATCGCCGCCATCCGCGAGCGTCTCGAAAAGCGTCTCGCGTAAGTGATCTGTCCGTCTGGTCGCTTAGCTTACCATTCGGCCACTGTGCCTATAAGTTCGGTCGCTGAGCCTTTCGAAGCGTCTTGTGAAAGGTTACATTGACACGTCGCTGAGCTTCTGGTTCGACAACGCTAACCAACCATCGAAGCGACATTCATGACCGATGATTATGCGCAGCGGCGACAAAAAAAAGAATTTTCAAATTTTGCACGTTACCAAAATTTGGAAATTCTTTTTTTTGTCGCCTTGTTCCGCTGTCTGCCTTACGCAACACTTGCCCTATCCCCACCCATTGACTTCCCACACTCCGGTCTCGCATCAAATTTTGTCCATCGGAATGTCTTTTTACCGGAGAAGTCGAACCACCGTTTATGTTTGTCCGGTGAGAGCCCTATTTATTGGACAAACTGGTGATATTGCACAGTTTCTCCGGTGGATTGCCGTTTCGATGGACAAACTGCTTAATATCGCAAGTTTGTCCAGTTGTGTTATCTCTTCCAGGTCGGCAAGCCACAATGCATTCTCGGGTACCAAACAGTCTCGCCATCCTTTGGTACACCACAGTGCGTTTTCCTGTACCCCCAAAGGGTTAAGTCTTTTTTAGATTCGGTTATAATTCGGTTATAATTATACATCTCGGCATATAGGAAAATAATATTAACGATCTCTATGCAAGGAAAATACAAAGTCATTACCCTGTGCGGAAGCACACGGTTCAAAGATGAATTTTTGAGAGTTCAGAAGGAACTTACCCTTAAAGGTTATATAGTGATTTCGGTCGGGCTTTTCGGGCACAGTGGCGATAACGAGGTTTTGGCTGACGGCGTGAAGGAAATGCTGGATGATATGCATTTGGCGAAGATTGATATGGCCGATGAGATATTCATTGTCAATCCTGGCGGTTACATCGGGAAAAGTACCGCGAGGGAGATTGCCTATGCCCGAAGCCAAGGGAAAGCGGTGCGGTCATTATGCCCGCTTACGGATGATGCCGAAGAAAAGACTGATGGCCACCAAAGGCGTGTAACACCAGCTATGATCACTGCGCTGAAGGATGGCGAGGTGTTCGTGTTCGGCAGCAACAAAGAAGGCTTACATTGCGGAGGCGCGGCAAGAACTGCTTTTGAGAGGTTTGGTGCCAAGTGGGGTGAAGGCATCGGGATGACTGGCCGCTGCTATGCAATCCCGACTATGGATGGCAGCCTTGACATCATCCGCCGCCACGTGGATGATTTTACTGAATATGCAAGGACTCATCCCGGATTGACATTCCTTGTCACTCCGATTGGCTGCGGAATCGCCGGATGGCGCGTGGCCGAGATTGCCCCGCTTTTCAAGGAGGCCTCGCGGCTGGAAAATGTCACTCTGCCGAAGAGTTTCTGGACAGTTTTGGACTCATGAAGATCGAGGAGGCCATACTTTATGTACTTGCCGAGAGAGGCGGCGGGTTGAGGACTGAGCAGATCTTCGGTAGACTTGTCGGAGACAAGGGATACATTTGCAAGGAACTCTTTTCCAGGCTTTTTATTGATGGTATTCAATTGATTACAAAGCTGAAGA
>ENA-OUQG01001941-OUQG01001941.1-human-gut-metagenome-genome-assembly--contig:-NODE-1941-length-10512-cov-4.440470_pt1 | contig 10512 bp, 8 predicted proteins | sample MGYA00237943_ERZ548823 | MGnify/ENA primary metagenome ERZ548823 (study PRJEB26490, sample SAMN05194731) | human gut metagenome | biome: terrestrial biome; feature: human-associated habitat; material... | reverse complement strand
TTGCGCTCGGGCATGGACTTTAAAATCAAATGCGAAAAATGCGGCCATGAGGTCATGGTTCCACGCTCTAAGGCAGAAAAAAACATTCGCAGAATAATTCACCCCGAGGATTAGCGTTCCCCGTGTGAGAACAAATAATTTTCGGAGGAACTTACTATGATAGAAAAACTGAAATCTGTTGAAGAAAAATTTGAAAGCATAAACACGCAGCTCTGTGACCCGGACGTTGTTTCGGACATAGAGAAGTACAAAACGCTCATGCAGGAGGCGAAGCACCTGACTCCCGTGGTTGAAAAATACCGAGAATATAACAAGGTAAACGCCGACTTTGAAGAAGCTCAAGCCTTGCTCGGCGAGGGAGGACTCGATAAAGACTTCCGTGAGATGGTTCAGGAGCAGTTTGAGCAGTCAAGAGACGATCTGGAGAAAATCAAGGAAGAGCTGAAGATTCTGCTGCTGCCGAGAGATCCGAACGATGACAAAAACGTTATTATTGAAATCCGGGGCGGCGCAGGCGGTGAGGAATCCGCACTTTTTGCAAATTCTCTTTTCAGAATGTATTCGATGTATGCCGAGGCTAAGGGCTGGAAAACGGAAATTCTCAATGCAAATCCAACCGAGCTTGGCGGGTATAAAGAAATCAGTTTCATGATATCCGGAGACGGTGCATACTCTCGCTTCAAGTTTGAAAGCGGTGTTCACCGTGTTCAGCGTGTTCCCGAAACGGAATCGCAGGGTAGGATTCATACCTCGACCGTTACCGTTGCCGTTCTGCCCGAGGCGGAGGAGGTTGACCTGCAAATCAACCCGACCGACCTTCAGATTGATACCTTCCGTTCAAGCGGAGCAGGCGGTCAGCATATCAACAAAACCGAATCGGCAATAAGAATTACACATATTCCGACAGGCACGGTCGTTGAATGTCAGGACGAGCGAAGCCAATATAAAAATAAAGACAGAGCGATGAAAATTCTGCGTTCGAGAATCCTTGAGCAGGAGCGTGCAAAGCAGAACGAAGCGATTGCAGGCGAAAGAAAATCGCAGGTCGGTACAGGTGACAGAAGCGAGAGAATAAGAACCTACAACTTCCCGCAGGGTCGTGTCAGCGACCACAGAATCGGGTTGACCTTATATAAAATAGAGGCTATTATGAACGGTGATCTTGACGAGCTTATCGACGCTCTCATCACCGCAGACACTGCCGAAAAACTGAAAGCTGAGTAAGAACATGAAAACTGAAATTTTTGACGGCGGCTCACAGAAGGATATTGAAAAGGCCGCTAAAATTCTCAAAAGCGGCGGACTTGTCGCAATTCCGACCGAGACGGTTTACGGACTTGCTGCGGACGCGCTGAACTCCGATGCGGTCGCAAAAATCTTTAAAGCCAAGGGCAGACCGATGGACAATCCGCTGATAGTACATATCAGCCGCTTTGAGGAAATCTACAGACTTGTCAAGGGCGTGCCGCACAAGGCAAAGGAGCTTGCCGACCGCTATTGGCCGGGTCCGATGACAATAATTTTGCCGAAATCAGATATAATTCCCGACGAGGTGAGCGCAGGCCTGCCGACAGTTGCTGTTCGTATGCCGTCTCACCCTGTAGCAAGAGCGATAATTGAGAAAACCGGTCGTCCGCTTGCCGCACCGTCCGCAAATTCCTCGGGACTTCCGAGTCCGACGACGGCAAAACATGTTATGGACGACATGAACGGAAAAATCGAAGCAATCGTCGACGGTGGCCCGTGCGACGTAGGTATTGAATCCACGGTCGTTACGCTTGCAACCGATCCGCCGAGACTTCTCAGACCCGGCGGAATAACCCATGAGCAGCTCGAGGCGGTACTGGGTCACGTTGATATCGACCCTGCCGTGCTCTCACAGCTCAAGGAAGGCGAGCGTCCGGCTTCCCCGGGAATGAAATATAAGCATTATTCGCCGAAAGCCGAGGTATATATAGTAAACGGCAGTCTGCCGAGCTTTAAATATCAGATTGACTGCGATTTGCGTGAAGGAGATGCGGCTCTTTGCTTTGACGGTGAAGAGAACGAACTTCCCGTTCCCTGCCTTTCGTTCGGAAGAAAGGATAATTCGCTCGAACAGGCGCACAGCCTTTTTGATGATTTGCGTAAATTTGACGATATGGGAATAAAGCGTGTTTTCGTCCGTGCACCGTCCGCCGAGGGAGTAGGTCTCGGAGTTTACAACCGTCTTTTGCGTGCGGCGGCATTCAAAATTATCGAGCCGCCCGTTATTTACGGTCTGACAGGTCAGAGCGGCGCCGGCAAAACCACAGTCGGCAATGAGCTGAAAAAGAAGGGCTATCTGATAGTTGACGGCGATATTCTTGCAAGAAGGGCTGTTGAAATTCCCGATGTTCTCAATGCGCTTGCCGCCGAATTCGGAAAAGAAATTCTTGATTCCGAAGGCAATCTTATTCGCAGTGAGCTTGCCAAGCGTGCATTTGCCAACGAGCATAAGCGTCAGCGTCTTAACAGAATCACTCACCCTGTGATAACCGCTCTTGCGCTTGAAACAATAAGGAATAATTTCACATCGGAATACAAGGGCGTTATCATTGATGCGGCGGCAATTTTTGATTGTGATCTGCCGAAATACTGCACAAAAATGATAGTTGTAACCGCCGACAGGGATATACGTGCCGAGCGAGTAATGAAGCGTGACAGCATAAGCCGCGAGACGGCCATGCTCAGAATAAATGCACAAAAAAATGAGCAATATTATATAGAAAAGGCAGATATTATTGTCCGCAATAACGGAAGCGAAAACCTGTCCGATCAACTGAATGAATTATAAAACAAACGCCTTGCACAAACTGTCGGTTCAAGCAAGGCGAAAAAGAATAAGTTTACCGTAAATCGGTCGAATTTTTAAGGAGGAAATCACAATGGCAGAAGAAAAGACAGAAGTTGATGTTTTGTGCGAAAAATTGTTTATGAACAAAAAGCACAGCGCAAATTTTGTTGATGAAGCAGAGCTTCAAAAGGCGATGGATTTCGCCGAGGATTACAAAAAATTTCTCAACGATAACAAAACGGAGCGAGAGGTCGCAAAATTTGTTGTTGCCGAGGCAGAGAAAAAGGGCTTCGTTCCATTTGATAAATTCAAGAAGTACGCACCCGGCGACAAGGTTTACTATCTCAACCGTAAAAAAGCGGTTATCCTTGCCGTTATCGGCAAAAAAAGCGTCGGCGAGGGTGTAAGAATCGCAGCGGCTCATATTGATTCTCCCCGGCTTGACCTTAAGCCGAACCCTCTCTATGAAGCAAACGAGGTTGCTCTTTTCAAGACTCACTACTACGGCGGAATCAAAAAATATCAGTGGACAACGATTCCTATGTCACTCCACGGCATAGTCGTTCTGCGTGACGGCACGGAGGTAGAAGTCAGCCTCGGCGAAAAAGAAGGGGAGCCTCAGTTTGTTATATCCGACCTTCTTCCTCACCTTTCGAAGGAGCAGGACAAGAGAACCCTTGACGACGGAATTAAAGGCGAGGAGCTGAATGTTATTGTCGGCTCACTTCCGTTCAAGGCGGACAAGGGCAGCGAGCTCGTTAAACTTAACATTCTCAAGCTTCTCAACGAAAAGTACGGCATGGTCGAGGAGGACTTCCTCACGGCTGAGCTTGAAATGGTTCCTGCGGCAAAGGTTACGGATATCGGCTTCGACCGCAGTCTTATCGGCGGCTACGGCCATGACGACCGTGTCTGCGCTTATCCCGAGCTCAGAGCAATCCTTGACCTTGACGAAACGCCCGACTATACAGCCGTTGCCGTTCTCACCGACAAGGAGGAAACGGGCTCAGACGGAAATACAGGCCTGAATTCATCATATATGAAATATTTCATCGCCGACCTCGCAAGATCCGAGGGACTTATGGTTTGGGATGTTCTTTCAAAATCAAAGTGCCTCTCCGCCGATGTCAATGCGGCATTTGACCCGACCTTCCCGACTCCGTTCGAGGCAAGAAACGCTTCTTATCTTAACAGAGGCATCGTTGTCACGAAGTATACGGGTGCAAGAGGCAAGGGCGGCACCTCGGACGCAAGTGCAGAATTTGTCGGCGAGGTTACGAGAATTTTCAACAACGCTAACGTAAATTGGCAACTCGGCGAGCTCGGCGCGGTTGACGCCGGCGGCGGCGGAACGGTTGCAAAGTATGTCGCAAACCTTGACGTTGATGTTATCGACGTAGGCGTTCCCGTTCTCTCGATGCACGCTCCGTTCGAGCTCATCGCCAAGCTCGACGTTTACATGGCAAACAAGGCTTTCACAGCTTTCTTTAAAGCGTAAAACTAAACCCACTTTTCTCATGGCTATTAAATAAAAAACAGGCTCCCTATGCAGACGATGCAGGGAGCCGAGCATTGTGCTGAAAATATCGGCAATTAAATCAAGGACGGTGAAGCTATTGCCTCAAAACGAAATTAACGGGTCTGCTTACGGCGATGAGCTTTACGAACGTCCGCCGGAGTTTGACCCACAGTTCAATGTTGAATACCGCTCGCCTGTTCTGATGAGAATCATGCTTGTTGTTGTCAACCTTGCGGCTCTTCTTTTCAGCCGCTCATTCTTGCAAAGCTGGTACAGTGTTCACGGGACATCACCCGTTTGGATACCGCTTGCTTTTCTTCTCGTTCCGCTCGGCTCGCTCTTTTTTATCTATTATTATATGGGCAGAGTCGGCAACGAGATTATAATCAAGTTGATTTGTTTTGCTTTTTGTGCGGCGCAGATTTTCAATATTTTTTCGCCGATAGATTCAAAGCAAATTACACTCGGCAAAAACGGCTTTTCATCTGATTTTGGGTATGTCACGGAAGCAGGGAACATAATCGGAATTGCTTTCCCGTCCGACGGCAGCGCAACCACCGTTGACAGTATAGGACTCAAAGACGAAAACAAAAGCGCTGTCGCTTCGTTAAAGTCATTTATAAAAAGAGAGAAGCTCTATTCATGCACGGATGTAATTTATAAGCCCGAGCAGGCGGAAGAATTTGAAAGCTTCATTGAAAAATCTCCTTTGTGGCTCAGCGAAATTCCGGACAAAATCAATGGTTTGAAATATTCGCTCATTGACACCTCGGGGTATAATCTTTATACTTTTTTCGACTGCGAGTCAAAAGCATACAACACGCTTCCCGATTCGGGCAAGCACACGGTTTACCAAGTAATGTATAATTTGCAGAATCATGAGATGCGAATTATAAAATATACCAAAAATTTTTAACAGGATAATTATATGATAAGAGTTAATGAAATCAAAACTCCGTTGGAGGGTACATATGACGATGTGCTGGCAGGTGCGGCAAAAGCTCTGCGCATTTCCAAAAGGAAAATCCTCTCACTTGAAATCGTCAGAAAATCCCTCGATTCAAGAAAAAAGGAGAACCTCTTTTTTGTTCACAGCGTCGACGTAACCGTAGACGGAGATGAAAAAGAAATTCTCGCAAAAAGCAGGAACAAAAAAGCGGCAATCGTTGAACCGTTTACCTATACTATGCCCGAAAATAAGCGAACAAGCGAGCTTCGTCCGGTCGTTGTCGGCTTCGGTCCCGGCGGAATGTGGGCGGCGCTGACCCTCGCAAGAGCAGGACTTCGTCCGATCGTACTTGAGCGCGGCAGAGACATTGACGCACGAACTGCCGATGTAAACCGTTTTTGGACAACCAAAAAGCTTGATGAAACCTCAAATGTTCAGTTCGGAGAGGGCGGCGCAGGCACATTCTCCGACGGTAAGCTTACAACAGGAATCAAGGACAAGCTCTGCCGCAAGGTTTTTTTGGATTTTGTTGAGTTCGGCGCACCCGAGGATATTCTATGGTCATGGCGTCCGCATATAGGAACCGACAAGCTCGTTCAGGTTGTTAAAAATATTCGCGAGGAAATCAAAAACCTCGGCGGCGACGTACTTTTCTCCTGCAAGCTGACCGATGTTATCATTGCCAACGGCGTTGTTCACGGAATCTCATATGAAAACGGGAACGGTGAAAAAATTGACATTGAAGCCGACAGCGTAATTCTTGCCGTCGGTCATTCCGCAAAGGATACGGTTGAAATGCTTTATCGCAAGGGTATCGACATCATGCAAAAGCCGTTTTCGGTCGGAGCAAGAATCGAGCATCCGAGAGAAATGATAGACCGCTCGCAGTACGGTGAATTTGCAGGTCATCCGGCTCTCGGAGCGGCGGACTACAAGCTTGCCAACCATTCGCTTCATCACAGGGGCGCTTATACGTTTTGTATGTGTCCCGGCGGAACGGTTGTTGCCGCAACGAGCGACAGCGGCGCAGTTGTCGTCAACGGAATGAGCAATTACGCCCGTGACGGCAGAAACTCCAACTCGGCAATTCTTGTCGGTGTTGAGCCGGAGGATTTCGGCAGTGAGCATCCGCTGGCAGGCTTCAAGCTTCAGCAGGAGATTGAAGAAAAGGCTTTTGCCGCAGGCGGAGGAGACTATACCGCACCGGCTCAGCTCGTCGGTGATTTTCTTCAAAATGTCAAATCGACCCGGCTCGGAAGTGTCAATCCTTCATGTGCAACGGGAGTCAAACTCGGTGATATTCGTCAAGTGCTTCCGCAAAAGGTGACTGAGGCAATGGCGGCAGCTATCACAAAATGGGGCACTCAGCTCAAGGGCTTCGATCTTCCCGACGCTGTTCTGACTGCTCCGGAGACAAGATCCTCGTCTCCCGTGCGCATAGTTCGTGACGAATTTTACCAGTCGCTCAAGGTTCGTGGGCTTTACCCGTGCGGCGAGGGTGCCGGCTACGCCGGCGGCATAGTTTCCGCCGCTGTTGACGGACTCCGCTGTGCACATGCCGTGCTTAATGACGAGTTCTGAGTAAAAAAAGAAAAAAGCTATAGTTCACGACCGTCGGCAGATACCGACACTGAACTATAGCTTTATTTTTTATTCTATGTATTTTCTTCTTCTTTTTCTTTCTTCCGCAGATAAATTGTAAAAACCGCCTGAGAGAGACCCAGAAACATCATCATATATTGAAGCGGCTTGAGCCCGTAGAACAGGCAATCCGTCATTCCGCAAAGGAGAAATCCCGAAACACTTGCAAAAAGAGTAACCGCGACGTTCCTTGTGCCTGAGCCGAGTTTTGCGAGCCGAAAAATATTTATGTAGAATATCACAAAAATTGCCGCAAGCAGAATTGCTCCGAAAACTCCGTTTTCAAGCCACGTTTCAAGAAAGATATTGTGCGCATGAGGCTGTCTGACATGATACACTTCATGCATTACACGACGGATATTATCAAATCCCGTTCCGTATCCGAAAATCGGTTTTTCTTTAAGCATCGCGAAAGCTGCGTCCCAAACCTGCTTTCTCGTGTTTACGGAAATATCCTTGCCGCTGATGAGCGTGAGGAGCCTTTTGAAAATACCGTTTGCAAAAATCGCAATGGCGCAAACTCCGACTCCGCCGAGAGCCATAAGCTTTAAGCCTTTCTTTCCGCCGTAGAGAAGCAAGAGAAAGAAAACGATCACCGCAAAGAGATACGGACCTCTTGAATAAGAAAGCGCAATGCCGCCGATGGTTGTAAGGCAACAAACAAGCCCAATCCATCTGCGCTTTGAATTTTCCGAGCAAAGGAAAACATACGCCGTAAACGGAAGCATAGAAACGCAGAAGGTTGCAAAAAACAGCGGATTGGAAAATGTTCCGCTTGCTCTTGTTAAAAAGAAATGGAACTTTGTTGATGCCATGTTTGAAACAATAAAATCCGGCAGATATTTAACCAGTCTTTCAACGCCGAAATCAAGAAAACGCCAAAAAGGATTGAAGAATTTCGCGAGATCGCTTCCCGTCCTCCGGCAGAGATGGTAAAGTACCATTTGTGCAATTCCGATAAATCCGGCAATTCCCGAAGACAGACAGCCGAAATAGAACACCCTGTCAACAGCTTCCTCGGAATCCACGGTTTCGGTGAAAACATAGTATCCCGTAAACATCAGGCACCATAAGCCGATGCTTGCCAAGGAAGAGATTGCCGAGGACGAATAACTTGAGCAGATCACCATCCACGCCATGTAAATCAATATCGAAATTCCGAGTTTGCCGAAATTCGGCTTGCTCCTCTCTGCTATTCTTTTTTTCAAAACAAGAGCAAAAATTACAATGCCCAAAACAGGTGCAAAGTATTCAGGCAACAGTGCCGCCAAAAGGAACAAAAGCGGAGCATAAATACAGCTTTTATCCGATTCGACAGTTAATTTTTTTGTTTTCAAGAATCAGCTTCCTCCTCATTGGTTTTGTCGGCGGTTCCTTCTTCGTTTTCGTCGTTTTTTTTCTTTCCTTTTTCGCCGATAATCTTTTTATAAAAGAACGAACATATTATGCTGAGAAGCGCAGTAACGGCAAAAATTATAATTGCAAGATCAAAGTTTCTTCCTGTTATTTGGTTTCCGCACCAGGTTGATGAAATGATTGACGGAATTCTTGCGATGCTCGTAATCAGCATGAATTTTTTCATGTCAAGATCCGTTATTCCGGCGGCATAAGTCAATACATCCTTGGGCGTTCCCGGAATAAGATAAATAACAAAAAGCGTTTTGTACACCGTTTTTTTATCCTTGAGGAATTTCAATGAGTCGATTTTCTCGATCGGTATAAAAAGATTGACAAGACGTCTGCCGAAAAGCTTTGTCAAAAGAATTATGACCAACGAGCCGATCTCTGTTCCGAGCAAGCACAGGAACATACCCATCCATGTTCCGTACAAGGCGCCCGAACCGATTTCAAGCGGCTCGGCAGGTATAATTTTGACAACGGTCTGCATCGCACGAATCGCAACAAAAACAAGCTTGTCAAAGCCTTTAAAACGAGACAGAAAGGCTTTCATGTGCTCGGCATCGCAGAGCAGGGAATAAAGCTCCTTGCCGTACTTTATATATATATAGATAAAAACTGCGACTATGACAGAGCAAACAACAATTGACCCCACCCTTTGAATCAGGCGAAGCTTTTTTTGCTTTGCAACATCAGAGTCACAGCAATTTGTATTTTTCAAAAAAATCACCGAGCCTTCCGGTGTATTTCTGTTCTTTCCAAGGCTTTTTCTTACCGTTGAAATGAATAATAACCGTATTTTTCTCTACCCAGTCAAGGTCGATTTTTCTTTCCCCGGCAAAACAGGAAGAAAAATGACGGTAGGTTTTTTCATCAAGATTATAAACTCTCTCGTCGATCGGAAGCGTGCGGTTTTTCATCAAAGCATTTATGACATCCTGATCGGCAAGAAGAAGCTTTTTATGGTTAACTGAGATGAATTTAAAAATCCTTTTTAAAGAAATCTCTTCTCTCCATTTTTTTAAATCAATCAGCAACACGCCGGCGTTAATATAGCGGCTTCCTTTGCTCAGACCGAGGCGTAAGCGATTGACCCCCTCGGGGATTCCGTAAAGATGCGGAGCACCTGCAATAATATTCCCCTGCAAATCGAGATTATAAAAATCACTCAGATCGCCGTTGATAACGATATCGGGATCGAGATAAAGAACTCTTTCTACGTCATTTGGGAGAACATCTCCGGCAAGCAGACGGTAATATGTCGCCTTACTTATTCTGTCAAGCACAGGACAGCCGTCAAACATATCGTCGCTTACGGGGATTCTGTGTATCTCATGGTTTGTCATGCCGAGCGCCTTTTCCATGTCCGAAAAATCATTTTCGGTCAGCGATGAATAAGCAACATAAAGATCAATCCGATTGCCGGAATTAGTTTCGGCTATCGAGTTGAGCATAACGCACAGCGGATATATGTAATTTGAATCAAGCGTTATAAAAATATTCATAGCTTTCTTCACCTGTCAGACACTTCATGTGTCAATTATAGCAATAAACCCCGTTAAAGTCAATATAGACATATTTGCTTTTTAAGCTTAGATACACTGTCTTTAATTTCTATTATGTTTTTTTATAAAATAAAATCATAAAATATATCGTTATTCTTGAAAAATGAGCCGCCGAAGCGTCTCTGATCGGTGTGGAAAAATATACTTGACGTCTGCCGCGGCTGTGCCTTGCATACTGATCCGTCGCAAAATGGCTCATCACTCTTCGCTGAAAACATTCCACACGACTGTTTTCTTAACGCCCGGAATCTTTCCAAAAAAAAGAGCCGCATAAGCGACTCTGTTGGTGCAGGAGAAGGGACTTGCCGTCTGCTGCGGCTGTGCCTTGCATTCTAACAGTTCGCCGACCGTCGCAAGCGACAGTACCCGGCTCACTGCTCCTCGCTAAAAACAGTCCACAGGACTGTTTTTTTAACGCTCAGACCCTCTCGGGTTCAAGTCCTCCTCCAAATAAATAGTCAAAATATTCAAAAGAACAGAGCCGCATAAGCGACTCTGTTGGTGCAGGAGAAGGGACTTGACGTCTGCCGCGGTTGCGCATTGCATACTAACAGTTCGCCGACCGTCGCAAGCGACAGTACCCGGCTCACCGCTCCTCGCTAAAAACAGTCCACAGGACTGTTTT
>ENA-OUQG01001937-OUQG01001937.1-human-gut-metagenome-genome-assembly--contig:-NODE-1937-length-10520-cov-3.142953_pt1 | contig 10520 bp, 7 predicted proteins | sample MGYA00237943_ERZ548823 | MGnify/ENA primary metagenome ERZ548823 (study PRJEB26490, sample SAMN05194731) | human gut metagenome | biome: terrestrial biome; feature: human-associated habitat; material... | reverse complement strand
TATCCTCTTCGTCGGCAGCGTCAGATGTGTATAAGAGACAGGGCATGCCTTACGTAAACGCTCGTTGGCTCGGCGGTATGCTCACCAACTTCACCACCATCCGCTCTCGCGTTCAGCGCATGGAAGAGCTTGAGGCTATGGAAGCCGACGGCCGCATGGAGCTTCTGCCCAAGAAGGAGCAGATCCTGCTGAAGAAGGAACTCGCTAAGCTGCAGACCAACCTCAACGGTATCCGCAACATGAAGAAGACCCCTGACATGATCTTCATCATCGACACCAACCGTGAGCAGATCGCTATCCACGAGTCCCACCGCCTCAACATCCCCGTTGTTGGCACGCTCGACACCAACTGCGATCCCGACGACGTTGATTTCGGCATCCCCGCAAACGACGACGCAATCCGCTCCGTTCGTCTGCTCGCAGAGTTCGTTGCTGATGCTGTTATCGCTGGCACTGGCGCTCCTGTCACCGTTGAGGACATGACCGCAGAGCCCGCAGCTGAAGCTGCTGCAGAGGCAACCCCTGCTGAATAAGCACTAAACAAATCCATTGCAATTTCTCCCTCGCCCGTCTAGTGGGCGAGGGCTCTATCTGAAAGGAATTACCATGGCAGAAATCACCGCAGCACTCGTTAAGGAACTCCGCGAGATGACCGGCGCTGGCATGATGGAATGCAAGAAGGCTCTGGTTGAGGCTGAAGGCGAACTCGAAAAGGCCGTAGACGTGCTCCGCACCCGTGGTCTCGCTGCTGTTGCCAAGAAGGCCGGCCGCGCAACCGACGAAGGTACTGTTCTGGCTCTCGTTTCCGAGTGCGGCCATGATGGCGCTCTCGTAGAGCTCAATTGCGAAACCGACTTCGTAGGCATGAACGAAAAGTTCCATGCATATGCAGAGAAGATTGCTAAGGCCGTCCTCGCTAACAAGCCTGCCGACCTCGAGGCTCTCAAGGCTTCCGAGATCGAAGGCGAAACCGTAGAGGCTGTCGTAACCGACGCTATCCACACCCTGGGCGAAAACATCCAGCTTTCCCGCTTCGCTTTTGCTGAGCAGCCCGAAGGCGCTGTTGCTTCCTACATTCATGGTGGCGGCAAGATCGGCGTTCTGGTTGAGTTCAAGCTGGGCGACGCTTCCTTCGCAACCAACGATGACTTCAAGAAGTACGGCCGCGACGTTGCTATGCAGGTTGCTGCTGCAAGCCCCGTATCCGCAACCCGCGAATCGGTAGATCCCGCAGTTGTTGAGCACGAGATGAGCATCTACAAGGCACAGGCTGCAGAGTCCGGCAAGCCCGAGAACATCCAGGAAAAGATCGCTACCGGTCGTATGGAGAAGTTCTACAAGGAGAACTGCCTCACCGAGCAGGCTTTCGTTAAGAATCCCGATCAGTCTGTAAACGAGTACACGGCTGAGGTTGCCAAGGCTCTTGGCACCACCATCGAGATCGTTTCCTTCACCCGCTTCATGCTGGGCGAGTAAGCGAACTTAACAACGCTTTTTCTGCAAGCCCTTCCAGAGATTTGGGGTAAAACCCTTCTCTGGAAGGGCTTGTCTGCATAATAGGGCTATAAATAGAGTAGGCATGCTTTGTTTCGATTTGGCATGGGTATGAAGAATCCGCATCAAGTAGATTGGGTGCATGAGATATGTCCGAAGAAGTAATTATTGCGCGTGAAACCGAAAACGTTTCAGGTACGGTACAGATCAGCGGTGCTAAGAACTCCGCGTTGAAGCTCATTGCGGCAACAATGTTGGGCCAAGGCAAGAGCACACTCCACAATATTCCCCATATCTCCGATATCGAGATCATGAACGACGTAATTCGCAGCTTGGGCGCAACGGTTGAATGGGATGGCCATTCGCTCATCATCGATACCGAGCATGCTGAAGGCCACGATACCCCCTATGAGCTTGTTTCGAAGATGCGCGCTAGCATTTCTGTGCTAGGTCCGCTTGTGGGTCGCTTTGGTTGCGCACGTGTTGCAATGCCTGGTGGCTGTAAAATCGGTGCCCGTAAAATCGATATGCATCTTAAGGTGCTCGAAGCTATGGGCGTTGAATTCGAAAACAGCCACGGATACCTTTACGCTTCCACTCCCAACGGGTTGCATTCTGCCGATGTATTGCTCGAGTTCCCGAGCGTTGGCGCTACTGAAAATATGCTTATGGCTTCCGTGGTTGCTCCTGGTACCTCAGTTATCGATAATGCTGCGCGTGAACCTGAAATCGTCGACCTTGCCAATATGCTGAATGCCATGGGCGCTCATGTGGAGGGTGCGGGTACGCCTACCATCACGGTAAAGGGCGTCGCTCTCTCCGAGATGCACCCTTGTGAGCACACTACGGTGGGCGACCGTATTGAAGCGGGCACGTTCCTGACGGCGGGTGCGTTGCTCGGCGGTCCTGTTACCGTTCAGGGGATAGATCCGTCTTATTTGCGCATGGCGCTCATGAAGCTCGAGCACATGGGGTGCGATATCTCCACTACGGAGGATTCCGTCACCGTTTCGCGCACCCAGCCTTTGCGCGCCACTGACATTCAGACGCTCCCTCATCCTGGATTCCCCACCGATCTTCAAGCCCAGTTCATGCTTTTGGCTTCTTTTGCAGAAGGCAATTCCGTCATTTCTGAAAACATCTTCGAAAATCGCTTTATGTTTGCCAGCGAGCTCAACCGCATGGGATCCCGTATTGCTGTCGAGGGGCATCACGCACTGGTTCAAGGCGTTAGCAAACTCGAGGGCGCTCCTGTTTCCTCGCCCGACTTGCGTGGCGGTGCCGCTTTGGTAATTGCCGGCCTCGCTGCAGAGGGCGAAACGGTTGTGCATGACATTCATCATATCGATCGCGGTTACGAAGACTACGTTGGCAAATTGCATGCCATCGGTGCGAACGTCGAACGCAAAACGCTGTAGGTAGGCGCGATGGCAGCAAGGAACAATAGGGGAATGCATGGTGGCGGCTCGGGTCGTCGCCGTCCCTCGTCTCGAAATAAAGCCGATTGGTCTTCCTCGGTAATTGGGTCGCATGCGTCTGGTTCTCGTGGGCCTCAGTCTCAGCGCCGAGCCTCTGCCCATTCGCGCCGTCCTCGTACCTCAGCGGTGCCGAGTCGCCGAACCGGCGAAGTGCGTCAGATCCATATTCAATCTCGTTCGGTTGACGAACGCACGTCACGCCGAAAAGTAGGGCAGTCGCGAACCGAAAGCTTTATGCGCCACCGCGACAATGTGAGCCGTATTACGTTGATTGTCGGCATCATTCTGATTGTGGTTATCGCGCTGAACCTCGGTACATGCGCCTATCGTAACTCGCTTTCTTCCTCGATGGCGCTTGATGACAGCAGTGTATCCAGTGCGCTTGTTTCGGCAAAGAACGATGAGCCCACTTATACGTTGCTTGCGGGCCTCAATGGGAGCGGCGAAAACGAGTGTGCCAGCTACTTGGCTGTCTTACGCGTGGATTACCAGAACAATACGGTTTCATTGTTGAATATACCCAGCAATATTACTGCCACCTATTCCGATACCGACTCTAAGGGGACCATGCTGCGAGATGCCCCCCATATTAAGGATGAGGGCGAGCTGGTAAAGCAGGTCTCTTCGCTTGTCGGTCAGGACATCAACCACTATGTAAGGATTACGGGCGAAGACTTTGCCTCGCTCGTTGACTCTCTTGGTGGGTTGAATGTCAACGTAGAGCAATACGTTGATGATCCAACGGTGGGAACTGCAGTACTCGACCCTGGTCAGCAAACCTTAAACGGGGAGCAGGCCCTCGTTTATGTAAGTGCCAAAAACTATACCGATGGATACGGACAGCGCGCTAATGTTCAGAATCAGGTGTTTACTGCATTTGTGCAGGCTCTTGAAGACAAGGGAGGCCTTGATTTCGCTATGAGCGCCGACGACATCGCTGGCAAGATCAAAACGGATATGAGTTACGACGAAATCGGTAAGATTGCTTCGTTGTTCCCGAATGCGACGTTCTATTCGAATACGGTGCCGGGAAGTCAGTCCGTTTCAGGTAACAAGGTTTCCTGGTCGGTAGCATCTTCTTCGTTCTCCCAGATTTGCGATCAGTTCAAGAACGGCCAGAATATGGATACCTCCGTAGACACCAGCGGGGTTAACAAGGGATCGGTTTCCATCGTGGTTCTGAATGGCGCAGGCGCTGATGGTTACAGTTCGCAGGCAGCTCAGGTTCTTACCAATGCTGGCTATACCATCAAAGATACGGGCAACGCGGAATCGTTTGTATACGATGAAACCTTGGTAATCTACCGCTCCGACGACGACAAGCTGGCCGCCGAGGCTATCGTCCAGGACCTTGGAACGGGACGCGCAGTTGCTGCAGGTGTGTATTACAACCTCTCGACCAATATCCAGGTGGTAGTTGGCAAAGACTGGACGAGCCATGTTTGATCCAGTTGCCTATATCAACGAACCGCGTTGGCGAAGCATGAGCTTAGGCCTCGAACGTATCGAAGAACTTTTGGCTAAGCTGGGCAATCCACAGGATACCCTTCGGTTTGTGCATGTTGCGGGCACTAACGGCAAGGGCTCAACCTGCTCGTTCGTCTCAAGCATTCTGGAAGAGTCGGGCTATAAGGTCGGCTTGTTCACCAGCCCCTATATTGAGCGTTTTGAAGAGCGCATTCGGATCAATGGGGAAAACATCTCCTTGCAGCGTCTTTCAGAGGTAACGCTGAAGGTGAAGGATGCGGCAGAGGCTATGGCTAGCCACCCGACCGAATTCGAACTTATGACGGCTGTGGCTTTCACCTATTTTGCCGAAGAGAAGTGCGACATTGTCGTTGCGGAGGTCGGTTTGGGTGGAAGGCTTGATTCGACCAACGTTATCCGCACGGTCGAGGTTTGCGTGTTTGCCCCCATTTCGTACGATCATTGCGCGCTTCTGGGAAGCACGCTCTATCAGATTGCGGGCGAGAAAGCGGGCATCCTGAAAACAGGGATTCCTGCAGTGAGCGCGCCTCAAGAACAAGAAGCCCAACGCCGCTTGAATGAAGAAGCAGATCGTTGTGCGACATCCATTCGCTACGTTGATGCCGCATCTATTGTTGGCGATACTTCCGATTTCTCGTACGGCGGGTTCAGCCACTTGTCTGTTCAACTGCAAGGATCGTTCCAACGCACCAATGCGGCGGTAGCTTTGGAAGCGTGCAGAGTTCTTGTTCAGCGCGGTTGGAACATCGACGAACAAGCGATGCGGAGCGGTCTGTCTCGAGCTTCATGGGCAGGTCGCTTTGAGTTTCTTCGTCGTAGCCCCGATGTTCTTATAGATGGTGCTCACAATATCCATGCCGTGCGCGCTCTTAGTTCCGAGCTGGTATCTCGCTACGATCGTGGGAGCGTGGTGTTTTGCATAGGCGTAATGGCCGACAAAGACTATGCAGAAATGCTGAAGCTGCTGGTTCCGTTGGCCAAGGCGTTTGTATGTTACCGCCCCGATAATCCTCGCGCGCTTTCGGAATCCGATTTGGCGGACGCGGTTCAAATTGCCGTAGGAATCCATCCTGTAGAAGTGGTGGCAGCCTCTACGCCTCATAGCGCGGTAGAGCATGCCCTTGAGTTTTCCGAGGGCAGTTTGCCCATTTGCTTCTGTGGCAGCCTCTATGGAATCGCCTCTATCAAAAAGGCCTGGCACCACTTCGAGAACGCCAGGTAGCGAACCTGTGCGCATTTGATGATCAAAGCCCCTGCTGGATGGCAACGGTATTGCGTGGGTTATACTAACCACTGTTGAAGTATCCCGAAAGGGCTTGGGCGGCGCCAAGTTCTGAACCTGGTCAGGTCCGGGAGGAAGCAGCCATAAGGGGCCTCTGACGAGCGCCCGGGCCTTTTCGGGATACTTGGTTTCGCCGGTCAATTTGATCGGCGAAACGTGTATATGGGCACATTTGCAACAATCAAGACGAAGGATCGCATGGAAATCATCAATTTTATTCTGGGCTTGCTTCACGATCCGCGTGGCGCAATTGCAGGCTGGATCGTAACGCTGGGTGCAGTTTGGGTGTACACTCCTCTGTTTCTCATCGTGTTCATTGAAACGGGTTTGGTGCTCTTTCCCTTCCTGCCCGGCGACTCCCTTTTGTTCGCGGCGGGTGTGTTCTCTGCCGATGGCGGTGGTCTTAACCTTGGGGCAACGCTCTTGGTGTTCTATGCTGCGGCTATCCTGGGTAACACCTCCAACTATTGGATTGCCCGTTTCTTCGGTGCCCGTATTATCGACTCGGGCAAGATCAAGGCTCTTACGCCCGAGCGTATGGCGAAGCTCGATCACTTCTTCGAAAAGTACGGTGGGCTTACTATCGTCATTACGCGCTTCATGCCGTTCTTCCGCACCTTTGCCCCCTTTATTGCTGGTACGGGGCATATGAATTTCGGTAAATTCACGCTGTTCAATTGTATCGGCGGTATTTCCTGGGTTTCGCTGTTCGTGTTGGTGGGCTTCTTCTTTGGCGGCGTGCCTTTCGTGCAGGAGCATTTCGAAATCATCGTATTGGGAATCGTGGCTATTTCTGTTGCGCCGGCTTTCATTGGTGCTGTTAAGGCGGCTATTTCCTCTCGCAAAAGTGGAAAACGCGATTTTGAGGTTGAAGCGGCGGTTGATGCAGAGCGTATAGCTCGCGCAAAGCACGCTCGCTCCGAAGAGGAAGCCCGCTAAAATCGGTAAGGCACGGTAACATCCCATATGCATAAGGGCGTATGGGCGGGATCCGCTTATGCGGATGTGAAGCGGAAGCTAGGCTGTCCGCGAAGGAGGATCTGCATGGAGGCGCTGTATCGCAAATATCGTCCGTCCACGTTTGCTGATGTCGTGGGTCAGGAACATATCGAGCGTACACTGAAAAACGCAATCGAGCAGGATAAGGTTTCCCACGCCTATTTGTTCTGCGGTCCGCGTGGTACTGGCAAAACAACCACTGCGCGCATTCTTGCCAAGGCCTTAATGTGCGAAAAGGGTCCCACTATCGAACCTGACGGAACCTGCGAGGAATGCCAGGCTATCGCTCAAGGCACTCACCCCGATGTGTACGAGTTGGACGCCGCAAGCCGCACGGGCGTTGAAAATGTACGTGAGGAAATCATCAGCCGTGTAAGTTACGCGCCAACTCGCGGTACCTGGAAGGTCTACATCATCGACGAGGTGCATATGCTCTCGACGGCGGCCTTCAATGCGCTTCTCAAAACCATCGAAGAACCGCCGAGCCATGTCGTCTTCATTCTCTGTACCACCGATCCGCAGAAGGTTCCAGAAACCATTCTCTCGCGATGCCAGCGTTTTGATTTTCATCGCATATCAATCGAATCTATCGTGGCTCGTTTGGGCGCCGTATGTGCCGAAGAGGGCGTTGAGTTCGAGGCCGAAGCGCTCGATCTTATTGCGCACCGTGCCGAGGGCGGAATGCGCAATGCACTTACTTCGCTTGAGCAGCTCATTGCGTACTGCGGAGGTAAGGCAACCCTCGAAGGAGCGCAAAGCCTTCTTGGTTCGCTCGATAATGCCGATCTTTCTAAAATCGTAGAGGCTATTGGCCGCAGAGATGCAGCAGCATGCTTCAATTGGGTTGCCCAATATGTGGAAACCGGTGCCGACCTTGCCCAGTTTGTCCATGATTTGGCAGAGCATGTGCGCACGTTGTACCTGATGTCTATGGCGGGCCTTGATGTGGAACTGCAGATCAGCAAATCGATGCGCACGGTAATGATCGGGGAACTGAAGCTCTTTGGCCAAGATCGCCTTAGTCGCATGCTTGTCCTTTTGGGTGACGTGTCGAAAGAACTGCGCGTTTCGAGCAATCCTCGCCTAACGTTTGAGATTGCCCTTACTCGTATGGTTCGTCCCGAATCGGATTTAACGCTCGAAGCCTTGGCGGAACGGGTTGAAGAGCTGGAGCGACGTTTGTCGATGCTGGGGAACGCCTCTTCTCCTGCTGAAGTCGCTCCGGCGGCATCAGCCCGTGTTGGCGGCGGCGCTCCTCAATATGCAGCTGTTCCCACTCAGTCCACATCGCATGCGCCTTCCGCTCCGGTGGCTGCGTCAACTGGTTCTTCCGGCCAGCCTGCCCCCTTTGCAGAGCCAAAGCCTCCTGCGATGCAGTCAGTGCCTGGCCATAATGTCGCTCGGCCCCAGGCTGCCGCCTCGACGGCTGCTGCTCCGTCAGTGCCGCAAACACCGATGCCTCCCGCCCCGTTGGCATCGCAAGCACCAGCACCTGCGGCTTCGCCGGCGCCTCAAACACCGGCACCTGCTCCCGCTGCTCAGTCTGTCGGGGCATTTTCCCAGGCGCCCGAAGCGGTTCAGCCGCGCCAGGCAGCAGTGCTTACCGCTCAGGTTGACCTGTCCAATCCTGCCGCTGTGCAACGTTTGTGGCATTCGGTCACCGCTTCGCTCAGGAAGGTTAATCCTGCGCGTGGCGTCCTGTTCATGAATGCCAAGGTTTTCGCCGAGGCAAATGGCCAGGGGATAGTGGTCGAATTCGGAAAAGACAGCGCTTTTGCATTCAACGCAGCCCAAAAAGCCGAAGTCCAAGGGCTGCTCGCAAAAACCATTCAGACGGTTGCAGGCGGAGCTGTGCCCTACCGTTTGGCGTTGGCTGGTAGCGCCTCATCGGCTGCGCCTGTTGTCGCTCAACACGCGAGCGCTCAATCTGGAATGGCGCCCCAGTCAAATGCCGCGGCTCCTGCCGTCAAGAACCCTTATGCCGTCAAGGCGGTTGCCGCAGTCCGTGCGGCGCAAGCGGCGGCAAAGGCCAACCAGGCGCCAGCGACTCAGGCGGCAGCAAGGGCAAACCAGGCGCAGGGCTTTCAGTCTGCATCCCAAAACGCCGCTTCTTATGTGGCTCCCTCTGCCCACCAGCAGAGGAGGGGCGGTGCAGCTTCTTCTCCATCGCCTGAATCTCAGACGCAGTCCGTCCCTAGGCATTCTGCTGAGGTACAGCAGTCCCCTGCGGTAACGCCTTCGGCGTCCGTTGCGCCCGAACCATACGACGATCAGGTCCCTCTCGATGTGTATGGGGCGAGTGTTTCTGCGGAATATGATGAAGATCCATATGCTCAGCAGTATGGGGCTTCGCCAAGCCAGCAGTCCTCGGCATCGGCTTCTTATGCGCAGCTTTCTAGCAGCCCGGCTCCAGCGTCTGCAGGTTCCGTCCAAGCCGCAGCGTCAGTTGCGGCGGTACCTTCCCAGGCTGGCGGCGTTGCCAACGTTGTCGCTGCTGCTTCGGCGCAAGCCGCAGCGCCATCTGTTTCAGGGCAAGGCGAGGCGGAGCAGATCAAGAGCATCCTTACTCAGAGCTTTGGTGAGGGGATAAAGTTTGAGGAGCTTCCCGAATAGCGTCAGCCTTTCGGTACAATGCAAAGATATGTGGCCATTTGGCTAATTGGAACGAAACGCCCAACCCCTAACAAAGGAGAATTATGGGAATGAATATGCAGCAGATGATGCGCCAGGCGCAGAAGATGCAGAAAGAATTGCAGAAGGCTCAGCAGGAAATCGCTGAAATGACGTTCGAGGGCACCGCTGGTGGCGGCATGGTAACCGCTGTTGCTCGTGGCGACAAATCCATCGAGTCCCTTACCATCAACCCTGATGTGGTTGATCCCGAAGATGTCGAAATGCTTCAGGACATGGTATGCGCGGCGGTCAATGAGGCGCTTCGCGGCGTCGACCAGATGGGTACTGCCCGTATGAGTTCCGTTACAGGCGGTCTCAATATTCCAGGTATGAGGTAATTGCGATTCCGTGAACGCTTCATCGGCAATACAGAAGCTGCTCGATGAACTCGAGCGCCTTCCTGGGGTAGGTCCTAAATCCGCCCAACGAATTGCGTATTGGATCCTGAACGAAGAAAAAGCGGATGCTCTTCGTTTGGCCAACTCCATCATCGAAGTGAAGGACACCGTCCATTTTTGCTCTCGATGCTTTAATTATGCTCAAGGTGATCTTTGCGATATCTGCTCTTCCGAAAAACGCGACCATTCCATCGTTTGCGTGGTATCGGAGCCGCGAGATATCCCTCCGATAGAGAGAACGGGTACGTTTTCGGGCGTATACCATGTGCTTGGTGGTGCCCTTTCGCCGCTTGAGGGTATTGGTCCGGAGCGTCTTCATATCGCTGAGCTTATGGCTCGCCTTACGGACGCCTCGATTAAAGAAGTTATCCTTGCAACGAATCCAAATATTGAAGGTGAAACAACGGCCAGTTATCTTGCGCGACTAATTAAGCCTTTAGGTGTAAAGGTATCGCGCTTGGCAAGTGGTTTGCCTGTTGGCGGCGATGCGATTATTGTGCCCGTTGATATGGAGCCGTTGGTTATCGCTCATTTGTTCCCAACACTTCTTAACCTGTACGGGGACAACGGGAACGTTCGTGTGCTTGAGCAGCGTTTGAAGTGGCGTGGTATCCCCGTTCAGGTTGTTCGTGTGGAAGACCCCGCCGATTTCGATGCGCAGACGGCCGACATCGTGTTCATTGGCGGTGGTCCCGATCGCGAGCAGCA
>ENA-OUQG01001934-OUQG01001934.1-human-gut-metagenome-genome-assembly--contig:-NODE-1934-length-10526-cov-3.573298_pt1 | contig 10526 bp, 9 predicted proteins | sample MGYA00237943_ERZ548823 | MGnify/ENA primary metagenome ERZ548823 (study PRJEB26490, sample SAMN05194731) | human gut metagenome | biome: terrestrial biome; feature: human-associated habitat; material... | reverse complement strand
CAATGACTTCCTGTTCGATTTCCAGACGTTTTCTAAGCGCCTGTGGAATATCCTTTTCTTCCAGAAAATAACGAATCATTTTCTGGGTTCCAGCATAATCACCATAAATTTTTAATTTCAGAACGTCCTCTGGAAGCGGAACATTCATAAAAGATAAATCCTGATACATGAGTTATACCTCCACACAAACTAATTTATATTATTATTCGTTATCAAAACCAATGAACCACGCCGACTTGAATGACATATCTGTCAATGTAAAGACTGCCTCCATATTTGCATGAGTGATATTGCTGGCTGCTAAGTAATCCCCCAGATCACTCTCAAACCATAATTTATTCCTAAAGTCACTAAAATCAAAATCATGCACAAACCTCACCTACTGACAATTGAGTATGATAAATTTAATACTTTTGCAAATTTTGTCTGACTCATAAGCTTTGTTTTCGAACTTCTTTTATATATTTCAAAAAACTCATCTGCAATCTTTTTTCAAAATATAGTAAAATTATAGCATGTATGCAAAAAACTTGCTGTATTTTATAATACATTTTCTCGTTCTCCAATGATATCCTGTAGAAACATCATCTATTGCCTTGTTACGATGTTTAGTGCACATGATAGGCTGATAATTCAACAAGACCACTGAATGGTTATTATCATATAATTGCGTACTATCTATTACCTTATTTTTGATTATATATAATACTGTTTGACAATAAAAGCAAAATAAAATGCCATGTTTACCACATATTAAAGTTTCGTTTCCTCCAACAAAAAAAGAATCTATTCAGATTCTCCTTTATTCATCATTGAACGTATCTTCTGCATACGTTCATCTAATTTAGCACTTTCTACTGAACAGTCATAAAGTTCCTGAGCAATAAGCTTTGCTTCGTCTTCAGGAATATTCTTCTTATAGCGTAATTTATGTTCCAAACTTGCCCAGAAGTCCATCGCAATAGTACGAAGCTGTACTTCTACATAAACATACTTCTTTGTCTTCTGCAAAAAGATTGGTACCTGTACAATTAAGTGTAAACTACGATAACCACTAGGTTTAGGATTTTTAATATAATCCTTCATCTCAATCAAAGTAATATCATCCTGTCTTAAGAAGCTATCAGCCAATTCATAAATATCTTCAGGAAATGAACAAACAACTCTGACTCCTGCAATATCTCTTATATTTTCCTCTAATGATTCCATAGTCATTGGAATATTCTTGCGTCTTACTTTTCTCGCAATACTATCATATGATTTAATACGTGACTTAATACTTTCAATGGGATTACCATCATATTCTAAAGAATATTCCTGATCTAATACTCTGAATTTTGTTTCTATCTCCATTACCGCACAACGATAATAGGACATTAAAAGATCAAATGGCTTTTTATTCTTATCTAATAAATCTAAGAACTCATCAGAAAGAATACTCTGTTTCATAAATTCTTCTCTTTTTTGTTCAATGATTTTAAATCCACTTCTTTTTATATCTTCTAGATTCCTCATATATTCATCCTTCTTTCAGTCTATATCATTATAATATATTTCTATAAAAAAAAGAACTGAGAAACCTCAGTTCATATGTTCAAGTGCTTTATTAAATTGTTTTCTAAACAACAATACTGTAAATGTGATTGCAAGAATATCTGCCACCGGTTCAGCCAAATAAACAGCAGTTGTCTTATCTACAAGTAATACTGGCATAATATAAATAAGTGGGATTAAAAGAATAAATTTTCTAGTAACTGCCACAATAACTGATGCTTTCGCATTACCTAAAGCCACAAATGTCATCTGACAGGCAATCTGTATTCCAAAGAGTCCTACGACTGCCATATAGATTCTAAGTGCTTGAGTGGTAAAGAGTGAAAGTTCTTGTGCATTTGTAAAGAGTCCTACAAACATCTGTGGGAAGATCTGAATAAGAAGCCAGATACATATTGAGAATACTAGACTGACTTTTAGTAATAATTTAAATGTCTTTCGAACACGTTCTCTATTCTTAGCCCCATAGTTATAGCTGATAATAGGTTGTGCCCCCTGTCCTAATCCCTGTAAAGGAAGCATCGCAAACTGCATAACACTAGTCAGTATAGTCATTGCCCCTACTGCTATATCTCCCCCATATTTTAATAAAGAAGAATTGAAGCAGACCTGGATGACACTCTCACTTGATTGCATCACAAAAGTAGAAAGACCTAAAGCGAGACAAGGTAAGATGACTGAGTGATCTAAAGATAAGTTTTTCTTTTTTATTTTAAGTTTTGTCTTTTTACCAAATAAGAAGCGAAGAACATAAAGACATGAGCATCCTTGAGAAATAATTGTCGCAAAGGCTGCTCCCTTAACACCTAAGTGAAATCCAAAAATAAGAATTGGATCTAAGATAACATTACATAATGCGCCAATGACAACTGAAATCATTCCGTTTTTCGCAAATCCCTGAGCTGTAATAAACATATTCATTCCCAATGTTAATTGGACAAATAGTGTTCCCATTGCATAGATATTCATATAGTCTATGGCATAGGTAATTGTATTACTGCTTGCGCCAAAAGCAAGTAAGAAGGTACGATTTCCAAAAAACAGAATAAGTGTAAGTACTATAGAAACGATAATCTGCGTAATAAAACAATTACCTAATATCTTTTCAGCATAATTATTATTACCCTGACCCATATAAATAGACGCACGTGGTGCACCACCATTACCAACCAATGAGGCAAAGGCTGTCACAATCATAATTAACGGCATACAGACACCAACACCTGTTAAGGCAAGAGCACCTGTTTGAGGAATATGACCTATAAACATACGGTCTACAATGTTGTAAAGCATGTTGATTAATTGCGCAATGACTGTTGGTAAGGCGAGTTGTCTGAGTAATTTACCTACTGGTTCAGTCGCAAGAAAATTCTTATTCTCCATATGTACCTCCTATTCTTTGTGATTCAATGAATATTAAATCCTCACTATTTTCAATTGTTAGAATACCATGACATTGATTAGAGATACATAGTGGATCATGAGGTTCCAATATATAACCATCAAGGGGATAATCACAATTCTTTAATGTGAGAGTACAAGTCTTTTCAGTAAAGCATGAGAAGTACTTATAATCAGTACAGTCTATTTGATGCTTCCCTTTAGGTAAGAGGTATATTCTATTTATATCATCATATAAAGTGATTTTAATATCTGGATGTTGTCTAAGATAGATGAGTACACCTAAAAAATGATCAATACGACCACCAATAACACCATAAAGATCTATTTCATCATAACCTCTATTGAGTGCTTCACTAATAGCAAGTTCTGTATCTGTTTCATCCTTATGAGTAGGAAAAGTAAGTACTTCTAATCCTTCTAAGTATTCTTTATGTTGTAAAGAATCAAAGTCTCCAATAGCACATAATGGTTTAATTGATTGACGATGTAGATGTTCTAAACCACCATCAACTGCAATATAAGGGATGTCTTTATTAAAGACATCCCCATTATTCATGCTTGCATATAAGCCTATTTTCATTTGAGTGAGTCAATAGCTTCCTGTCTGTTTTCTGCTTTGAAGACATAGCTTCCAGCCACTAGAACATCTGCCCCAGCCCCACGGCATAGGTTGGCTGTATTTGCATTGATACCACCATCTACTTCAATGAGGTAGCGTCTGCCATTTCTGATTTCTTTAAGTTCAGTGATCTTATCTAAGGCTGCAGGATTGAATGACTGTCCACCAAATCCTGGTTCAACACTCATGACAAGAACCATATCTAAATCATCTAAGAATGGTTTGATTGCTTCCACATCAGTACCTGGTTTAATAGATATTGATGCAAGACATCCTGCATCATGAATACGCTGAATAAGTACACGTGCTTCCTGCATGCTTGATACAGCTTCAATATGGAATGTAATGAGGTCTGCACCTGCATTGATGAATTCATCTAAATACTGACCTGGATCAGTGATCATTAAATGTACATCAATGAATAAATCAGTCACAGCACGTAAATTACTAAGAATGCTGTAACCAAATGAAATATTAGGGACAAAGTGTCCATCCATAACATCATAATGAATCCATGATTTTCCTCCATCATAGATTGTATCAATATCTTCTTTAAGATGCGCAAAATCTGCGGATAATACTGAAGGTGCAATTTTAACCATATCTTTTATCTTTCCTTTCTTTAACCTGCTTTAATAACTGCAGGTAATCAACATATCTTGTTTTATCAATTTCTCCTGCTTCTACTGCTTCTTTAACAGCACAATGTGGTTCACTATCATGAAGACATCCTCTAAATTTACAATGATGTGACAATTCTCTAAAATCATGATAAGTGACTGCAAGTTCTACAGGATCCATTTTAAGTTCTAATGATGAAAAACCTGGAGTATCTGCAATATAGCCACCATACATAGGAATAAGTTCAACATGTCTTGTAGTATGTTTTCCTCTTCCTAATGCTTGAGAAATTTCATTTGTTTCAATATTAAGTTCAATGTTTAAGGCGTTGAGAAGACTTGATTTACCTACCCCACTCTGCCCTGTAACGACTGTTACACGGTTTTTAAGGATTGGTTTAATCTCTTCGATGCCTTCATTTTCTTTACTTGATACAAAGTAAAGATCATAGGCATTGTACTTCTTTTTTATTACAGGAATAAGTTCTCTATTAAGATCTATCTTTGTGATAATGATGATTGGTTTAATCTTCTCATATTCAACCATTGCAAGAAATTGATCTAGAAGCATCTGATCAAAATCTGGCTGGGCAATAGAGAATACAAGAAGTGCCTGATCCACATTACAGATAGGAGGTCTTTCTAATTGGTTATATCTTTTTTCTAGTGTAAGGATATAACCAGAACCATCTTTTTCTTCCTGAAAGGTACAGAAGTCTCCTACGAGAGGCTTCTGACCTCTATTTCTAAATTTACCACGTGCCCTGCAGCTAACAACCTTCTCACCTGTATCGACATAGTAGAATCCTGCAAGGACTTTTATAATCTGACCTTTAGGCATATAATCTCCTATTCTTATTCAGTTGTAGTTGTATCGTCATCATCATTTTCTGGTAAGTCAGGTTGTGTTGGTGTTGTAGGCTGTGAAGGTGTTGTAGGGGTTGGTTTCTTATCATAATAATATAAGATAATCTCAGTCCCTTTACTATTTACCTGAGTATATGGTGCAACTGACTGTTTTACAACTGTATTAATAGACATTGAGTTAATTGTTGCAGTATCAGTAGGTGATGGTAATACAGATAGTTTCACATTAGTAAAGCCCTGACTTTCTAATGTAGATTTCGCCGCATTGATATTCTGACCATATAATGATGGTACAGTAATGCTGACACCTTTAGATACTGTTAAAGTAATGATTTTGCCTTTTTCATTAGGATCCTGTTTTTCACCTTCAGAAATAGACTGTCCAATAACGACACCTTCTTTATAATCATCATCAGACTTTTCATACTTTCTAACCTTATAGCCAAGCTTTGTTAATTCATTATAAGCTGAATTGTAAGAGATACCTGTATAGTCCTTCATGACAATATATTTACCCTTAGAGATAGTAAATGTTACTGTATCTCCTTCATTGATGGTATGTCCTGCTTCTGGATCTGTCGCAATAACAAGTCCTTTTTCATACTTATCACTCAGTTCATAATCAACTTCGTCAGACACCTTATAACCTTTATCAATTAATAAGGCTTTGGCTTCTTTTTCAGTCTTACCAACTAGATCCATCATTGTACCATCTTGGTTACCACCAAATAAGAAGAATCCTGCTACAATCGCAAGACATACGATAACTGCCCCAATGGCCACACCTATCGCAATTCTTTTTTTCTTATCCATTGGTTCTTTTATCTTTTCTTCTTCTGGTTCAATTTCTTCTATTTCTGTTTTTGTTTCTTCAAGATCTAAAGGTGCTGTTTTAGTAAAAAACTGAGAATCAGTCGCAATGATTGTTGGATCATTATTCACTTGATCAAAGCTTAATTTAGGTTCATCTAAACGTTCTAAGCAAGTTTCTAAATCATCTAACATATCGTCAGCACACTGATAACGATTGTTTGTATTCTTTGCAGTCGCTTTAATAATAATATTTTCTACTGACTGAGGAATCGCTGGATTATATTCACGTACTGATGGTATTTCATCACGCATATGTTTCAAAGCAATATTCACTGGAGATTCTCCATTAAAAGGAACATCTCCTCTTAATAATTCATAAAATACAACACCTAATGCATAAATATCACTTTGTGGTGTCGCCTTTTCACCTCTTGCGATTTCTGGTGCAAGATAGTGAAGTGACCCCATGATTGTATCTGTCTGAGTCACCTGTGATAAAGACTGGATAGAGGCAATCCCAAAATCCGCAATTTTCACAATTCCAGAATCAGTGACAAGAATATTCTGAGGCTTTAAGTCACGATGAACAATACCCATAGAATGGGCAAGTGCAGTGGCTGATACAACCTGCTTCATAATGTCTACTGCTTCTACATAATGAAGTGCACCACGCTTATTAATTAATTCTTTTAAAGTCTGACCACGTACATATTCCATGACAATATAGTAAAGATCATCTTCTTCACCTACATCATAGATTTCTACAATATTACGATGACATAATGCAGCTGCCGCACGTGCTTCACGATGGAAACGCGTAATATAAATAGGATCTCCTGTCAAGGAAGAACGAAGTATTTTTACAGCCACTTCTCTTTTTAATATATCATCATATGCAAGATAGACATCTGCCATACCGCCTTGGCCAATTAATTCATTTAATTCATAACGGTCAGCAAGAATACGTCCTTTTTCACTCATCTTATGATTCTCCCTTCTCAATTAATAAAACACCAATATTATCTAATCCACCAAATTCATTGGCTGATTGAATGAGTCTTTCTGTTTTATGATTGACTGATTCATCTTCTTTTAAGATATCTTCAATCTGTTGAGATGAGAGTGAATTATATAATCCATCTGAACAGAGCAATATTGCACGATAATCTTCTTCAATCTTATAAAAAGAAATACGTAAAGCTTCTTTAATACCAATCGCCTGCACTAATACATTTCTTTTAGGATGATGAGAAGCTTCTTCTTCATTGATCAAACCTCTTTTTACAAGTTCATTCACAAAAGTATCATCTGTCGTGATTTGTTTTAAAGTATCACTATATAAATAAGCTCTACTATCTCCTACATGAGAAATATAGGTATTCTTTCCATCCATATAACAGATGACAATTGTCGTACCCATACCTGCATATTCACTATGCATATCACTTTCTTTGTTTAATAAATCATTTGCAGTTAATAATAAAGAAGAAATCCAGGCATGTATAGATTCATCATCACTAAAAGATGAATGATCAAAGAAATGATCAATAATATAATTACTTACAAGAGTACTTGCAACATCTCCTGCAAGATGACCACCCATTCCATCACATAATACACCAACGATTTCATGGTCTTTGATTTTATAAACTGCTCTATCTTGATTGACTGATCTTTTTATTCCGATATCAGTCATCGCGGAGATAACCATATTATGCCCCTTTCTCTCTTTTTGCACGTAACTGTCCACATGCACCATCAATATCACGGCCATGTTCTTTTCTTAATGTACAATTAATATGTAAACGAATAAGTTCATCCTTGAATGCAGTAATTGTATGACCTAAAGACTGCTTATAGCCATGTTCATCAACAGGGTTATAAGGAATTAAGTTCACATAAACATTTAATCCACGAAGATAATGGGCTAATTGACGCGCATACTTGATATCATCATTGACATCCTTCAATAAAATATATTCAAGAGTAACACGGCGGTTTGTACGTTCAAAATATGTCTTGATGGCATCTCTTAAGTCATCCATATTGTAACGTTTGTTGATTGGCATGAGTTCATTACGAATTTCATCATTAGGTGCATGTAAGCTAATAGCTAAGTTCACCTGGATTGGTTCATGAGAGAAACGTTCAATTCCAGGAATTAAACCACATGTAGAAATAGTAAGGTGTCTTGCACCAATCGCTAGACCATGAGGTTCATTCACTGTATAGATAAAGTTCATCACTTCATCATAGTTATCAAATGGTTCACCTGTACCCATCACAACTACATGAGTCACTCTTTCCTTTAAATCATTCATAACAGTCAAGACCTGTTTCACAATTTCACCACTTGTTAAGTTACGCTGTTTCTTTAATAATCCAGATGCACAAAATGAACAGCCCATATTACAGCCTAACTGGCTTGTAACACATAATGAACGACCATAAGTCTGAATCATTAATACTGTTTCAATGAGTCCTCCATCTTCTAATTCTAGAAGATATTTAGTTGTTCCATCACGAGCAACCTGTTTTTCTTTAATAGTTAAAAGTGCATCACTGAAATGATTAGAAAGTGTTTCTTGAAGTTCTTTAGAAAGATTTGTCATCTGATGAAAATCATAGACATTCTTTACATAAATCCATTCATAGATCTGCTTTGCACGGAATGGTTTTTGTCCAAGTGCTTTTAGTTCTTCTTTTAATTGTTCGAGTGTTAAGTCATAAATTGATTTCATCATACATCCTTTTCTAACAGACACATATAAAAGCCATCACTATGATATTCATATGGAAGTATAGTACGTTCTTCTACCACATGCATATCGGGATGCTTCTTTATGAATTTTTCAATCTGTTTTTCGTTTTCTTTTTTATTTATAGTGCACGTACTATACACTATATTACCACCTTTTATACATAAAGAATATGCATTTTCTAGTAATTTTGCTTGAATAGGAATGATTTCATCCATTGCGCTAGAGTCATGGTACTTAATTTCAGGCTTTCTAGAGAGTACTCCTAGACCTGAACAAGGTCCATCTAGAAGAATTTTTGTATACTGTTTATTAAATATTGAGAGGTCTGTACTGTCTCCAGTATGCACATGAATATTAGTCAATCCAAGTCTTTGGGCATTGTCTTTAATGAGTTTTGCTTTATGAGGATAAAGATCATAGACATCCAGGGTGCCTTTATTATTCATTAGAATCCCTAGATGAGTTGTTTTAGAACCCGGAGCACCACACATATCTAAGACAAGATCATCTTCATTTGGATTAAGTAGACGCGCAACCATCTGTGATGATTCATCCTGAATCGTCACTAAGCCTTCTTTAAAAGCTTCAGTATGAGCGATATTACCTTCTTTTAATAAGACACTATCCGGTGATAAATAACCCGGAGTGAATTCTGGATATTTCTTTAAGAATTCCTCACGTGATATCTTATAAGTATTCACACGACCACTTTTTAAAGGTACTTCATTATCTGCATGAAGAATCTTTTCTGTTGTTTCAATGCCATATTGAGCATTCAACATCTTAACTAGCCACAGTGGATGACTTGTAGAAATAGATAGACGTTCATCATGATCTAAATCATCTAAAGATCTTGTTTGCTTAAAACAGCTATGGAGAATCGCATTAATCATGCCTCCTGCTCTTTTATTTCTTCTTTCCTTAATAATATCTACTGCTTCATTGACAATTGCATAATCTGGTGTATCTAGATAGAAATGCTGGTAGAGACTCATTAATAGTAGCATTCTTTCTACTACTTTTAAACGTGTATGGATATGTGGTTCTAATTGATATTCTAAATACAAACGATTCTGAATAGTTCCATAGACCAATGTTGTAATAAGTCCTCTTTCTGATGGTGAGAAGTCTTTTGTAAGAGTATGGTTTAAAGTAATATTTAAATAGCTTTCATTCTTTTCATAATCAATAAGTATATCTAATGCTGTATCTCTTTCTTTCATATTAATATGTGGAATACGGGTTAAAGTCGCATGCCACAATAACACCTCCTTTTCTTGTACGGTTATAATAGTCATCAATGATACTTAATTGTTCATAGATATGCTTCGATTCTATATATTTAATCAGAATTCTTTCACGATAGATATCCTGCATCTTAAAGGTAGACTGTGGTCCAATGATACGAACTTTTTCTAGATGATCTTTTAAGTATTGACTGATATCTAAGGCAATAGAATGAACATTCTTAGGTGAGCGTGATTGTACTATAACAGAGACTAAATGACAATATGGTGGATATTTGGCTTTCTTTCTAAATGCTATCTCTTCTTTAAAGAAAGCATCATAATCCTGCTTGACTGCTGCTTTAATTGCATAATGTTCTGGATTGAATGTCTGGATCATAACTGTTCCCTGTTTTTCTCCTCGACCGCTTCTTCCTGCCACCTGACAAAGTAACTGGAAGGTACGTTCAGAGGCTCTAAAGTCAGGTACCATTAAAGATAAATCAGCCATGAGTACACCTACAAATGTAACATTGGAGAAATCAAGTCCTTTCGCAATCATCTGTGTACCTAGCATAATATCTGCTTTATGTTCTTCAAAGTCTTTTAAGAGTTTTAAATGGGTATTCTTATTTCGTGTTGTATCAAAGTCAAAGCGAAT
>ENA-OUQG01001930-OUQG01001930.1-human-gut-metagenome-genome-assembly--contig:-NODE-1930-length-10548-cov-7.287716_pt1 | contig 10548 bp, 8 predicted proteins | sample MGYA00237943_ERZ548823 | MGnify/ENA primary metagenome ERZ548823 (study PRJEB26490, sample SAMN05194731) | human gut metagenome | biome: terrestrial biome; feature: human-associated habitat; material... | reverse complement strand
GTATTTCTGATAACGCTTTTTAATGTTTTCGTTATACAGAGAATAAGGATAATCAAGTTCACACTTGTTAATACCATTTAAAATGCTCTTAGTATGAGCATAAATAGAATCAACTTCACTTTGTGTATAAAGAGAATGGTTCATATCAAGATAGTTCATGAGTCTGCCTATGACGTTTTTAGCAAAATCATCATTAACATCAACAATCTTGTAATGAGCTCTTGTGAAGTAATTGTATATTCTAGAACAGGATGTTTCGTGTCTTTCTTCAGGAGAGAGAACAGGCATCTGTTCTAAAGAAGGAACTGTAAGTTTTGCTTCACTTACAAGAGCGTAGCCTACAAGAGCGCAGGCTACAGCTACTTTTATTATTTTATTCACTTTAAGTTAGGCCTATTTTGCTTTTTTAGGAAGCAGAACTCTCTCAAGTGGAAGATTTACAGTAAGACCTGATTTTAAGGTTACATATACAGTGTCTTTCTGAGCATTTTCAGCTACAACACCAAATACGAAACGCTGTTCTGAACTTAGAACTAAAACCTCAGTACCAACTTTTAAGTCTTCTACTGTAGGCTTAATGCCATCAACCTTGTTAGGCTTCTTATGGAACTTAGCGCCATTTACAGGCTTCTTAAAATTCTTCTTGTTTACAGGAGCTTTCTGAGGCTTAGATGCTTTACGCTTTGCGTTAATCTCATCGATGCGCTCTTTAGCATAAGTTGCGTGTTCTGCACTTACAGTATCACCACACTCATTACCATCGATATCAATTCTTGGAGCACCTTCTTTTACGCTATATAAATACTTCAAGCGAGAAGTATATAAACGTAAAGCGGCTCTTACTTTTGAAATAGATAAACCTTCAACAGAAGCACACTTCTCTTTTAAATCCTCAAAGATACCAATCTTTAAAGGACGAGCCTCACCGTCTTTTACAAAAGCTTTTGGAAAGGTCTTGTATAAAAGTTCTAAGGTCTCTTTTACGTGTTCAAAATGAGTGCCTTCTTGAGCCTGAGTTTCAGTCTGCTTCTCAGCGTTTTTATTTAACTCTTGCTCTTTTTTGATTTCCTGGGTTTCCACAAGAAACTCCTTAAAATAATTATTTAATAACTTACAATTATGCTCATTTTACAATAAGTTGAATTTTATTGCGAAAAATTTTGTCTAAAAGATTGTTCTAATGCACTAAAACTAAGACTTATAGCTTGAGTTGCTCAATTTTCTTGTTTTTACCCGCTGATATACAAGCTATAAAAAAAAAGGATATAGATCACTTTAGTTTCTTTACCGAAACTGCACAGTTTTTTCCTGAAAATGCTATACCTACAGCATTTACACAGGTAATGTTCTCATCTTCAAAAATAGTATCTGCATAGTGTTTTTCAAGGATCTGCTCAATAGCTTCATTAGCTTTTTTTGCTCTACTTTCTTTTTCTTTGCAGACTTTAATTTCAATAACACAAGCTTTGGTGCCATCTAGATTATTAAAGGTGATATCTGCATATCCATCACCAGATTCATAGTTAGAGTGGTATTCACCTAAATTATCTTTACAGTTAGTAAAAATACCGTTTAAGAAGCCATGGTAGTAGTTCTCGTGAGGTGCTTTGGTTGCTGTATCTCTTACAGATACAAATGAACGTAATAATGGTCCTAACTTATCCTGTACATAATCAACTTTACCTTCTAATAAGGCATTAGCTATGTTTAAAGCTAGATTATCTTTACTTAATATTTTCCCAAATCTATCTAATATATTGTTTTCAAAACACTCAAGTATCTCTAGGTTAGGTATTCTTACAAAGATATCTTTATTATTTTCTTTTGCTAATTCTTCTTTTTTTGTCTGTACCCAATCTACTGTCAGATAACCTGTATGCAAGAGTAATGACCAGAAATCATCTGATTTATGCTCTGACAAAGTGTCATAGTTCATGGATTCGTTTAGTTTGAAACTAATAGATTTACCATCAACCAAGCTTTGCATCTTTTGGTTATCATTGTCTGTTAGATAACCCAAGTACTCTTCTAATGCTTCGTCTGAGGAACTTTTATCCCAGTAGTTTCCAGGCTTAATATTGTCTAAATTACCTGTTTGTTTAAAGTTAAAGTTCTTTCTTATAAAACTAATCACATCCCATGGACAGAACATCTCTTTGTCATAGAACTTGTAACCATCGTAGTAATTTTTTACTGTTTGAGAAAAGTCATCTAACTCATAGTCTTTTAATATTTTTTGAGTTTCATCTTTGGTAAAACCAATGATACCTGTATATTCTGTTTCTTGATCTGCTACCGTGTTTACGTATAGGTTATTTACACCGGTAAAGATACTGTTCTTGGCTACTTTTAAACAGCCTGTGAGTACTACTTTACTTATAATTGAGGTCTTCTTTAGAGGATCCTTTTGAGGATCTTTTAAGAATCCTAGAAAAGATGACATCAAGTTAACCATTTTCTCATGAAAACCTTTTGCGTGAGCTTTAGCTAAAGGTACATCATACTCATCAATTAAGATATAAACCTGCTTATTAAAGTGCTTATAGAGCATTAGAGATAAAGATGCAATGGCTTTGGTTATGTAATATCTAGTTTGAGCTGAGCTTTTTATCAAAAAGTCTTTGTTAGATAACTTTGAGAATGTATCTTTGTCATCATCATTTAAAGCGGGACTGTCTTTCAAGAATCCATATTCATTAACTTTATCCGCTACAATTCCTGCCAATTGGAAATAAGCGTCTTCATAGCTGTCTCCTAAAACATCTTTCAAGGTAATGGAGATAACAGGAAATTGCCCCATATACTTTTTACAGAACTTTTTGTCCTCTAAGATTTTGGTCCCTTTAAAGAATTTGTCTTGAATTGAGGTATCACCAGGCTTTTCGTAATTGATATTCAGGAAAGACTCAAACATATTCATGAGCATGGTCTTACCAAATCGTCTAGGCCTTGTTAAGAGCAAAACAGTAGTACCATCAATTAAAGAATTCTCGCCTACGGCTTCATCCTCTGAGAATACCTGTTTCAAGTAAGGTGTCTTATCTACGTAGTAACGGTTCTTTTCTCTAACCTCAGCAAAGGTATCTCCTGTTACTGGTAAGGCTAAGAATTGTTTGTTGCTCATTATTCTGTTCCTGTTTTTCTCTTCTTATTTTGATTATACACAATATAAAATTTGATATTTGTATTTACTGGCCTTTATTGTTAGCAAGACTGTTTTTTTTAAGAGAAAATTTTTGTTGTAATCGTTTGCGTTTACTTTTGTGCTTATATTCGTTTTTAAACTCAAATATTCAACTGTGAATAAAATTATATTTTGAAATATAAGCGTTTTTTATAATGATAATTTTGTGGTGTATTTGCGTAAGCTATTAACGTAAAGGGTTGCAAAATAGTGATATAAATCTAATTTTTCTTGAATATACGTCTTAAAAAAGATAAGGCTGTCACGTTTTATTTACATAATAAAATCATTTTTCATTTCATGCCCTAAAATCTAATTCAGAAAGAAGCTATAAATCAATAAAGATGAAGTCTTTTTTCTTTACAAACATACAATACATAGGAGTTATTATGAAACTAGTAAAAGCTGTCTTGGCTGTATCTTTAGGCGCTGCAATTGCAGCTTCTTCAATGTCAGCTGTTCAGGCAAAGCAGATCACAATCGGTTTTTCTCAGATCGGTGCTGAGTCAGAGTGGCGTACAGCTAACACCAACGATGTAAAAGCAGCAGCAAAAGCACACAACATCAACTTAAAGTTCTCTGATGCTCAGCAGAAACAAGAAAATCAGATCAAAGCAATTCGAACTTTCATTGCTCAGAAAGTTGACTTAATCGGTTTCGTACCTATCGTTGCAACCGGTTGGGATAACATTCTTCGTGAAGCAAAGCGTGCAAAGATCCCTGTATTGGTAATGGACCGTGATTTAACAGTTTCTGATCCTTCATTGTATGTTGCAAAGATCGGTACCGATAGCTACACCGAAGGTCGTAAGGTATTCGATTGGTTAGATACATATGTTCACAAGAACAATGTAAAACCACGTAATGGTGGTGACAAGTTAAATATTGTTATCCTTGAGGGTACTGTAGGTGCATCAGCAACCACCGGTCGTGGTAACGGCTTTAACGATGCATTGAAAGAGTCACCAAACAAGGATATGTATAACATCTTAGCTTCACAGACTGGTGACTTTACCCGTCAGAAGGGTCAGGAAGTTATGGAGTCATTCTTAAAGTCAAATCCTAAGGATATCGATGTTCTATTTGCTATGAATGACGATATGGCATTAGGAGCAATTCAGGCTATTGAAGCTGCTGGTCTAAAACCTGCTAAAGACATCATTATCGTATCAGTTGACGGTGTAAAGGGTATCTTCCAGGCAATGATCGAAGGCAAGTCAAATGCTACAGTTGAGTGTAACCCATTACAGGGTGATCTGTTCTTCTCAACAGCTGAAAAGATCTTAAAGGGTGAATCTGTACCTAAGAGCGTATTCGTTGAGGAAGGTGTATTCCCAGCAGATACAGCTAAAGATGTATTCCCAACACGTAAGTACTAATTCATAGTAACTCTAGAAGAAGGGTGCCTATGGCACCCTTACTTAATCGTAATCGCACTCAAAGTATCAATTCATTCTGAATCTCTCTTTTTAATGTGTTTTGAGAGGATCAGGATTTTAAGTTGTTGAAGAACACCTGCATGAGGAGGGCTATATATGGCCTTGCAAGATAACGACTATATACTGCAGATGAAACATATAGACATGTTCTTCCCTGGAGTGAAAGCCTTAAAGGATGTTGAGTTTAATCTTAAAAAAGGCGAAATTATTTCTCTTATGGGAGAGAACGGTGCTGGTAAGTCTACCTTAGTTAAAGTTTTAACTGGTGTATATCATAAAACAAACGGCACAATTGTATTTGATGGCAAGCAAATAGAGCCTACCACTCCTCTTGCCAGCCAGAAGATGGGCATTTCCACTGTGTATCAGGAAGTTAACCTGTGCGCAAACTTATCTGTAGCTGAAAACATTTACATCGGACGTGAGCCACGTGGAAGCTTTGGTCGTATTGACTGGGCAACCATGCAGAAGAATGCTTCAGATCTTCTGTTCAAAGAATTAGGTATCGATATCGATGTTACCAAAGAATTGAATTTCTATCCTGTTGCCATGCAGCAGATGATTGCAATTGCTCGTGCAATCGACACTAAATGTAAAGTTCTGATTTTAGATGAGCCTACCTCATCATTATCAGATAAAGAAACTGAAAGACTGTTTAAGATCATGAGAGCACTTCGTGATCAGGGCATTTCAATTATCTTTATTTCTCACTTCTTAGAGCAGATTTATACCATCTGCGATAGGGTAACCATCTTACGTGACGGTACCTATGTGGGTGAGTATGAGATTAAAGATCTTCCAAGAATTCAGCTTATTTCAAAGATGATGGGTAAAGAGGTTAAAGAAGGTGAGATTGAGTCAAATGTTGATAAATCTGTACCTCGCAGCAACGTCTTTATTGAAGCTGATCATGTAACAGTACCTGGTAAGGTAAAAGATCTGTGCATGGATATTAAAGAAGGTGAGGTTGTAGGATTTGCAGGTCTTTTAGGTTCAGGTAGATCAGAAATTGCTGAGACCTTGTTTGGAACCATGCTAAAGAGCAGTGGCAACATCTATGTTGATGGAGTTTCTGTTTCTATAAAGTCACCAATGGATATGATGAAAAAACGTGTAGCTTTCTGTCCTGAGGATAGAAAAGTACAGGGCATCATCGGTGATCTTTCTGTAAGAGAGAACATTATCTTAGCTCTTCAGGCTAAAAACGGAATGTTCCGTCACATGTCTCGAGCACGTCAGAACAAGTTAGCAGATTACTACATCAACTTATTAAGAATTAAAGTTTCAGATAGAGAGCAGTTAATTAAGAATCTGTCTGGTGGTAATCAGCAGAAGGTGATTATTGCACGCTGGCTTGCAACCGAGCCTAACTTACTAATCTTAGATGAGCCTACTCGCGGTATCGATGTTGGTACTAAGACAGAAATTGAGTCATTAGCAGTATCTCTAGCTAAAGAAAAAGGTATGTCTGTAGTCTTCATCTCAGGAGAGATGGGAGAAATGGTACGTACCTGCTCAAGAATTATGATCATAAGAGATCATGAAAAGGTAACCGAGCTTAACGGTGATGAAATTTCAACTGCTCACATCATGCAGGCGATTGCAGGAGATTATCATGGAAAATCTTGTTAAAAAATTTACCAAAAGCTCACTGGCATTGCCTTTAATCGCACTTGCCTTGTTGCTTTTATTTAATGCACTGTTTGTAGATAATTTCTTTAAGATTGAAATTATGCAAAACGGTAACCTCTACGGTCGTCCTATTGATATTCTCTACCGTGCTTCATCACTTATCATCCTGGCTTTAGGTATGACTTTTGTGATTGCAACTGGTGGTATTGATATTTCTGTAGGAGCTGTGGTTGCAATCTCATCAGCTACTTGCTGTGTGCTCTTAGGTGGTGATATTTCAGGTATTCCTCATCATCCATTCTTTGTAGCAATTATCTGTTCGCTCTTAGTCGGTGTTGTGGCCGGTATTTGGAACGGAACTTTGGTTGCAAAGTTCAAGATTCAGGCTATGGTTGCAACTTTGATTTTAATGACAGCAGGTCGTGGTATCGCTCAGTTGATGACTGATGGTCAGATCATTACCGTTTACTACAAGCCATTTGCTTACATCGGTGGCAATATTCCTGGTGTAATGTTACCTACAGCAATGTTAATTGCTCTGGCTATGGTTTTATTAGTTATCTTCTTAGACAAGAGAACTTCTATAGGTCTTATGATTCAGTCAGTTGGTATTAACGCCAATGCTGCCCGTTACTCAGGTATAAAAGTTACCGCAGTGTTATTTGCTGTATATATCTTCTCAGGCTTCTGCGCAGGTACTGCAGGCTTAATTGAAGGTTCTCTAATTCGAGCTGCTGATGCTAATAACGCAGGCTTGAACATGGAAATGGATGCCATTTTGGCTGTTACCTTAGGTGGTACCTTAATGGTTGGTGGCAGATACTACATTGGTGGTACTATCATCGGTGCTATTACCATTCAGACCTTAACTACAACCATGTACGCAATCGGTGTTTCATCAGACAGATTACCTGCTGTAAAGGCTGTGGTAATTCTTTTGATCATCGTATTCCAGTCAGAGAAGTTTAAGCAGATGTACAGTGACTATAAGTTTAAACACTTAAAGAAGTCAGAAAATACTAAGGAGGCAACAAATGCGTAGGTTCATTTCAAACCTGGTTGCATCTCAGAACTTTCCTTTCTATGTAACAGGTGCTCTATTTATCATACTGTTCGGAATTGGTTCTGTTGCTTTTGAAGGTTTCTTCTCACCACAGGTGTTTTTAAACCTCTTCATTGACAATGCTCCACTTATCATTGTGACTGTAGGTATTACCTTCACCATTATCTCTGGCTTTGGTGGAATCGATCTGTCAGTTGGTGCGGTGGTATCGCTTACCTGTATGTCACTTGCTGTAATGATGAGAGACACCTCTTTAAGCCCATACTTATGTATGTTCTTAGTCCTCTTCATCGGTATTGCAGTAGGTCTAGTTAACGGTTTACTTATCACTTATTTCAGACTGCAACCTTTCATTGTTACCTTAGGTACTATGTTCCTTTGCAGAGGTTTAACCGCTATTCTGTCTCGTGACAGTGTGCCAATTGACAATCAGTTCTACTCTGATTTGGCATTCTTCTCAGTGCCAATCGGTGATTGCTTCTTATCATTAGGAGCTTTAATTGCCCTTGTAATGGTAGTTATTGCAACCATCATCTTACGCTATACCTCATTTGGTCGTGGTGTATATGCAATCGGTGGTAATGAGCAGTCAGCAAGACTAATGGGCTTGAAGGTAGATTCAATTCGAGTTCGTGTTTATGTAATCTCAGGCTTCTGTGCTGCCTTAGGTGGTATTACCTACTCATGGATCATGCTATCTGGCTATACCTTACATGGTTTAGGTATGGAAATGGATGCTATTGCTTCATCTGTTATCGGTGGTACTCAGTTAATGGGCGGTGTAGGCTTCATGCCTGGTACTCTGTTAGGTGTAATGATTCAAGGTACTATCTTAACCCTGATCTCCTTCCAAGGTACTCTCTCAGCTTGGTGGACCAAGATTGTAGTAGGTTTACTGCTATGTTTATTCATCATCATGCAGGCTGTTGTAAATGCACACAAGAGCAAGCTCATGAATATGAACGCTGAAGGTTCTGTCCCTCCTAAGAAATAGGAACAAAGATCACAATTATAAATTTGCAAACAGGGGCTATGTCACAGAATATGCCCCTGTATATTTTTTTATTATTGCAAAAGTTTAGAATGCGTGAGCTTGAAAAATAAAACATACAAATAAAAATAACAAACATAAGAAATAACAATATGAAAGCATTTATCGGAGGGAATGAAGTGATTTCTAAGACCAACACCTTTTTGATTTTTATTACAGTATTAACCGCAATTGCAACGTTTGCAATCAGTGCTTTTGCACCATTATCTTAAAACTTAATAAAGTCATTCGTAATAAAGATCTAAAAGTAGGCTCGGACAGGTAATTGTGTTCCGAGTTTTTCTTTTTTTTTAATTCTGAAAATCTTCCAAAAATAATTCTCATCAAAAAACTTTGTGATCTTTTTCAAATTGAGAAGGTCGTTCTAACCGTTTTTTATATGTCTTCAATATACCTCTTTTAGGGAACTTCGGTATGGGGTGTGGTGAGAGGTGGGGAACGAGAGCAGGGTGGAAAAGGGGGAGACCGCCCTTGCTCTGTGGGCGGTTTTGAGAGCTGTGGCTGAACTTTTTGCCTTGATTGAGGCGCGAACTGTGAGAAATGCGGAAGCTTAAAAGTTCTGCTCTGTTCTTCCTTTTTTACCTCCCCCAAAAACGCACCTGATCCATTCTCTGTACTTAATTTTTTTCTTTTTTATAAAACCTCAATTACTAAAGCTCCACGCTTTAGGAGCTTTATTATGGGATGTAAAAAATGAAAAAAGTTAATCTTCTGGCAGCTGCTGTTTTAGCTGCTGCTTTCGCAATGCCTGCTCAGGCTGACTTCACACCTAATGCAAACTTTAACGGTTACATGAGATCTGGTGTAATGCACGGTAACAGTGCTTTCGGCTCAAAAACTGATACTGTGAAATTAGGCCGTTTAGGTAACGAGAATGATACCTTTATGGAGTTCGGTTTAGGTGCTGATGTAGCTAAAGTTGATGATGTTACCTACTCTGTTTACGGTATGATCGCTCACGGTGGTGATGGCAATGAAAAAGATTGGAATACCAATTTATCTTGCCGTCAGGCATGGGCAGGTGCTAAAAACCTGTTAGGTCAGGGGGATGACTTCCTGTGGGCAGGTAAGCGTTACTACAAGCGTGAAGATATTCATATCCTTGATGAGTACTACTACAATGTATCTGGTACTGGTGTAGGTTTAGAAAATGTAATTTTAGGACCAGGTAAGATCTCTTTAGCTTGGACACGTAATGACAAGGATTTTGATAAGTATTCACAGAAATCAGGCTACAACGATCCAGATTCAAAACATAAACCATCAAAGGTTAAAGTTAACACCTATGATGTTCGTTATGAGTTCCCTGTATGGGATGGTGCTTCTTTACAGTTAGGCGCAACCTACTTAGAGGCTGAGAAGGATAAGAACGGTTACTACAGAACCTATACTATTGAGAAAGAAAACAGTATTGGTGATGGCTTAAACTTAAGTGCTGAGTTAAACATCGGCTTATTAGGTGGCTTTAACAAGACTGTTGTTCAGTCATTCTCAGGTTCATCAGCAGCTGACGTTCACTATGGTACTGGTGCAGCTGTATTTAATGATGAAGGTCAGGGCTGGAGATTTATCAACTGGGGTGATGTACACTTTACTAAAGAATTTGGTATGTTCCACGTTGCACAGTACGCTCACTCATCTGGCTTCAAGTCATATGACAGTGAGAGATCTGTAAACTTAGTAGTTCGCCCATACTACCAGTTAACTAAGATGACCAAGTTATTAGCAGAAGTAGGTTGGTTCGCTGATAAGAGGACAGCAAACACCGATGATAACGGTGTTCAGTCATACGTTTCAAAGCATGGCTCTAAGTACACATTAGCTTATGCAATTAGCCCTGATGCTTCAAACTTCTGGTCACGTCCTGAGTTCAGATTCTACGTATCACACGTAAGTGTAAGTGACAACATGAACATCGGTCCTACCCATGAGTGGGTACGCCAGACATCAGACAATATGTTCGGTGCTCAGGTTGAAGCTTGGTGGTAATAGATTAGTTTTTTTACTTAATTCATAGACAAAGAGCGGAGAGATCCGCTCTTTTTGATCCTGTCTCAAAATCTTCTACAAAATCCTTTCTTCAACTTTCTGTGATCTTTTCAAATTGAGAAGGTCGTTCTAACAGTTTTTTATATGTCTTCAATATACCTCTTTTAGGGAACTTCGGTATGGGGTGTGG
>ENA-OUQG01001928-OUQG01001928.1-human-gut-metagenome-genome-assembly--contig:-NODE-1928-length-10549-cov-18.007433_pt1 | contig 10549 bp, 13 predicted proteins | sample MGYA00237943_ERZ548823 | MGnify/ENA primary metagenome ERZ548823 (study PRJEB26490, sample SAMN05194731) | human gut metagenome | biome: terrestrial biome; feature: human-associated habitat... | reverse complement strand
CTTACTATCAATGGTATTACGATATTCCAAGTTCCGAGGTACTTAAAAAAGTGCCACTTGATTTCATAAAAAAAGCATACTATGGTTTGCACGACTTGGAACTTGATTTAGCAGTGCAAAAAGTCGGTGAAGTGTAATGGATATTATTTGCTTTCACAATCCCGATGAAGATAATGGCTATTTGAGCAATTGGTATCTGTCACCTTTTTCGGTGGACGGTGTAGCGTTTTCTTCGATGGAACAATTTATGATGTACCGAAAAGCAATCTGCTTTAGAGATGAAGCGGTAGCAGCTCAAATTTTATCAACAAGTGATGTTGCCGAAATCAAATTCCTTGGCAGGCAGGTATCAAACTACGATGAGAGTATGTGGAACGGCATTCGTCAAATTGTAGTTTACGGAGGGCTTTTGGCAAAGTTTTCGCAAAATGAGGAGCTAAAAGACAAACTCAAAGCAACTGGAAATGCTGTTTTGGCGGAATGTGCCGTAAAAGACCGCATTTGGGGTATCGGTTTGTCGATGAAAAATCCAGACAGGCTGAACAAAGCCAAGTGGAACGGTCAAAATCTGCTTGGATATGCCCTTATGATGGTGCGCGAACGCTTGTAATAGGATTATTCTTGGGAACAGCGTAAGTTGGAAGATATAGTTGGAATATACGATGGTGTTCATCAGACACCAAATTATCAAAATAGCGGAGTTATGTTTTTGTCAGTAGAAAACATAGCTACATTAAAATCTTCAAAATTTATTTCTGAAGAAGATTTTAAGAGAGATTACAAAGTATTTCCACAGGAAAATGATATTTTAATGACACGAATAGGTGATGTTGGAACTACGAATGTTGTAACTGATAATGGCTTAAAAGCGTACTATGTAAGCCTTGCATTGTTGAAATACAAAAGCACAGACCCTTATTTTTTGAGTAATGCTATTCAATCGGATTATGTTCAAAAAGAGTTAGCTAATAGAACACTCAAAACAGCTATTCCTATGAAAATAAACAAGGACGAGATAGGTAAAGTAAGCGTTATGCTTCCGCTTTCAGCAACGGAACAGCAGCAAATCGGTACATATTTCCGCAATCTCGACGACCTTATCACCCTTCATCAGCGTGAGTTAGATAAACTGAAAATATAAAAAAGTCTATGTTGGAAAAAATGTTTTTGTAAGAAAAATGTAAATTTTGATGTGATGGGTTCTAAAAATTTTAAAAAATCAATTTTTGATTAGTTCAGATTAAATTTTTATTGATGAATAATTAGTATTTGTGGAAATCTGTATTAAATAATAAGATTTTTTAAGCAAATAACTTGGGAACAGCGTAAGTTGGGAGACGTTGTTCCGATTACAATGGGACAATCTCCTGATGGAAGCACATATTCAGATACACCAAGTGATTATATTCTTGTTCAAGGAAATGCAGATTTACAAAATGGATGGGTTACTCCACGAATATGGACCTCGCAAGTTACTAAAAAAGCAGACGCTGGAGATTTGATAATGAGTGTAAGAGCACCTGCAGGTGCAATGGGAAAAACCGCTTATAATGTGGTAATCGGGCGTGGTGTTGCGGCTATCAAAGGCAACGAGTTCATTTATCAACTTCTTGTAAAAATGAACAGCAACGGATATTGGAAAGTGTTGTCCTGTGGCTCCACCTTTGAGTCCCTGAACTCTGACAATATCAAAAATGCTGATGTGCTTATCCCTGATGTTGCTGAACAAGAAAAGATTGGAGAGTATTTCGTCAATCTTGACCGCCTTATCACCCTTCATCAGCGTGAGTGGAAAGGAAAATGACTATGGATAATAATCAATTATTTGTTGAATACTATAAAGAATGGGTAAGTATTTATAAAGAAGGCGCTATACGTCCAATTACATTGTCAAAATATAAAATGGCAATTTCTTGGTTAGAAAAATTGGTACCCAATTTAAAATTATGTGATTTAGATAGAATTTCATATCAAAAGTTAATCAATGATTATGCTAAATATCATGAAAGACAAACTACAATGGATTTTCATCATCAAATAAAGGGATCTATTTTAGATGCTGTTGATGAAGGATTAATTCCTAAAGATCCGACTCGAAAAGCTATTATCAAAGGTAAAACTCCTAGTGAAAAAAAACCAAAATATTTAAATCAATTCGAACTTCATAATTTACTGACATCTTTAGATTTAAAAGAATCAGTTAATTGGGATTGGTTTATTCTTTTAGTTGCTAAAACGGGGATGCGATTTTCAGAAGCTTTAGCACTGACTCCTGAAGATTTTGATTTTTCAAAGCAAGTCGTTTCGATAAATAAAACATGGGATTACAAAGGACAAGGTGGATTTTTACCTACAAAAAACAAATCTTCTGTTAGAAAAGTTCAATTAGATTGGAAAACTGTTATGCAATTTTCCCAATTATTAAAAGATCTGCCTAGTGATGAACCTATTTTTGTTAAAAACAACGATAAAATATATAATTCAACCGTTAATGGAGTTTTATTTAGACTATGTAAAAAAGCTGATATTCCAACAATATCTATACATGGATTAAGACATACACATGCATCACTTTTATTATATGCTGGTGTTTCAATAGCTAGTGTTGCAAGAAGATTAGGTCATGCAAGCATGACTACTACTCAAAAAACGTATTTACATATTATCCAAGAATTAGAAAATCAAGATGTAGATATAGTTATGCGTTCTCTAGCAAATTTAAGTTGATAATTTTTATTTAGAACTCACGCTGATGAAGGGTGATAAGGTTATCAAGGTTGGAGAAGTATTCGCCAATTTTCTTTTGCTCTTCCAGATTTGGAACTCTTATAGGAAATTCTCGTATATCATTTAAACTCAAATGAGGAATGGCTGAATCCGTTTTGTTTAAAATAATATATTTTAAAAAATCTCTTTGAATTGTTTGATACATAAAATCCGAATTAGACTTTTCAGGGATAGCTCTAGCTCTTGTAACTCGTTGTACAAGTAAAGCTGGCAATTGAGTTTCCTTGATTTTTGCATAACTTTTTCCAATTAACGCTCCGTCCATTTGAATCAATATATCTTCGTTCTCTAACAAATATTTCTCTAAACCTTCTGAAGATTTCCACTTCATACATAAGCTATTAGATAAGTCTAAGTATCCTCTTTTGACATTCATTCCTCTTATTAAATTTATTCCATTATCAGAGAACTTTTCGCTTTCAAATGGATATCCTGTCAATAAATCCATGCCGTCGCCAAACTTACGCTGTTCCCAAGGGTCAGTAAATCCTTTGAATCGAATACTAGGAGTTTTATTATTTTCCATATTATTTTCCTCCTAATAACGTTTTGAATTCATCTAAACCAAGCATGTCAAAATCATTTCCTTCCAAATCATTTAACATCGAAATTAAAGATTTTTCTGTTTTTGAAATTTCTTCTTCTAAATCTGAATAAGTAGTTTCATATTTCTTGGATAGCAAATCAATTTTAGATTCAAAATCATTTAATAATTTAATAGGTAAACTATTAATGCTTTGCATTAGTGGTTCAATCCATTTTGAATTTAATGAATCATTCACTTGTTCATAAGTCAGATTTTCAATTGTAGATTTTGTATTTAATTCCAATTCAGCTATTTCTGATTTTAATGCTTTATTCAATTCTTTTTTCTCACTAACTAAAGAGCTATAATTTCTTAATTTTTCTCTTGTTTCTAACTCCACATCGGTATCTTTGATAAATTGTTTTATTAGTTTATCAACAATTTTATTACCCTCATCATCATAAAATTCCATTTCTTTTTCTTCATCTGTAAGATTTTCAATAATATCATTAATTTCAGAATCGATTTCGGATACTTGATTTTCTTTATCTATCAATTCTCTTTTTTCTTTCAACAAATACTTACTTTGAATAAGATCAAATGGTAATAGATGTCCAATCCAACCTTCTTGAACTTCTACTTCTTTCTCTTTTTTCTTTTTGAGAACCATATTAGGATCAACAACTTTAGCAGCATCTATTCCTTCAGTTTGGATAATTTCAATATCCCCAGAAATCATATTCCATTCATCGTTTAAATATTGATAGGCCTCATATTGATTGATTAAAGGAATATTTTTTAGTCTATTAAAAATTTCATTACTGATTATTTCCTCAGTTTTTGCAATGTTTAAGTTATTAGCATCATCAATTAATAAAGTTTTTAAATAAATTTCAAAACCGTTAAAAGCATTTTTGTATTCATTCACAAAATGTTGAACATCTTGATTATTTTTGATGATATTTTTAACGTTGTCTGATTTTAATGTGCTATATGGCTCATTATTAGATTGGAATAGTTCATCTTTTAATGATGGAAAAGCGTTCCAAAAATCTTCATAGTCTTTAATTTCAGAATTAGGAATTCCACCAAACATTGATGCATAAATATCATAAGATTCTGTTTTTTCTGATGAATCAACATATCTAGGAATATTTAAGTTATAATCATTGGCACGAATTTCATCACGGCTTACAACTTTGCAATATTTATCAATATCTTTTCTATTCTTAATCGCATCGGTAATTTTACGTATGTCACATGCTCTTAGTTTATTGTTTTTTCCTTCTTTAATAAATCCTTTAGAAGCATCAATAATTAACGTATCCGTGTTATTTCTCTTTTGTTTTAAAACCATGATAATAGTTGGTATACCTGTCCCAAAGAATATATTGGCTGGTAATCCAATGATAGTATCAATCTTATTTTTCTCAATTAAATTTTTACGAATAGTTCCTTCTTCACCTCCACGGAATAAAACACCGTGAGGTAAAACAATTGTCATAATACCATCTGGTTTAATATGATATAAGTCATGTAATAAGAATGCATAATCTGCCTTTCCTTTTGGCGCCGTACCATAGTCAGCATATCTAGGATCATTACCTTTGTCAGTTGGATCCCACTTTTGAGAATAAGGCGGATTTGAAGTAACAGCATCAACATATAAAGGCTCATATGTACCAATTGGATCAGAATCTTCAAAATCAGGCCAGTCCTCTTCCAATGTATCACCATTACGAACCTTAATATTATCAGGTAAAATTCCACGCATAACTAAATTCATACGTGTTAAGTTATACGTATTTTTCTTTAATTCTTGAGCATAATATTTAATATTATCTTTACTATCCATATGTTTTGAAACACTCTTACCAATATTGATTAATAAAGAACCTGAACCTGAACATGGATCATAGATTTTAATTTCAGTTCTATCTTTTAAATGTTCAGCAATAATTTCTGACATTAGTAAAGAAACTTCATGCGGAGTATAGAACTCTCCAGCTTTTTTTCCTGCATTTGCTGCAAAATTAGATATTAAATATTCATAGATAAATCCTAAAACATCATAATCTTGTTTATCATCCATAGGAATATCTTTGATTAAATACAATAAATCTCGAACTGCTTTACTTTGTTCTTTAGCAGTAGAACCTAAGTTACTTAATCCTGTTTCCAATGTTTGGAATATTCCATCAAATACACGTTTATAATTCGTACCAATTAAACGACTGAATGCAGATAGAGCATCGCGGACATTTGCAATATCAAAATCATGTCCTTCATTAATCCAAGTTGAAAATAAATTTTCATAAGAAATAAAATATCCTAAACCACTTTGTACAAATTCAACAATTTCTGCATCTTCTTCATTTACTGATTTTATATCTTCTTCAGTAAAATCATTTTTTAACAAAAAGTCTTCTTCTCTATCTGACAAGAATTTGTAAAAGATAAAGCCTAGAATATAATCTTTATATTCACTAGCTTCAATCTTAGATCTCATTTTATTAGCTGATTCCCATATTTTTTTTGCTAATTGCTGCTTATTCATGTAACATCTCTCCTTAATTTTTTGAAAGTTTTATTGTTTGATATTGAATCATTTAAATTAGTGACTTTCCAAATTGTTCAATTGTATCTTCAGATCCTCTATCTGATACATTTTTTCCCATTGCATTTTCAATTAGATTCAATAATTTTTTTGCTCTGTCAATAAAGTAGTTATCAAAATCGTCCTGCTCTAAATATTCGAAATTAATCATATGTGATTCAATTCTGTCTTTTAGTTCGTTTTCTGTTAGCCCATTAACTTTGTTTAATATAGTTTGTATATATTTACTTGGAGAATCTCCTCCAATTGATCTATTTGTTGGTGGTAAAATAGGAGTTTTATTTACAATAGAATTATATTTTTGACGCTTAATTCCAACTTTTTGACAATATGCTTCTGGAAAAATATGATGGATATCCGGTGAAAGAATGACACTGTTTACCAAATTCATTTTCGAATTATCCATAAAATCTCTGCAATCCGCTTTGTATAATAGAGCCATAATTCCTTTATAAGCTGCACTTAAACGTGTTTGTAATGTCAATAAACGTGTTGCTGAAAAGAAGGCACTATTAACTGTTCTCATTTGGCTAGGACGTTTATACACTTCATCAATGATATCTTCGATGTCATTTGCATACCTAGTTTCATTTGCACCTCCATACATTTCTCCAAGAATACCACACCAATACCATCGCTCTAAAATCTTTTTAGTATTAGGTTCATTACATAATTTTTTTCCTAAATAGGCACATGTTGCAGAAAGGGGAATTAATTGAGTTGTATAAGGTAAATCCCTTTGCCTAAATACATATTCATTTTGAAGTAAAAATTCTCTTGCCATTTTATATCCATCAAGCACTGCATCTCTATTTTCTAAATAAGATTCATAAGGTAAATTTAAAACATCTTTTTTCTTGCAAGAAATTGTTCCGCTTTTGCCATCTACTTTGTTCTTATAAGAAGTGTATAAAGTAACTGACGTTAAAAAATTAATTTCATCAATTCCATCTAATAAGTCAGTTCTTAACGTTTCATTTTCAGCCCTGATTATTTTTTTGCATTTTTCCCAATCTTTTCTTAAATCGAACTCATTCGTAGCATAAGTTGCTGTAACCAATTCAAATACGGTTAGTGGAACTCCACCTGTATTTACATTTTCAAAAACTTTACATACAGCTTCTCGTGGAGTGGATTTATCTAGTGTAATTACTGGCAATTTATACTGTAGAATGGTTTCTACAACTTCTTTTTGAAATCGATTTAACAAATCATTAGCATTCACGTCCTCTTTATAATACATCATGTATCCAAAATTCCACTGCATTAATTGTGTATTATCATAGATGATATTTATTGGAAACATCTTTAATTGATATTCAAATTCTCTAGTGGACAGATCCATAATAATATCGCGATCAAAATTAGTTTTTATTTTTCTGTCTTCGGGAACACTGATAACAGCATCTAGCCGATCCTCATTATCATCTAAACATTTGTTCATATCCAAATAATAAAATCTTTTTATAGACTTACCTTTATCTGTTTTTGTAGCAACAACCTGATTGCTATATGTTGACTGATAAATTGATGTTAATCTTTGTTGTCCATCTAATACTAAATATTCTGGAGTAGCATTTTTATTTTCAACTCCAGTAATAGTACGATATTTGAATTTAATATCAGGATTTCCATATTGCAATTGCATAATAGCTCCCATAGGATACCCTTGAGACAAACTTGCAATTATTCCTCGAATTCGATTATCATCCCAAGTCCAGTCTCTTTGAAATTCAGGCAATTGTATTTTTCCTTCCTGAACATCGTATAGTAGTTGTCTTAAATCCGTATCATTTGATTTTGGTAAAATTATCATTATTGTTTCCTCACTATCTCTACAATATCATCAAAACTACAATTTAATGTTGTACATATTTTTATTAAAGAATCCATTGAAACTGTTTGGTTCTTTGAAAGCTTTGCAAGTGTACCAGGAGTTAATCCCGCTATTTTTGCTAGTTCAGTTTTTTTCATACCTTTATCAATTAATAATTTAAACAATCGATTATAACTAATTTCCATATGATTAGACCTCTTTCTTTATTTCTAATTATAGAGGAAATAGATATAAACATAAATATAAATATCACATTTTAGTGATATTTTTTTATTTTTCGTTTATTTCATCTTAGTTATTGATGAACTAACTTTCACATGTTCTAATAATATTAATGCAAAGAAATCGAAGTCCTCCATTCTTTTTTGTTTTAAAAAGGGAATAGATTCATAAAATACAACTAATTGGTACAGATCTCTGTTTCTGACAGTTGATCTGTTTTTTTTATTCTTTGTCAAATTAGAAAAAGGGATACTCTTCTTAATCTAATTAAAAAAATTCTTCGATTGTGCAATTTTTTGCTGTTTTCGTCGGCTCGATTATGAGGGGATATCCCTTCAAAAGATTAGCTGTGTAAAAGGAGGAATAATAATGGCTAAACCTTATAATCACCGTCGTGCGGAAAACAAGTACAAGAAATGGAAGGAGAAAGATGAGCAATTCATGGAAAAGAATGGAATGCCAATGGACAAAATTCTATTAATGCGTGATTTTGATCGGGTGCAGTTTAATTCAGATCGAAGATTTTTTGAAAAAGTAGATTATGATAGCGAACAAAAATTATCAAAAGCAATTCAACCAGATTTGCCGAAATTAAATGATCCACAAACAGTTGAAGATTTCTTAAATTCCATAACAAGCATTGCATTTGCCCAATCACTAGAAGAATTTGGATTTGAGATGCAACTGATTATTTTTCTAATGTATCGTGGATATAGTGCAAGAGAAGTGTCAAAAATTACAGGAATTTCTGAATGGACCATTTGCAGAAGACTAGCAAAATTGAATTATGCATATCAGATAAGAAAAACAAACAAATAGTCAAATAGCGGAACCGTCTTCGATTCCGCTTGCTTTTTAATGCTCAGAATAAGTGATTTCTTCCACACATACTTGATCATCAATATTATATGATGCATTATATGATGCAAAGAAATTACCGTAAATGTAATTATTAAGATACATACAAAATTCATCCGCTTTTTCAGCCACCTCTTCAGGTAGTCCTCCATAACCTCTGATTGCCTCTACTGTTAGCATTAATGTCTTAACTTGTTCATTGTACACAATACGTTTTTTCATCATAAAACCCTCCGTTTTAGAAAAAAATACACTTTTTTTGATAAAACTGCAATTTTGACCTGTTTTCGTCGGCTCACTAGTGAAGGGGGATATACATATCTTCCTAGCAGCTCTTTGAAAATTGCATAACAACTATTAGATACAAACACTTATATATTGAGCTAGATCACTACTGCGCGATGATGGATTAATTCCGAGCGATGATACTTTAGAATGACAAACAATGTTGCTGATTGTGCCATGACGATATATAAGATAATGATACTTCTAGCGATAGGCTCACGCGTAAGATGGGTTGGTGCAACTCCAATGAAAGAAATGTGGCAAACTTCTTATCTAATAGGATTCCCTTGTTTTCGGGTCATCAGGTGATAAATAGAAAACACGATAAATAAATTTTAAATAAAACATCAACCGGGAGCTAATCCCGGTTTTACATATAAGGAGTGATTGAAATGAAAGTTAAAAGAGGAGATGTTTATCTTGCAGATTTAAGTGATGCAAATGGTTCTGAACAAGGAAAAATACGACCTGTTGTTGTAATACAAAATAATCGTGGTAATAAATACAGTCCAACTACGATTGTTGCGTGTCTTTCTTCTAAAGTATATTCCAAGCATCATTTACCAACGCATTACTTATTACCAGAAGGATTAGGATTGAAGTACAAATCTATGGTCATGTGTGAACAGATCCGTGTTCTTGATAAAAGTCGTTTAATTAAGAAGATAACGAAATTAGATAAAAGACATATGATGCACATTGACCGTCGCATTAAAATCAGTTTGGATTTAAAACAACAACACTTACATAGTCGGAAATAGGAACAACACCGACTATGCATTATTTCTCCCTGGAAGCAGCATTTATTAGAACGTAGCTGCTTCCTTTTATTTTGCAGGTGGGAATCATTTTTTCAAAAAAAGTATAACAATATCGAGGAGGAGATTAACATGGACAGACACAGCGCAAGATTTATTGATGCAGAAGAACTAGCTGCACTTACAGGTGTATCAAAAGCTGGAGCTTATAAAATCATCCAGCAACTTAATGAAGAATTAAAACAAAAAGGATATTTAATTGTACGCGGAAGAGTTATCTATCCTTATTTCTATGAAAGATTTTTTGGAAAGGATGATAAAAATGCCAGTATACAAAGATAAGAAGCGTGGCACATGGTATATTGTCACACGTTACAAAGATTGGACTGGCAAACTTAGAACCACTACAAAAAGGGGTTTTAAAACAAAGATGGATGCCAAAAATTATGAGATTGATTTTACCGAAATGAAAAACAATAGTCTTTCAATGACATTTGGAAGTTTCGTTAAAATTTATATGGACTCCATGCAAAATCGTTTAAAAGAAAATACACTACTCACAAAACAAACAATTATTGAAAAGAAGTTCCTTCCCTATTTTAAGGAGCACTGTCGAAAACTCTCGAAGCTGATAAACAGTGCTCTTTTTTATTAGCTTC
>ENA-OUQG01001911-OUQG01001911.1-human-gut-metagenome-genome-assembly--contig:-NODE-1911-length-10609-cov-4.240857_pt1 | contig 10609 bp, 8 predicted proteins | sample MGYA00237943_ERZ548823 | MGnify/ENA primary metagenome ERZ548823 (study PRJEB26490, sample SAMN05194731) | human gut metagenome | biome: terrestrial biome; feature: human-associated habitat; material... | reverse complement strand
CCGTCTCGGCTTCGCCGAGCCACCTCCCCTGGAAGGGGAGGCTTTGGACTTCCGCATCTTATGGCTTCCCCTATGAGGGGAAGGCTTTGAAAAGAAAAGCCTCCCGGGTGGGAGGCTTTTTTCTTTATTTACCCGAAATACCGATGCAGGATGGCGGCGAGGTGGGCTCTGGTGGCGGTGGCTTGGGGATTCAGGGCGCCGTTGGAGCCGGTTAAGATCTTCTCGCCGGTGGCCCATTGGAGGGCGGGGAGGGCGTAGGCGGAGACGTCGGATGCATCGGTGAAGTTGAGGTTCTCGCCTGCTGTGAGGTCGCGGCCCTTCAAAGCGGCATAGCGGTAGAGCATGGCGGCCAGCTGCTCGCGGGTGACGGGGGCTTCGGGGTTGGAGCCGTCGGAGATGCCGTTGGCTTTGGCCCACTCGCAGCCCGCGGCGTACCACGGGGTGTAGCGGTCGGTACGGATGCCCTCGCGGCGGGCGAGGATGGTCATGACCATGCCGCGGGTGACGGGAGCCCCGGGGCTGAACGCCGTGCCGGATGTGCCGGTCATGAGGCCGTTCTCGTAGGCGTATTTGACGTCGCTATAGAACCAGTCGGCGGACGTCACGTCTATGAACAGCAGGTCCTTCGCGAGCACGGGGAGGATGGAGATGAGGGGGTAGTCGGGGTCGATGGGGTCGACGGGCGGGATGTATTCTTCATAGCTGCCAACAATATTATCGATCTCACCGCTGTTATTCTTATTGTCGGTGATATTGGCCGTGATGAGCGTTGCCTTACCGTCGGCGTCGACATACACACCGCCGCCGCTGCTGCCCGCCGTGCAGTTTTTGATCTCGCCGCCGGTCATGTTGAATACTCCGCTCCAAACATACACACCGCCGCCGTCTTTATCTGCATGGCAGTTCTCAATGGAACCGCCCGACATATTGAATTTGCCGCCGTTGATGCCCACACCTCCGCCGCAGGATACCGTCGAACAGCCAATGATGCGACCTCCAGTCATATTGAACGTGCCCGCCACATACACGCCGCTGGTATCAGGATAATCCGTCCCAGAACCAGCTATCTTTCCCGAAACAATGCTCCCGCCCTGCATGGTAAGAGTAGAACCAAGATTCACAGTGATACAACTCGTACCCGCGCCTCCCGGCAATCCCCGAAGGCCGTAGATCATGCCGCCATTGATGGTTTTTCCGTCGACCTCATGCGATACGTCGGGCTGGCTGTCAGTCAGCGTCAGATGGCTGTCCATATTGCTGGATCCCACATCGATCTGAAACCGCTTGCCTTCAGTCGCTCTTAAAATATGACCGTTCAGGTCAAACGTAACGTCACCCTCAACCACAAGCCAAATCAGAGTTCCATCGGCAGACAGCTGAATATCGCCTGTCAGCCTGTAGCTTCCCTCCGGGAATGTATACTTGTAGTTTGAATTGCCTCTAAAATTCGTAATATTCGTCTTATCCACATCAATCACGCCATCCTCCGCGAGGACGGCTACGGACAGCAAAGCGGCGCAGAGGCAGAGGATCAGGAGGAGGGATAGGAGGCGTTTTTTCATGGCGATTTTCCTTTCAGACGGCAGATTCTGTCTGCTTGCAGACAGAACAGCGGGATATCCCGCTGGGTGGTGGATGGCCTTTGTGCCATTGTAACATGCCGGTGGGAAAAAGGCAAGGATTTTGGGAAGTTTATTTTTGCGGGCAAAAAAGCCTCCCCTTTCAGGGGAGGTGGCTCGGCGAAGCCGAGACGGAGAGGTTTCTGCAAATTTGATAAAACCTCTCAGTCAGCCTGCGGCTGACAGCGTCCCTACCCCTTTTGTCCCTTCGGGACATTTCCCCCTGATAGGGGGAATCGGCCCCTGAGAGGGGAGCCTTTGGGTGCGGCGGAGCGGGCCCACAATATGTTGTGGGGGATATTACGTCTACCACGCAAGATGGGGAGGAAGGGGCTGAAAGGGTTGGAAAATCGGCGGAAAGCATAAAAATTGGTTGCATTTTTTAATTTTTATGGTAAACTGATTACATGGAAATCTGTAGTGATAGAAAACTACGAATTTGAAAGAGGTGCACTTATGAAGCGTACATTTGGAAAGATCCTCAGCTTTGCACTGGTGCTGGCCATGGTTCTGTCTATGGTCCCGGCCGTGCTGGCTGCACCCGCGGTGGGCGGCGCGTTGTATCTCGCTCCGGGCGAGACTAAACCATTAGAGTGTAAAGATGTGGGCGGAAAGACGGCTACATATTGGCGTTCGTCCAATGATAGCGCTGTTCGTGTTGCAGGAGGTAGTGATGGTACTGCGACGATCACGGCGGTAGCAAGCAGCAGCAGCTACTATGGCTACAGCGCAACGATTTCCGCTTATGAAAAAGAAAGCGATTATAACCCTACGAATTCTTCGAATAGAAAAGAAGCACTCAAGACGTGGAATGTCACGGTCACGAACTGGGCAATCACGCTGAGCACGACGACCAGCGGCGGCTATAACTCCGGTTATGGATACGGTTATGGCAGCAGCACAGGCGCAGCGCTGGAGTCGGGCGCGAGCCTGACGCTCAAAGCGACGGTCACCGGGCCTAAGGGCAGAGCCGGAGAAGTCCTCGTTGGCTTTGCAAGCGAGTTTAGCAACGTTGCGACGGTCGACGGCAAAGAGGCGGCAATCGGTAGCTACTACGTGAACAACAGCGGCAACGGCGAATCTACGGTGAAGGTTGCTGCAGTAGACGGCGGCACCGGCCCGAGCGTTATTACGGCTTATCTGCTGAGAGAAGTCTCAAAAGGCGGCGATTGGCCGGAAAGCGCTAGCAAAAAACAGTATAAAATGGTTACTGATGCTAACGGCGATCCAATCACAAAGACCTTTACAGTCACGGTCGGCGGTCAGGCAGGCTATGATCTGACGCTGCCGGACGCGCAGCAGGATCTGACTATCGTTTATAGCGCAGCGCTGACAAAGCTTACGCCGACGCTGAAGCGTTATGGGCAGACTGTATCGAATAACACATTCGTATATGAAAGCAGTGATACTGGTAAAATCACTGTTGCCTCTGATGGTACGATCTATCCGCAGGTAAAGCCGAAGGCAAATGAGACGATTGGGCCTGTGAATGTAACAGTATCGGTTAACGGTATGCCTTCGGTTTCTGCAACCTGCAAAGTCAGAGTTGTTGCATCCACTGCGAACGGACTGACGATCGATTATGATGATCAGGATCAGAAGTTTGCGATTGAAAATGGTGAGGCGGTTTTTGCGTATAAGGATACAACGGCCAACACAACAAGCAATGTTCTGGGCAGTCTGAAACTGAAAGTCACTGTCATTTCTGCAAACAGCGCAGACAAGAATCGTGTAAAGTGGACATCGTCTGACGCGCGGATTGCAAACTTCAATAATGAAGCAACAACGACCGGGGCTACGCCGACGCTGACAGCAGCTTCGACAGGCCGCGTAACTGTGACAGCGGAAATCGACGGACAAAAATCGAACACGCTTGAGTTCTACGTCTGGCAGGGGCGCGAATACAAGGAAGTTGTTACGACTCCGGATATTCCAAATCCAATCAGCAGCCGGGAAGACGCATTCAATTCCTTCAGCGAACAGCTTGTGACAGTCCGCCTGACGAATGTCAACCGGACGGTATCGCTTCCGTTAAAGGACGTTCAGTTTATTTCCAATACCAATAACAAAATCCAACTACAGGGAACCATTGACGGAATCGATACGCAGAACAAAATCGTATATTATCCGCGCAGTAGCAATTTGAAAACAATTAAGTCCAGCGAAGCAAAGCTCTCTGATATTACGATTATTACACAGCCGCAGGACGCTACATACAAATTAAATGCGACAGTCGGTACACTGTCAATCATGGCAAGTGTCAGTGGAGACAAGAAGCTTACAAACTTTACATGGTATGATAACAATGATAAGGCAGTTAAGAGTGAGAATGTAAGCGGAAATAAAAACACTTATACCTCGACACTGAATCTGGCAGACTTTATCCAGTCGGCTGGCTCGCACGGATTTTATTGCATCGTGAAAGACAGCACGAATACAACAGTAAAATCTCGTACGGCATTGGTCACCATCGGCGGCGATTACAATGTGAAGATCACGCCGAGCGCGTCCAGCGTAAAGCCGGGCGATACGGTCACGCTGAATGCGGTCCCGCAGCAGTACAACCCGGCCAGAAAGACCTACACCGATGTGACCGGCAAGACCTATACCGTCAGCTGGACGGTAACGGAAGGCAGCGACGTGGTCACGCTGAACAGCCGCACCGGCTCGTCCGTGACGCTGACCGCCAAGTCCGGCGGCACCGCGACGATCACGGCAGAGACCACCATCGACGGCAACAAGTACACCGGCACGCAGAAGATCACCGTCACCGTCCCCACAGCGGAGGATGTGCAGCTGATGCTCGAAGAGGATGCGACGTACGTCATGCTCGACGGCGGCAAGCTCTCCGACGCGGTCAAGAAGGCCACGAGCACCACGCCCAGCACCTTCTCCTTCACGCTGCCGACGAACGGCACGATCTATTCCTCCAGCTCCCTGTCCAGCTCCATCTCGGCGGGCAGCAAGTATTCGGCCAGCGACGTCAGCCGCATGGCGTTCAAGCCGTCGCGCAGCGCGGGCAGCTACACCATCGACTACGCGGCCTACGGCACCAGCGGCCAGATCGCGACCGGCAAGCTCGTCATCATGACGAACGCCGGTACCGTTGCCTACCATATCTCCGCGAACGAGTCCCAGACCATGCAGGTCAGCGACTTCCAGTCTGTCTATGGTTCCGGCCTGAGCTACGTCAGGTTCGGCACGGCGAGCGATTCGCGCGGCGCGCTGTATAAGGGCAGCTCCACGAGCTCCGGCAAGGTCGGCAGCGAGAGCTACTACGTGTCCACGGGCACGACGCTCCTGAAGAACGTCACGTTCATCGCTGGCTCCAGCACGGCGAAATATTCCGTCGTCATCCCGTTCACCGCTTACGGCTCGAACGGCGAGGCCAACGGCAATCTGGTCATCTACGTCAACGATACGCACTCGGTGTACTCCACCGGCGCGACCTTCAAGTCCATGGCGATCGCGGATGAGCTCGCGCCCGAGTCCAATGCCTCCAGCGCGTATATCACCATCACCCGTGTCACCGGCGGCAAGCTCTACACGCAGTACAGCAAGATCAACAGCTGCACCGCGCTCGCAGCCAAGGACCTCGGCTCGACGAGATTCTCCTTCTCCGGCTCGAACTCCATCGACAACCTCTATGTCCTCCCGCTGGCCGACAGCAAGACCGTCGAGGTCAACTACACCATCAACGGCAGCGACAAGGGCACGCTGACCTTCAAGGTCGTGCAGCAGACGGCGTCGAGCAAGTTCACCGATGTCTCCGGCTCGTTCAAGTGGGCGGCCAACTCCGTCGACTTCATGTACGGCAACGGCCTTGTCAACGGCATCAGCACGAAGAACCCCAACGTCTTCGGCCCCGGCCAGAACATGACCCGCGCCATGCTCGTCACGATCCTGTACCGTGCGGCGGGCGAACCCTCCGTTGCCGGTATCACCAACAAGTTCACCGACAACAAGCAGAACCAGTACTACTATGAGCCGGTCCTCTGGGCGTCCAGCAAGGGCATCGTCAACGGCGCGACCGCCACGACCTTCGATCCGGACGGCAAGATCACCCGTGAGCAGATCGCGGCCATCCTGTACCGCTACGCCGGTTCCCCGGCGGCCAGCTCCTCCGCGCTGAACGGCTTCGCCGACCAGAGCGCAGTCAGCTCCTACGCGGTCACGGCGATGCAGTGGGCGGTCGGCAACGGCATCATCACCGGCGTCAGCACCAACGGCCGGACCACCCTGTCCGCCAAGAACAACGCCACCCGCGCCCAGGTCTCCGTCATGCTCCACCGCTTCCTGACGATGGAACAGTAAGACAGAGCAGATCACAGCAAATGCCCCGCCCGCTGCCCCGGCAGCGGGCGGGGTATCTTTGCATCAAAGCCTCCCCTTTCAGGGGAGGTGGCCCGGCGAAGCCGGGACGGAGAGGTCGGCGACAGCTTCCCCCTCATAGGGGAAGCCATAGGAGTGCACAGCATTTTGTAGGGGCCGATATGGGCATCGGCCCCTACCGCTCTTTTGCTGCTCCCGTTACACCCTCGCTCCGCAGAGCATCGGCTGGAGCTGCTGGCCTTGCAGGGCGGCGGCGAGGGCGGCGGGGAGCTGGGGGAAGTCGGCGACGAGGGAACGGGGCTTTTTGATGGCGCTGTCCTGGCCGAAGGGGACGAAATAGTAGCCGCGGCGGTTTAAAAGCGCGCCGAGGCTCGCGGCGTTGCCGGCCAGACCGTCGTTGGTCGAGACGGCGAGGACGATCGGGCGCTCGTTGCGCAGGTGGGCCTTGGCGGCGAGGGTGACCGGGCCGTCGGCGATGCCGGCGGCGAGCTTGGCGAGCGTATTGCCGGTGCAGGGGGCGATGACGAGCACGTCTAGGAGCTTTTTGGGGCCGATGGGCTCCGCCTCTTCGATGGTATGGATGATGGGGCGGCCACAGAGCGCTTCAAGCCGGGCGCGGAAGTCCGCGGCCGCGCCGAAGCGGGTGTCGGTGGCATAGGCGGCCTGCGACTGGATGGGGACGAGGTCATACTGTTCGCGGTCGAGCGCGGAAAAGGCGTCCAGCACGCGGGCGAAGGTACAGAACGAGCCGCACATGGCGAGCCCGATGGTCTTGCGGTTCATGGGCATTCCTCCAGATCAAGTTCGCGGAAGATCGCGCGGCGGATGACGGCCGCGGCGGCCTCCGGTGCGTAGACGCCCGGCAGACCCCGGGCGGCGAGATACCCGGCGCGTTCGGCCGCGGCGGGGCAGAAGCCGCCGGGGAGGCTGGCAAGCTCCAGCAGGGCGGCGTCGGGGCGGATGGCGGACAGCTGCACGTCACAGATGACGGGCGCGGGGACGGTATTGACGACGGCGTCATAGACGGCCAGCCCCCGCAGCTGCGGGCCGAGCGGCTCCGCCTGCAGGCCGAGGATGCGGGCGAGGGCGAGCGCTTCCGGCCGCCGCGCGGCGACGGTGACGGCCGCGCCGAGGGTGTGCAGCTTCCAGGCAAGGCGCTTGCCGATGCGGCCGAAGCCGAGGATCAGGATGCGGCTGCCGCGCAGCGGGCAGGACAGGCGGGCCAGAAGCGGCGGCAGAGCCGCCTCAGCGGTCAGCTCGGCGTTTTCAAGGGCAAGGGTCTCGTCGCGGGCGTAATCGAACCAACGCAGTCTGTGGGCCTGCAGGGCGGGCACAGCCGCGTCCAGCAGTCCGCCGCAGACGAGCGCATCGGGTGCGGCCGCGTCCAGCGTGGGTCCGAGCGGCAGATCGTCCGGGGCGGCGCGGATGCGGTCCGGCGCGCGCAGGGCGGGCATCGGCAGGATGAGCAGCTCCGCGCCCCGGACGCAGGCGGGGAGCGTGTGGGCGGTATCCGGGCAGCCAGGCACGCCGCAGGTGCGCACGGCGAAGCCGCACGCCTGCAGCTGCCGGGCAAGGCAGCTCTGCCGCCGGTCGCCGCCCAGCAAAACAGCGGTTTTGGTCAAAACGATCCCTTCTTTCGCTCCATTCTATGCCGGGCGCAGAAAAAAGGCCCCTGCCAGACGGCAGGGGCAGAGAAGAATATGACACGGCTTTTTCTTTCTGTTTTTGCTTGGTCAGCCGATGAACCACTGGGTCCAGTACCCGTCGTCCGCGACGTAGCCGACGCCGAGCGTCGTGTAGTTCGCGGACAGGATGTTCGCGCGGTGGCCCTCGGAATTCATCCAGGCCTCCACAACGGCGGCGGGGGTCGCGTAGCCCATGGCGATGTTTTCCCCCGCTGTGCGGTAGCTGACGCCGAAGGCGCGCATCATATCGAACGGGGAGCCATAGGTCGGGCTGGTGTGGGAGAAGTAGCCCTGGTCGTGCATGTCCTGCGATTTGACGCGGGCGTAGCCGCAGAGCGTCTCATCGAGCGTGAGGGCGGCGAGGCCGTATTTGGCGCGCTCGGCGTTGACGAGCGTCACGACCTGCTGCTCATAGTCCAGGACGGATGTACTGCCGGAGGGCTGGTCCGGTTCGGACGGCGCGTCTGGCTGCTCCGGCTCGGAGGGCGTCTCCGGCGCAGAGGGCCCGGACGGCGTCTGCGAGCCGCCGCAGGAGAGCCCGAGGCGGTCGCACACGAGCTGCCGCCAGCAGGCGGGCAGGCGGGTGCAGGCGGACGCCGGGGACGAGCGCAGACAGGCGCGTCCGGCGGCGCTTGCGGGGAGCGCTGCGGAAAAAACAAGGAGCAGCGCAAGGAGTAGTGCAGGGATTTTTCTTTTCATGGTAATACCTCCTTCTTCTTCTTTTTACGCCCACTTTCGCAGGAAAACAAGCGGTAAATCCTTCCTCACGGTTGGAAAAGCGCGGGAAGGGCTTGAGTTTTCAAGACTTTTTTGCTATACTGAAAACAACGCAGAAATGTTTTCCAGTGAGGTGTCAGCATGGAACAGCACGGTTTTATTCAGGATATGCTGGACGTTAAGGTCCTCATTTTATTTGTGATGGCGAAGCTCTCCTACCCGGTCTCGCTGCAGAAGATCTATGAGCTCTGCTATCAGGACGATAAGCTCAGCTACTTCGACGTCAGCGTCGCCGTCCCGCAGATGGTGCAGAGCGGCCATCTCGAGCAGCTGCCCGACGAGACCTACCGCATCACCGACAAGGGCCGCGAGCATGAGGAGATCACCTGCGACGCCATCGCCTACCCGGTCATGCAGCGGGCATTGACGGCGGTGCAGCGGTTCAACAACCAGATGCAGCGCAAGGGTCTGATCGAGACGAACGTGCGGAAGGAGGAATCCGGCGACTTCATCGCCGAGCTCTGCCTGCGTGACGACGCGGGGATCCTGATGCGGCTGGAGCTGTCGGCCCCGACGCTCTCGCAGGCCCGGGGGCTGACGCGTGCGTATGAAAAGCAGGCGGACAGCATCTATCAGCAGATGATGACCCTGCTGCTGGGCGGATCGGGGGAGAAGCATGCGGACGTTTGAGTCGGCTGCGCCGGTCCTCAGCGCGTGGATGGCGAGAAAAGAGCTGACGGCGGCGGAGCTCTCCCGCAGGACCGGGATCGACGCGGGGATCCTGCGCAAGATCATGACCGGCCGCGCCCGGGCGGTGAGCACCAGAAATCTGATGGCGCTCGCGCGCTTTTTCGGCTGCAGCATGCAGGAGCTGATCGACGCGTTTTCGGGGAAAACGGAGTAAAAACAGAACAAAATAAGCGGGCGGACGCGGCGATGCGTCCGCCTTCGTCCGTTCACACAATGTTCACGGGGTCAGACCACGGGTAAATATTGCATTTTGACGGAAACTGTGCTATACTAACAGCACAGGGAGAGATCCCTTGGAAGTAAGGCATTACGAAAGGAGCGGTAACTATGAGATTCCAGTACACCGAAAAGAAGGTAACCCTGCCTGAGAACGTTCACAAGTATGCGGAAAAGAAAGTCATGAAGCTTGAACGTTTCTTCGGCACCGACGCCGACGCTCTTGTCACCTTCAGCGTTGAGAAGAACCGCAACAACGTCGAAATTACGGTTCACGCAGCGGGCACCTACTTCCGCGCCAGTGAAAGCACGTCCGATATGTTCGCGTCGATCGACGCAGCGGTGGCGACCATCGAACGCCAGATCCGCAAGAACAAGACCCGCCTGGCCCGGCGCCTGCGGCAGGACGCGTTCGTCCGTACCCCGGACGAGACCTCGTTTGCTCCGGATGAGCCGGAAGAGGGCACCTTCGAGCTCGTGAGAATGAAGAAATTCAACATGAAGCCGATGACCCGCGAAGAGGCGATCCTGCAGATGAATCTGCTGGAGCATACGTTCTTCGCCTTCCGCGACGAAGACAACGACGGCGCGTTTGCGGTTGTCTATAAGAGAACCGACGGCGGCTACGGCCTGATCGAGGACCAGGCTTAAAAGACCAGATGCTTTCCACGGACGCCCGCAAGGGCGTCCGTTTTTGACGTTTCGGGCATAAGCAGGGGAGAACACGGTATGTTGTGGCACTTATGGCTAAAACGACCAAAAACGGCAGGGGCGATTTTGTGCAGGTTTTAATATAAGTTTTGGTTGACATTTCGATCAGTTTTTGTTATCATAGCAAAGCGTTCTGAAGAGCGCGGGCATATTGGATGGGAGCCAAGAAAACGGTTGAAAAACCTTGAAAAAAGTTCTTGACAAACAGATGAAGATGTGCTAGAATAAATGAGTTCGCTGCGAGAGAGAAATTGATCAAAGCGAGCGACGATCATAAGAAGTTCGAAAGAATTTGAAAAAGTTCTTGACAAACGGAACTTCCTATGATACAATAAAAGCCCGCGAAACTGCGGAGTGCACCTTGTAAATTAAACAACGAGAAACATGAACAAACACCTTGGACAATTTTAATTTAAGTTGTTCAGTGAATGTCAGAAATGAGATTCTTTGAATAGCCAACGAAAATTCTTGAGTATAGCTAAGAGCGAACCAAGATGAAATTGATTTTAGAGCTTCGGCTTTAAGATACCATTTTATTGAGAGTTTGATCCTGGCTCAGGACGAACGCTGGCGGCGTGC
>ENA-OUQG01001906-OUQG01001906.1-human-gut-metagenome-genome-assembly--contig:-NODE-1906-length-10624-cov-2.969628_pt1 | contig 10624 bp, 8 predicted proteins | sample MGYA00237943_ERZ548823 | MGnify/ENA primary metagenome ERZ548823 (study PRJEB26490, sample SAMN05194731) | human gut metagenome | biome: terrestrial biome; feature: human-associated habitat; material... | reverse complement strand
CAAATACTGCCTGTGTCTGGAAGTATTCTGCACCTGCAGCTACTTTTCTTTCCATTTTTGCAAGCTGTGCGTCAACGGAATCGCTGCATGGAGATACAACAGCACCTTTGGAGAACTTCGGCGGTTCGCCAACCAGCTGATTGCCACCCAGATCTACGCCTTCTTCCAGCAGTTTTACGGTATGCAGCAGAGATACGGAATCCAGGTCAAATACCGGTTTTGCCTGTGGGTGGTCACCCATCTTTGTATGGTCACCTGTAAGGCAGAGGATGTTGTCAATACCCAGCATTGCAGCGCTGAGAAGATCAGACTCCAGAGCGATACGGTTTCTGTCACGGCATGCCAGCTGGAAGATCGGATTCATGCCTGCATCCTTGAGAACTTTACACATTGCAAGAGATCCAAGACGCATAACAGAAGACTGGTTATCAGTTACGTTAACTGCATGAACATCCTTGAGGTATGTTTTTGCTTCTTCTACCAGTTCATCTACGTGGATTCCTTTTGGCGGTCCTACTTCTGCAGAAACTACAAATTCACCACGGTCGAATAATTCTTTCATTTTCATATTATATTTGCTCCAATCATTTAAAATTTGGGGTACGGTCCACCTGCTCTGCAACATACATTGCGGAATATTTCCGATGAACCGTATCATAATTTAATTTGGCTTCTTAATAAATCTTTGCTTATTATTTCACTTCATCATCTGTAGCGAAATTATGGATCTGTGTCGGGCATTTCAGTGCGTCAAGGCGTCCGATCTCTTTCAGACGTCTGTAGATGCGCTCCCATCCACACTCCATGTCACTGTCCACTTCGCATTTACCATTCTTGGAACCGCCGCACTGGCCGTTGACAAGACTCTTGGAGCATGCTGTGATCGGGCAGATCCCGCCGGTAAGGTTCAGATAACACTCACCACACTGGTCACATTTATATTCTAACGGTGTTACACCCTGGAAACCAGGTACCGGGTATGTATCGCAGGCTGCGCATACCATCTTGTCTTCCAGATATTCTGCGATGGTCTGTACACCAACACCACAGGAGAATACCAGGACCAGATCCGCTTCCCTGATCTTATCCATGTGTTTCTGAAGACGTAACTGCATATTTTCCGGATTACAGATATAATCCGTTGTCATGATCCCTGTCACATTTCCTTCAGCGGAAAGCTCCTTCTGAAGTTCAACAGCTTCTTTTTCCGGAAAACGAACTTCCTTGCATCCATGGCAGTTGATGATAAAAACTTTCTTTCCGGCTGCCAGTGATACGATAGTTTCTTTTGCTTTTAACTGGGTAATCAACATATCACTTCATCCCCCTTACTGCATTTTTTCCGGCTTTGATACTGTTAATGATCGGAATCTTGGAAGAACAGATATACTGACAGCATCTGCACTCAACACAATCCATAACGTTCATGTCTTTCATGCCCTGCCAGTTCTCTTCTTTCGCATATTTTACGAAATACAGAGGAGAAAGTTCCATCGGACATACGTCCACACAGCGTCCGCACTTGATACATGGCTGCTCTTTGGTCTCATCTGTATCAATGGCGATGATACCGTTGGAGCCCTTCATCATAGGTACCTCCAGAGTGTTCAGAGGGAATCCCATCATAGGTCCGCCCATCTTAACCAGAACATCGTCATCTGTAAATCCGCCGCAGTAATCGATCAGCTCTTTTACGCTGGTACCGATCTTGATGATAAAGTTGCCAGGATTCTTGATCTTCTCGCCTGTTATTGTTGTAACACGCTCGATCAGAGGCATACCCTTCTGGATTGCATCGGAGATTGCTTTTACGGTACTGATATTATCTACGATAACGCCAACATCTGCCGGAAGGCCGCCGCTTGGAACCTTTCTGCCCATGACGCGCTTGATGAGAGTTTTCTCAGCACCCTGCGGGTATTTGGTTCTTGCAACAAAAACTTCCATATTTCCGATATCGGCAACTTTTTCCTGCATTAATTCGATCGCATCCTGCTTGTTATCCTCGATGACAATGATGCCCTTCTCAGCACCTGTTGTCTTGAGGATCGCTTTCAGACCGAAAATAATATCATCAGCAAACTCAAGGAGAACCTTATGGTCTGCTGTTAAATATGGCTCACACTCACATCCGTTGAGAAGGATGGTATCAACCGGTTTTGCAGGTTTCAGCTTGACACAGGTCGGGAAACCTGCACCACCCATACCAACGATTCCGGCTTCTTTTACGATCTCAATGATCTCATCCGGTGTAAGTTCGTCCAGGGCTTTATGTGGCTGTACGGATTCGTGCAGAGTATTTTTTCCATCCGATTCAATAACAACAGCCATTACTTCACTGCCTCTTGTACCATGCATACGTGGCTCAACAGCAACTACGGTTCCGCTTACACTGGAATGTACCGGTGCGCTGATAAATCCGGCAGCTTCTCCGATCTTCTGTCCAACCTTTACTGTGTCGCCTACTTCCACGATCGGGTTGGCAGGTGCACCAAGATGCTGGGACATGGAGATCACAACCGTCTTCGGATCCGGGAATTTCTTCAGATCGATATGCTCGCTGAATTCCTTGTGCTCTGACGGATGAACGCCACCATAGTATCCGTTCAGTCTGTCCTCTCTGATAGACTTCACGTAATCATTGATCACCTTAAAGTTAACCTTGGAGTAATCACGTACCTGTACCGGCTGGTTCAGGAACTCTTCCAGACGACCCTGTTTTGCCAGTCTCTGGTAGATCTTTTCCCATGCGCAGTCCTTGTTAGGATCCACTTCACATTTTCCGTTCTTTGCTCCGCCGCACTGTCCGTTCACAAGACTCTTGGAACAGTCGACGATAGGACAGACGCCTCCGGTAATGTTCAGATAGCACTGTGCACATGCATCACAGCTCTTTTTGGTAAGTGCCATGCCGTGATGGCCTCTGTAGTTAAGGGTATTACTTGCTGCGATCACCGGCTTACCGGTCAGATCTGCAACAGTCTGGATACCAAGACCACAGGAGATCACAACTACATTCTCTGTACCTTCCGGCAGCAGATCCTGTAATTTTCTTTCTGTGTGCATCTTGTTGCACAGAAAATCGAATTTCGCACTGCCTGTGACGGTTTTTCCCTGCTCCGCAGCAAATTTCAGGAACTCTCCGCAATCTGGTTCGTCAACAGTTTCAAACTCTTTGAAACACTTGTTGCAGGCAATCACAAACAGGTTGTCCCTGCCGTTCAGCACTGATGCAAGCTCATCACTGCTTTTCAGCTTGTACTTAGTATAGTTTTCCAATTGCTCACCTTCCTTATAAAGATTATATCCTTATGATTATCTGCTCTTATCCGTTCCCTCCTTCTCTGCACTCCCAGGAAAGAAACAATAAAACCAAATAAATAAGTTCTTTGTTATTTGTTCAGCCCTTCGAAAATCCCGGTCCAAAAAGGCCGCAGTATTTCCTCTGACTGCTACAATAAATGTACCATAATTTGAACATATTATCCAGTTTTATTAGCTATTTTTATAAATTTATTCTATGATTTCATTCCAATCGTCTATGGATGTACGGATATTTGTACAACTTCTGTTATGCTGCATGCGTTAGTTATATGCAACTTATATAATTTTGTTTATAAAATATCCTTTTTATGCATTGAGCATATTGCACAAGGATTTTATCTTTAACAGGGCAGATCCGAAAGGTGTCTTTTGTCATGGGGTAAGACGCTGTCCGCAATATTCACAGGTGCTCAGACGACCTTTTATTACCTGATTCTTTGCACCGCAGCTGGGGCAGGTAACTGTAATATAGATCTTCTCATTTACGCGTCTGTTCGGTGCAGTGATCATAATATAATTTCCTTCTCTGTCTATCTGGATATTCCGGATATATCCCCCCGCAATAAATTTTTCCAGCTTTTTCACTGCACCTTTCCCAAGTTCCTGCTCAAGCTTTTCAAATGAGACGGTATTCTGGGCATAGGATTCAAACCAGCAGGCAATTTCTCCAGCTTTTTTCTTCTTTAATGCTTTTTGAATTTCCCGGAAGGTTGGATACAGAAACAGCAATCCAAGTATGATCTCTGTTGCTGCCATTCCCCAGCGCCCTTCACCGATATACTTCTCCGATGCGCCAATAGCTCCCAGGGAAAAAAGTATAAAAAAGCCACAAAGAACCCATTTCAGTTTCCCCAGTATTCCTGTTTTTTTATTTTTTTCTGTCAAAAAATCGCTCATGTCTGTTTCCTCTTTCCTATTATTCAAAATCTTATGATATATTTGTGAATGCTCCGTCAGCTCACGCCAAACTTCCTCTGTCCGAATATGTTTCTGCATTCTGTGGATCTTCTATTTCAGTGTGGTTACGATCAGTTTACTTTCCAGTGCAGCTGCTATCAGATCCTCTTTGCAGCTGTATCCCGCCTTGGCGATCATTTCCTGAAAATTCCATCTCACCCCAGAAGCAGAACAGTCCATTTTCCTTGCGATCTCGGAATATGACATCCCGTGAATATACAGGCGCAGCATCTCCAGCTGTCTGGGACTGATATCACCGCTTGTGATCCAGTTAAGTTCCACCTCCGGTGCCACATCCGGAAATACATGCTCCCCATTTAACGTTCTGTAGATCACACTCCGTATTTCTTCTTCACCGTGATCCTTATACCATAGACTGTCTGCACATCCGCTCTTTGCTCTTTCCAGCACCTTGGGATCGATCAGCGAAGTAACAACCAATACCTTTGTATATGGATATTTTTCCCTGATGATCTTTCCGGCACTCAGCCCATCATGATTATGAAATGTCTGCACATCCATAAGCACAAGATCAATTGCCGAGTAAGAGCAGATCTTTACAGCTTCACAGGCATCCGAAACTGTCTGGACATGTCGGAATTCCGGTTCCCGCATAATAATACTTTCAAAATACTTCTGCATGATCCTCTGATCTTCTACTATCAGTATCCGTACCATAGACTCCCATCCTTTCTGTCAGTGGCATTTTCAACACCAGACAAAACTCCGGCGAAAAAGAAACCTGCATAATACATTTTCCTGATTCAGCTGCCTTTCTCAGTGCAGATAAACCACCGCCTTCTTCTGCATTTTTGTCAGGCACCTCTCCATCATTGGTAATCTGAACAGTATATTCATCTGCATTTTTGTCTATCTTCACCCAAACAGTGCTGCCATGGGCATGTCTGGCACAGTTTGTCACACATTCACGGATTGCCCTGTCTGTCAGCAGCCTGTAGGAGGGATGCTGAGGGAAATCCCCGCTGATCTGAACATAAATTCCAAGTTCTTCTGCATGCCTGATCGTATCCACGCATAATTCTTCCATATTCTCAACAGAAGAATCTGTAAGAATATAGACCAGATGCTTTAATGCAGATAGCTGTTCATCCATTTTATCCTGATTTTCTTTTCTTTCCAATATCCTGCGTATTGACAGAAGGCTTCGGCCAAAATTGTCATGAACCTGCATTTTCATGACAAGCGTCTCCTGCTCTCTGATTTTATCTCCGATTTTTTCGTACATTTCCTCCAGCTTACGATTCAGGATTTCCAGCTTTTCATTATTTGCTCTGATCTTTTCACCATTGTAATAAATTTCTGATACATTAACTGCCACTGTCTGCAGATATCCTGCACAATCCGGCTCCTGCAGACGATATTCCTGAAACATCCAGACGGAATCATCCGGAAAATAAAATACATTACTGTCGCTGCTTAATCTGCGAAGTCCCTTTGCTTCGGATCCTCCATTTATTACTTTCCGCAATGCCTCATAATCCTGCAGATAGGAGCCTGTCATTATCCTGCTCAGTTCATGCATCTTGGTGTTGCATAAAACGATCCTTCCAAGAGGATCCGAAAAACACACCCCACAGGGAACATCATCAACAGCTTCATTCACAGACCAGTAAGACAGAGAATGATGATATCTGCGTCTCTCTCTCCAGATTGCCCAGCAAAGATAAAGCAACAATACCACCATCGCTGCCATCAAAACACTGACCGGACACATCCGGAGCATTGGCTGATATGCGCTTTCCCCCTGGCAATATCTGTGATCATTCATCAGGAACCCCATAAGCATAAAAGAAACTGCAAAAACAGTCACTGCTGTTATAATTTTCTTTTTCCCGTAAAAACAGGTTATCCTGATCAACAGAAGGATCAATTCCAGAATCAGGCAGATTTCAAGAAGGATCATCAGAAAATCCTGCATTGCCATACTGCATTCCGCAAAATCAGTCATCTTCCGCCTCTCTTTCTGAATACGATACATCCGATAAACCATTCGTTTTCATCTTCCTGCTGCACTTTTAATTCCGGCCTTTCCGACATGAATCCACGCAGGTCCGCCTCTGATACAATATGAACTGAAATCCGCAGAGCATCATCAATCTGCGACACACGGTAAAAAACAGACTGCATGGTATCAACCAATCGTTCCACAAGCCATTCAAAGGTGTCATAGCATTTTAGTATATCATCTGCATTCAGCCACACATCCACATTTTCCACGTAGTAAGCAGCCCGGATCCTGCATAATTTTAAGCTGTCACAGGATTCTGCCAGGCTTTGTCTGAGATCTTCCATTGTAAGCAGATTTCCATCTGATGTATATTGTGTCAGCACCAGATTCTTTCTCCGCTTCAAATACGTACCAACAACTACAATTTTACCGAGAATCCGATCATATTGTTCCCTTGATTCTGTCCGTTCCAGCTCATCCATAAACTGTGACAGCAATTCCAGCTGACCGGCTGTCTGATTCTGTATCATGTTCAGCAGTCGGTTCTGTTCTTCTGTTTTTCTCCGCTCAGCTTCTTTCTGATAGGTTTTCTGCAGCAGACGATTTCTGGCAGTCAGCTCCTCCTGCTGTTCCCGGATATCCTGATACTGATCCAGAAGCACCGAAATATCTTCTGACCAGAACAAATGTCCTCCTCTTATAGGAATATGGTTGATCCGGATTCCCTGTTCCTGTACAGCTGATCTATTTATTACAATTTTACGCAGTTCCGGTGACAGCTCAGGAAAATCACCGGAATGATAATATCGCTGAAAGGAATCATCCGTAATCTCTGCATCCAGTCCTCCGGAGGTCTGGAATAATTCAAAATATCGATTGTTCGTCTGTATCAGGCCGCATAATATACATCCCTGGTAAATTGCCGCCATCAAAAGGCAGCATACCGCTGTCATATCTCCGGCAATTGTTTTGATCAGAGGCAGACGGAGTAAATTCCCGATATTCCATCCCAGAAGCAATATTCCCGGAATAACCGGCAGCCAAAATTGCTTTCTTCCCGGAATCCTGCTTTTTCTGATCAGCATGATTTCCATCCATATCAGGCAAAATATGATCCATCCCTGGATCACTATAAAAAGAATACCATAGCTGTAATCTCTATCTGAAAGCGGCGGCCGCCCGGAAAACCGAAACACCAGCTGATGCAGATCATTTGTAAAAACACTGATGATCAAAACCACCGCAAAAGCAAGCAAGGCAATAATTTTTCTGACTGTTTTCTCTCCATCCTTTTCCCCTAGAAACATCGCTGCTGCCAGTCCAAGGACCGGGATCAGGATCATCGGGATATAATACAGATACCAGCAGATATGTTCTCCAAGCGGATCATGAAAAATATGAAATTTTACTGTCCGTACAAAAAACCAGAAGACCATCAGACAGCCAATTGCAGTCAGACATCTGCGCGTTTTTCTATGCACTACATGCTTTTCCAGATAAATCACCCAGGCACAATACATTCCCAGATAAATACAGTTACGACACTGATCTGCGAGATTTCTCATAAAAACATTTTCCGGTCTTCCCAGCCTGCAGAAATACGCCAGAAATACACTTATCAGGATTCCTCCATACGACAGTGCCCTTTTTTTATTGTATGTCATGAAAATTCCTCTCTCATTAATACACCTCTGTGATAAGTATACTATAAAACTCTATTTTATTATATAGTTTTCAGAGAAATCATCCATTCTCAACCCCTGTTATCACAAACAGAGTGAACAATTCTGTCCACTCTGTCTATCATCACTCAAAATGGTCTTGGCTGACCACAGTATTCGCAGAACCTTCCGGTATTCTCTGCACCGCACTGACATTTCCATAAACTGCCGGGCTGCTGCATTCCGTTGTTCATCTGCATTCCAGATTGCTGCATTCCGTTGTTCATATTCATCCCAGGCTGCTGCATTCCACTGTTCATGTTCATTCCGGGCTGCTGCATTCCATTGTTCATGTACATCCCGGACTGCTGCATTCCGCTGTTCATGTTCATCCCGGACTGCTGCATTCCAGCCGCATTTGGTGTCAGGGCGGCTATGATCTGATGACCTGTCTGCTCCACTTCCATCAATTCACCTCTGTTATCGCTGCTTATGGAAAAAGTATTCAAACGAAAATCCATATCATCAAACCATGGATTTTTTACCTTAATACGCATAGTATAATCAAATTCATACTTATATACCGGTGGCTGATAGCTTACGGTTTCTCCATCCTTTGTTGTATATGTTTCCTCGTTCTGCTGTCGCTCTACATCAACTCTGCACTGCACAACAGCGGATAAAGGAACTATATCCGGATTTTCATTGACATCCAGCTTCCGTGCAACAGTAAAATTCCCCTTATTATCATCAATAAAAACATTGTAATTTCTGGTATTGATCTGACGGGTTATACAAAAGTCCATTACCGCTTTTTTGTTTTTTTCACGATATTCCAGCTGGCATTTGATATCCTCTACCGTACTATGCCGTCGCTCCTCAAACCATGGTGATAATTTTTTCGCACAATCCTTACACAGATTTCCGTCATCCAGTTTTCTGTTGCCTAATAAACCTATTTTCTCTCCGCAGATATCACAGATCTTCTTATCAAATAATCCCATACCCAATCCTCCTTCTTTTTATATTTGTGTTTTTGTTTATCTACATTATGCGTGAATGCTTCGCCATTTGCACTAGCATCTCTGACAGTAACTGAATTCATCTTCATATCAATGTCAGGATCATAAGGCTCGTATCTGAAAATCCTGTCCGTTTCTATATGTTCAGGATATACCGTATGGGATACTCTCTGCCAGACACAACCGTCCCCATCCCACCTCCACATTCGGATATTCCTCATATCCGCCCACACTCTGTGCGCCTTTCCTCAGATACGCCTTCACCTTTTCCCCATAAAGAAACGGATCATTTCCTTTCACGATCCCCCATTCCATAAGCAGAGCTGCGCTTCCGCTGACAAAGGGTGCCGCAAAGGAGGTTCCGGTGACAGTGGCGTAGCCTCCGCCGGGAACCGGGGCGGAGATGGATACACCGGGAGCTGCGAGATCAGGCTTCCGGATCGGCAAGAACTGACTTCCCCTTCCGGAAAAATCTGCGTAGGCATTCTGTCTGGAATCATAAGCTCCAACAGAAATAACTTTTCCGGCAGTGGAAGGAATCGTCAAAGTTCCCACAGCCCGCGGAGAATAAAACCCGGTTCCGCGATTCAGTACATTTCCACCCGGCAGCCAGAGGAAATACTGCCCGGAGCGCACACGTTTTCCACTTAAAAGAACTTTCCAGACACCGCTGTCCACATAATTAGCCTCCGGAATGAAATCTATGTAGATTTCCTGGGACAGCTGATAGGGACCGGGTTTTCCATAATAGATCAGAAGCTCTGTATTTTCCAGCAGATGCCGCTGTGGCCCCAGCCTTTCATATAATGGACCGATCCGTTCTCCGGACGGACTTTCCAGATAAATTTCCATCTCATCTTCATAATCCTTCCATAACTGTACATTTAATGTGGGCTCAAAAGCTCCCACCGCCAACTGGATTTCTTCTGTTTTCCCCTGCTGCAGGATTCCTCCTGCATGCCAGGGCTGGCTGCCGTTATTTCCGGTTCCTGTAACGATCACAGTCCGCCCCATGGCCGCAACTGTATCAATATAGTTTTCCAGAAGAGAATCCCCTCTGTGAGAACCATAATTATTCCCAAAGCTGACGTTTATAACGATCGGTTTTCTCATCTTCACTGCCTGCCGTATCAGGTAATCAATACCCTCCATCAGCTCCGTTGTCCGCGGAAATGAATTTTCCCGTGGATTTCCCATCTTTACCACCAGAAGATCACTTCTATACGCAACGCCTCGATTCACTCCCTCCGATGCTCTCCCATTTCCTGCTGCTATTCCAAGAACTGCTGTTCCATGTCCGCTGAAATCCCCAGACGGAACAAGGCGCCTGCCTTCGGTTTCCCCGAGTGCAAGCGCCTCATCAATTTCTTCCTTCGTATATTCAGTTCCTGATACATAGTTTTCCGGTGGATTTCCAGCTACACTCTGATCCCACAGTCGCAGGATCCGGGTACTTCCATCCTCATTTCTGAAATCCGGATGAAAATAGTCCACTCCAGAATCCACAATACCCACCAAAATCCCCTTGCCGGTTAAGCCATCGGCTCCATTCTGCACCGGCAAAATGCAGCTTGCCTCCCGCTCTTCAAAGGTCTCAAAATAAAGTCTCTTGGGCTTTTCTATAAACTCGATCTGCTCTCTGACTGAGTATGCAGCAATTTCCGATTCCGGCAGTGTCACTACTGCATAAC
>ENA-OUQG01001904-OUQG01001904.1-human-gut-metagenome-genome-assembly--contig:-NODE-1904-length-10635-cov-15.082325_pt1 | contig 10635 bp, 8 predicted proteins | sample MGYA00237943_ERZ548823 | MGnify/ENA primary metagenome ERZ548823 (study PRJEB26490, sample SAMN05194731) | human gut metagenome | biome: terrestrial biome; feature: human-associated habitat; material... | reverse complement strand
GGGCGACGCCCGTTTTCTTTCTCGGGAAAGAAAATGGGGGTCGCATCACGCGGCATGTATGCCGCAGAGCACTTCGCACCTGTGCGAAAAAGAAGAGCCGTCTCACGAGAGAGACAGCTCTTTTCTTTTTTACAGCTTGCGGAAGCGCTCCGCAATGACCGCCGCCGCGTCAGCGGTCGACAGCGCACCGGTGTCAAGGTAAAGATCATACCCCTCCGGCGCGCCCCAGGTCTTGTGGGTGTAGCTCTCGTAATACTTGCGGCGCTGCTTGTCCATCTTGCGGATCAGGCGGATGGCTTGGTCACGCGTGAGCTTTTCCTGCGCCATTTTGCGCTGGATACGGTGCTCGTCCGGCGCGGCGACGAACACGGTGAGAAGCCTCACGTCCTCGTCGCGCAGCACATAGTCTGCGCAGCGCCCCACGAACACACACTCCTCGTGGCGGGCGATGCGGCGGATCTCGTGGCTTTGCAGGGCGAAGAGCACTTCGCTCGTCGGTTTGCCGCGCAGCACATGGTGGTTGCCCTCGTGCACGGTCTGGAAGAGGTAGGGGTTGGTCGCCTTTTCGTCCGAGGGGGAGAGCGTTTTTTCCGAAAGCTCGCCGTACTCGCACGCGAGGCGGATCAGCTCGCGCTCATAGACGCGGATGCCGAGGAGATCCGCTGTTTTCACGGCCACTTCGTGGCCGCCGCTGCCGAACTGGCGGCTGATGCTGATGATGCGATTTCCCATAGTATGAATCTCCCTCCGCTTTTCTATTGTTTCAGCGCGTTGAGCGCCGGCTGGGGAATCGAGAATGCACGATCCGCCGGCGTGATGACGGCGGAGAGCGACACCGGAGCGTCGGAGAGGATGAGGTGCAGCGCGCCGCTGCACGAGATGTTGACGGACTGGAGCTCGCCCTGCTCGCTCACGCGGACGGAAATGCGTCCGGAGGAGAAGGTCACATTCTGTGCCTTGATATCCGGCGCGATGGCGGCGGCGAGCTCGCTCATCGCGTCGGAGTCGAGCGAAAGACCGTAGAGATAGCCGTCGCTCGCCTTATCGCAGCCCGCGCTGCCGTTCAGAATGGACTGGTAGCAGAGGTCAATGAGCGACGTGGCATCGACGAGCTGCTGGCTCGCGGTGTCGACACTGTTGCCGTCCGCGTCGCAGATCTTGCTGCCGGAGAAGTAGACGGCGAGGGTGTTTTTTTGGATGCTGCCGTAGCTCTGGCCGTCGATGCTGCTGCGGTCGTACTGGAGCGTGCTGTTCAGCACGATCGGGCCGCAGTCGGCGGAAAGAGCAATGTCGGCGGACAGATCGTCCGCGGTCAGCTCGCCCCAGGCACCCAGCAGACGGAGCGCGTTGTCCGTCAGCGTGGAAGCGTCGTCATTGCTGCCCGAATGGATGGCGGTGAGCACATCGTCGGGGATCACCGGCGCGAGCGCGTCGGTGAAGTGCGCGGCGGCCTCCACGCGAAGATCTCCGGAGTTTTCCGCCGTGAAGCTTACGTCCATCAGCTCGCCGCTCTCGGCGGTGAGATCCACGCGGATCGCGGAAAGCGATGCGGCGTTCGCGATCTCGTCCGAGGTGAGAAGACGCAGCAGTGTGCTCGCGTCGTCGCCCTCGGCGGTGAGGGTGTAGCGCTTTTCCTGCCCGTCAACGGATTTCGTCACCGTGAGCGTGCGGCAGAGCTCGGCGGTCTCATCCATGAGCTCGGCGTAATTTGGGAATGCGCCGCCGACAGCGTAGGACTTGCCGTTTTCAAGGTAGATCGCGCCGTCTGCGTAGTAGAGCGCCGCGCCGTCGCGGTCGATGCAGGTGATGGGAGCGCCGTCCTTCTTCGTGCGGGCGACGGAGGCATCTGCGCTCAGGCTGATTTTGCCATAGGAGGCGTCGACCGTGACGTCCATGGTCATCGGGTCCTCTTTGACACGCGCCTCGACAAGGCGGTAGGCTTCGAGGTCCTTCTTAAAGTCGGAGTGGAGGAAGAACGCCGCAGCCGCGCCGAGCAAGACTAAAATCGTGATGAGAATAGGGAGGAAGCGGCGGTGCCTGCGCTTTTTCGGCGCGGGCGGTACTGCGGGCTGCGTGAGCACGTTTTCGCGTGCCTCGCGCTCCTCGCGAAGAAGCCGAAGTTCCTCTTCCGCGCGCGCAAGGCGCGCCTCGATGGAGTCGGGATCGGCTGCGGGAGCGGGCTCGGAAGTGGGAACGCTTTCTGCGCCCTCAATCGCGGCGGTGACGACCGGCGCAGCGGTCGCTGCTACTGCCACGGCGGCGGGGACTGCCGTAGATTCAGCGGACACAGGCGCATCCGCCTGAGTGGCATCTTCGACCGCTGTAGACGCGGGGGCACCCGTCTTGGCAGGGGCTTCGTCTGCTGTGGACGCATTGGCGTCCTCGCCGCGGACGATCTGCTCGGCCTGCGAGACGGCGCTCGCGCTGCGCGCCAGCGCTTCGGCGCGTCTGCGCGCCTTGCGCTTGTGGCGGTGGACGAGCAGAACGATGATAAGGATCAGAACAGCCAGCACGGCGAGCACGCCGAGCCAGATGCCCCAGACGTCGAGCGTCCGCACGGCGGCAAACTCAACGCTGTCGCCGCTCGTGGAGAAGGTGAGGTAGCTGCCCATCGTGCCGCAGTCGGCCTCCTGCCAGCTGCCGCCGTCTTCACGGGTGTAGATGCGCAGCTCCTTCTGCCCGTCGGGCGGGAGATAGCGCACGGTGTGCGTGTCCTGCCCGTCGTCGGCAAGCTCGATGCGCCACTGCTCGAGCACTTCGGCGTTGGCAACCATCGAAGGCATTTCGCCGCGGCTGAGGCAGGAGAAGTAGCCCTTCACGCGGTCGAGCACAGTGCCGGACTGCACGTCGAACGCCGCGGGCGTGAGCGGCTGGGCGGTCACGGTGATGGCGTCGCCGTCGTTGTAGTTGCCCTCGACCAAGATGACAGCCTGTCCGCTCTCTCGCGTCTGTTCAGAGGCAAGGCCGGGGGTGTAGGCCTCGTAAACAGCGGTGACGACGGTGTCAAAGTGCAGATTCGTGAGGTCGGTGCGGTCCCAGTGGACGTGACAGCCGCTCTTGGCGGGCAGCTCGGGGATGTCGCTTTCGTCGATGGAGTCGCCGTAGTTGAAAGTGCGGCTGAGCACAGTTTTATCGTCAGCAACGAAGGTGAGCGTGAAGGACTTCATGCTCTCGGGCAGGTCACTGAGTGCGAGCAGCTGAGAATAGCTGATGGGCTCGGCCCGTCCGGCGTAGCCCTGACGGTTGATGCCGGGGAGATCGTCGGAGACATAGTAGTTATGCTCAAATGTGCCCGTGTCGCTGCCGGAGATCGCACCCTGGTACTGCTGGCAGTCGGTGATGTCGACGAGCGAGTAGTTCCAGCGGACGCTGCTGCCGCTGCCGTCGACATTTTCCTGCACGCCGGAGCCGACGATGCCGCCGACATACTTCTTGCCGCTGAGCGTGCACTTGGAGAAGTTCCCGAGCACCGTCGCGCCGGTGAGACCGGCGATGCCGCCGGTATAGCTGCCGTTTTCGTTCGTGATGGTGCAGGACGACGTCTCACACGCAGTCAGATAGCCGAGGTCCATGCGGCCGACAATGCCGCCGACATAGCTGCGCTTGCCGGCCACATCGCCGGTGTTGACGCACTTCTGGATGATGGAGCGGTACTCATACTGCTTGCGGTAGATGTTCGAAAGATGGCCCGTGACATCGTCCTCGGGGTCGAGCGTGTATTCAATGGTCATGGAGCCTGTGATGCCGCCGGTATTCACATCGCCGTACACCGCGCCGCTGTTGCGGCAGGAAGAGACTTTACCGAACGTGACGGAATCGATGTCGACATCGGAGGTGTCGACAATGATGTCGCCCGTGCCGCCGCTGAGCGAGGAAATGGCGGAAAACAGCGTTCCTGTCAGCTCGTTGAACTTGTTGTTGATCGAACGAATATCATTTGCCAATGTGCCGACCGTGCCGCTGGCGGCGTTGTTGAGCATCGTGACCTGACTGCTCAGGCCGTTGATCGACGAGGTCAGCCCGCCAAGATCCGGTGCAGCGACAATCTGAGTCGAGCCGGTGACGGTGCCCGAGGCATTGCCCTCGTGGCTCGCGCCCGCGCCTGCGGCACTGCCGCCCCAGATGGTGGTGCTGTGACCGCTGTCGGAATGCTCGTGGTCGATGCCGCCGGCTGCGCCCTTGCCGCCGCCGATCAGAGTGTCGGAGGAATGGGAGCCGTCGCCGGTGATGACGCTGTCAATACTGGCGTTCAGCCGGACGTTGTTCAGCTCGTTGGCGGCGTTATCCACATAGCCGGACATGCTGTTCAGGCGCGAGGCAATCTCATTCGAGCCGCCTTCGGCATGGTTGGTTGCTGTGTTGACAAGACCGCTGAGCTCGTTGAGTTGTGTTTTGAGCTGCTGCAGCAGACCGTCGGAGATCTCCATGCGGATATAGGGTTCCATTTGGCCGGCGATGCCGCCGACGTCCTTTCGCCCGCAGATCGCGCCTTCATTGCTGCACGCGAGCACTTGTCCGCTGCTGCGGCCGACCACGCCGCCAATATTGTAGCCGATGTGCTGATAACCGACGGCGGCGTAGTTTGTGCTCGACGCGATCGCGCCGGAGGAATAGCCTGCAATACCGCCGGTGTCGGTGGTGGTGTTGAGCGTGTCGGCGCGGGAGAGCTTGGCGAGGTCGAGCGAGAATTCGAGGTTCAAATTGCTCAGGTCGATGGAGGGGTCGGTGCTCTCGATGTTTACATAGGAGCGGCCGCGGCAGGAGACGATGGAGCCGAGGTTCTCGCCCACGATGCCGCCGGTCATGCTCTGGCCGAAGATCGCGCCCGAGGCGTCGCACGCGCGCACGATGCCCGTGGCGAGGTTGCGGCCCGCGATGCCGCCGACGCTGCGTTTGCCGGAAACACTTCCGTTGAATGTGCAGCTTTCGATCGTGCCGTGGTTTTCACCCACGATGCCGCCGATATTTTCGCTGTCGCCGGACGGGGTGACCGTGCCCTCAACATTCAGGTTTTTGATGACGGCGTCCTTTTGCAGCACGCCGAAAAGACCGGCGGGGGAGACGCTCTGCGTGATGGAAAGGCCGCTGATGGTGTGGCCGTTGCCGTTGAACGTGCCGCCGAACGTCGGGATGGGGAGCTCGTCATCGTCGGTCAGCTCGATATCGTTGTCAAGCACAACGGTTTTGCCGCGCGACCAGGAGTCGAGCGTGCAGGAATGCGCGAGGGATCGTAAGTCTTCTGCGCTCTTGATATGGATGGCGCCGTCCCCGTCCGCCAAGACCTGCGTGACAGGGAGAAGCGAGATGAGCAGCAGGCACGAGAGTGCAAGCGCGCAGAAGCGATAGAAATGATTAGTCTTCTTCATCGTCTTGCTCCTCATTTGCAGATCCGGAGATCAGATTCAGGTCGATGTCGCCCTCGACCGTGGCGTGCATGATGCCATGCACCGTACCATTGATGTTGCCGCGCACCATGCCGTTGACGGAGACCTTACCGTGACCCGATTTCTTTTCCGTGATGGACGGGACGGAGAACGAGGTCTTGTCGACGATGCCGCTGCCGATGAGCAAGATCTGCGGCAGGGCGAACATGACCATGATGATGGAGATGACCGTGCCGCGGCCAAGGCTCTCGCCGATGCCCGCGATGACGGGCTCAGATGTCATGCTGCCGATCAAAAAGCCGCAGATCGAGAGGATCGAGCCGGAGGTGATGATCGTCGGGAAAGCGAAGTTCAGCGTCTCGACGATGGCGTCGCGGTGGTGCATTTTGGATTTGAGCTCCTGATAGCGGCTGGCGATGACGATGGCGTAGTCGATATTCGCGCCCATCTGGATGGAAGAAACAATTAGATATCCTAAGAAGAAGATGTACTTGCCCGTGATGGTCGGGAACGAGAAGTTGAGCCAGATGCAGCCCTGAATCACGAGGATCAGCAGCACCGGCATACCGGCGGAGTTGAACGTGAAGAGCAGCACCAGCATAACCACGAGCACCGACACGATGCTGACGACCTTGTTATCCACGGCGAAGGACTTTTCGAATTCGTATTCGTTCGTCGATTCGCCCGCGAGGTAGACGTTTTCATCGGGGTAATACTTTTCGGCAATTTCGAGAATTTTGTCGGTGAAGGCGTAGGTCTCGTCGCTGCTTTCGGGCAGCGTGAGGTAGATGAGCATGCGGTCGTAATCCGTACCTTGAAGCTGGGCCTTGGCGCTGTTCATCTGGACCTCGGCATCCTGGAGCATCTGCGTTTGGTCGTCACTGAGCGTCACGATGCCGGAATCCACCTGATCGCAGACAAAGAGAAACATGTCGATGAGCGGGACTTTGTAGGTGGCGAGATTGCCCGCAAGCTTGCCATATTCTGAATGCTGCGCGGCGTAGGCGGCGTAGACGACCTGCGCGGCCTCGTAATCGAGACCCGCGAGCTCGGCGAACTGGCGCGGCGTCAGCTTGTCGGCCAGCATGTAGCCGTCGAGTGCTTCGATGTTGGTAAGACCCATCGTGGAGTCGACCTCGTCGTACTGGCCGAGCTCGTCTAAGATGGCAGACTCCTTGTCGTAGTCGCCCGTGGGGACGATGAGCGCCAGCATGTTCTTCGAGGTGAAGTTATCCTCGATCATCTGCTGGGCAAACTGCGTCTCATTCTGCTTGGGGGCGGAGATGAGGCCATAGCCGTAGGCGTAGGGGCAGTCGGACGACAGGCGGTAGCCGATGACGGCCAGCACCACGAAGACGATGGGGATGATGTAGCGCGTGGCATAGTCGAGCTTGCCGACGAACGGGATCTTCGGCACGAAGCTGCGGTGCTGCGTGCGGTCGATCAGCGGGCCGAAAAGCATCAGAAGGCCTGGCATCACGATGAACGCCGCGAGCAGCGCGAACAAAATCGACTTGATGAGGCACAGCGCCATATCGGGACCGAGCTTGAACCGCATGAAGAGCATCGCCACAAGGCCGCCGATGGTCGTGAGGCTGCTCGCACCGATCTCGGGGATCGACTTGCTCAGCGAGACGATGACGGCCTCACGCAGCGGCAGCAGCCGGTGCTCCTCTTTAAATCGGTTGCAGAAGATGATGGCGTAGTCGATGGACAGCGCCAACTGCAAGATGCTTGTGACCGAGTTTGAAATGAACGAGATTTTGCCCATCAGGAAGTTTGTGCCCTGATTCAGTACGAGCGCGACCACGAACGTCAGAATGAGCACCGGCACCTCGCCGTAGGTCTCGGACGTGAAGAGCAGCACGATGACAATGACGATGGCGACATACACCATGATGACGCTGATCTCGTGGTCGATGGTCTCCTGCTGCGTGTTGCCAAGGTCCGTGTCGACATACAGATCGTAGTCGGACAGGTATTCCTTCACGGCTTCGAGCGAGTCGAGACAGGCCTCGTCATCCTCACTGTAGGCAAAGGTGATGGAATAGAGGGCGGAGAGGTTATTATAATGTGCGGTGGTCTCGTCGTAGTCCACGCTCTGCACGCCCTTGATCTCCTTGATCTTGGGCTCGAGCGCGGCGGCCTGCTCTGGTGTGATGTTGGCCACCATGACCTCGGCCGTGCCATAGGTCGTGAACTGCTCGTCCATGATGTCGAGCGCCTGCTTCGTCTCGGAATCAGACGGCAGGTAGTACGTCAGGTCGCTCTCGACCTCGACCCAGTTGCGGGAAAAGGCGGAGAATACGAGCAGAATGATCGTGAGCAGAAAGATGAGATTTCGCTTGTCGACGATGACCGTCGACAGCTTTTCCATAAAGCTGGAGCCGGTCTCCTTGGTTTCGTTACTCATGGCGGTACGCATTGCCTCCTTTCTCGTGGGTGGGTCTTCGCTTCTTCATGCGCTCAAGGCCGCTTTTGATCGGCGGCTCGGGCGGGGCGAGCTGCACCACGTCGCCGAGCGAACAGTCGAGCTGGCGGCAGATGCGCACAAGCACCTCGAGCGAGACGAGCTCATTTTTCGAGAGCTTGGCGAGCGTGTTGGAGCTGATGCCGACCTCGCGCGCAAATTCCGTTTTATTTAAGCCCTTGTCGATGAGGAGTTTAAAAAGGTTGCTGTAGGTAACATACATGGTGGTACCTCCTGTTCAGTCGTCATCATTATATGAAAATATCCGGAAGAAGCAAGATTAAATTTGCAAAAGCAGATATTTTTTGAACAAATCTGGCAAAGTGACAAAAACAGGCCAGTACAGATGAACAATGCGCAGCCCCTTTTGAAGCGGGGATTTGTTGATCGAGTGAAGGAGAAGATGAAAAAGGGCAAGGAAGCACCGGAGAGCGGTAAAAAGACATCTTGACTTTTGCACTGTCAGTTGCTATGTTTCAGTTAGAGATGACTAACTGACGTAAAACGAAAGAAAATCGGAACGAGAGCATAGCGAGACGAGGCAGAACGAAGGAAACAGGTATTTTTAGGATAAGAGGAGACTTGGCTATGAAAATTTTAGTATTCGGCGCGGGCGTGCTCGGCTGCAATCTGGCGCGGAATTTCTTCCGCGCGGGAAAGGACGTCACGTTGCTGGCGCGGGGAGCATGGGGCGAGAGCATCCCAAAAAACGGCCTTCGGACCAAGGATAAGTTTCGCCCCGCATGTCGGTCAGCCGCATTCCGGTCACGGCGGAGTTGAAAGCGGAGGACAAGTACGACGTGATCTTCGTCGTCCTGCGCTATACACAGCTCGACGCGATCCTCGATACCCTGCGGACGAATCCGACAAAGAATATCGTCTTTGTGGGAAACGACATGCGCGCAAGTGCGCTGAGCGCTTCGCTGCCGGAGAAAAACGTGATGCTTGCCTTTGCGTCCTCGGCAGGACATCGGGAGCGGGAGTATGTGGCGTCCATCGACCTAAAAAAGCTCAAGGGCAACACGGCCTATTTAAGCCGACTGATCGACGCTAATATCGAGGGCTACCGCGCGATCAAAAACGCGGGACATGAAATTTTGCCGAAGGACAACGTGGAGTTTGAAGGCGCGGCGTACCACAAGACCTGTCTGCGCTTTTTTAAGCTCATGTCCGCCACGAGCCTCGGAAAGATCTGCGCGTCCGACTATGCGATGAACGCGGTCGACGAAATGAGCGCGCTGAACCGCGATTTGAAGGCCTTCTTCGATGAAAACGGCGCGAAATATTCCGTGTGGCAGGAGCTTGAGCAGGAAGTCGCAAAATACCTGAAGTGAACAAAGGGGAAGCGCTTGTCATTGGGCGGGCGCTTTTTTTGCCCGCTCACGGAAAAATCAGACTCCGGCGAGGCGTCGGTGAATTTTTCGACAGATATTGACTATGAATGGCAAAACCGGAGCCGACAACGAGCGGAAGAAGCTGCTGGCGCAAATCGAAAACAAGCTGTCCACTATCGCGCGGCAGGGCCGGGCGTTTGGAATCCATCTTATCCTTGCCACGCAGAGGCCGGACGCAACGATCATCCCCGGCCAGATACGCAACAACATGGATTTTCGTGTTTGCGGCAGGGCGGACAGCGTGCTTTCTCAAATTATTCTCGACAACACCAGCGCCGCCGAACAGATACCCAAGGATGCACGGGGCCGTTTCATCACCGGAGACGGTACGGTGTTTCAAGGCTACCTGTTCGACGAGGGGCAGCTTTAACGGGGTGATACCATGCCGCGCAGAAAGAAGCCCAATGACTACGGCACGGGGATTCCCTATCACGAGGTAGAGGCCCTTGCCCGCGTCCTGCTCCCGGAGATACAAGCGTTCTTTGAGAGCGAGGACGGGCAGCGGGAATATGCCGAGTGGAAAGCAAAGCAGCAGGCCGAACAAGAGGACAAGGTATAACAGAGGCGGGAACATCTTAACCGATGCTCCCGCCTTGTTATACTTTTAACTGCTCTCATTCTATACCTAAGAATCAACAATGTCAAAAGTAAAGTAAAAAAAGTCATTACTATGAGCTAAGCCGAAAATAATTCGGTATTTACCGACAGATAGTTGGTCATAGTCCGTCAGAAAAAAATCTACATTCATTGTCTCTCCTGATGGGATGTAAAGAAGATTATCTGTATCTCTTATATGAGGGGATTTTTTTACAATAACCCATGTTTCATTAATATTTTGTTCGAGATATGGCAGATAGAGTTCCGGGCTATTATCGCTATGATTTGTTATGCAAAGAGATATCTGCTTAGTATCAATAGTGTATTGTGCTTGCACAGCCTGAATAGAGAATCCGCTTACCGGGGTCAAATTTTGATAAGGGGATTTGGGGGATTGAGAGGTTTTAATTAAATAGAACAAAAGAATACACAAGATGACTGTTGGGACAATGGCAAAGACTCTTTTTTTCATGGTATACTCCTTCCTTTTCCTCTGTCCATCGCCGTTTACTTCTTCCCTTTTAGAATATTCCAAACTGTTGATATTGTTAGTTACATCTATATAGACGCTAAATTTTTTAAAATGTTCCCATTTTTATCATCATAGTGTAAAATATAAACAAAGGCAAGGACAAGAATTGTCCCTGCCTTTGCTTACTATAGAACATTTTCAATAGAAATGATAAATCCGAACACATTACCCACTTGGATAATGTAGTTCGGATTATCATTACTTGGTCCGAGTGGCGAGACTTGAACTCACGGCCTCTTGACCCCCAGTCAAGCGCGC
>ENA-OUQG01001899-OUQG01001899.1-human-gut-metagenome-genome-assembly--contig:-NODE-1899-length-10654-cov-5.770167_pt1 | contig 10654 bp, 7 predicted proteins | sample MGYA00237943_ERZ548823 | MGnify/ENA primary metagenome ERZ548823 (study PRJEB26490, sample SAMN05194731) | human gut metagenome | biome: terrestrial biome; feature: human-associated habitat; material... | reverse complement strand
GTATGTAGGTACTATAATAGGAATTATATATTTAGTAATCTCGGAAGGAATTGTTTCTTTTCTTCAATCACGGATGGAGAATAAAAGCTTTAGACAGCGCTATAAGAAGCTGACCGGGTATAATCTGAAATATTACCTTATATCGTCCGATAATTCAGATCCAACAGAAATAGGAACATGTACAATTGTAAGCTGGTATGAAAAAAGGAAAAGAAAAATTGCGACAGTTAAAGTGGTAGAAACTGGAGAAGTTATAAAAGATGTATTGATTGACGGGAGTCTATGTGAAGACGAAAATGCAGTATACACTCTTTATGAGATATGTAAATTATATTATCTGAAGCAAATGAAAAGAAATAAAGAGAAGAAGAACTGCAATAAAAAAAAGTAATAGAAAGAAAAAATAATCTTATTCTAGTATAATGAAATAAGATTATAAAAAGAATAGTATATTATCTTTTCAAGAGATGGAATTATACATCAGAATGTTATAGATTTTTTGATGGAAAGGTAAAAAACCCCGTTGACAGATTCGAAGGAATCGACTATATTAACATTAATAAAAGGGAGTAACTGGCGCCTGTCAGTCTTGCAAAGTAGAAAATCAGGCGTTTGCGATGTCGTCAGTACGATGAGTGATCATCCGTATCGTAATGAAATGGTGAGACTTTTATTGCATATTTTTGGTGTGCAATAAAGGTCTCTATTTTTGTACACCAGATGAGCCATAATAGGAAAAAGGAGGTACAAATTATGTTGACAAATGAGCAGGCGAGGGAAAACCTAAAGAAATACGGACCGAATGAACTGGAAGAGGGAAAGAAAAAAAGTGTCTTTCAAATATTTTTAGAACAGTTCAAGGATTTTCTGGTAATTATTCTGATCATCTCCGCGGTGATTTCAGGATTTCTTGGAGATGTGGAGAGTGCGATTGTAATCTTTGTAGTTATTACGATGAATGCGATTCTTGGAACGGTGCAGACGGTGAAGGCGGAGCAGTCGCTGAATAGTTTGAAGCAGCTGTCGGCACCGGATGCGAAAGTTGTGCGTGACGGGCAGTTAATGCAGGTACCGGCGAGAGAAGTGACCGTCGGTGATGAAGTAATTGTGGAGGCGGGAGACTTAATCCCGGCAGATGGAAAGTTACTTACAGTTGCAAGTCTTAAAGTGGACGAAAGTGCACTGACAGGTGAGAGTCTTCCAGTGGAGAAGTCTTTAGATGAAGTGCCGGAGGGCGCAGCACTCGGAGATCAGACGAACCGAGTATTTTCCGGAAGCTTCGTGACTTATGGGCGAGCATCTTATGAAGTAACGGAAGTCGGAATGAGTACGGAGGTCGGTAAGATTGCCGGGCTTCTGAAAAATGCATCAGAGAAGCAGACACCGCTTCAGAAGAATCTGGATGATTTTGGTAAGAAGTTGTCCATCACAATCCTTGTATTTTGTGGGATTTTATTTGCCATCAGCGTGATCCGTGGAGAATCTATTGTAAATGCATTTTTATTTGCGGTAGCGCTGGCGGTAGCAGCTATCCCGGAGGCGCTTAGTTCTATCGTGACCATCGTGCTTTCCTTTGGTACACAGAAGATGGCGAAGGAGCATGCAATCATCCGTAAGCTTCAAGCGGTCGAAGGACTTGGCAGTGTGTCAATCATCTGCTCTGATAAAACTGGAACTTTGACGCAGAATAAAATGACTGTGGAAAATTATTATGTAAATGGTGAGAGTGTCTGTTCCGGAGAGATTGATCTGAAGGATCCGGCACAGCGAGAGTTACTGATGTTCAGTATGCTTTGCAATGATTCTACAAATCACGATGGTCAGGAAATCGGGGATCCGACGGAGACAGCTCTTATTAATCTTGGCAGCCTTTTGGGAGAAGATTATGCACAAGTACGTGAAGAGTATCCGAGGCTTTCCGAGGTGCCGTTCGACAGTGACAGAAAACTCATGTCCACGGAACATTTTATAGACGGACGGTACGTTATGGTCGTAAAAGGTGCGGTCGATGTGCTTCTTGAGCGCATGAGCCACATTCAGGATGGAGATACTCTAAGAGAGATTACTGAAGAAGACCGTGTCAGAATTGAATTACAGAACAGACATTTTTCCGAAAATGGACTGCGAGTTCTTGCATTTGCATTTAAGACGATGGAACAGGAGCAGGGGCTTACATTAAATGATGAAAATGACCTGACATTCCTGGGACTGATTTCCATGATGGATCCGCCGAGAGTGGAGTCTAAAGATGCGGTTGCGGAATGTATCAAGGCAGGAATCAAGCCAATCATGATTACGGGCGATCACAAGGTAACAGCAGCGGCCATTGCAAAACGAATCGGAATTCTGGAAAATATGTCGGAAGCCTGTGAAGGCGCGGTCATCGAAGATATGACGGACGAAGAACTTCAGGATTTCGTACCACAGATATCCGTGTATGCAAGAGTTTCACCGGAACACAAGATCCGTATCGTGCGGGCATGGCAGGAGCGTGGAAATATTGTGGCAATGACGGGAGATGGCGTGAATGATGCCCCGGCACTGAAGCAGGCAGATATCGGAGTTGCCATGGGAATCACGGGAAGTGAGGTGGCGAAAGATGCGGCAGCTATGGTGCTGACGGATGATAACTTTGCAACAATTGTCAAGGCAGTGGAAAATGGACGAAACATTTATCAGAATATTAAAAATGCGATTCAGTTCTTGCTTTCCGGAAATTTTGCAGCGATTCTTGCAGTTTTGTACGCATCACTTGCAAGTCTGCCGGTTCCATTTGCACCGGTACATCTGCTGTTCATCAACCTTCTGACAGACAGCCTGCCGGCGATCGCGCTTGGACTGGAGCCGCATAATCCGGAGGTGATGAAAGAAAAACCACGTGCCATGGGAGAGTCCATTTTGACAAAACCATTTCTTACAAGCATCGGAGTGGAAGGTCTGTGTATCGGAATCATGACCATGACAGCATTTATGATCGGATATCGCGATGGAAATGCAGTGCTGGCAAGTACGATGGCATTTGGAACACTTTGCAGCAGCCGTCTGGTTCACGGATTTAACTGTAAAGCAAACAAACCGATCATTTTTACGAAACGATTCTGGAATAACATTTATCTGATCGGAGCATTTGTACTTGGCTGGCTTTTGATTACAGGAGTACTGATGATCCCGGCGTTTCAGGGAATGTTCAAAGTGCAGACACTGACGGTGGCACAGTTGATGACTGTATATGGACTGGCTCTTTTGAATCTGCCGGTTATTCAGCTGCTGAAATGGATCAGAACGCGAAAGAAATAGAGGATTTGACAGGATATTGAATAAAGGAAGGAATTAAATGGAACTGAATAAGGAAAATATGCGGAAAATCCGGGAGTTGATTTTGTTTACAGCACTGCTGATCGTGGTGCTGTGGAAATATGAAGAGGTGTTGGAGGTACTGGGATATGTGGGACATCTGATCTTTCCATTTCTGCTTGGAGGAGCCATTGCGTTTGTACTGAATGTACCGATGAACTTTATCGAGCGGCACTTGTTTACGGAAAAAGTAAGAAAAAATAAAGTGGCAGATAAGCTTGCAAGACCGGTGAGTCTGTTGAGTGTACTTTGTATCGTAGTTGGCGTGTTGACGGTAGTGATCTTTGGTGTTGTACCTCAGCTTGTAAATACATTTGGAAATCTGGGGCAGAGTATTACCCAGTTCATCCCACATGCACAGGCGTGGGGGAAAGAGGTCTTTCATGGAAACAAGGAGGTTGTCGAACTGATCAACAGTGTACAGTTTGACTGGGACAAGATTGTGGAGACACTGATTGATTTCCTGAAAAATGGTGCAGGAAATATGCTGAATTCGACACTCACCGCTGCAAAAAGCATTATCAGCGGAGTTTCAACATTTGTCATAGCTTTTGTATTTGCGATTTATATTTTGCTGCAGAAGAAAAAGCTTGGGATACAGGCGAAAAAGGTACTGTTTGCATTCGTACGAAGAGGTCGTGCGGAGGCTGTGGTGGAAGTCTCTTCCCTGACTTACAGCACATTTTCAAGCTTCCTGACCGGACAGTGCCTGGAGGCTGTGATTCTTGGAAGCATGTTCGTATTGACCATGACAATCTTCCGGCTGCCGTATGCACTGCTGGTGGGAATCTTTATCGCATTTACCGCACTGATACCGATCTTTGGAGCATTCTTAGGCTGTGCGGTGGGAGCATTTTTAATCTTCATGGTCGATCCGATGAAGGCGCTTATGTTCATCGTGTTGTTTCTTGTGCTCCAGCAGATAGAAGGGAACCTGATTTATCCGCATGTAGTAGGTAATTCTGTAGGGCTGCCGTCCATCTGGGTGCTGGCAGCGGTTAGCATCGGAGGCAGCCTTATGGGCGTGGTCGGAATGTTGATATTTATACCGATCGTGTCGGTGGCATATGCACTGTTCCGGGAAATTGTGTATCTGAAGCTGAAGAAACAGGGAGTAGATCCGGCAGAGCTGGAGGGTTGATAAAGACAATTAAGTCAGACCAACGAAGTGCTTATGTGTAGAATAATGTAAAAAATAAAGAAAAGTTCGTGCAGTTTAGTGTGAAAAATAAGACAAAAATCACACTATTTTACATGAATGCAATATTAGTTGAATAAATCAATTTGGATACAATTCTGACTATATTAATTTTAGAAAAACATCTCGACATAATATATTGATTGTGGTACAATCCTTTCAAGCATTATATTTCCAAGATGCCGGAACAGAGTGTTTTACGTTTATCCGATGCTTATGAAAGTAAGTCGGAAGAACAGAGCAGAGGTGTTAAGGGTGAGCATATTTGAGTATGATGAAGAAGAACATATGAGGCAGGAACGAGAAGAAAGCAGGCAGGAAGGCTTTGAAGAGGGGGAAAAATGTGGTGAAGTGCGAATAGCAAAATTGATTATAGAATTAAATCGACAAGGTAGAACGGAAGATATTGTAAAAATGGCTGCAGATTCCGAATGTAGGAAGAAGTTATTAGAAGAATTTCACTTTGATTAAAATTTTATAGAATAAGACATTAAGATACCGCTGGAGTTGCTTATAGTAATTGCCAGCGGTCTTTTCATACAATCAGGAAAATGTGCGAGATAATACCGGATTGTTACCAGTTATGCCAATGGATTCCATATATACAGAAAAAATGTTATGATAAATGGGGATATTGGATTTATCAGGATGAACCGGTGAAGCTGTTGACCAGGGGAAAAGAGAGGTGCCTATGGAACGGACAAAAAGAAAAAATGTGTTTCGAGCAGAACTTATTATTTTTCTGGCTGTAATTGCAGTCAGTCTGCTAGTTTTGTGGATCCGCTGGGAGAATTCCCATGCCACTTATAAGAATTATGATATTGTCGTGAAGAAGAATGTGTATTGTGAGAAGACGCAGACAGGGCGAGTGGATCTGCAGATCAGGCGAAAAGGCGGAAAGAAGGCCAAGCTGCTGCAGACACAGCAGGAGCTTAAGCAGAGCCAGTCTTTTCAGATTGTAGAAGATTCTTATAAACTGGGGATTATCGATGATGCGTCTGCCTATGATGGAAATATTTATGAGCAGAAAAATGCCGGCGGGATTCAGTATCTTACGCTTTATTATGTAAACCATGAAGCTTCCGGCAGGCAAGGAAAAATGCATCTAGTGATGAATGACGCAAAAACGGGTAAGGAGCTTATCAACATTAAGACTTCACCGAAAGTCAAAAAGGACGCGCGCAGATATGAGTACCGGGGAAAAGATCTGTATGTGAGTGAGGAAGGAATTCTGTTAGATGCGGGAACTGACGAAGAATTTTATAATTCGCAGGCAATGACCGCAGGTCTTATGACAGTATGCTGGAAAAATGGGAAAGAGAAACAGATCCAGTTTGACCCGAATGCAGATGTATCAGAGTATGAAGCTGCGGATATTATCGTTCCGAAAGTGACTTCCACAGGGGAAGAAAAATCAGAAGAAAACCGTTGTTATTATGCCTTGGAACTTAGTGACTGGGAGAATATCCGTGAAATAAAGCTTGGGGAAAATGTATTTGCGAAAGCAGAGAACCTGGAAAAGGCGACAGACGATTTGAACAAAAAGAAGAAAAAATCGAAGGAAGAAAAAGCAAAAGAAGAAGCCGAAAAGAATGCAGAAAATCAGAAAAAAAAGGAATTTTATACAACAGATATGTCCTTGTTGAACCAGCCGGAAGATTTTCACATTTCTGATTATTATATTACGAATAAGGTGATTGCAGGCAATCGCTATTATGTAGACGAAAATCATGTGCTGTGGGGACAGGGCATGAACTACTATGCCCAGCTTGGAATCAATCACCCGGAAGATGTGGGCAACTGGTATCACGAGGAGTACATGGAACCTCAGAAAATAGCAGAGCATGTTGTTCATGTAGACGCATCAGCCAATGGATATTTTATGATGTATCTCACGGAAAATGGAGAACTGTACGGCGCAGGTGCGAATCTGCAGGGAGTTCTTGGAAAAGAACCAGGCGAAAACGATGCCATGAATCCACAGCAAAATGTGGTGAACCAGCCGAAGCTTCTGATGAGTGATGTGGCTTATATGCGGGCTGGTGCGACCTGTGTGATTGCGCTCAAAAAGAATGGGAAAGTGTACTGGTGGGGTGAGTTTATGTCCGGCGAAGCAAGTAGCATTTACGGGGAAGGAACGCTGATGTACACCGAACCACACAAGATGCTGGATCAGGCAATTTACGTCACGACCACCAACAGACGTTCAGCAGCGATAACGGCGAATGGTGACCTGTACACCTGGGGCGATAACACCTATGGCCAGTGTGGATATACCGGTGAGAAAACATTTCTGACAGAGCCGGAAAAGGTCATGGAAAATGTACGAATGGTCTGGTGTGATGAGATTGAGCAGAATGCAATTTGGACAGATCTGGCAAATGTGAACCCGAATGATTACGGTACGACCTGTTATGATGATACATTTATCCTGAAAAAAGACGGAAAGATATACGCCGCCGGAACAAATATCGGAACCGAATTCCTGCCGATAGAAGTAAAAGAATATGTGCCGGAAAGCAATCCGACAGAAGAGTATACCGGAGAAAAGAAGATTCAGATTGAAGGAACCGCGGCAGAAGGACTGGCGGAGTAGGGGAAGCTGCTATGAGAAAGAAAATATGTATAGGTCTTTTGGCAGTTCTATTGGGAACAGGATTGGGAGCTATGCTTGTCAATCACATATGGAAAGAGCCAAAACAGGGAGTAGATCTGGGAACTACACAGATGATTGTAAAAGAGTTGACTGTGCAGACTCTGGGGCAGGTTTCTTGCAGTGACTCTGTAAAGGAAAACCTGAGAGAATCAGGAAAAGATATCAAGATTCCGGTTTTGACGGTAGATATAAAAAATCCTACAAAAGACTGGCAGTCATTTACCATTTACAAGGTGAATCTGGAAGTTGGAAAATGGTCTTCTGCAGTGAGCTGGGATTTATTTCCGGAAATGAATGACAACTCAGAGTTAGTCTGGCCGATACCGGCAGGCGAAACGAAAACAATCGTTATACCATATGTGGCATATAGACAACTCATGTCTGAAAGTGACTGGGAAAAATTAGATCAGGATAATATGAAGCTAAGATTTAGCGTAGTGCAAGGCAGTATTATGGTGAATGTAAAGTAAAATATAAGTAGAAAAGCAATTAACGGTAATAGGTTAGTTGCTTTTTTCTGTTAAAATTTCTTTTTATATGATGAAATATAGAAAAGAGGTGCCAATGTGGAAAAGTTTTTTTGTTATGTATTAGGTGTACTAGGAAGTTTTATTAGTTGTGTACATGGTAAATGTGATATACCATTGCGGACATTAATATTGTTTATGGTTATTGATTATATATCAGGAATTTTGATTGCTGTATTTTTTAAGAAATCACCTAAGAGTGAGAGAGGAACTCTAAAAAGTGAGGTGGGATGGAAAGGAATATGTAAAAAAGGAATGATGCTTATTTATGTATTTGTTGGTGTGCATCTTGATATCTTGATGAATAATGATTATATAGGAAATACTATTTGTATAGGATTTATTGTAAATGAATTGATTAGTATTATTGAAAATGCAGGAATTATGGGAATTCCAATGCCAACTGTTTTGAAGAATATAATTGATATTTTGAATGAGAACGGATAAATATTGTGATAAGTTTACAAATCATTATGAAATATCTTCTTTATAAATAAGTGATCACTAGAAAAGAAATAAAGGAGATGTTTTAAGATGAGTGAAGCAAAAGGAGATCCAAGAGTAACTGAGGTTCAGGAGTGGTTGAATGAGACATATGGAGCACAATCCTGGTTTACAAAACTGACAGTTGACGGAATGACCGGAGCAGGAACATGCAAAGCTTTGTGCAAAGCCTTGCAGTATGAAATTGGCGTGAAAAATGTTGATGGAGTTATTGGAGCAGGAACATTGGCAGTATGCCCGACAATTGGAGCTACAGTAACAAATACAAATCTGATTAAGATTATTCAGTGCGGTTTCTACTGTAAGGGATACGAGTGTGGGGGAATTACCGGACATTATGGTGCGGCAGTAGAAATAGCGGCTCAGAGATTCAAAATGGACGCAGGATTTGATGCTGGAAATGGAGAACTCCAGCCTATATTTATCCGTGCATTGTTAAATACGGATGCATTTGTTCTTGTAAAGAATGGAAAAGATTATGTGCGAGAAGCACAGCAGTATTTAAATAATACATATATTGTTAAATTAAGCAACTGGGCACTAATTCCGTGTAATGGAATTCCGGACCGAAATATGATGAAAGCAATTATTGCCGGATTGCAGTATGAAGAGGCTAATCATTCTACATCAGGAGTAGATGGAATTTACGGAAAGAATACTTTATCAAAAGCGCCAACGCTATCTTCGGGTACAGCAAAAACTGCTTATGTGAAAATTGTACAAATGTGTCTGATGTGTATGATGGAGACAAATGCAGGTATGGATGGAGCATTTGGAAGTGCGTTGAAAAAACAGATTGAAGAATTTCAGAAATTTTATTGTCTTTCAGGGGTAACATCAGGAACAGTAGACAGGATTACATGGGCTTCCTTACTGTCAAGTAAAGGAGAAACTTCAAGGGTGGCAAAAGCGTGTGATACATCTACCGTATTAAATTATGCAAAAGCTAAGTCACTGTATGATGCAGGATACCGATATGTTGGAAGATATTTATCAGGAACAGTAGGCGGCAAAAGATCGAAAGCGATGACAGCAGAAGAAATTGCAGATATATTCAAGGCAGGATTAAGAATTTTTGCAATTTTCCAGGAAGGAACACCAAGTATGTCACGATATACTTTGGAAAGTGGAGTGAGTGAAGCCCAAAAAGCGTTATCAGCAGCACGTCAGCTCGGGATTCCAGAAAATGCAATCATTTATTTTGCGATTGATTATGATGTAATGGAGTCAGGAATCAATGCTGTGAAACAATATTTTGCTGGTATACGAAGAGTATTTGAAAAAGCAGGATATTATTATCATGCTGGCATTTATGGAGCTAGAAATGTGTGCTCAAAAGTTTGTAACAGCGGACTAGCTGAAAGTAGTTATGTTAGTGATATGTCTACCGGTTTCAGTGGAAATCTGGGATATAAAATACCAGAAAACTGGGCATTTGATCAGTTTCATGAGTATCAGTTCCCGTCAACAGATGGAACTTTCGGATTGGATAAAGTTGGTTACTCTGGACGATATAATGGTTTTGCATCAGTGGCAAAAGCAAATGAGATGATGCCAGATGTTAGTGATGATTATCGAAGACAAAAGGCTGTCAAATTATTTAAAGCATTAGGACTGCCGTTGGGAAATGAGTTCAAAATGGAAGAAAAATATAAATTTTATCAGCCATTTTTGGAAGTTACATACTCGGTATATAGAACAGCAGAAATGTTACCAGATAAAGATATTAAGTTATCAATGACTGTAGAAAATGGAAAAATACCAACAGATATGGCTAATAAAGTGGATACAGTTTTTGGTGAGTTAGAAACCAAGTATACAGCAGATCTGGGATTGACAAGTACCATGGCGATTCATATGCTTTCGTTAGAAATAGAGAATGGAACTATTGGTATTGATTATAAATTAAGCACTGCAGGGGAATTAGTATTAGTTCTGAAATGTGAGTCGGTTTTAAGAGAAGATGTTTTAGTTCGTTATACAATGGGATATGAAATTGAGTTTAAGTATCTTCCAAAAGATAATTCTGTACCACAGGAAGAATATGCATATGATGAATTTTTTGATTGGATAAAAGAAAATAAAGAAGTAGTCATGGGGGCTGCGTTTGTGCTGATAATAGCTATAACAGTAGCGATAATGGTACCAACTGGAGGTACGTCTGCAGTCACAATCCCATCAGTTCTAACTGCAGTGGAGGCAGCATTTATATAATGATAAAAGAGGATAGGAATTCACAGGTCAGAACAATGTCTGACCTGTGGATTAAAACAGTGATTTACTTTTAAAAAATGTAATGAAATCAGATTCGTTTCCGGCTATAAAAGAATTTTTTATAATGGGTATGATATAATTTTTATTTAATTTTATATTAAAACAATAAAGAGAAGTAGTTGTTGTGATAGAGGTAATAGA
>ENA-OUQG01001893-OUQG01001893.1-human-gut-metagenome-genome-assembly--contig:-NODE-1893-length-10676-cov-2.971754_pt1 | contig 10676 bp, 7 predicted proteins | sample MGYA00237943_ERZ548823 | MGnify/ENA primary metagenome ERZ548823 (study PRJEB26490, sample SAMN05194731) | human gut metagenome | biome: terrestrial biome; feature: human-associated habitat; material... | reverse complement strand
CTGGAGGACCGCATGACCAGCAAGGTCGGTCTGCTTTCCGGCGGCCAGCGCCAGGCAGTCACCCTGCTGATGGCAACTCTGAAAAAGCCCAAGCTGCTGCTGCTGGACGAGCACACCGCAGCCCTGGACCCCAAGACGGCCGCCAAGGTGCTGGAAATTTCCAACAAGATCGTGCAGGAAAACCACCTGACCACCCTGATGATCACCCATAACATGCGCGATGCCATCCGCTATGGCAACCGCCTGATTATGATGAATGAAGGCCATGTGATTTATGATGTGCGCGGGGAAGAAAAGACAAAGTTGGAAGTGGCCGATCTGCTGCAGCGCTTTGAGCAGGCTGGCGGCGAAGCCAATGACCGCATGATCCTTTCCTGATAAGATTGCGTACAGGATCGGATTTGGATAAGTTTTATACCATTTAACTGCCGCTGTGGGCCGGATTTTACCGGTTTGCAGCGGCTTTTTTGTCTTTTGGAGCAGGAAAGAAAGAGCAAATTATCAAATTTCCGTGAAGTCATTTTCAAACCTTGACAGTTATGATATAATACAACTGTATATTATGACGGAATTGACAGACGGCAGAGTATCGGATCGTCTGTTTTCGGTTCCGTATACACCAAAAGAGAACATAAAGAACCCAGGAAAGTTCATTGTTTTCTCTGCTTGGTATGCGGCCAAGGCTCTTGAAATGGATGTAAATTGAATGTGCTTTACACCGGGAGAGTAGCCATAAAAAACGCGGCCGCAAGCGCCATGGGAAGTTATCAGGACTGTATAAAGGGAGCACCGCCTTTCCGCAGGAGGTATTTTGGATGCAGCGTTACGACGCCGTTTTATTTGATGTTGATGGAACATTGATCCATTCCCGGCCGGGCATTTTTAACTGCTTTGCCTATGCGTTCCGCAAAATGGGCCTTGACCCGGATGCGATAGATTGTTCCCGCTACCTTGGCCCTCCGCTGCGCTGGAGCTTTGCCCAGCACTTTGCAACGGATGCCGAGGTGGAGCAGGCCGTGGAGTATTACCGCGTGCATTACGAGGAAGTTGGCAGCCACCAGTGCAGCCTGTTCCCCGGGGTGCGTCAGATGATGGATACCCTGAAAGATGCCGGGCTGTACATGGCAACGGCAACCTGCAAACCGGTCGAAGTTGTAACACCCATCCTGAAAGAGCAGGGGCTGTTTGACTATTTTGACCGCATTGGCGGGGCCAGCATGGACGAAAGTGTGGACAACAAGACGGATGTGATCCGCCTTGTGCTGCAGGACCCACGCCTGGCGGGCAAACGCATCCTGATGGTGGGGGACCGCCAGGATGATTTGCAGGGCGCAGGCAACAACCAGCTGCCCGCTGCTGCCGTGCTGTACGGCTATGGCAGCAGGGAAGAACTGGAACCCTGGAATCCGGTGCTGCTGGCGCAAAATTGTGAAGAACTGACCCAGTATATTCTGGGCTGAACCCCGCGCGGCGCAAAGCGCTGCCGGGCACAGCCCGCCGCCGGAACCAAACCGGCCCGCGGGCGCATCCTACATAAGGAACAAAGGGAGAAACGAACATTATGAGCCGCAAAACATCCGGCAGCCGGGCATCCTTCAGCCCAACCCAGCGCAAGGCATGTGCTGTTCTGGCAGTATGTGTGCTGGCTGTCATCCTTACATTTATTGCATCCTGGGTTTTGCCGGGCAAGCTGTCGCTGGGCGGCAGCGGCCGCTATGACCCGCAGGCCTATCCGCTGGATACTTCGCTGGGGTCCGTGCTGGCCAAAACCTCTGATGCAGGCACCGATTATGTCTCCTCCACGCTGTTTGTGGGGGATCAGTTTGCCAAGTCCCTGTATGACGATAAAGTCATCACGCTGGATCAGTTTGCAGGCAAGGACGGCCTGACCGTCAGCTCATTGCTGAACGATGCCTGCGTTTACTTTGCGGGGGATTCCAGCGCCTATACCGTCCCGCAGGCGGTATCCAAAATGAAACCCCGCCGCGTGGTCATGCTGCTGGGCAGCAACGATCTGGACGGCAGCCTTTCCTATGATAATTTTGCCCGTAACTATAAGCAGGCTGTCATCGCAATTACCGGTGCGTACCAGTACTGCGATGTCATTGTCTGTGCTATTCCGCCTGTGGCAAAAAATGCATCTGATGCCGCCAAAACGCAGCTGATGATCGACCAGTTCAACCAGGAATTGGCCAAGATGTGCAATGATGAAGGCTATAAATACCTGAACTTGGCCGAAGCACTGAAAGACAGCAACAGCGGCTATGCCGAAGCAGCCTATTTGAACAACAAACAGAATGGCTTCAGCACATCCGGCGCGAATGTGGTGCTGAACTACCTGCGCAATCATGCTTACGATACTGCGGATACCCGCCCCAACACGGATGATATTCCGCAGCGTACTGAGCAGGCTGGCGGCAGCGCAGCCGCCACGGAGCCCACGCCTTCGGCGACCCCTACAACGTTCAAATTGCAATACTTGGTGGAAGAAGGCAAGGGCACCCTGCAGGGCAATGACCAGAGCGGCGTAACTTCCATCGAAATGGACGCAGCCGAAAAGCAGACCGTGACCATTACCGCTGTGGCGGCGGACGGCTATACGTTCTATAAGTGGAGCGATGGCCTGACCACCGCTACCCGTGTGGACAGCGCGACCAAGGATATTTCCGTGACGGCAATGTTCAACGATGCCCGTGTGCAGATCAACCTGGATCAGGGCGAAAGCACCATCAAGCAGGGTGAATCCCTGACCATCAACGCAAGTGTCACCTTGGGCGGTAAGAGCTATGATAACAGCGGTGTGCAGTGGTCGGTCAACGATGACCTGATGCAGAATGGCGCCAGTTATACCTTTACGCCGAATGCCACCGGAGATTACCGCATCAAGGCCGGGCTGGAAGTCAACGGTACCTATACTTCGCAGGAACTGATGGTGCATGTGCAGGCACCGGCCACCACCGTCAGCATCACCGGTGTCAGCTCCATGCCGGCAGGCAGTACCACAACGCTGCAGGCCAACGTAAGCAATCCTTCGGGGGATACCACCTGGACCTGTGCCCAGAAGCCGCAGTGGAGTGCAACCGGCGATAACGTGCAGTTCAGCGCGGATACCGTTGGCAGCTATACCGTGCGTGCTGCCAACAATGGTCAGTATGCAGAGCTTGTCATCAACGTAACGGAACCCCTTTCGGACCCCACGGTAACCCCGGAACCAAGTGATTCGGGCGATCAGTTCCCGTTCTTCCCCTTTGGCGGCGGAAACTGATTGCAGTCACACAGCGCCTGCCCCCGGCATAGCATAAGCCGGGAGGTGATCACATGTTTGTCTTTGACTGCGAGGCTGGCTATCAGCCGGATAACGGCCAGAACGATGTGACCGACGGCAGTGTGGAAAACTATGATTTTGACTGGGGCCAGCCCCTTGACACAGAACCCCTTGACGATGCGCTGACGGACGATGAACGGACGGAAGCACAGCACACGGAGTAATTGTTTTGGCGGCAGGGCAGCACCCCGGCAGTTATCCGGCAAGAATAGACCGGAAAAAAGGAATAAATCTATGGCAAATTATACTTGTCTTTTACTGGATGTGGATAACACCCTGCTGGATTTTAACGCAGCAGAGCGTGCTGCGGTCGGCATTACGTTAGAGCATTACGGCATGCCCAACGGCCCCGAAGCATTGGAAACCTACCACCAGATCAACCGCCAGCTGTGGGACAGCCTTGCCAAAGGCGAGCTGAACCGCAGCAAGCTGTTTGCGGTGCGGTTTGGCCGCGTGATGCAGGCTCTTGGCACACCGGAAGCCGGCAACGCCCGCGAGATGAACGACTTTTATGAGAACGAGCTGGCCAACCATGCGGATCTGATGCCCGGTGCGCTGACCGCTCTGGAAGAACTGGGCGAAGTTGCTACCCTGGCAATCGTTTCCAACGGTGCTACCCAGGTACAGGAATCCCGCATTGCGGCATCCGGCATTGGCCGCTTTATGGATGGTGTGTATATTTCGGAAAAAGTGGGTGCGGCAAAGCCTTCGCCCAAGTTGCTGGACTATGCCATCCGGGACCTGGGGTTGACCAACCGCAGCCGTGTGCTGATGGTGGGGGACGACCTGCTGGCCGATATCAAGGGCGGTATCAACGCGGGGATCGATACCTGCTGGGTCAACTTTGCCAACGAGGAAAATAAAACCGACATCCAGCCCAAATATACGGTGCACAGCTATGAAGAACTGTACCGCATTGTAATGGAGCCGGAAGAACTGGAAAATGTCGGCGTGCGCAACCGTCGGCATATGAACGAGGGCTGAAACAGACCAATGGAATGTGCCGCTGCCGGGGTAAAGAATTGAGCAGCGGCACATTTTCGGGTTTGATGCGCCCTTTGGTGGAAGAGTAAAACAAACTGGCTGCTGCTTTAATGTGAATCTGAAAACAAAGTGCATGACGGATATTTCGCAAATACAAACAGGATTTAAGGCTTTTTAACGCAAAATCCTTAGAAATAGACTATATTTTCGACTTTTCTGATACACCCTAGTGGCCAGGGATACGATAAGGTGTGAAATTATGCTGATCGAACTGCAGGACCTTGGCAAAAGCTTTGGCGAGCACGAGGTCTTAAAACATGTAACAGCCAGTGTGGAACGCGGCGACCGCATTGGTATTATTGGTGCAAACGGCACCGGCAAAACCACGCTCCTGCGTGTGCTGTGCGGCGAAAGCCTGCCCGATGCCGGTGACGCTGCCTTTGCGGCGGGGGCAACCTGCGGCTACCTGGAACAGACGGGTCATCTTGACCCGGAGAAAGACGTTTACGAAACCATGCGCCTTGCGTTCCAGCCTGCGCTTGACGCCATGGCGGAGCTGGAGACCCTGCAAAAGCAGCTGGCAGCCGACCTTCACAACACGGCTATTACGGATAAGATCACAGCCTGCAACGCAGTGATCGATGCCATGGATGCCTATAATATGGATACCCAGATCAAAAAGGTGCTCAACGGCATGGGCTTCCCGGCAGATACCTGGAAGAAAAAGGCCGGGGTGCTTTCCGGCGGCGAGCAGACCCGCCTGCGCTTGGCCCGCTTGCTGTTGGAACGCCCGGACATTCTGATTCTGGACGAACCCACCAACCATTTGGATTTGGAAACGATGGACTGGCTGGAAACCTATCTGAAAGCCTACCGCGGCGCAGTGCTGGTGGTCAGCCATGACCGCTACTTCCTGGATTCTGTCTGTACCCGTATCTGGGAGCTGCGCGGCAAAACCATCACCACCTACCGCGGCAACTACTCCGCCTACCTGCCCCAGCGCGAAGCAGCGGATGAGCGCCTGCAAAAACAGCATGATGCCAATGTGGAAAAGGCGGCCAAGCTGCAGGATTATATTGACCGTAACCTGGTGCGCGCTTCCACCACCAAAATGGCCCAGAGCCGCCGCAAACAGCTGGAAAAGCTGGAAATCACCGAAGCACCCCAGGCGGAAGCCCACCAACTGAATTTCCGCTTTGAGTATGATATTGAGCCGTATGATGAGTTGGTCATCATGAAAGGCTTAACTATCCGCATTGGGGAACGCACCCTGTTGGAAGCACTGGATTATGTCGTCCACCGTGGGGACAAGCTGATTATTGCGGGCCCCAACGGCACCGGCAAATCCACCCTGCTGCAGGTATTGGACGGTAAGCGCCGCCCCTCTGGCGGTATGGTGCGGCTGGGCACCGGTGCCAAGCCCGGTATCTTTGTGCAGCAGCAGGCCCGCCGCGCAGGCCGCGTGATCGATGCCATCTGGAACCAGTACCCCCGCTTTACCGAGCTGGAAGTGCGCAGCCACCTGGCCAGGTTCGGCTACCGCGGCGAGGAAGTGTTCAAGGACTGCGCCACCCTTTCCGGCGGTGAGATGGCCCGCCTGCGCTTTGCGGAGCTGGCCCTGGAACGCCCGAACCTGATGTTTTTGGACGAGCCGACCAACCACCTGGATATTTTCATGCGCGAAACGCTGACTGATGCGCTGTCTGCCTACACGGGCACGCTGCTGCTGGTCACCCATGACCGCTACCTGATGCAGACCCTCGGCTGCCCGATCCTGTACCTGGAAGATGGCAAGGCGACTTTCTACCAGAACTTCCAGAAGCTGCATGACCGCGATACTTCCAAACAGCCGGAACCCGCCAAGCAGGAGGATAAGCCCCAGAAGGCAGGCTATGGCAAGGAGCAGCGCCGCCGCGGGGCCGAGGCGCGCACCCGCCTGAAAGCGCTGGAAACCGAGATCGAAGAGCTTGGCGCCCATATTGTTGAGCTGGAAAACGAGATCAACGACCCGGAGGTTCTGCGCGACCACCTGCTTTTGCGGGATAAGTGCGATGAACTGGATGATTCCCGCTTCCACCAGCAGGAACTGTATGACGAGTGGGAAAAGCTGGCAGAGGAACAGGACCGCATGGATGCAGAAAGTGATTCCTGAAAAACGTGTTGAGCGCTGCATCTGGCACACCGGCCCGGAGGCCCTTTTTGCGGCAGATCCGGCTGCAAAAAATGAGAAACATTAAAAACAGTAATGAAACTGTAACTTGCTTTCCTGATAAAAAGCGGTATACTATTTTTGATATTGGGCTTGTGCGGCTGGGCAGGTGCGCTGCATCATCCACCGCCAGCTATTTTGCATGTGTGCCGGTGCTTTGCCGGCTGGAGTAAAACACGCTGCGCTTTTTTTGCTAACCATGCGCAGCAGTAAGAAACAGGCAGGGAATACACTTTGCAGACAACGATCATCATAGCAACACATAAACCGTACTGGATACCGGAAGACCCCATGTACCTGCCGGTACAGATGGGTCATGCCATCCACCCCGGCATTGGCTACATCGGGGACGATACCGGTGAAAATATTTCAGAGCGCAACGGCAATTTCTGCGAGCTGACGGGCCTGTACTGGGCAGCGCACAACATTGATGCCGATTATATCGGCATCGTGCATTACCGCCGTTACTTTGCCAGCCGCCTGCACCGTTTTGAGCGCAAAAAGCGTCGGGTCATCGGCCACGAGGAACTCAACGCTATTTTGGCCACCACCAATGTTGTGCTGCCTAAAGAGCGCCACTATTTTATTGAAACCAATTATACCCAGTATATCCACGCCCACCATGAACAGGACCTGCGGGTGACCCGCGCCATCATCGAGCGCAAATGCCCGGAGTATCTGCCGGCGTATGACACCTACATGTCCAAAACGCACGGCCATCACTTCAATATGTTCGTGATGAAAAAGGAACTGCTGCAGCACTACTGCACCTGGCTGTTCGATATTTTGTTTGAGCTGGAAAAAGAGCTGGATATCAGCAGCTATTCCACCAATGATAAGCGGGTGTTCGGCTTTGTGAGCGAGCGCCTGCTGGATGCCTGGCTGATCACCAACAACATTGCCTATGAAGAGCTTGACGTTGTATATATGGAAAGCCAGCATTGGCTGCGCAAGGGGATGGCCTTTTTGAACCGCAAGTTCTTCCCCCACAAGGAGGCTCACAAATGAAACGCACGGCAGCGGTTATTGTAACGTATAACCGCAAGGCAATGCTGCAGCGCTGCCTGCGGGCTTTGTGTACCCAAACGGCCGGTGTGCCGGAACTGTGGGTGATCGATAATGCCAGCACGGACGGCACGGCCGAACTGGTGGCGCAGCTGAACCTGCCAACCATGCACTATTATAATACCGGCAAAAACCTGGGTGGTGCGGGCGGCTTTGCCTGCGGCATCCAGCAGGCAGCGTGTTCCGGGGCAGAGTATCTGTGGATTATGGATGATGACTGCCTGCCGGAACCGGATGCCCTGCAGCAGCTGCTGCTGGCGGATGCCGAACTGGACGGGCAGTACGGCTGGCTTTCCTCCCGCGCACTGGCGCCGGACGGTAAAGACCAGCCCATGAACCTGCAGCGCAGCACGCCGTACAAAGATTTGGCAAGCTTTGCCGGGCCGCGGCAGCCCGCGGTTATGGCCAGCTTTGTTTCGCTGTTTTTGCGCAGCAGCACAGTGCAGCGCTTTGGCCTGCCCATTGCAGAATTTTTTATCTGGTCGGACGATTGGGAGTATACCCGCCGTATCTCCCGCAGCATGCCGTGCTATGTAATTCCCGCCAGCCGGGTGGTGCATGCAATGCAGAACGCCACGGTTGTCAACATTGCCACCGATACCCCGGACCGCTGGCCCCGCTACCGCTACTTTTACCGCAATGATGTGGTGCTTTACCGGCGGGAGGGGCTGCGTGGCTGGCTGTGGCTGATTGCCAAAGATGCCTGGCACAGCGTTCAGGTGCTGCGCCACGGCCCGCAAAAATATGAGCGGCTGGGCATTATCTGGCGCGGTTTTTTTGCTGGAGTCAACTTTCACCCAACCGTACAAGGCTTACCCACACAGGAGCAATGAACAATACACCACACACAAACTGCCTGACCCTGCGCCTGCTGCATGCGGCAAAGGGGTACAAAGCGGTTGCTTTTGATATTTTCGATACCTTGCTCAAGCGGGATTGCGCCCACCCGGCGGATCTGTTCGCCCTGATGGAAGTTACCCATCAGGCGGCTCTCGGCTTTGCCGGGGCGCGCGTTGCCGCAGAGGCAGAAACCCGCCAGACCCTTGGCCGCGAGGTGACGCTGGCCGAAATTTATGCACATCCTGCCTTGCGGGGTACTGACCCCGCTGCAGAGTGCGCAGCGGAACTGGCTATGATTGCCCCCAACCGACCGGTAGCCCAAGCCGCTGCGGCCTGCCATGCCCGCGGGCAAAAGGTATATGCGGTTTCGGATATGTATCTGCCTAAAGAGCAGATCGAAGCCATGCTGCAAAAATGCGGGCTGGATTTTCTGGATGGAGTGTTCGTTTCCTGCGAGTACGGGGTGCAAAAGCGCAGCGGTAAGCTGTTCAAGCTTTTTTTGCAGCAAACTGCCTTGCGCCCGGCGGAAGTCTTGTTTGTGGGGGATAGCCCCCGCGCGGATTTTGCCGGGGCAGCGCTGGCGGGTATCCGCTGCTTTTTGCTGCCGCAGCCAACCCCGCTGCCATACACCAAAACCCCGGCGGATGCCGTAGGTGGTGTCGCAATTGCCACCTTGCAAAACTGCTGCCAGAATCTAAATCCCAGCGCTGCGCTGGGGGCAGAGCTGCTTGGCCCGCTGGCGGTTGGCTTTGCCACTTGGCTGCATGGGCAGCGCGCGGCTATACCGGGGGCAAAGCTTGTATTCCTGGCGCGGGATATGTACCTGGTGCGCCAGGTGTACCAGCTGCTGTACCCAGAAGAAGAAACCTTTTACCTGAAAGCATCCCGCCAAAGCCTTTTGCCAGCCCTGCTGCAATGCCCAATGAATGAGCAGGCGTTGGCACTTTTGGCGGATACCCTGCCGCGCCAGCAGCTGACCCAGCGGCAGATCGCCGCCTATCTTGGCTTTGATTCCCCGAAGGGACACACCACCAAAACCTATGACCTGCGCACCCGCCCCTTGCCGTGCCGCACCAAAGAGATGCTGCTGGCCCTTGCGGCCCACAGCAAGTTGCCGGAAGGGGAGCCGCTGCGCAGGCGGGCAGAGCAGGCAAGAGCATATCTGGAACAGGCGGGCTTGACGGATGGCCCGGTGCTGCTGGTGGATATTGGCAGCGGCGGAACCACCCAGCGTGTGCTGGAAGAACTGCTGCACACCCAGCTGTACGGCTGTTACCTTGCCTGCGATGCGCGCCTGCACCAGAACCTGCCGCCGGAGCGCGCCAAAACATTTTTGTTTGACGGCTGCCCGGCCCCCCTGTGGTACTGGGTGGGCCAGCCCATGCTGGAAGTTCTGCTCTCCGAGCCATGCGGCTCCACGGTGGGATACCACGCACAGGCCGGGCAGATGGTGCCGGAAATCGGGCAGGCGGGTGCAGATAACAAGGCAATCACCGCGCCGCTCTGGCAGGGCATGAGGGCTTTTGTTCAGCGCTGGCAGGCTGGCCCGCTGCGGGAAGTGCAAATTCCGCCGCAAACCTGCATCGCAGCGTTTTTGCAGATGGTGCAGGCCCCCCGCATGCAGGAGGTGCGCACCCTGGGGGAGATCACCGTGGAGGACGGCGGCAGCTGGAAGCTGGCTGCCCCAGCCAGCTGGGGCGCCTATCTGCACGCCCCGGCACAGCTGAAACGGGACCTTGCCCAGGCGCGCTGGAAACCTGCGTTTTTGCAGCGCCTGTTTGGCGTGCCGCTGCCATACGGCAAGGTGTACGCTGCACTGAAACATAAAAAGTAAGCATTAAAATGGATATAGAATATAAACTAAAAGGCAGGTGAACCGTATGGAGCAGGCCCCATTGATCAGTATTATCATGCCTGTCTATAATGCCGGGGTGCTGCTGCATACCGCGGTGGAAAGCGTGCTGCGCCAGAGCTTTGCGGATTTTGAGCTGCTGCTGGTGGATGACGGCAGCCACGATGGCTCTGCCGAGGTCTGCGATGCGCTGGCCCGGCAGGATGCCCGCATCCGTGTGTTCCACCAGCCCAACGGAGGCCCTGCCCACGCCCGCAACACCGGGCTGGACAATGCCTGCGGTGATTACATCGGCATTGTGGACTCCGATGACCTCATCGAGCCTGCGATGTTTGAGACGCTGTACAACTGTCTCTTATACACATCTGACGCTGCCGACGAAGAGGATAGTGTAGATCTCG
>ENA-OUQG01001888-OUQG01001888.1-human-gut-metagenome-genome-assembly--contig:-NODE-1888-length-10696-cov-2.889766_pt1 | contig 10696 bp, 7 predicted proteins | sample MGYA00237943_ERZ548823 | MGnify/ENA primary metagenome ERZ548823 (study PRJEB26490, sample SAMN05194731) | human gut metagenome | biome: terrestrial biome; feature: human-associated habitat; material... | reverse complement strand
GGTTTATGGGCTGATTGTGGCGATTGCAGGCTCCGGTGGAACAAAATTTTTTATTGTATGGATTGGCATTGCAGTGATCCTCTTTGCACTGGCAGGATTGCTTCATATGGGAATGTGGGACAGGATACCGCAGATCGTTAGGTGGATATTTGGAATATTGTGCGGTGTATTTTTCCTGTCGTTTCTTGTGATTGAGGGAATGGTGATTCACCAGATGCATGCACAGGGAGAAGATAATCTGGACTATGTGATCGTGCTGGGTGCACAGGTGCACGCGGATAAACCGAGTGTGGTATTGAAATACCGGCTGGATGAGGCAATTTTATATCTGAATGAGAATCCGGAGACAGTCTGTATTGTAGCGGGCGGTCAGGGAAAAAATGAACCTTATTCCGAAGCGTATGGAATGGCGCAGTATCTGATGCAGAATGGAATTGACAAAGAACGGATCCTGTTGGAAGATCAATCGAAGACGAGCGAAGAAAATCTGCGGTTTAGCCGTAAATTTTTACCGGAAGATGCGGAAGTCGGGATCATCACGAATGATTTTCATATGTTCCGTGCTTTGCAGATCGCCCAAAAACAGGGGCTCTCTGATGCATGTGGAATTGCAGCAGATTCGACGAAATTCTATCTTCCAAACAATATGCTGCGGGAATATTTTGCGGAGATCAAGTTTTTGATCCGCAGTGTAAAGTAAAATAGACAATTGCGAAACTCATAGAAACCTAAATTGAATTGTGAAAAATTAACAAAAGCTTGAGAAAACACTGGGGAGCGGTCGGTTCTTAGAAGGCAGGTGCGATGTTAATCGTGACTGGCTTCTTAGTACCGTTACCAGCGACACGTAGCGAGAGCGTGTTTTCGAAAATTTTGTTAATTTTGAACAATTGAAAGAATATTATGAGGAGTTTTGCAATTGCCTATTTTTCTTAGACCAGAGAGGAGGAGAGAAAATGCGTCCGGTCATACACGGAGGAGACATCTATCAAAATGAAATAGAACTGGATTTTTCGGTCAATATCAATCCTTTTGGAATACCGGAAAAAGTGAAGGAGGCAATGCAGGAATCTTTGGAACTCTGTGAGCATTACCCCGACATTCACCATGCAAAACTGATCGAAAAAATCGGAGCATACTATCACATCCCGGAGGAACATATTTTGTGCGGAAACGGAGCATCTGAATTATTTGTGGCGATTGTTCATGCAATCAAACCGGGAAAAATTGTAATACCGGTGCCGTCCTTTTATGGTTATGAGAAAGCTGCAAACGTGACAGAGGCAGAGGTTTCCTATTATGAGATGAAAGAGAGGGACGGGTTCTGCCTGACCGAAGCGTTTCTGCAGGAATTGCAGGAGGATGTGGATATATTATTTTTGGCGAACCCGAATAATCCGGTTGGCAATACAATAGAAGACGTGCTGCTGGACAAAATATGTGACAGATGCCGGGAAAAAAAGATAACCGTTGTGATAGATGAATGTTTTCTGGAATTTACAAGGAAAAAGGGATTTTTTGAAACACATTCCATGCAGGAATACCCAAATGTCATCCTTGTGAAGGCTTTCACAAAATTATATGCGATCCCGGGTGTGCGTCTGGGCTTCTTATTCTGTGGCAGCCAGAACAAGGCAGGGCAGATTTTCAATCAATTGCCGGAGTGGAACATCTCAATCATTGCGGAGGCAGCAGGACGTGCGGCATTAGATGAGACGGAATACCGTAACAAGACCATTTCATACATTGGAAAAGAGCGTGCATATCTAAAGGCAGAACTGGAAAAGCTGGGGATCAAAGTCTACCCCGGGGAAGCAGATTTCCTGCTATTAAAGACAGACGATCCCTTATACGAAAAGTTATTAAAGAAAAAGATTCTGATCCGGGATTGCAGCAATTACCGGGGACTATGTACAGGATACTATCGTATTGCTGTGAAGACACATAAAGAGAATGAAAAATTGATTGCACAATTAAAGGATACAATGATGGATAAATGCGAAACGCTCCAAAGTGTAAATTAAATTGTGAAAAATCAACAAAAGCTTGAGAAAACACTGGGGAACCGCCGGTACTTAGAAGGCAGGTGCGACATTTTTTATCAGGTCTGTGCATTTACTGCACAGACCGTGCGAAGATGATTCAAGAGTGAGCAAATTCCTATCTGCGAAGCAGATTTTATATGAATTTGCGAAGTACTGCGAAGAATGAGCAGTACCGTTGCGAGTGACACGTAGCGGAAGCGTGTTTTCGTTGATCTTGTTAACTTTTCGTAATATTCATAACGTAAAATTGAGTTTCGCAATTGCCTAATGTAACGCAACCATGAAGGGAGAAAAATTTTATGAAATTACCAGAACATTTTTTGATTGGAGCAGCCACCGCCGCACATCAGGTAGAGGGAAACAACATCCACAGCGATTTATGGGCAATGGAGCATATGAAGCATACCAGTTTTTCAGAACCATCGTTAGATGCGGTCGACCACTATCACCGTTATGAGGAAGACATTAAACTTCTGGCAGACGCCGGATTAAATGCCTATCGCTTTTCCATTGAATGGGCAAGGATCGAACCGGAAGAAGGTTCTTTTGACCTGAATGAAGTGGAGCACTACCGTGATGTCATTGCATGCTGTAAAAAATATGGAGTGGAACCTTTTGTCACCCTTCACCATTTTTCCAGCCCAAAATGGCTCATGAGCAAAGGCGGATGGGAAGCAGAGACAACCCCTGCGGACTTTGCACACTATGTGCATTTCATTATCGAGCAGCTTGGAAGTGAACTTCATTACATATGTACGATCAACGAAGCCAATATGGGCATTCAGGTCGCAGCCATCGCAGAGCGTTACAAACGCCAGATGATGGCACAGATGCAGGCTGCACGATCCGGCGGTGACAGTGCCGACGGAAGCGTTCAGGTTGGCATCAACCTCCAGAAAATGATGGAAGGTCAGAAAGCTGCCGCCGCTGAGAACCTCGAAGTATTCAGCGTGGAAAAAGTAGAAAACTTCACTTCCATGCGTACCAGAGAGGGCGACCTTCTCATCATGAAAGCTCATGAACTTGCAAAGAAAGAGATCAAATCCCTCTATCCCGACATAAAAGTCGGACTCACGTTAAGTCTGCACGATATCCAACCACAGGCAGGCGGTGAAGAACGTGCCAGAAAGGAATGGGACGAAGAATTTCTGCACTATCTTCCTTATATTAAAGAGGACGATTTCTTAGGAGTACAGAATTATACACGTTCTCTCATTGGACCGGATGGACAGTTACCAAATCCGGAAGGCGCAGAGCTTACCCAGATGAATTATGAATTTTACCCACAGGCTTTAGAACATGTCATCCGGGAAGTGGCAAAAGATTTCCACGGAGATCTCTATGTAACAGAAAATGGAATTGCAACCTCTGATGATAGTAGACGTGTTGCCTTTATCGACACAGCCTTAAAAGGAGTTGCCTCCTGCATTGCAGATGGTCTTCCGGTAAAAAGCTACTTCCACTGGAGCCTTTTAGATAACTTTGAATGGCAGAAAGGCTACTCCATGACCTTTGGGCTGATTGCAGTCGACCGCACCACACAGACACGCTGCCCGAAGGAAAGTTTATCCTTCCTCGGCCACTGGAATCAATAGATAAAAGCAGGAAAGGAAACCAGGCATGAATATTAAAGAACGTCTCTCTTTTTTTCAGGAAATGGTACAATGTGAATACCCGCTTCACCTCTGGAGATATGATCCGGATTTTGAACTGATCAAGACAGACTGCCCGGCAGAAATGATGCTGCCGGATATTATATCCATGCTTGGTTTTTCTTCTCTCGTTCTCTCCCACATTGAGAGTGGAAAACGTCTTCCGCTCATTCTCGATACGGAATTTGGTCTTTTATGGATTGCCGGATTTGAGTATCGAGGGTTTGAGCTGAAACAGATCCACATTATGGGACCAGCCTTTACCGGAAGCAGCTCCCATCTGATCCTGCGCAAAAAATTAGACTCCTACCAGCTTACCGTGAAGCTGCGCTCTAAAATCGTCCGACAGATTGAGAGTGTTCCGATCATTCCATCTTCCACACTGCTCTCCTACGCCGTAATGTTTCACTGTGCGATCACCGGAGAAAAAATATCCGCAGACATGATCTCCTTCTCCGCTCACAGCGAAGCAACGGACACAGACGAACTTACTCTCGTTGCCGATGAACATCCTGGAATCTGGATGGCAGAACAGACTTTTCTTTCCATGATCCGTGAGGGAAATCCGGATTACCGGAGGGCACTCGGCAAATCCATGACTTTAAGCTCCGGTATGAAGGTGGAACTTGGAGATATGCTGCGTGCCAATAAAAATAATCTGCTCGTACTTCTCACCCTCTGCAGCCGTGCCGCCATCGAAGGTGGATTAAATCCCTCCACTGCATATACCTTAAATGATTATTACGGAAAACTGATCGAGGAATGTAAAACGACTGCCGACACCAACAACCTGGGCAATGAATTTTTAGACGATTATGTCAGAAGAGTCCGCGCCGCCCACGAGACGGACGAGCACGCAAAACAAATTGCCGATATCTGTGATTATATCACGCTTCATATCCGGGAGCCTTTATCCATCTCGCTTCTCTCGAAGCGGCTTGGATACACCGAATACTATTTTTCCCACAAATTCAAGGATGTGATGGGAAAAAGCGTCAACAATTATATCCGGCAGAAAAAAACAGAAGAAGCCAAGCTTCTCCTGTCCGGTACCCGTATGTCAATTTCAGAGATCAGCGATGAGCTGTCCTTCAGCAGCCGCAGTTACTTTTTTTCCAGCTTCCAGAAGGAAACCGGCATGTCACCGACAAAATACCGGCAGCTCTATGCAAAATCCTAAAAAACTTTTTGCTGTCTCTCACTCACTGATACGGTATCTGCGCGGCGTCATCCCATATTTTTTCTGAAAAATCCGATGAAAATAGCTGATATTGTCATAGCCGACCGCCATGGAAATATCTATCACATTCATGGCTGTCGTGCGGAGCAGATATGCCGCCTGACTCAACCGCTTTGCCTGAACCAGATCTGTATAGGTCTTTCCGGTTCTTTTTCTAATCTCCTTTGACAGCCAGTAAATATCAAAATGCAGTTCCTCTGCCAGTTCTGTGAGTTCACCGCTTTTATAATGTTCCTCCACATAACTCAACACCTGGATAATAAACTTCTGCTGCTCACTGGCTGCATCCGTCTCCATCTTATCCATATGGTTCATCAGCTGCAAAAATAAAAGTCCCATCGTTGCCTGATTGATGCTCCGCTTGTTCGGCTGTTTATTCACGATCGTCCAGATCAGATTTTCTAAAAGATTCTGCACCGGAAGCACCTCTGCAACCTTAAAATGCAGATACCCTGCCGAATGATTTTCGCCCCTCAGACAGTCCACGATAAAATCTCGCAACTGGTTTTCCTCTGTCTCTATCATCTTTAACCCATAGTCAAAAAATTCCGGGAGAATGATAAAATTCACTGCCACATCCCCTTCTCCTGCCGGATAGATCTCCTGCACGGCATTCTGGTTTAAAATGAGCAGTTCTCCCTGCTTTAAAATCACATCTTCCCCATTGATCACATGATGTGTGCTGCCGGAACACATATAGATCATCTCCACATAATTATGGGTATGTTCCGGAAAATGGATAAATCTCGTATGTGTCCGCACCTGAATGAGTTTTCCTGCCTCCAAAAGCTTCGTGTCATTGCATTCTCTGCTCCTTAAAATACGTCATCATCTCATGTGTCAGGCTTAACTTCTCCCTATCCTCCGGGACATCGTGATAATCCACCCACTCTGCCACGGAGAGTTCTTCCTCGTCTAAGCGGATCTCCCCCTCCTCTGCAAGTTCACAGAAATAGCCGAGCAGAAGATTGCTGTCAAAACCCCACGGCTGGCTCTTATAGTAACGGATATTCTTCACGGTAAGTCCGACTTCCTCCATGACTTCTCTTTTGACCGTCTCCTCTGCCGTCTCACCGATCTCGGTAAATCCGGCGATAAGCGCATACCTTTTGTACTCTCGTCCCGCGTATTTTGTCATGAGGATTTTATCGCCGTGCGTGACTCCCACGATGACTGCCGGTGCGATCTTCGGAAACACCATGTTCGCGCAGCACGGACACTGCAGCATCCGCTGCATTTCGCTGTGAACCAGTTTTTTCCCACATCTGCCGCAGAACTGATTGTCACGATACCACACAAATAAATGCCATGCAGTAGCAGCTGCGAGGACACGTTCCTTCGGCTGCATTGGACGGACATCAAACATCTTATAAAAACGAAACTCGCCAATCTTGGTATCCGCTCCTATTTCAGTCAGAAAGTATTCTTCCTCCCCTATGGAAAAAAGATAAACACACGGCGGCACCTCCCTGCCAAGCACATTTTCGTTGTAATCCTTCCACTGTCCGTAAGTCAAAAACTGCAGTTCTCCATTGTATTCCAGATATACCGTTCTCTCTCCGAAGCCAAGCATCCTGCTGCCTGCATGCGGTACTTTCTTTTTATAGGAATTATCCAACTGCATTGGTGCAATATCCTGTATCATTTCTTTTGTATTCCTTTCCTGTTAAAATCTTTATACATCATACTGCATATTTTTTACAAAGTATAGAAAAAAACAGAAAATCCATCCGGATTGAATGGATTTTCTGTTTTGATACAGATCACAGCATAAATTGTGCCACCACATAATTATTTAAGTCCATCCCTTTGTCAGTCAGATAAATCCTGCCCTCACGTTTTAAGAGCAGTTCTTCCTGCTGCAAATGATTCAATGCGTCTCCGTAGACTGCCTCGATTGGAATGCCAAATGCCTGTGTGAATTCTTCCCGGTAAAAGCCGTCCCTCATGCGGAGACCCAAAAACATAAATTCCTCCATCTGCTCGTTCCTTGTAGTCTGCTCTGCTGCCGCATGCAGGTTTACTGCCGGAACCAGTATGTGCGTGCCGTCAGCAGAATAAACCGCACTGCCTGTCACACCCTCAGTTAACGGATACTGCATATAGCAATCGTGAATATTTTCACATTCTGACAGATACGTGTACAGATCCCTCGTATTGGAATACCGTACATTATCGATCAGGGAAGATGCGCCAAGTCCCACACCGAGATAATCGACGCGTTTCCAGTAACCGATATTGTGTCTGCACTCATATCCCGGCTTTGCAAAATTGGAAACCTCATACCAGTGATAACCGGCCTCCTTTAAAATGTGCTGTATCATCTTCGTGGTCTGGTACTCCTCCTCCTCCGTCGGGAGAGATTCTGTCTGCATGCCCGCCTCCTGCCTGACTGCATCAAATTTATAAAGATCATAAAAAGGTGTACCTTTTTCTATGATCAGCGAATATGCCGAAATATGCTCCGGTTTTAATTGCAATACACGATGCAGCGAATCACAGAAAATATCCGGTGTCTGTCCCGGCAGAGAACTCATAAGATCAATGTTAATATTCGTAAATCCATGCTTCCGTGCCATATCATAGGTCTTTAGAAACTGCTCGTAAGTATGTATTCTGCCAAGTATTTTCAACTCGTCATTATGTGCTGACTGTAGTCCGATGCTGAGACGGTTGATCCCTATCTTACGGTAAACTTCAAATTTGTGTTCCGTAACTGTACCCGGATTACACTCGATCGTGATCTCCGCATCCCCATCCACAGCAAAATTCTGATATACAGTTTCCATGACCGCCTGCATAGACTCTTCTCTCAGCCAGGAAGGTGTGCCCCCTCCGATAAAAATTGTCGTAATGCGGCGTCCCTTATACTTAGCTCCATAAAAAACCAGCTCTTTCTGCAGCGCAGCGACATATGACCTCTGCGTCTGTTCGTCTGCAGAAAAAGAAAGGAAATCGCAGTAATCACATTTTTTCACACAAAATGGAATATGAATATATAACTCCAAAATCTTAATCCTCGTCTAACTTTAATACGCTCATGAAGGCTTCCTGTGGAATCTCCACGTTACCAACCTGACGCATACGTTTCTTACCTTCCTTCTGTTTCTCCAGAAGTTTCTTCTTACGGGAGATATCACCACCATAACACTTGGCAAGTACGTCTTTACGCATTGCTTTTACCGTCTCTCGCGCAATGACTTTGCCGCCGACTGCCGCCTGGATTGGGATCTCAAATAAGTGTCTTGGGATCTCTTCTTTCAGGCGCTCGCACATTCTTCTTCCGCGGTCATAAGCACTGTCTTTGAACACGATAAAGGAAAGGGCGTCCACCTGCTCCTTATTGATGAGAATATCGAGTTTTACAAGTTCAGACTTCTCATAGCCCTTCATCTCATAATCAAAAGACGCATATCCTCTGGAACGTGATTTTAACGCATCAAAGAAATCGTAAATGATCTCGTTCAGCGGAAGATCGTACTTGATGAGTGCACGGGTCTCCTCGAGATATTCCATGCTGATATAGACACCACGCCGCTCCTGACATAACGTCATGATTGCACCGACATAGTCTTTTGTCACCATGATTTCCGCGGAAACAATCGGCTCTTCCATGTAATCAATTTCGGACGGATCCGGCAAGTTTGACGGATTTGTCAGGTCAATGACTTCGCCGTTTGTCTTATGCACCTTGTATACAACGCCCGGAGCCGTTGTCACAAGATCAAGGTTAAATTCCCTCTCCAGACGTTCCTGGATGATCTCTAAATGAAGCAGTCCAAGGAAACCACAGCGGAATCCGAAACCGAGGGCAAGGGATGTCTCCGGTTCAAAATACAAAGATGCATCGTTGATCTGTAATTTTTCCAGTGCATCTCTCAGATCCGGGTATTTGGAACTGTCTGCCGGATACATTCCGCAGTACACCATCGGGTTGACCTTTTTATATCCCGGAAGAGGCTCAGAACATGGATTTTCCGCACCTGTTACGGTATCACCCACACGGGTGTCCTTTACATTTTTCAGGCTGGCTGTAAAATATCCAACCATTCCTGCTGAAAGCTCATCACAAGGGATAAACTGTCCGGCACCAAAATATCCAACCTCCACAACATCAGCAGTTGCACCTGTCGCCATCATATGAATCGGCATTCCTTTCGTGATACATCCTTCTTTGATACGGCAGAATACGATAACGCCTTTATACGGATCATAGAGGGAATCGAAAATCAGTGCCTGAAGCGGTGCATCCGGATCTCCTGTCGGAGAAGGGATCTTTGTCACGATCTGTTCCAGAACCTGATCTACATTAAGCCCTGTCTTTGCCGAGATCAGTGGTGCATCCTGCGCTTCAATTCCGATCACATCTTCAATCTCTTCGATCACACGCTGCGGCTCTGCGCTTGGAAGATCGATCTTGTTGATAACCGGCATGACATCCAGATCATGGTCCAGTGCCAGATATACATTTGCCAGTGTCTGCGCTTCTACGCCCTGTGCCGCATCAACGACCAGGATCGCTCCATCACAGGCTGCAAGACTCCGTGACACTTCATAGTTAAAGTCTACGTGTCCCGGAGTATCGATCAGATTAAAGATATATTCCTCCCCATCCTTTGCCTTATAAACCGTGCGGACTGCCTGTGATTTGATTGTGATACCACGTTCTCTTTCCAGATCCATGTTATCCAGCACCTGTGCCTGCATCTCTCTGCTGGTCAGAAGACCTGTCTGTTCGATAATACGGTCCGCCAGTGTGGATTTTCCATGGTCAATATGTGCAATAATACAAATTCCGAATCTTTTTCTGATCCATATGCATGTTTTCAGTCTCTCCTTTTTCCTTCTTATCTATATCTGATTACTTTTCCCGTTTGCTACTGTACTGCACCAGAAAGAGTTCCACCGAGAGGATATCTCCCATCTTTCCGGTTTTTACATCTTCTTCCGTCTGTACACCGGCTTCTACGATCCCACGCAGCTCTTTCCTGGTAAATGCCTTCGCCTGTGCCCGGTACTTTCCTACCAGGAATGGCATGATTCCCACCTTGGCGGCAATCTCTTTTGGCGGAACCCCAGTACGGTCCATCTCTTTTACCTCCATCAGGATACGGAACTGTCTGGTCAGCAGGTAGAGGATCCGCATCGGCGGTTCCTTCAGTGTCAGAAGATCATAATAGTAATCCAGCGCTTTTTTCTGCTCTTTTGCTGCAACCGCATCTACCATATCAAAAATATGGTTTCCGATCTGCGTAGTACAGATTTCATCAATATCTGCTACCGTGATCTCCGTGTGGTTCATGCAGTAACAGAATAATTTTTCCAGCTCCTGCCCGAGATTCTCCATGTCATTACCAGTCTTTGCAAGCAGATAGCGCACTGCTGCCTCCGACATCTGAAGCTTCTCCTTTTTCGCCATCCCAAGGATCCAGCGGATCAGTGTCTTTTCATCCTGCCGCTTCAGTTCTACAATATGACCTTTCTCCTTGATCACTTTGTAGAGCTTTCCTCTCTTATCCAGCTCTGATTCCACAAAGATCATATAAGTGGTCTCCGGCATGTTCTTCAGATATTCTGCCAGCTCCGGTGTCGCATTTTTCAGAAAACCGGTATTTTCCAGAACGATCAGCCTACGCTCTGCAAAAAAAGGTAAGGTCTCGGCAAGGTCGATAATCTCCTTCGGGTTTGTGTTCTTTCCCTCAAAATAACGATAATTCATCGTATCACCTTCCGGAAGCATTGCCTTCACAAAACGGTTC